>QFCS01002146.1_pt1 | contig 15585 bp, 15 predicted proteins | sample 3576561 | NCBI WGS metagenome assembly QFCS01 | reverse complement strand
TTCAATCCTGCCGGCTTTCTGCATGCCGGACATGCTCTGCGGGACTGCCTGCGGTCGATCCGGGCGCCGGCGATCGAGATCCATATGACCAACATCGAGAAGCGTGGTTACGGCTCGGTTACTGCGGAGGCTGCCGTCGGCGTGATTGCGGGCTTCGGCGTCGACTCCTACTTGCTGGCTCTCGACGCGATGATGTCGCGCCTGAAGGGTGCTGCGACGGCGTGATCCGTCCGACGGCGGCCGGTCACCAGATGCCCGTCGCCAGCGTTGTCGGCGCATACTCGCCGAAGCGCCAGGTGAAGGGAAAGGCATCACGGCGGCGCCAGGCACGGTCGACGCGCAGTCGCCAGAGACGTTCGGCGCCGTCCGGACCGCCGTTTCCCTGCCAGTCTATCGAGACCGTGCCCTGTAGCTGCAGGATGTCGCCGTTGTCGAAGTCGAGGAACAGCACGCCGGCGCGCGGATCGCCCAGCAGGTTGCCCAGTGTGTTGAAGAAGCGGTTGCCGCGGAAATCAGGCACGATCAGCGTGTCGCCCTGAACCTGGACAAAACCAGGCCGGCCGCCGCGGTGCGACATGTCGAGGCCGCCGCCGGTGATGTCGCCACGAGAGCGGCTGGCGACGAAGAAGGTGTCGGCGGAGACGATGAGATTTCGCGATGCTGCATCGAGGCCGTCGAGATACTCTACGCGCGCCGGCGCGGCGCTACGGGGTGACGGTGTGCGTGTCTGTATATACTGAGGACAGTTGCCGAAGCTCTCGGTGATCCGTACCGAAAGCCGGTCATCGACGACGACGATCCGGCCGTTGGCCCGGTTGCGGCGGCGGTTCGTGAAATCGATGCCGATCAATCCGATGCCGGCTCCCGCCATGAAAGCGGGCGTGGCGGGATCATCGATGGCCGGTCGCGCGCCGATGCTCAGCGTTGCCGGATCCGGTGACTGCACGAACCCCGCCTGGCCGGTGAGCACCGACGCGATGGGCCAGCCGTGCGCGTCGGACGTCGCCGTGAAGAGGCAAGGCAACGTTGCGAAGAAATCGCGATGCTGGTCCGGCATGAACGGGCGGATGGCGGCACGGCCGGCCCGCTGACCGGCCAGAGCCTGCGCCTTCAGTTCGTCCTCATGGAAGGGCAGGAAATGTGCCGTGTCCTGTGGGCTCACGTCAGACCTTCCTGTTTCTCGGGGAAAACGCGCGTCGGGTCGTACCAAGTCGCCGCGTCCGACCGCCAGATGTGGATCTGCGGCAGCTCGCCGAGCGGCGAATCGAGGCAGCCCAGCCGCAGGAGCACGACTGAACTCGCTGTCCGCTCGGCCATGATGTGCGAGCCGCAGCGCATGCAGAAGCGGCGGAACTTGCCCGGCGAGGATTCGATCGCGCCGAGATGTGCTTCGCCGTGCGTCCAGCGGAAGGCCGAGCGCGGCACGGCAGCAACAGAAGAGAACGCCGCGCCATGGGTCTTGCGGCATGTATGGCAATGGCAGTGCACGATCTGGTCGATCGTGGCGCTGGCCTCATAGGCGATCGACCCGCAAAGGCAGCTCCCGGTCAGCATGTCCGTTCCCTCGTTGCAGCTGCACAGGATGGGCTCGTTCGATTGCTACAGAAATGGCACTAATATAGAATTCACTATTTCCGTAGATGGAATAGTCGAATGGACCGTCTTGACGAGCTGTCGATCTTCGTCCGCATCGTCGAGGAGGGCAGCCTGATCCAGGCTGCCCGTCGTGTCCGTCGCTCGCCGCCCGCCGTGACGCGCGCACTGGCGGCGCTGGAGGAACGTGTCGGCGTGCGGCTGGTCGATCGCACGACGCGACGGCTCGCACCGACTGAGGCCGGCCGGGCGCTGTACGACAAGGCGAGGGGATTGCTCACCGACTATGCCGCGGCGACAGAAGGCGTAGCCACGGCGCCGCTGCGTGGCCTGATGCGTCTCACCGCGCCCGTCCAGTTCGGCCGTCGTCACATCGCGCCGATCGTGGCGCGCTTCCTCGACGAACATGATGCGGTCGAGATCGAGCTGCTGCTCTCCGATCGTAACCTCGATCTGATCGACGAAGACATTGACGTCGCGCTGCGCATCGGCCCACTCGCTGATTCGACATTGTCGGCGAGGCTGGTCGGCCACGTGCACCGCCTGTGCGTGGCCAGTCCTGCTTATCTCAAGCGGCGCGGCGTGCCGCGGTCGCCGGCGGACCTCGCGAACCATGAAGGGCTGCTGGGTACGCAGCGTACCGGCAACACGTGGCGGCTCGCCGAAACGAGGCGCGGTGGGGCGATTCCCATCTCCGGGCGGCTGCGGACGGACGATATCGAGACGCGGCTGAGAGCCGCGAGGGACGGTCGCGGTATCACGCAGCTTCTATCCTACCAGGTGGCGGATGACCTGGTGTCCGGCCGGCTGGTGCGCCTGCTCGCCGACTGGGAGCCACCGCCGTTGCCGGTGCATCTGGTCACCAAGGGGCGCGCCCATCGTGCACCGAAGATCGATGCCTTCATCGACTTCGCCGCGCGCCGGTTGAGAGACCTGCCGGTCTTGAAGGATTAGGGCTGCCAGAACCATTTTGCGATTTCTCGATCGCGCGCACACGGATCAATGCCGACATCCGCGAGCTGTCGCTCGTCGAGCCATAGCAGATGCTGCCGCGTGCGACGGCGGCGACTCCAGAGAGCAAGAAGGGCGATGGCGCCGGCCATGGAGGGAAGGATGCGGCCGTGAGCACGGCAGCGCAGGCTGATCGAAGACATGTCCCGAACATGCCGTGCGGCGCGACGCCGTTGTTGCGGTGTGCATCGAAGCATTCCGCGCCGTTTGACAGTCTCACCGTGATTCCCTAACCGTAAACTCGAAAGTTAAGTAATCAGGAGAGAACCATGTCGTATGTCGATGGCTTCGTGCTGGTCGTGCCGAAGAAGAAGCTGGCGATCTACAAGAGCATGGCACGCAAGGCGGGCAAGGTGTGGCGCGAGCACGGCGCCCTCGAATACCGTGAATGCGTCGGCGACGACCTCAAGGTGAAGATGGGCCTGCCGTTCCCCAAGCTGGTCGAGGCCAAGCCCAGCGAGACCGTGGTGTTCTCCTACATCGTCTACAAGTCGCGCGCGCATCGCGACAGGGTCAATGCCAAGGTGATGGCGGATGAGCGCCTGACGGGCGGCATGCCGAAGGAGATGCCCTTCGACATCAAGCGCATGGCCTATGGCGGATTCAAGACGCTGGTGGCCGCGTAGCAGCGACTTTCAATCCGGCGTGACGCCGAATCGGCGTTGCCAGAATTCGCGGCTGCGGCGTTCGCCGACGTCGCAGCCCAGCTCGTACTCGGGCCGCACAAAGCGGGTGTAGTCGTCATTGCCGCGCTGGGGCGGGCGGCTGCCGCTCTGCGCGAGCTGCGCGCCATCGGGCAGCACGCCCAGGCCGACGTCGAAGTCGCTCAGCGGCCCGTCTTCCGGGGCGGCGTCGGCCACCTCCTGCAGGAGCTTCTTGCGCACCGCGCGAGGGAAGTCGTCGAAGCTCTGTGCGACCTCGACGAAGGAGCGCGGACCGCCGGTCACGCAGTGCAGGTAGTACTTGTCGAGGTCCTCCTCGGCCGGGAAGCCGAACGGATTCGGACGGCCATTCATGATCGGCAGCCCGTTGATGACGATCTTCTGCTTCAACGCTTCGTGGCGCATGTCGGTCACGAGGCCGCCGTCGTTGTTGGAGCCGTCGCCCGAGATGTCGAGCACCTTGCGGTCTGCGTCGTAGGGTGCCCGCTCGAACAGAGGGATGGCATAACGGATGGCGCCGCTGATCGAGGTGCGGCGTGCGATCGAGATCGGTGCCGCGGAGAGCTGCCTGGCGAAGTCGGCGATGGCTGCTTCCGAATCGAGCAGGGTCCAGTCTATCAGCAGCTTCTGCACCCAGGCGTCGGACCATTCGAAATAGGCGACGGCGATGCGGCCGTGGCCTCCCGATAGGATCGCCCGGATGATCGCCGGGTCGCGGAACGCCTCGACATAGCCTTCCCGCTGCAGCTTGGCCTCGTCGGGGTCGATGCTGCCCGAGATGTCGATAGCCAGGACCAGGGTCAGGTCGACTTCGTTCTTGTCCTGTGCGGAGACCGGCACGGCCAGCATCAGGAACAGGACGACGAGACGCAACAGCCGGATCATGGGGCGCTCCGCAGTCGGTTGCAGCGGGTGACGCAAGAAACATACCGCCCGTCGGAAGCCCCTGTCAGCCGTGCTCTGGACTTGCGGTGCCGCACGCCGCTAGCTTCTCGGCCAAGAAGACGCCGGGAGGAAGAACATGGATCTGGCCCTCAGCCCGCAGGACGAAGCCTTCCGAGACGAAGTTCGTCATTTCCTGGATGAGAACCTGACCGAGGATCTGCGCGAGGCAGGACGCAAGACGGCCGGCGTGTTTGCCGACACTGCGGCCGGAATGCGATGGCACAAGCTGCTGGCCACGCGGGGCTGGTCGGCGCCGACGTGGCCGAAGGAGTACGGCGGAACCGGATGGAGCGAGACCCAGCGGTACATCTTTGCCCGCGAATGTATCGCCGTCGATGCGCCGCGCATCTTCGCCATGGGCATCCGGATGGTCGGGCCGGTGATCATGAAGTTCGGCACTCCCGAGCAGAAGGCCAAGTATCTCCCGGGAATCGTGTCCGGCGACATCGTGTTCTGTCAGGGCTACTCCGAGCCGGGTTCGGGCTCCGATCTTGCCAGCTTGAAGACGCGCGCCGTGCGCGACGGCGATGACTATGTGATCAACGGTACCAAGATCTGGACGACCGGCGCTCATGTGGCCAATCACATGTTTTGTCTCGTCCGCACCTCGACGGATGGCAAGCCGCAGGATGGCATCTCCTTCGTGCTGATCGATTCGATGCAGATGCCGGGCCTCACCGTGCAGCCCATCCTCACGCTGGCTGGCGACCACGAAGTCAACCAGGTGTTCTTCGACAATGTGCGCACGCCGGTGGCCAACCGCATCGGCCCCGAGAATGCGGGGTGGACGGTCGCCAAATACCTGCTCGAATTCGAACGTGGCGGGGACGCCTACACGCCGAACCTGTATGCGCGGCTTGAGGACGTCCGTCGGGCCGCTCGCGCGGAGGCCGCCGACGGCGGCGGCCGGCTGCTCGCAGAGCCGGGATTCGCGCAGCGCCTGGCCGAGGCGGAGATGGAGATCCAGGCGCTGGAGATGATTGAGATGCGGGTGCTGTCGGATCTGAGCCGCGGCCGCAATCCCGGGGCGGTGTCGTCGGCGATGAAGATCCGCGGCAGCGAGACCTTGCAGAAGCTCGACCATCTCGGCGTCGAGGCGCTTGCCTGGTATGCCGCTCCCTTCGAGCCGGAGGCACGGCTGCTTGGTCACAACGAGCCGACAGTGACGCCGGAGTGGGGAGTGACGGCGATGCCGCTCTACCTCAACAACCGCGCGGCCACGATCTACGCAGGGTCGAACGAGATTCAGCGCAACATCATCGCAAAAGCCGTTCTTGGCCTCTAGCTCCGCACGATAGGTTGGCCTCGACGGGCTGGTTTCGGCAAAAAGGCTGCAGTAAAAATGCGAAGTGTGGTTCTGTCAGGCCTCTTGGGGATGAGGCACGGCAGATCGTAGGCCTGTGGGAAAATGATGGACCATCGTGGAGCGCTGTTGCCAGCGACGATCGGCGAGGCGCTGCTTCGTCACGCTGTAGATCACCCTGCGTCGCCGGCTCTGGTCTGCTCGGATTTGTCCGTGATGACTTTCGAGGAGCTGGGTCGCCGGATCCTCGCCGTCGGCGAGCAGCTGCGTGCTGCAGGCATCGGCGCGGCATCGCGTGTGGGCATCGCCCTACCGCGCTGTCCCGAGGCCGCGCTTCTCAGCGTCGCTGTCTGTTGCTGGGCGAGTGTCGTGCCGATCAATCCGACATTGAGCGAGTCGGAGCTCGATGACGAATTGCAACGCATTCGTGTCGACGCGCTCATCGTTCCCGGGTGGGACGAGGTACCCGCCTGGGTGCTTTCGTCTCCCATTGCCTTCGGACTGTTCCGAGCCTCGCGGGCGACGGCGTCGCTCGATGAGGTGGTGCTGACCCAGGAGCGGCCTATCCAGAATCGGTCGCGCGAAGCCGGAACGGTCAACGGCCAGTCTGTTTGCGCGATCTTCCGCACCTCTGGCACGACCGGCGCCGCCAAGCGTGTGCCGGTCACCCACGAGAATCTGCTCGAAATGGCGCGCAAGATGCGCCGCTGGCTGCGGCTCTCCGGCGCGGATCGTTCGGCCTGCGTGATGCCGATCTATTACAATGCAGGCTTCAAGGCGACCTTGGTCGTGCCGCTCCTCATCGGCTGCAGCGTTGCGATGCCGGCGGTCTCCACGCCGCAGGACTTCCACCACTGGGTCGAGGCACTGCGACCAACCTGGCTGACCGCGGCACCGGCCTACCTGCAGGCGATCCTGGACAAGCTGCGCGGCCTGCCGGACGGCGAGCCGAAGCACGTGCTGCGATTCGTGCTGTCGACCGCATCCTATCTGCCTGACAGCGTGCGCACCGACCTGCAGGAGCGTCTCGGAGTGCCAGTGCTCGAATTCTACGGGCTATGCGAGGCCGGCATGATGACGGCGCCGCGCCTGCCGCCCCTGACTGCGAAGCCGGGTACGGTGGGCGCGGTGCCTGCCGGTGAGCTCGAGATTCGCGACGATGACGGCCGGCCGCTGGCGGCGGGTCGCGTCGGCCATGTCATGCTGCGCGGGCCAAGCGTGATGCCAGGCTACCTGCACGATATCGATGACACGCCAGCCGGTCTGGTCGATGGCTGGCTAGCGACAGGCGATCTCGGTTCCATAGACAATGACGGCGACCTCACGGTCGTCGGGCGCACCAAGGAGATCATCAATCGCGGCGGCGAGAAGATATCCCCGTACGATGTCGAGAAGGTGCTGCTCCGCCATCCTGCCGTGCGCGAGGCAGCGGTGTTCGCGGTGCCGCATCCGCGTCTGGGTGAGAACGTGGCGGCGGCGGTAGTGCTGAATGAGGATGCCTCAGCTACCTCATCATCGCTGATCGAGTTCATGAGTGACCGGCTGGCACCCTTCCAGGTACCCCGTCACGTCCATATCCTTGCGGCGCTTCCGCGCGGCAATACCGGTAAGATCACGAGATCACAGCTTTCCGCAGACCTCGCTGTCCAGCCGCGGACCATCGTGCCCGCCGACGATCCGCTGCAGCTCCAGATCGCCGGAATCTGGCAGCGCATCCTCGGGCGCGACGATTTCGGTATCGACGACGACTTCTTCGAGGCGGGGGGCGATTCTCTGCAGGCGACGGAGATGCTCCTCGACCTGGAGTCGCAGACGCGGCAGGCCATAGAACCGTCCGAGATCAGGGCCGAATTGACGATCCGCCACCTATATCGGGCTCTGGTCGACGCCGTGGCTTCGCGCCATGAGCTGATCCGTCTTGTCAGGGAGGGCGAGGGACGGCCGCTGTTCATCTGCCATGGCGATTTCGATGGTTGGGGCTACTACGCCCTGCGGCTGGCCGGCATGCTCGACCATGGCGGTCCCATTTACATGCTCCATCCCAATCTCGATGAGGCGGCCGGACAGGACACGTTCGAGGCGATGGCCAGCCGCTATATCCCGCAGCTGCTGGCCATCCAGCCCGAGGGGAGCTTCCGGCTGGCAGGCTACTGCCACGGTGGGCTCGCCGCATGGGAGATCGCCCATCAGCTCGAGAGGGCAGGACGCAAGGTGGAGATCCTGGTCCTGATCGATACCTACTCGATCAATGCCCGGCCGGTGCTGCGCGGGGTTGCGCGCGCGGTCGGGGCCGTCGGCGGTGTAGCCCCGCGGCTGGGCAAGAAGCTGCGCGACCGCGGCATGCCGCTGGTCTGGTCGGGCACGCGTCGCCTGATGCGGCGCGATCGAGCCATTCTGTGGCATGCTGCTCGTCGGATTTACGGCAACCAAGGGAAGGCGGCGGCACCGTCGTTGCGCACGGCGTACTACCGAGCGATGTCGAAATATCTGCCGCCGCGGCTGAAGGCGCGGCTGCTGGTCGTATTGAGCGACGAATACAGCCGGAGAAGGGAATTCACCGCCGAGGCATGGAAGGGCCTCGCGCCGCAGGTCGAACAGGAGCAGGTGCCCGGCACGCATAATACCTGCATCACGACCCATGTCGCCGAGCTGGCACGGGCGGTGAATCGTCACCTCGGTTCAAAGGGGCTTGCAACCGTCTGAAACGGCATCACATTTGCGGGTCATGACCGATCCGTATTCCGTCCTTGGCGTGGCCAGGACCGCCAGCGACGATGACATCCGCAAGGCGTTCCGCAAGCTCGCCAAGCAGTACCATCCCGACCTGAACCCGGGCGACAAGGTTGCCGAGGCGAAGTTCAAGGAGATCTCGCAGGCCAACGATATCCTGTCCGATCCGGAGAAGCGCCGCCGGTTCGACGCCGGCGAGATCGATGCGACGGGCCAGGAGGTGCCGCCACGCGGCTTCTATCGTGACGAGGCTGGAGGCTTCGGAGGCGCGAAGTACGAGCGGGCCGGTGCCCACGAGTCCTTCGTCGACATGGGCGGCATCTTCTCCGAAATGTTCGGCCAGAAGGGCGGGCCGCGCGGGGGCTTCTCCTTCCAGGGCGACGGGGGAGAGGGCTTCGACATGAGCGGCCTTCCGGTGACTTACAGCCTGCGCATTCCGTTCCTTGTGGCGGCGCGCGGCGGCAAGCAGCGCGTCAACCTCCCGGGCGGCAAGACGCTGGACATCGACATCCCCGAGGGGGCGATCAGCGGCCAGACGCTGCGGCTGAAGGGTCAGGGCATGCCCGGCACCAAGGGTCGGCCACCGGGGGACGCCTATGTCGAGCTGCACGTCGAGCCGCATGCCTTCTTCGAGGCGCGCGACAACGACATCCATGTCGAGGTCCCGGTGACGCCGACGGAGGTCGTGCTGGGCGGGCGCATCCGCGTGCCGACGATCGGTGGTCCGGTCATGCTGAACGTGCCGGCAGGCTCGAACACGGGCACGTCGCTGCGACTGAAGGGCCGCGGCCTGCTCGACCGCCGTTCGGGTCAGCGCGGCGATCAGTACGTCAAGCTCAAGGTCGTCATGCCCGAACAGCCGGACGCGGCGCTGAAGGAATTCCTGGAGAAATGGGAGGCGGGACGCGACTATGACCCGCGCAAGGGGATGGAGCAGTTCACATGACGACGCTCGACGACCTGCTGCATGTGCATGCTCGCCTGACCGCCGTGCATATCGAGCGCTGGGTGGCGCGCGGCCTGTTGCGTCCTACCGACCAGGGTGAAGGCTGGAGCTTCGAGCCTGTAGACATTGCACGCGTGCGCCTGTTGGCAGATCTTTCCGAGGATATGGGCTTCGACGACGATTCGATGGCGACGGTGGTCGATCTGCTCGACCAGGTGCATACGTTGCGGCACCAGCTTCATCGCCTGGGGCTGGCAATCGGTCGTCAGCCCGCCGATGTCCGCGACGCCATCGCCGCAGCGCTCAAGGAGCTGCGCGACGCCTGAAGCGTGGCGTGCCGTCTCAGGTGACGCGCCGCCCCAGCGCCTTCACTGCCGCAAGGATGCGGGTTATCGACTTGCGGCTGCGCGTGCCGACACTGCCGACGACGGTATCGCGTACCGGGGAAAAGCCGACAAAGCCCAGGACGTTGCGCTTGAGGTTCTTCAGTCCGTGGGCGCGGAAGTACCAGCGATAGAAGAAGGCCGGCATGCCCATGGTGACGATGACGCGGGCAGAACGACCCTTCAGGTGCATCACGGGAAATCCGCTGCTGCGATAGCTGAAGGCGAAGCCTGGCCGTAGCGTCTGCTCGAAGAAGGCCTTCAGCAGGGCGGGCATGTCGCCCAGCCACAGGGGGAAGATCACCACCAGGTGATCGGCCCATCGGATTGATTCCTGTGCTGCGGCGATGTCGGCCGGCGGAGCCTCCTTCTCGAAGGCCGATTGCGAACGCAGAAAACCGAAGTCGAGGGCTGCCGCATCGATCATGCGGACAACGTGGCCGGCCGACCGTGCGCCATCAGCGTAGGCTCCTGCCAGCGCATGGCAGAGGCCCTTGCTCGACGGGTCAGGATGGCCATTCACGATCAGGATCTTCTTCGACATTCAGGCAGGCTGACTTCACGCCCTCCATCGGTCCTTGATCCAGATCACGATCCTCATCCCGTTCTAAGCAGCCTGACGGACCGGGATCTTCAGGTAGTGGACACCATTGTCATCCGCCGGCGGCAGATGGCCGGCGCGGATGTTCACCTGCACGGAGGGCAGCAACAGCACGGGAGCAGCCAGCGTCGCATCGCGCTTGGTGCGCATCGCCACGAACGATGCCTCGTCGACGCCGTCATGGACGTGGATGTTGCGCTTGCGTTCGTCGGCGACCGTGGTTTCCCAGGCATAGACGTCGCGGCCGGGGGCCTTGTAGTCGTGACACATGAACAGGCGGGTATCGCCGGGCAGCGAGAGCAGGCGGCGGATCGAGCGGTAGAGTGTTGCGGCGTCGCCTCCGGGAAAGTCGGTCCGAGCGGTGCCGTAGTCCGGCATGAAGATCGTGTCGCCGACGAACACCGCATCGCCGATGCGATAGGCAACGTCGGCCGGCGTGTGGCCGGGCAGGTGCATGACCTCGATTTCGAAGCCGCCCAGCGAGAACCGCTCGCCGTCCTTCACAAGCCGGTCGAACTCGACGCCGTTCTCGCTGACGTCGGCGGCGTTGAACACCTTCTTGAAGATCTTCTGAACGTCCCGAATATGCTCCCCGATCACGACTTTCGCGCCGGTCCTCTCCCTGAGATACGGCGCCGCCGTCAGATGATCGGCATGGGCGTGCGTTTCGAGAATCCAGTCCACGGTCAGCCCGAGTTCGGCGATGCGCGCGAGCAGTCGATCGGCCGAAGTCGTCGAGAGTCTCCCGGACTTGGGGTCGTAGTCGTGAACCGGGTCGACGACGGCGGCGCGCCTGGCCGTGGGATCGCTCACCAGATAGGTCACGGTGAAGGTGGCCTCGTCGAAGAAGGCTTCTATGGCGGGCTTGGCAATCATCGGTTCCTCCATCGGATATCTTGACACATATATTAGCAATATCTAATTTAGCAATCGCTAATATGAAGAAGACACTCATCCCGATCGATCCGCACGCCCTGCAAGCCAGGGCGGGCGAGGTCGCCGATGTCCTGGCCGCGCTGGCCAATGACCGACGGCTGCTCATCCTCTGCAAGCTGGTGGAGGACGGGGAGGCGACGGTCGGCGCACTCGCCGAGGAGGTCGGCCTGTCGCAGTCGGCGCTGTCGCAACATCTCGCGCGCATGCGCGACGAGGGCATCGTCGCCTTCCGTCGAGACGGCCAGGCCGTCTGGTACCGGATCGCCGACCATCGGATCGAGAGTCTGCTCGCGACCCTGCACCGTCTCTATTGCCAAGACTGACCCGAAGAAAGGAAACATAATGTCCCTTCCCACTATCGACGCCACCCGCGCACGCGCCCTGCTCGACCAAGGGGCGGTGATGATCGACGTGCGCGAGACGGACGAGCATGCGCGCGAGCGGCTGCCGGGAGCCCGCAACAATCCGCTGTCCCGTCTGGCGCCTGTCGATGCACCTGCCGGAGCGATCGTGATCTTCCATTGCCGCTCCGGCACCCGCACGGCGGCCAACGCCGGGAAGCTCGCCGACGTTGCGCCGTGCGACGCCTACATTCTCGAAGGCGGGCTGGAAGCGTGGAAAAAGGCGGGGTTGCCGGTCGCGGTCGACCGACGGCAGCCGCTCGAGATCATGCGTCAGGTCCAGATCGTCGCCGGCAGTCTCGTGCTTCTGGGCGTCGTGCTCGGTGTCTGGGTGGCGCCGGCCTTCCTCGGGCTCTCTGCCTTCGTCGGCGCCGGCCTCGCCTTCGCGGGTATCACCGGCTGGTGCGGCATGGCCAAGCTGTTGACCGTAATGCCCTGGAACCGTCCCGCGAACCGCTCCTCCGGAGCGGTTGCCGCCTGATGGCCGGCGCGCTCCTCGCGCTTGGCTCCGGCAGCCTGATCGGGCTGGTGCTGGGCCTGATCGGCGGTGGCGGCTCGATCCTGGCCGTGCCGTTGCTGGTTTACGCCGTCGGCGTGTCGCCGCACGTCGCGATTGGCACGGCGGCCTTCGCCGTCGCGCTGAACGCCTTGGCAAGCCTTGCCCTGCACGCGCGTCGCACATCGATTCGCTGGCCGTGCGCCATCGTCTTCAGTCTGGCCGGCGTGGGCGGCGCCCTGGGCGGAGCGGCGCTCGGCAAGGCCGTGGACGGCCAACAGCTGCTGGCGCTGTTCGGTGTACTGATGGTCGTCGTCGGCGCGTTAATGATGAGGCCGAAGCCTGCTTCCGTCGTGCCGTCTGAACGCCTTGGCCGGGCCAATGCTCGTCGCCTGCTGCCGCGCCTCGTGGCAGTGGGCCTCGCCGTCGGCGTCCTGTCGGGCTTCTTCGGCATCGGCGGCGGATTTCTGATTGTGCCGGGTCTCATGCTCGCGGCCGACATGGATGTGCGCGATGCCGCCAGCGCTTCCCTGGTCGGCGTGGCCGCCTTCGGGACATCGTCGGCATCGAGCTACGCGTGGTCTGGCCTGATCGACTGGCAGATCGCCGGTCTGCTGGTCGCCGGGGGCCTCCTGGGAGCCGTGGCTGGCACCCGCGCGAACGCCGTACTCGGCCGCAACAAGGACCGCCTGACGCGGCTGTTCGCCTGGTTCGTGATTGCTGCTGGACTCTATGTCGGAGCTCGTGGAGCCATGTCGCTGATGGCGGCCTGAATGGCCTGCCAGACCTTGTATGCCGTGATCGGCATGTCGATGTGGCGTACCCCGAGCGGGCGCAGCGCGTCGAGCACGGCATTGCCGATCGCCGCTGGCGCGCCGTTGGTCGGCAGTTCGCCCACGCCCTTGAACCCGAGGAAGTTGTTCGGGGACGGCGTGGTGATGGTCTCGATGCCGAAGAACGGCGCATCGTCGGCGCGGGGCAGGGCATAGTCCATCAGCGTACCGGCCAGGAGCTGACCGCTATCCTCGTCATAGACGGCTTCCTCCATCAGGGCGTTGCCCAGGCCATGCATGATACCGCCGTGGATCTGCCCAGCCAGGAGCCGGGGATTCACCACCACGCCGCAGTCGGCGATCTCGGTCAGGCGGTCGATGCGCACCGCGCCGGTCTCGGTATCGACCTCGACCTCGCAGACCATGACGCCGGTGGGGAATGACTCGATCTTGTCGGCGAACAGGGCATCGCCGGCGAAGGGCTTCCAGGCGGCAAGCTCGAACAAGCCAATGCGCCGGTCGGTGCCGACGACCTCGAAGGTGCCATCGCGATAGGCGATGTCGGCAGGTGCCGTCTCCAGCCGTTCGGCGGCGAGGTCGCGGCCGCGCTGAATCACCACGTCGGCGGCGCGCTTCAGCGTCGTGCCGCTGATGATGGTGGAGGATGAGCCGCCAGTGCCGCCGCCGTGCGGGATGGTGCGCGTGTCGCCCTGCCGGACTTCGATGCGCTCGACCGGAACGCCGAGCGAGGCGGCCAGGATCTGAGCGAATGTGGTCTCGTGGCCTTGCCCCTGGCTCTGCGTGCCGATGCGTGCGACCAGCCGATCCGGCTGAACCTCGACGACGGCGTGCTCGTCGGCGATCCCGCCAGTGCCGTGCAGATGGCAGGCGATGCCGAGGCCGCGCCGCCTGCCGGCAGCCTCGCTGGTCGCGCGGCGGACGGCGAACCCCGCTTCGTCGGCGGCCTGCAGCGCCGTCTCGAACAGGCGCACGCAGTCGGCGGCATCGTAGGTGTAGCCGCTGGCCGCGGTGTAGGGCATGGCATCCGCCGGCAGCAAGTTCGATCGCCGCAGCTCGACTGGAGTACGGCCGGTCTCGTGCGCAGCGATGTCGATCAGCCGTTCCAGCAGGAACAGCGCCTCCGGCTTGCCGGCGCCACGGATCGCGTCGACAGGCACGGTGTTGGTGAAGGCGCAGTCGAAGTCGACCCGGATCGCCGGGACGCGATAGAGGCCCGAGATCACCTTGGCCAGACCCGTGGTCGGAATGGTCGGAGCGAACATCGAGACATAGGCGCCGTAGTTGGCCTCGGCCTTGACGCGTAGCGCGAGGAACCGACCTTCGGCATCGAGGGCGAGTTCGGCGCTCGCCAGGAGGTCGCGGGCGTGGCTGTCGCTCTGCGCCATCTCTGCGCGCTCGCAGACCCAGCGCAGGCCGCGCTTCAGCTTGCGGGTGGCCCAGGCGATCAGCGTCGATTCGGCAGAGATGGGATATTTCGGGCCGAAGCCGCCACCGACATCCTCGGTGATCAGCCGCAGCTTCTCCTTCGCTATGTTGAGCACCCGTTCGCACATCAGCCGATGCGGGATCTGCACGCCTTGCGACGAGAAGGTCACAGTGACGAGGTCTTCGTCCGCGTCCCACGCCGACCAGGCAGCTCGCGTCTCCATGTAATGCACGATCTGCCGCGGCGAGCGGATGGTGAGAGTCGAGACGTGGCTGGCGCGGGCGAAAGCGGCGTCGGCGGCTGCGGCGTCGCCCTTGCTCCAACGGCACATCAGATTGCCCGGCACGTCGTCATGGACCAGTGGGGCGCCGGCAGCCAGCGCCTGCGCAACGGTCACCACCGCGGGCAACGGCTCGTAGTCGACCTCAAGCAGGTCGGCGGCGTCGCGTGCCTGCTCGAGCGTGGCGGCGACGATCATGGCCACGATGTCGCCGACATGCCGCGCCTTGTCCGGCGGCATCGGCAGGTGGGCTGGCTCGCGATGACGGTTGCCGGCCTCATCCTTGATCTCGCTGATCGCCGGCATATGCCCGACCCCGTCGGCGACGAGATCCTGCGCGATGTAGACAGCGATGACGCCCGGCGAGGCGAGTGCCGCCGTCCTGTCGATGCCGTTCAGGCGGGCATGGGCATGCGGCGAGCGCACGAACAGGACCGCGAGGGCATCGGTCGGCGCGGTGTTGCCGGCATATCGGCCGCGACCGGTCAGCAGCCGGGCATCCTCGCGACGGACGATGGGTTGACCAAGGGAAAGGGGAGCGTTCATGTCTGGGCAACTTGCTGTAAGATACCGTTGAGACAAGCAAGACTTTCAACAATGCAGGGGCGAACCGACATGTCTGAGTCACCTCCCAACCGCAATCCGGCCTATCAGGCGGTTGTCAGGCGTTTGCTCGCCGATCGCCCCCAGCCGCGCAAGGCGCCGGGCAAGACCCGCGCCAAACCGGCGCCGCGCAAGAAGGCGAAAGCCCGCTAGGACCAGGTCGCGACGCAGAGCGGACGCGCATCAGGCGGCGAGCGCGTCACCGATCGCCTTGAGAGCCGTGTCGATATCCTTGCGGTTGACGTCGAGGTGCGTCACCGCTCGGATGCGTGTGCCCGAGTTGGCGCCGAGGCCGACGCCGCGCTCCTTGCAGGCCTCGACGAGGCGGGCGGCGGTCCACCCGGGCTTGGTGACCTCGAAGAACACCAGGTTGGTCTGCATGCGCGGCACGTCGATCTCGAGGCCCTTGATGTCGGCGATGCCTTCGGCGAGATGGCGTGCGTTGTCGTGGTCCTCGGCCAGGCGGTCCCAGTTG
>QFCS01004891.1_pt1 | contig 15623 bp, 19 predicted proteins | sample 3576561 | NCBI WGS metagenome assembly QFCS01 | reverse complement strand
GCGCATGGCGCCGACCGCGCGGCCGACCGCTTCGCCCGAGGCCTCGGCATCCTTGGCGGACTGGCGGGCGATCTTCTCGGTCTGGGCTGCGTTGTCGGCGTTCTGCTTGATGTTGGAGGCCATCTCCTCCATCGAGGCGGAGGCTTCTTCGGCCGACGACGCCTGTTCCGTTGCGCCCTGCGAGAGGGTTTCGGAGCTGGCCGACAGTTCCTGGCTGCCGGACGAGACGTTGTCGGAGGCCGAAAGCGCGTCCGCAACGACGCCGCGCAGGCGCTCGATCATCGTGTTGACGTGACCCAGCAGGTCGCCGATCTCGTCTTTCGTGGAAATCTCGGCAAAGCGGGTGAGATCGCCGTCCGCCACGTTCTGTACCACGCCGACGGCGCGGGAGATGCCGCGATTGATCGACATGACGATCCACAGCGCCGCGCCCGTTGCCACGAGGAGCGCGATGGCCGCGACGGTCACCATGATCGTGCGGGTGCTCTGGTACTGGGCGTCGGCCGCCACTTCCGCCTCGCCCAGGCGGCCCGCCTCCAGCGTGACGACTTCGCCGAGCAACTGGTCGATCTCCGTGGTGGTGCCGCGGGCGTCGGTGGTCGAGACGCGGGTGGCGCCGGTCATGTCGCCGGCAAGCGCCAGCGCGCGGACGCGGTCGTCATCGCGGCGGAAGTCCGCGGTGAGGCCGGCGAGCTTGTTCCACAGCGCCTTGCCCTGTTCCGTCGCCTTGCCCAGGACGTCCTGGAAGGTCGCGTCGAACTCCTGGCGGGCCTCGTTGCCGAGCGCGATGTAGCGGTTGGTCTCGGTGGGGTTCGCCGAGGAGAGCATGTTCTTCTGCTGGCGAATCTGCTGGAGTTGCAGGTTGTTCAGCGTCTGGGCGAGTTTCAGCCGCTCGGCCGGACCGTTGAGGACGTCGCCGAGCGTCGTGTTGAGGCCGCCGAGGCTCAAGATGCCGTAGGTCGCCGTGCCGATCAGGGTGGCCAGCATGAAGGCGAAGGTGAGGAACAATTTGAGCTTGATGGTAAAGCGCATGGGGCTTCTCCTGGTGTCCTAGTTCGGCGCTTGTGCGGGTCGCTCTTTCTGTGAGGAGAAGATCGCGCGCAGGTTCGGGACGATGATGAATTCGCCGCCTCGCTTGACGAGGCAGTTAATGTAGTCCGCCCGCCAGCGCATGCCGACGCTCGGCGGCGGCTCGCTGGCAACCTTGGGAAGGGTCGTGACTTCGTTGACCTTGTCGGTGCGGATGCCGATCAGCGTCGACTCGTTGTCGAGGTCGAGTTCGATGACGACGATGCGGCTGTCGATGGTGGTTTCCGTCGCGTCCATGCCGAAGGCAAGGCGGATATCGGCAAGCGGGATCACCTTGCCGCGGAAATTGATGACGCTGGAAACGAAGGGCTTGCTGCCGGGAACGTGCGTTTCCGGCAGAAGATCGAGGATTTCCTGCACGACGATCGCCTCGATCGCGAAGGTCTCGCCGTTCAGGTTGAAGGTGAGGACGGAGAGATCTTCCTCCGCGCCCCAGATCGCGTCGTAGTCGAGTTTTCGTGCCGCTTCGCTCATCCTGCCGCCCGCAATTGCGCCTCCTGCTGCTGTCCGGCCGCCACCAGATGGGTGACGTCGAGGATCAGCGCCACGCTGCCATCGCCGAGGATGGTCGCGCCGGAGAACGTGTCGACGTCATGGTGCAGCTTGGACATGGATTTGATGACCGTCTGGTGGTCGCCGATGATCTGGTCGACGACGAGGCCGACGCGTTCCGACCCGGTCGAGATGACGACGACCTTCTGGTGCGGATCGGGCTCAGTGCGCGTCTGGAAGAGTTCGCGCAGGCGCAGGAACGGCACCAGGCTGTCGCGCAGCGAGATGAAGCTGCGTCCGCGCGAGCGCAGGTCGTCCTCGAGCGACAGTTCCAGGCACTCCTCCACCGCCGAAAGCGGGATGACGTAGCACCCCTGGCCGACGCGCACGAGCAGGCCCTCGATGATGGCGAGCGTCAGCGGGATGCGCAGCGACACCTCCGAGCCTTCGCCCGGCTTGCTGGTGATGTCGATCGTGCCGCGCAGCGCCTCCACCGTCTTCTTGACCACGTCCATGCCGACGCCGCGGCCGGAAAGGTTCGTCACCGCCTGCGCGGTCGAGAAGCCCGGCTGGAAGATGAGCTGCAGCAGGTCCTGGTCGGTGAGCGTCGCGCCCGGCTGGATGATGCCCGAGGCTTCCGCCTTGGCGCGCACCCGCTCGCGGTTGATGCCGCGCCCGTCGTCCTTGATGGTGATGATGACCTCGCCGCCGGTCTGGTGCGCGGAGAGGATGACCCGGCCTTTCGCCTCCTTGCCGGCGGCGACGCGCTCATCGGGCTTTTCAAGGCCGTGGTCGATGGAATTGCGCACGAGATGGACGAGCGGGTCGGCGAGCCGGTCGATGACCGTCTTGTCGACTTCCGTGCTTTCGCCCTCGGTGATGAGCTCGATCTCCTTGCCGGTCTCGCGCGAAAGATCGTGCACGAGGCGGCGGAAGCGGCTGAAGAGGCTGGCGACCGGCATCATGCGCAGCACCATCATCGTGTCGCGCAGCTCGCCGGAAAGGCGTTCGATTTCTTCCGAGACCGAGCGCAGCCCGAGATCCGCCGCCGTGCCGGCAAGCTGGGTGAGGCGCGACTGGGCGATGACGAGCTCGCCGACGCGGTCCATCATCTCGTCCAGCCGTTCGGCCGGCACGCGGACGTTCTCGGCGGATTTCGCCTGCTTGGAATCGTTGGCCGCCTGGATGGCCGTGGCCTCCCGCTCAGTGACGACGACGGCCTTGGCGATCTGCGCCTCGGCGGGCTTTGCCGCAGCGGCGGGGCGCTCGGCGGCGACCTCGGCGATGTCGAGCTCCATGTCGTCCATGACGAAGATGAAGACGTCCTCGATATCGGCGCGCGGCCGCTCGGTCTTCAGCGTCACGTCCCAGCCTATATGGATGTCGCGCGGTTCCAGCGCGGAAAGCTCCGGCACCTTCGACGTGTCGGCGACGATCCGGCATTCACCGAGGTCGCGCATCTCGTCGAGCAGGCCGAGCGGATTGGTGCCGTTCGCCATGGCATTGGCCGGCAGGCTGAAGCGGATGCGCCATTCGCGCAGGCCGCCGGCCTCTTCTACGACCGGCGCGGCCGAGGGGGTGGTAGCCGCCGGGGTGGGGGAGCCCGCGCCATTGACCGCCCGGTGCAGGTTGTCGAGCAGCGCGGCGCTCATTCCCTCATGGTCGCCGTTCGGCGTTTCGAGCAGCGCACGCATGTGGTCCTGCGCCGACAGAACCGCCGAGACCAGCTCGTGCGTGGCGGGCACGTCGCCCTTGCGCACCCGGTCGAAGGCGGTTTCGCAATGGTGGGTGAAGGCGGCCAGCGCGTCGAAGCCGAACATCGCGCCCGAGCCCTTCAGCGTGTGCAGGCCCCGGAAGACCGCGTCGATCTGGTCGCGGTCGTCGAGGCTGCGGGTGAGGTCGAGAAGGCCGGACTCGATCTGTTCCAGCAGTTCGGCCGCTTCTGTCCGGAAGACTGAGATCGGGTCCGGGTTCGTCATCTTCCGAGGACCTTCTTGGCGATCTTGACGAGGCTTTCGGGATCGAAGGGCTTGGTGAGCCAGCCGGTGGCGCCGGCGGCTTTCGCCTGTGCCTTCAATTCGCCGTCGGATTCTGTGGTGAGGAAGATGACCGGCACGCCCGTATGCGCGGGCAGCTTGCGCAACTCGCGGATCATGGTGAGGCCATCCATATTGGGCATGTTCAGGTCGGTCACGACGAGGTCGTATTCGCCGGCCTTCAGCTTGTTGAGGCCGTCGAGGCCGTCGATCGCCTCCGTCACGGCATAGCCGGCATTGCTGAGGGTGACGCGCGTCGTCAGCCGGATGCTGGCGGAATCGTCAACGGTCAAGATCTTCGCGGTCATCAATTCTTCTCCTGATGCAGCCAGAAATGCGCGGCGTCGGGTGTCATCTCGTCGAGAAAGCCGCCGCGTTTCAGCACGTCGTAAAGGTCGCCGGAGGCGGGCCGGGCAAGTAGAACACGCCCTGCCTTGGCCTCTGCCTGCTTGCGGGCCGCCGTGACAAGCTGGACAAAGCTGAGATCGACCTGCGCCGCCTCGTCGATATCAAGTACGGCGGTGGAATTATTGTTCAGGAAATCCAAGATAAGCTCTTGAACGGACACCATGGTCTTTATGGTGAGTGTCGCCGGTAAGGTTAACGGCGCGTCACCCGGCAGGGTCGATGACATGCAGGCCTCGATAATCGTTTCAAGAGAGAGTATTTCCCGCGCCAGAATCCCAAGTCAGGCTTAATGAACGGTAAAGCACGGTTGATAATTTCATCCACTGGTGGTTCGACCATCAGGGATGCACCACTTGACCTTACGGCAGGGAAGTGGGTCAAGATATTGAATATATATGATATTTACAATAATTAGATATAAGTGATATTATTTATAAATCCCTAATTCTAGGGATGCCTGCACCCACGGGTGGTGGCGGCGAAACGCCCCGGCGAAGCGGGATTCCAGTACATGAGGAAAGGCGAATTTACTGCGCGTTACATTGTTGCTCCTAGGGTTCGCCCACGGGTTCTTGCAAATGGGGTATGGCGTGTCAGGAATAGCGAACGCAGTGCGCGTGGAGCGGCAGACGGACGAGGGGGAACTTGTCTCCCGTCTCGAAGGAGCGCGTTCCCGCATCGAACAGCGGTTCCTCGATGGCGGCGTCGTGCTGCTCTCGGTGCTGGACGTGCTCAACCGGCTGGTCGCTTCGCTGGAAAACCTGTCCGGTTCGCTCGGCGACGAGGCGGCGGAGGCGACCATCGGCCGGCTCGTAGCCACCGTCGACCAGTTGACAGCGCTGCCCGGCATCGAGGAGCAGCGCCAGCAGCGCCTCGCCAATATCGCCGTCACGGAAAAAACGCTCGGCACCCATATCGCCGATATGCAGGAGACGCTGCGCTACCTGCGCACCTTCGCCACGACCGCCAAGATCACCGGCGCCGCCATCCCTGATTTCGCCGGCTTTGCGGAGGAGATCCTCGAGCGCATCCAGTTCGGCGCGGGCGAGGTCAACGCGCTCGGCACCAGGATCGGCACGCTCGGCGCGGTCATCGATACCGCCTCGGCCGGGGGCGGGCAGGCGCTGGAGCGGTTTCGCCGTTCCGTGCCGGACATTGCCGGCAACCTCTCGCGCAATGCCGCGGACCTGACCGCCCAGCGGCGCCATCTCTCCCAGCTTGCCGCCAAGGTGGGCGCGGCAGCGCGCGGCGTGCAGGGCAAGGTGGCGACGACGCTGTCGGCCATGCAGATCGGCGACATAACCCGCCAGCGCATCGAACATTGCCAGGCCGCCTTCACGTTCCTGGACGAGTATCTTGCGGCCGGAACGCTGGATGCGGAGGCCGGCGGCCGCCTGGCGGCGCTGATCCGCCATCTCGTGCACGACCAGCTTGTCGAGATCGCCAACGATTTCGCGCGCGAATGCAAGACGGTGGTCGGCACGATCCGCAGCTTCGGCGCCGATATCGACGGCCTGATGGCGCTCTACGGTGACATGGATGCGGCCGACGGCCACTCCGCCGACCGGGCCATGCGCATCCTGGAGGCAGATATCGCCGCCGCCCGCGCCGTGGTGCGCGATATCGAGCAGGCGGCGGGCAAGGCCAATGAGCTGGGCGCGAGCACGGTCGAGACCGTGCAGGGCCTCCTGAAGGGGGTGAAGACGATCCAGCTCGTGCGCACGGACATCCACTACATGGCGCTCAACACCAACCTGCGCTGCGGCAAGCTCGGCGAGGAGGGGCGGGCGATCAATGTGGTGACGGCGGAACTGCGCCTCTTCTCCAGCCAGCTCGACGAGACGGCCGAGCGCATCCTCGTCGCCCTGCAGTCGCTCGAAGGCGATGCCGGCAAGCTGCGCGAGGCCGGCACGGCCGCCGGCGGCTCGCTCGACGCCCATCTCGACGAGGCGCTGGAGCATATCCGCCAGGCGGGCGACCGCATGGAGCAGGACATGACGGCCCTGCGCGCCTGCGGTGCGGACGTCTCCGCCAAGGCGGGTCGCACGATCGCCGACCTCGATTTCAATGCCGAACTCGGCGATGTCCTGGCCGATTGTTCCGCCCGCGCTGGCGAACTCCTCGGCGGCGGCCTGCCGGATACATCGGGCCTCGAAGAGGCGATGGCCGATCTCGGCGGCCGGATCGCGCGCACCTATACGATGGTCTCCGAGCGCGAGGTGCATGCCCGCGTCTTCGGCACTGTCCTCGAAGCGCCCGCGGCCCCCGCCGCGGCCCAAAGCGACGAGGATCTCTTCGACGACGCGCTGTTCTAGCGCGATCCCGGCCTCCGGCCTCCTCCGGGCCGGGGCCTCGTCCGCTTCCCTGTATTTTTGAGAATATAGCGCTGGCAAAGCTGCGCGCGGCGATATATTCAGAAAGATATCACGCTGCCTTCAGGCAGGAAAAGGGAGAACAGGAATGAACCGTCGTCTGCTTCTGAAACTCGTCGTCGCCGCTTTCGCGTCGCTGTCGCTCGCCCTGCCGGCGGCGGCCGCGGAAAAGGTCACCGTCTTTGCTGCCGCCAGCCTCAAGAACGCGCTGGATGCGGCCAACGCCGCCTGGTCCAAGGAGACCGGCAACGAGACGACGGTCTCCTATGCGGCAAGCTCGGCGCTCGCCAAGCAGATCGAGGCGGCGGCGCCCGCCGACCTGTTCATCTCGGCCGACCTCGCCTGGATGGATTATGTCGCCGAAAAGAAGCTGATCAAGGACGATACCCGCTCAAACCTTCTCGGCAACCGCATCGTGCTGGTCGCGCCGAAGGACAAGGCCGCGGCCGTCGAGATCGGGCAGGGTTTCGACCTCGCCGGTCTCCTCGGCGACGGCCGGCTCGCCATGGGCGCGGTCGATAGCGTACCGGCCGGCAAATACGGCAAGGCGGCGCTTGAAAAGCTCGGCATCTGGTCGTCGATGGAAGGCAAGGTCGCCGGCGCCGAAAGCGTGCGCGCCGCGCTCGCCCTCGTCTCGCGCGGCGAGGCGCCCTACGGCATCGTCTACCAGACGGATGCCGCGGCCGATCCGGGCGTCGCCGTCGTCGGCACCTTCCCGGAGGACAGCCACCCGCCGATCATCTACCCGGTCGCCATCCTCACGGAATCCGAGAGCGCCGCGGCGACTGCCTATCTCGACTTCCTGAAGTCCGACAAGGCCGCCCCCTTCTTCACCGAGCAGGGGTTCTCGATCCTGAAGTAAGACGAGCCCCGCGACAGCCCCGGGCGTTACACCGGACTTGATTGGTGAAGGGCCTTGCCCACCCGCAACGTCATCCTCGGGCTTGACCCGAGGATCCATCCCCACGGCAAGCCGGAAGGGGTGGAGTGGATCCTCGGGTCAAGCCCGAGGATGACGGCGGAGGGGTTCTAGGCCTTGTCGATGTCTGGCCCCGGCTTCAACCTCCGGGGCTGCTCGTATTTCGAAGGAACACGCGTGGACTGGCTTGCCCTGAGCGACGAGGAATGGACGGCGATCCGGCTCAGCCTTCGGGTCTCCTCGGTGGCGGTCCTCGTCAGCCTGCCGCTCGGCATCCTCGCCGCCCTGGCGCTGGCGCGCGGCCGCTTCTGGGGCAAGTCGCTGCTGAACGGCCTGGTGCATCTGCCGCTGATCCTGCCGCCCGTCGTCACCGGCTTCCTGCTGCTCATCCTGTTCGGCCGGCGCGGTCCCGTCGGCTCGGTGCTCGACGAATGGTTCGGCATCGTGCTCTCCTTCCGCTGGACCGGTGCGGCGCTCGCCTGCGGCGTCATGGGCTTTCCGCTGATGGTGCGCTCGATCCGCCTTTCCATCGAGGCCGTCGACCGCAAGCTGGAGGAGGCGGCCGGCACGCTGGGCGCAAGTCCCCTCTGGGTCTTCCTCACCGTCACCCTGCCGCTCATCTTGCCCGGCGTCATCGCCGGCATGATCCTCGCCTTTGCGAAAGCGATGGGCGAGTTCGGCGCCACCATCACCTTCGTCTCCAACATTCCCGGCGAGACGCAGACGCTGTCGGCCGCCATCTACACCTTCACCCAGGTGCCCGGCGGGGATGCCGGCGCCATGCGCCTCACCCTCGTCGCCATCGCCATCTCCATGGTCGCGCTCGTCGCCTCCGAGGTGCTCGCCCAGCGCATCGGCCGCAAGGTGAACCTCGAATGAGTCTCGTCGTGGATGTCCGCCACCGGCTCGGCGATTTCTCGCTGGAGGCCGCCTTCGCCTCCGACGGGGGCGTCACCGCCCTGTTCGGCCGGTCCGGCTCGGGAAAGACCTCGCTGGTCCGCATCATCGCCGGCCTGGCGCGCCCGGCGGAAGGCCGGGTCCTCCTCGGCGAAGAGGTGCTGGTCGACACCGGCCGCCGCGTCTTCGTGCCGGCGCATCGCCGGCGCTTCGGCTATGTCTTCCAGGAGGCGCGCCTCTTCCCGCATCTCACCGTGCAGCAGAACCTCAACTACGGCCGCTGGTTCTCACCGAAGGGCGCGCGCACGGAAAATCCGGATCGCGTGATCGACCTGCTCGGCATTGCCGGTCTGCTCGACCGCCAGCCGGCCAACCTTTCCGGCGGCGAGAAGCAACGCGTCGCCATCGGCCGCGCGCTGCTGGCCTCGCCGCGCCTGCTGCTGATGGACGAGCCGCTCGCCGCGCTCGACGAGGAGCGCAAGGCGGAAATCCTGCCCTATCTGGAACGCCTGCGCGACGGGGTCGGCATTCCCATCGTCTATGTCAGCCATTCGGTGGCCGAGGTCGCGCGCCTTGCCGATCGGGTGGTGCTGATGGCGGACGGTCGCATCACGGCGATCGGTGCGGCATCGGATGTGCTGGGCGGCCCGCGCCTTTCCTCCGCCGCAGAGCGCCGCGAGGCGGGCAGCATTCTTGCCGGTCGAGTCGAGGCGCGTGATACCGCGCACGGCCTCGCTACCATCCGCCTCGACGGCGGTGCGACGATCCTCGTGCCGGGAGCCAAGGTCTCGCCGGGCGACACGGTGCGGCTGCGCATCCCCGCCCGCGACGTCATGATCGCGACGGTGCGCCCGGAAGGCCTCAGCGCCCTCAATATCCTGGACGGTGCCGTCGAGGCGATCGAGCCGGACGGCGAGGGCATGGCAAGCCTGCGCATAACCTGCGGCGGGGATATCGTGCGCGCCCGTATCACCGCGCTGTCCGTCGAGCGCCTGGGCCTTGCCCCGGGCCTGCCGGTTCATGCGGTCGTCAAGACGGTGGCGCTGGAATAGGCGTCAGTCCGCAAGGTTCGCGACGATCCAGCCGATATCCTCGGCCAGCGCCGCGCGCGCCTTGTCCTCCATGGCGTGATAGTGGGCGATCAGCGCTTCGCCGAAGGGCGTTACGACGGCGCCGCCGCCCTGCTTCCCGCCGCGCTGCGATTCCACCACGGGCGTACGGAACAGCCGGTTCATCTCGTCGACCAGCAGCCAGGCCCGGCGATAGGACATGTCCATTGCCCGCCCGCCGGCCGAGATCGAGCCGGTCTCCCTTATATGCGCGAGAAGCTGGATCTTGCCGCGCCCGATCCGCCCCTCCGGCTCGAATTGCAGGCGGAAGATGAGTTTCGGTTCGGTCTTGGCGGATGCTGGCATGAAACTGGGCCCGTATGGATACGGGCCCAGATATAACAGCGTTTGCCGCGGAGGAAAGCTTATGCCGCTCGCTTCAGGGCATCGCCGAGGATCGAGACGATGTCCTCGAAATGCGCCTTCTCGGCGATCAGCGGCGGCGAGAAGGCGATGATGTCGCCGGTGACGCGGATCAGGAGGCCCTTCTCGAAGCAGTCGACGAAAACGTCATAGGCCCGGGCGCCCGGTGCGCCGTCGCGCGGGGCAAGCTCGATGCCGGCGATGAGGCCGATCGTGCGGATGTCGATGATGTGCGGCAGGCCCTTCAGCGAATGCATCGCCGCATGCCAGTCGTCCTGCAGCGCCGCGCCGCGGGTGAAGAGGCCCTCGTCGCGGTAGATGTCGAGGGTCGCGATGCCGGCGGCGCAGGCCACCGGATGGCCGGAATAGGTGTAGCCGTGGAAGAGCTCGATGGCGTTTTCCGGCCCGTGCATCAGCGCGTCGTGCACCTTGCGGCTGGCGAAGACCGCACCCATCGGAATGGCGCCGTTGGTGAGGCCCTTGGCGGTCGTCACGATATCGGGCGTCACGCCGAAATAATCGGTGGCGAAGGCGGCGCCGAGGCGGCCGAAGCCGGTGATGACCTCGTCGAAGATCAGCAGGATGCCGTGCTTGTCGCAGGTCGCGCGCAGTTTTTCCAGATAGCCCTTCGGCGGGATCAGCACGCCGGTGGAGCCGGCGACCGGCTCGACGATGCAGGCGGCGATGGTTTCCGCGCCGTGCAGTGCAACCAGCCGTTCGAGGTCATCGGCAAGATCGGCGCCGTGCTCCGGCTGGCCCTTCACATAGGCGTTCTTCGCAAGGTCATGGGTGTGGCGCAGGTGATCGGAGCCGGGAAGCTGCGGGAAGACGCGGCGGTTGTTGAGAATGCCGCCGACTGAGATGCCGCCGAAGCCGACGCCATGATAGCCGCGCTCGCGGCCGATGAGGCGCGTGCGCGTGCCCTGGCCGATGGCGCGCTGGTAGGCGATGGCGATCTTCAGCGCGGTATCGACCGATTCCGAGCCTGAGCCGGTATAGAAGATGCGGTCGAGCTTGGCGCCCTCGGGGCCGGGGGCGATCTCGGCCAGCCGCTCGGCGAAATCGAAGGCGACCGCATGGCCCATCTGGAAGGAGGGCGCGAAATCCATCTCGGTGAGCTGGCGTTCGACCGCCGCGGCGATCTGCCGGCGGCCGTGGCCGGCATTGACGCACCACAGGCCCGCCGTGCCGTCGAGCACGCGGCGGCCGTCGGCGCTGGTGTAATACATGCCCTCGGCGGCTGCGAGCAGGCGCGGCGCGGCCTTGAACTGGCGGTTGGCGGTAAACGGCATCCAGTAGCTGTCGAGCACCGGTGCATTGGGCTTGTTGTGAACGTTCATGGCAGATCTCCTCTGGCTGGCGGGATTGACGCCATGATTTGCGATGCCGAACAAGTCCTTTTCTTCTTGACGCCAACCAGTTGAAAATAAAGGATATGGGTTGATCGATTTTCGATATTCCGAACATCTAGAACAGGAAATGGCCATGTCGGTCGATATCGGGGGCAGGCTGCGCCATCTGCGCATGGCCCACAATCTCTCCCAGCGCGAGCTCGCCAAGCGCGCCGGCGTCACCAATTCGACGATCTCGCTGATCGAATCGAACGCCTCAAACCCGTCGGTCGGCGCGCTGAAGCGCATCCTCGACGGCATCCCGATCGGTCTTGCGGAGTTCTTCGCCTTTGAACCGGAGCGTCCGAAGAAGGCCTTCTACCGGTCGGACGAGTTGATCGAGATCGGCAAGGGGCCGATTTCCTTCCGCCAGATCGGCGAGAACACGTTCGGCCGCAGCCTGCAGATTTTGAAAGAATGCTACCAGCCCGGCGCCGACACCGGCAAGGTGCTGCTGGTGCATGATGGCGAGGAGGGCGGCATCGTGCTCTCCGGCCGGCTGGAAGTGACGGTGGATGATGAGCGGCGCATTCTCGGCCCGGGGGATGCCTATTATTTCGAAAGCCGCCGCCCGCACCGTTTCCGCTGCGTCGGCCCGGTGCCCTGCGAGGTCATCAGCGCCTGCACCCCGCCGACGTTCTGAGATGGGAAGGAGGCAACGGCGCTGGTTCGTGCACGCCACCGCCTTGTCTGCTCCGGTGCTCAGGCCGATTTGGACAGCCGTGCCTGCTCGTCGAAGAACAGCGCCTGGCTGATCAGCGCCTTCACCATGTCCGGGTTGAACGGCTTGGTGACAAGGAAGGCGGGTTCCGGCTTCTCGCCTGTCAGGAGCCGCTCCGGGAAGGCGGTGATGAAGATGACGGGGATCGTGCTGTTCTTCAGGATGTCGTTGACGGCATCGATGCCCGAGCTGCCGTCGGCGAGCTGGATATCGGCCAGCACCATACGCGGCGAGGTGCGGTGATAGAGTTCGACCGCCTCCGAATGGGTGCGCGCGATGCCCGTCACATTGTGGCCGAGGCCCTTCACCATGTCCTCGATGTCCATGGCGATCAGCGGCTCGTCCTCGATGATCATGATATCGGTTGCCACCTGCCGCGAGATGTCGCGCGAGGCTTCGTCGAGCAGGGCGGCGAAGCGTTCTTCCGACACGTCGAGAATGTCCGCGCCCTCGGCAAGGTCGAAGCCTTCGACGGCGACCAGCAGGAAGGCCTTGCGTTCCGCCGGGGGCAGGTTGGCAAGGTTGGCGGCCGCCTGGCGCTCCCAGCCGAAGGGGGAGGTGTTCTCCGGCAGCGTCACGTCGAGGTTCTCGAAGAGCGTGCAATAGAGCCGGTAGAGCGCGATCCGGTCGCTCCGGCCCTCCGGATAGAGCGAGATATCGGCGACCAGTGCTTCAAGCATGGCCGCGACATAGGCGTCGCCCGAGGTCTGGGAGCCCGTCACGGCACGGGAAAACCGCCTCAGATAGGCGAGATGCGGTGCGATACGGGTGGAAAGTGACATTTAGTTCTCCCTGAATATGTTCCGCATCGGAACCGTTTCCGCTAGAGTTCATCATACGGAAACCTATTGGTAGCATTCTAAGTCTGACTTGCTATTGGGTATCTTGGGCAAAAGGAAGATAGCGAGTGGCATCGGATGGAAACAAGACCATGATCGAGCCCGGTAAAGAAAAGAAGCGCGCGGGACGGGGGGCGCCCGTCAAGGCGGCGTTCGACCCGAACGGTCCCGTCGGCCGCAAGCTCAAATCCTTCTACGACGTCATCGAGACGGAACCCGTGCCCGATCGCCTTCTCGATCTTCTGGAAAAGCTCGACGAGGCCGAGCGCAGGGCCAAGAGCGGTTCCTGAAAACATTCCGTCCTTCCGGTTTCTGGCCGGTTTCTCACCAAGTTCCAGACATCAAGAAACGGGCCCGAGGGCCCGTTTCCCGTTTGAGATCGTCGTCGTGTCAGCGGCAGCGCGCTTCGTAGCGGCGGCCGTAGCGGTCGCGGTAGATGCAGTAGCCGCTGCGGTCGGAGCGGGCGATGAGATAGCCCGCGGCGCCGCCGATGGCGGCCCCCGCAAGCGCGCCGCCGGCGCGGCCCGTGACGACGCCGCCTATGATGGCACCCGTGCCCGCACCGATCGCGGTGCCGCGTTCGGTCTGGGTGCAGGCGGTGAGCGTCACCGTGGAGGCGACGAGGGCAAGCGCAATGATGGTGTTCTTCATGGTTCCGGCTCCTGGCTTGGTTCGGGGATCAGATACGTCCCATGAGGACGAGGATGAGAAGGATGAGCACGATCAGGCCGAGGCCGCCGGAAGGGCCGTAGCCCCAGCCCCGGCTGTATCCCCAGTTCGGCAGGGCGCCGATCAGAAGCAGGATGAGAATGACGAGGAGAATGGTGCTGAGCATCGGTGCTTCCTTTCACGTCCGGTTCGCTTTCGAGCGATGGGCCGACAACGGGCCGCAACGGCTTTTGTTCCCGAAAATGTGACGGTGCCGTCATCGCCCCGGGCCGGAACTTTCATGGCCCACTTCCGTTTCCTGCCCGATCCGATGGCCCCGACGGGTGCCCGATAGGTGATGGAGAGTGAAATGGAACACATAGCCGCAATCATGCTTCTGGTCGGCTGCAGCCATGGCGGCCTCACCTGCGAAGAACTCCCGACGCCCCAGGTGGCGTTCGAGACCATGGAGGACTGCGTGGGGGCGCTGCCCGCCGCGCTCGGCGGGGCAGGGGCCGGCAAGCGCATCGTGCATGGCCGCTGCGCGGTCGTCGATCCGGCCTGGGTCGAGGAGGACGTCGAGATCGACTGGCGCCTCACGCGAAAGAACGGCCTCGAGGTCCACGTCCGGCAGGTCCAGCCGCCGGCAGGCGACGTCATCGTCGCCGACAATACCCATCCAGCCGAGACGGCCGCGCGGATGCATTGACAGGCGCGGGGACAGGCGCGGGAACCTTTCCGGCGCCTGCCGGTTTCCTTCTCATCAACATCATGCGTTCAACGCAACGGAAAGGACAGCGACATGAACTGGGACATCATCGAAGGCAAGTGGAACGAGTACAAGGGCAAGGCCCAGGCCCAGTGGGGCAAGCTTACCGACGACGACCTCGATGTCATCAAGGGGCGCCGGGTCGAACTCTCGGGTAAGATCCAGCAGCGTTACGGCCTCGCCAAGGAGGAGGCCGAGCGGCAGATCGACGACTGGACGCGCCGTCACTAGACGGTCGCCGACCGCATCGATCACTGCTCCTGCCGCCGCAGCCGAAAGGCCGCGGCGGCATTGCGTTTGAAGCGAGGGCGTCGTCCCAAAAGCGTTCTCTCCGGCCTTGTTTCGCGGAACCTTTTTCATCCCCCCTCGTTTCTCCAGCGATACAAAGCCAGCGATACAAAGAAGGAGTTCGAAAATGCTCTACTATGCTGTGGTCTTTCTCGTGATCGCCCTTGTCGCCGGCCTGCTCGGCTTCGGCGGTATCGCCGGCGCATCGGCCGGCATTGCGCAGGTCCTGTTCTTCGTCTTCCTGGCCCTTCTGGTCCTCTCGCTGATCGCGGGCCTGTTCCGAAGGGCATGAGGACGAAGCATGCCGGAACAGGAAAAGGGCGGCGTTCGCGGACGCCGCCCTTTTGCATCTGCGAACGGCCCTTGCAGGGCCCCGTCTCCTTGGTTAACAACGGGTGAATTTGCCGAATCCCGTTGGAGCCTGCCCGATGAAATCCCTCGAACTCCTGGTCGAACGCATCATCCTGTCGAGCCGGTGGATCCTGGTGGTCTTCTATCTGGGCCTCGTCGCGGCACTCGCCGTCTATGCCGTCTCCTTCCTGTATAAGTTCGCCAAGGTGGCGATGAACGTCTTCGTCTTCGACGATGCGGAGATGATCCTTGCCATGCTCGGCCTGATCGACGCGGCGCTGGTCGCCAGCCTCATCCTGATGGTCATGATCGCCGGCTACGAGAATTTCGTCAGCCGCTTCGACGAGGCGGAGGCAGACGTCTCCTTCCTCGGAAAGCTCGATTCCGGCAGCCTGAAGATCAAGGTCGCCTCCTCGATCGTCGCGATCTCCTCGATCCACCTGCTGCAGGTCTTCCTCAACGTGCAGCAATATACCGACGCCAAGCTGATGTGGCTGACCCTCATGCACCTCGCCTTCGTCGTCTCCGCCGTGCTGCTCGGTTTCCTCGAGCAGATCATGGGCAAGCTGAAGAGTTGACGCCTTGCCGGAACTGGTAGGGAAGGGGCGCCGCGGAGATCCGCCGGCGCCCCTTTTCTTTGGCGGGAAGTCAAGCGAAAGCTTCACACTTTCCCCGATATTCCACCTGTGCACCGGTCGGTTTGTGCTGTCGCCGGGCAAAGGGCGGTTCGCATTCTCGTTTTTGATCGTTTGGACAAGATTTTGGATGATGATTTTGGGTTGTCTGGGGATGTTTGGTGCGTTTCGGCGTGCAATTCTGGAAAAAAGGTGAATGATGTCAGTGGGTTGTCGATTTCTGACATTTTCTTGAAATTGGTTGTTGACGTGAGGGCAGGGGTGGGCCTATAACCCGGCCATCGAACGAGAGCGGC
>QFCS01000733.1_pt1 | contig 15639 bp, 13 predicted proteins | sample 3576561 | NCBI WGS metagenome assembly QFCS01 | reverse complement strand
GTTCGAAGCCGTGCAGAACGCCGTGCGCCGCCTGCATGGCGCCTATGCCATTGCCGTGTTCTGCCGCGACGAGCCGCATCGCGTGGTCGGCGCGCGCCAAGGCTCGCCGCTGGTGGTGGGCGTGGGCCAGAACGAAAACTTCCTGGCTTCGGACGCGTTGGCCCTGGCCGGCACCACCGACCAGATCATCTATCTGGAAGACGGCGACGTCGTCGACCTCCAGCTCTCGCGCGTCTGGATTGTGGACGCCAGCGGCAAGAACGTGAACCGCGAGGTCCACACGGTGCACGTGCACACGGGCGCGGCCGAACTCGGCCCCTACCGCCACTACATGCAGAAGGAAATCTTCGAGCAGCCGCGCGCCATCGCCGACACGCTCGAAGGCGTGGCCGGCGTGACGCCCGAGCTCTTCGGCGACGGCGCCCACCGCGTGTTCAAAAACGTGGACCGCGTGCTCATCCTGGCCTGCGGCACCAGCTACTACAGCGGCTGCACCGCCAAGTACTGGCTCGAATCCATCGCGAAGATCCCCACGCAGGTGGAGGTGGCCAGCGAGTACCGCTACCGCACCAGCGTGCCCGACCCGCGCACCCTGGTCGTCACCATCAGCCAGAGCGGCGAGACCGCCGACACCCTGGCCGCGCTGCGCCACGCGCAGGGCCTGGGCATGCAGGAGACGCTGACCATCTGCAACGTCTCCACCAGCGCCATGGTGCGCGAGTGCAAGCTGGCCTACATCACGCGCGCGGGCGTGGAGATCGGCGTGGCTTCCACCAAGGCCTTCACCACGCAGCTGGCGGGCCTGTTCCTGCTCACGCTGGCGCTGGCCCAGGTGCGCGGGCACCTGAGCGAAGAGGACGAGGCCGAGCACCTCAAGCGCATGCGCCACCTGCCCGTGGCCCTGCAGGCCGTGCTGGCGCTGGAGCCACAGGTCATCAGTTGGGCCGAGGACTTCGCGCGCATGGACAACGCCCTGTTCCTGGGGCGCGGCCTGCACTACCCCATTGCGCTCGAAGGCGCGCTCAAGCTGAAAGAGATCAGCTACATCCACGCCGAGGCCTACCCCGCGGGCGAACTCAAGCACGGCCCGCTGGCGCTGGTGACGGCCGCCATGCCCGTGGTGACCGTGGCGCCCAACGACACCCTGCTGGAAAAGCTCAAGAGCAACATGCAGGAGGTGCGCGCGCGCGGCGGCGTGCTCTATGTGCTGGCCGACGCCGACACGCGCATCGCCAGCAGCGAAGGCATCCACGTCATCCGCATGCCCGAGCACTACGGCGCGCTCTCGCCCATCCTGCACGTGGTGCCGCTGCAATTGCTGGCGTACCACACAGCCCTGGCCAAGGGCACGGACGTGGACAAGCCCCGGAACCTGGCGAAGAGCGTGACGGTGGAGTGAGGGGCACCGGTCGGCCATGGACATCAAGCTCATTGAAGACCTGGCCGCACTGGAACGCTGCGCGAGCTTCGTGAAGGCCGCCGAGGCGCGGCACGTCACGCACCCGGCCTTCGGCCGGCGCATCCGTGCGCTGGAGGATTGGGCGGGCGTGCCTCTGGTGGCCAGCACCCGCGCGCCCGTGCGCCTGACGCCCGAGGGCCAGGCGCTGCTGGCCCAGAGCGCGCCGCTGCTGGCCGGCCTGCGGCAATTGCGCACGCAATGGGGAGCGCGCGACGCCGCCGAGGGACAGGGTGCCGGCGTGCTGCGTGTGGGCACCGGCCGCACGCTGGCGCGCACCCTGGTGGCCGATTGGCTGGGCAAGCTGCGCGGCACCATTCGCGGCGCGCGGGTGCAACTGCGCACCCAGGCCATGGAGGAGATCTGCGCCACCTTCGAACGCGGCGAGGTAGACCTGCTCATCTGCTACGAACACCCGGCGCTGTCCTTCGGCCTGACAGGGCAGCGCTTCCGGCACATCACCCTGGCCACGGACCGGTTGCTGCCGGTGGCGCGTGTCGACGCCTCGGGCCGCGCGCGCCACGACCTGTTCGACGCCACCTGGATCGGCTACGCGCCGAACCTCACCCTGGGGCGATTGCTCGAAGACCACCTGGAGGCGACGCGCACGGGCCAGCAGGCGCCGCCCACCATCGTGTGCGACTCCGCCGACGCCGTGCTGGAGCTGGCCATCAAGGGCCTCGGCATGGCCTGGTTGCCGCACTCGCTGGCCGCGGCCGCGGTGCGCGCGGGGCTGTTGAAGGTGCTCGGTGGCCGCGGGGATCAGATCCACTTCGAGGTGCGCCTGTACCGGCACCGCGCCCGCCAGTCCGACCTGATCGAAGCCGCCTGGGAACACAGCAACCGGTAGTCGGCACGGTTCGGTGCCAATTCGGCACCAAGGCATTCAATGAAGTTTCTAGAGTTCGCTTCACCGCTGCGCGTCGCAGCCAACAAGGAGCGCCGATGAAGTCCCCACTTGTCCGCCGCCGTGAGGTTCTGCTGCTCACGGGTGCCGCCGCCCTGGGCTGCGCGCCCGCGCTGGCCCAGAGCACGAACTACCCGAGCCGCCCCATCACCCTGGTGGTGGGCTACCCGCCGGGGGGCAGCACCGACCTGACGGCGCGTCTGCTGGGCGAACAATTGGCCCGCTCGCTTGGCCAGCCGGTCGTCATCGAGAACGTCGGCGGCGCCGGTGGCGCTCTGGGCGCCCAGAAGGTGGCGCTGGCCGCCGCGGATGGGCACACCCTGCTGCTGGGCAGCAACAACGAGATGGCCATTGCCCACCTGGTGAACCCCGCCATCCGCTACGACCCGATCAGGAACTTCACACCGCTGGGCCGGGTCGCCTCGCAGCCCATGGTGCTGGTGGCCAGCCCCCATGCCGGCATGCCGGATGTGTCTGCCTTCATCGAACGCGTGAAGCAGCACCCTGGCAAGTTCAGCTACGGGTCGTCGGGCGTGGGAACGGGCCTCAATCTGGCGGGCGAGATGGTCAAGCAGGCAGCCGGGTTGTTCATCGTGCACATCCCTTACCGGGGAGTGGGCCCCCTCACCACAGACCTGATTGGTGGCCAGCTCGAGCTGGGGGTGTATGTCCTGTCCAGCGGACTGCCGCAAATCAAGGCGGGCAAGGTGGTGGCACTTGGCGTGACCGAGCGCGAGCGATCACCTGTGGCACCCCAGATCCCCGCCTTGGCCGAAACGGCCAGCCTGCGGTCCGTCGACATCGGCACCTGGTTCGGCCTGTGGGGGCCGGCGGGCCTGCCGCGCCCGGTCACGGAGCGACTGCAGGCGGCCCTGGCCGACGCGCTCAAGGCGCCCGAGCTGGTCCAGAAAATGACGGCATCGGGCGCCACCATGGCCGCACCGGGCGCCGTGCTGAGTGATTTCCAGGCGGCCGAGATCACCAAGTACCGGCGCATCATCGACCAAGCCGGCATCCGCGTGTGAACCCGCCACCGTTCGAGATCTCCCCCCCTGATCTGGGCCCCTGGCTCGCGGGCAACACCGGCACGCCGGGCGTGTGGCGCTGGGCGGCCAGCGAACCGGGCCGGCACGTGATGGTGAGCGCGCTGGTGCACGGCAATGAGCTGTGTGGCGCGTGGGCGGTGCGCGACTTGCTTGCCTCGGGCATCCGGCCCCGGCGCGGCTCGCTCACCGTGGTGCTGGCCAACCTGGACGCCTTCGCGCGTTTCGACCCGCAGCGGCCACATGTGTCGCGCTATGTGCACGCGGACCTGAACCGGCTGTGGGGCGACATGCCCTGGCGCCACACCGGTGTCGAGCAGGGTTCGGAGCACCGGCGCACCCTGGAGCTGCTGCCGCATGTGCAGGCCTGCGACTGGCTGCTCGACCTGCACTCCATGCACGAGCCGGGGCCGCCACTGGCACTCACGGGCCCTTTGCCCCACCACGCCAGGCGGGCGGCGGCATTGGGCCTGGGCGCGCTGCGCGTGGCGGATGCTGGCCACCGGGCGGGCGTGCGCCTGCGCGACCATGGGCGCTATGGCGATGCCGAGGCGCTCGATGCCTTCGCGCTGTTGATCGAATGCGGCTACCACGGCGCGCGGGCTTCGGTCGACGTGGCCCGTGACGCGGTGGTCCGCTTTCTCGAGTCCAGCGGCTCGGTGGACGCCGGGGACCTGCCGCCGGACTGGCGGCAACCGGACGTGGACGCCGACAACCCGTTGCTGGTGGTCACCGACGCGGTCACCGTGGGCCCGGACTCGGTACCGTCCTTCGCGCAGGCCTGGAAGAGTGGCGACCGGATCGCCAAGGCGGGCACCCTGATTGGCTGGAATGCCGCGCTGCCGGTGACGACGCCCTACGACGACTGCGTGCTGGTCATGCCGACACTGCTGCACGCCAGGCCTGGCGCCACGTTGGTGCGATTCGCCCGGCGGCAGCAGATGGCGTAAGAGACTGATGAAGCCTTCGCGCGCTCAGGTCATCTCGCTGTTCCACACCGACGCAAAGGCCTCGTGGAAGGCCTGTTGCATGAGGGACGGCGGCCGGTAGCGGTTGCGCAGCAGGGCGATCGGCAAGCGCTCACGCGTCTTGAAGGGGCGAACGGTGAGGCGGCTGAAGGTGGACCCCGCCACGGCCGCACGGTCCACCACGGCCACGCCGCCGCCCGACTGGGCTTCCCAGCAGGCCGAAGTGGCGGACCGCACGAGCGAGTGGATGTTCAAGGCGCCCGCTTCGCGGCCGTAGGCTTTCAGGAGTGCCTGGCCGTACGGGGTGTCAGGCGGTGAGCCGATCACGCGTTCGCCCAGCAGGTCCGACGGGCTCACCGCGCGCTGCCTGGCGAAGCGGTGGCTCGGCGGTGCGACGCACGCGAAACCGCATTCGTAGCGCGCGACCTGTTCGAGATTGGGGTGCTCGTTGGGCAGCAATGCCACGCCCACGTCGGCAGACCGGTCCAGCAGGGCATCGACCAGGATGGGGGTGATGAGGATCTCCATGCGCGTCTGCAAACCGGGGAAGCGCCGCGACAACTGCGCGAGCGCGCGCGGCACAAGATAGGGCGCGAGGCTGGCCGACACCGCCACGGTCAGAGTGCCGCTGCGCGGTGTGGCCAGGCTGCGTGAGACGTCGCGCACGCGCTCGACGCCACGCCACAAGGCCTCGACCTCCGTATGCAGCGCCTGGGCCTCGGCGGTGGGCACGAGCCGCCCCTTGACGCGCGCGAACAGCGCAAAGCCCAACTGGCGCTGCGACTGCGCCAGCATCTTGCTCACTGCCGGCTGTGAGATGTGGAGCAGTTCGGCCGCACCACCCACACCGCCGGTGAGCATCACGGCCCAGAAGACTTCCATCTGACGCAGGTTCATGTTCGCAACATAACCAATGGTTAAGGGATGGCCAACTCTTTTCATTTGACCACGCCGGACCTCTCCACCGACGATCCCTCCCAGAGGCCCGGACAGCCCATCCACTGGAGACAAGACATGCCCAACCCTTACCCCGTCAACCGACGTCAGACCCTCGTGGCCGGTCTGGCCGCCACTGCATGGCCCACCTGGGCGCAGGGGCAGAAGTTTCCGAGCCGTGCCGTGAAGCTGGTGTTGCCGCAGCCGCCGGGCGGGGCGGCCGATCGCCTGGCCCGCCTGGTGGGCGAGCGGCTCGAGAAGCACTGGGGCCAGCCCGTGGTGATCGAGAACAAGCCGGGGGGTGGCGTGGTGATCGGCACGCAGACCGTGGTGCGTTCAGCGGCCGATGGCTACACCATCGGTCTGCTGGGCAGCTCGCTCAGCATCAACGCGCTGCAGCGCAAGGATCTTCCCTACGAGCTCAAGGACCTTCAGCCCATCGCCCGCGCGGGCTACTACACGGTGGCCCTGGTCGCCGCGGCCAGCTTCCCGGCCAACGACATCAAGTCGCTGATCGCTTACGCCAAGACCCAGCCGGCCAACAGCATTTCCTTCGGCTCCAACGGCATCGGCACCTCTGCCCATGTGGCCGGCGAGATGCTCAACCACATGGGCGGCATCCAGTTGCAGCACGTGCCCTACAACGGCGCGGCCAAGATGTACACCGACATCGCGGGTGGCGTGCTGCCCATCGGCTTCTCGGTGGTGAGTTCGGCCGACAGCTTCATCAAGGCCGGGCAGATGAAGGTGCTGGGTGTCACCAGTCTGCAGCGCAGCCCCTTGTTCCCCCAGTGGCCCACGATCGCCGATACCTTGCCTGGCTTCGAGGCCATCAACTGGGCCGGCTTCTGCGGCCCCGCGGGCATGCCCCGCGACATCACCGAGCAGATTGCCCGCGACCTGATCTCGGTGCTCAAGGCGCCCGACATGGCGAAGTCGCTCGAGGCCTCGGGGTTCGAGCTGTCCACGCAGGGCCCCGCCGAATTCGGCGACTTCATCCAGAGCGAAGTGAAGCGCTTTGCCGCCGTGACCCAGCCATTGCCGGGCCAGAAGTGAGCGTGAAGAAGTGAGAGTGAACCCGTGACCGCCAGCTACCAACTGTCCCGCACCATCCCTGCCGACGCTGCTTACGACCTGGTGGTCGCGGGGGGCGGGCCCGCGGGCACCGCCACGGCCGTGTGCGCCGCGCGCCTGGGCCTGAAGGTGCTGCTGGCCGAGGCCACCGGGTGCCTCGGTGGCATGGGCACCAGCGGTCTGGTCGCCTCGTTCGGCCCGGTGTCGGACGGCGAGCGCATGCTGGTGGGTGGCTTCATGAAGGAGCTGCTCGCGACGATGTGGGAGCAGAAGGCTTTCGCGCCCCAGGTCACGCAGGACTACCTGAACCGACAGCTCAACCGCTGGGTGCCGTTTCAGCCCGAGCACCTCAAGCGGATCCTCGATGACTTCACGGTGCAGGCCGGTGTCGAGGTGCGCTTCTTCACGCGCGTCGTGGAGGCCGATGTCGATGGTCGCCGCGTCAATGGCGTGGTGGTCAGCAACGTGGAGGGCTTGCGCTACGTGCCCGCCAGGGCCTTCGTCGATGCCACGGGCGACGCGGCGCTGGCCACGCTGGCGGGCGCGGAATGCAAGGTGGTGCTGCGCGACACGGACACCGTGGCGCCGAGCACGCTGTGCTCCCTGATCGCGGGCATGAACTGGGACGACCCGGCCTACGCGGGCGATGGCCTGGACAAGATCAAGGCGCGCGTGCGCAGTGAATGGGTGCCGCAGGCGATCGAGGACGGCTTCTTCACGCAGGAGGACCGCTTCTTCCCCGGCATGAACCGGGTGGGGCCGCAGGGCGCCACGCTCAACGCCGGGCACGTGTTCAACCTCAATCCCTTGTCGGTGCGCAGCCTGTCCGACGGCATGGTGTTGGGCCGCAAGCTCGCCGTGGAGTACACCGAGTTCTACCGGCAATACGTACCCGGTTGCGAACGCATCGAATTGATGGGCACGGCGCCGTCCATGGGCGTGCGCGATTCGCGGCGCATCGTCGGCGAGTTCGAGCTGGGCATGGACGACTTCCTGGCGCGCCGCCAGTTCCCGGACCAGGTGGCCGTCTACAACCGGCCGACCGACGTGCACCCGAGCGACACCAGTCGCAAGGAATACGAACGCTTCCTCAAGGACTTCCACGGCAAGGACAACCTGGGCCGTGGCGAGTGCGTGGGCATTCCCTACAGCATCCTGGTGCCGCGCGGTTGGGAGAACCTGTGGGTCGCGGGCCGCTGCCACTCCAGCGAGACCAAGGTGCACGGTTCCATCCGGGCCCAATCGGCGGCGTACATGATGGGACAGGCCGCCGGCACGGCCGCCGCGCAGTCGATCCGCACCGGGCAACCGGCCAACGACCTCGACACGCGCGCGCTGGTGGAAACGCTGCGCGAGGCGGGTGCCTACCTGCCGCAGACGGCACTGGCGCGCGAGATGACGCGCGCGTGAGTGTGGACGGCCGGCCTGTTGAGCGTCGCGCTGACTACGCGACGCGCTCGCTCAGCCGTTCCAGCAACCAGTCCAGCAGGGCCCTCAACCGGGGCAATCGACGCAGGTCCCGGTGGTAGCCCAGCCACACATCCCGGCCGGGTGGGCTTGAGGCACCGGCCAGTGGCTTCAACCCGGGGTGCGAGTCCCCCAGAGGACGCGGCAAAACGGCCGCGCCAACGCCGGCCGCGCAGGCGATGGCCTGCACGTGCCGGCTGTTGCTGCGAAACGCAACGCGCGCCTGGGGAAACGCTTCGCGCAACCAGGTGGCGTCGGGCATGTCGGAAAAGCCCATGTCCATGGTCACCAGGTGGGTGGGTGCGTCTCCCGTCGTGGCCTTCTCCCTGGCCACATAAACGGCGTAAGGAACGTGCATCAGGTGCCGCTGCACGACGTCCGGTTCGTCGAAGGGCACGATGCGTGCGACCAGATCGGCCTCACGCCGCGCGAGGCTGTACAGCCTCGCATCGGTGATCAGTTCGACGGTGACGCCCGGGTGTCGCTTCGTGAACGCCGCGCAGAGCGGGGCCAGCACGTGCATGCCGAACCAATCGGAGGCCGAGACGCGAAGCAGCCCTTCGAGGCGGGCGGCCGAGCCGTCGAGTTCGCGCGAGATGGCCATGGCCTCTCGCTCCATGCTGTCGGCGTGCAGCAGCAGGGCCGAGCCCTCGTCGGTGAGGACGAAGCCATCCGCCGTGCGCTGAAAAAGTGCGTGGCCCAGTGAAGCCTCCAGGGCGCGCAGGCGGCGCCCCATGGTGGGCTGGCTTTGCGCGATCGAGCGACCAGCGGCCCCCAGCGTGCCGGTTCGGGCAATGGCGAGGAACACCCGGATGTCGTCCCAGTTCATGGCTTGCTCCATGCAAATGTGAATGGCGGAGTTTCAGTATTGTGAGTTCACATTCAGGAATGAATGGAGAAAACTGGACTTCCCGATCACTTCACCGAGAACCGCCATGTCAAACCACCCCACTGCCACCATGCGCGCCATGGTGTTGACTGCACCGAATGCCGCGTTTGTCTCGTCCACCGTGGCCAGGCCCACCCCCCGGGCGGGAGAGGTACTGGTCCGCATCCAAGCCAGTGGCGTCAATCCGCTGGACACGAAGATCAGGGCGGGCAAGGCCGAGCACGCCCGCCATCCCTTGCCCGGCGTGCTGGGCATGGACCTCGCCGGCACCGTGGAGGCCGTTGGGCCCCAGGTAGAAGGCTTCAAGCCCGGTGACGAGGTCTATGGGTTCACCGGTGGCATCGGCGGGCTGCAGGGCAGCCTGGCCGAGTTCGCCGCCGTGGACAGCCAGCTCCTGGCGCGCAAGCCGGCCAACATCAGCATGCGCGAAGCCGCTGCGCTGCCCCTGGTGGTCATCACTGCCTGGGAGGGACTGGTGGACCGCGCCAGGCTTGGCCCGGGGCAGCGGGTGCTGATTCACGGCGGCGCTGGCGGCGTGGGGCACGTGAGCGTGCAGATCGCCCTCGCGCTGGGTGCGGAGGTCTTTGCCACCGGGTCAGCGGGCCAGGCGGCGTACATCCGCTCGCTGGGCGCGACGCCCATCGACCACGCCACGACACCGGTGGAGGAATACCTTGCCCAACACACGGAGGGCAAGGGCTTCGATGTGGTGTACGACACCGTGGGTGGCCCGGTGCTCGACGCCTCGTTTCTGGCGGTGCGCCGCTACACCGGGCATGTGCTCAGTTGCCTGGGTTGGGGCACGCACGCGCTGGCGCCCTTGTCCTTTCGCGGCGCGAGCTATTCGGGGGTGTTCACGTTGTTGCCCATCCTCACGGGCGAGGGGCGTGCGCACCACGGTGAGATCCTGGCCCAGGCCACGGCCTTGATCGAGCGGGGTCTGTTGATGCCCCGCATGGACCCCCAGCATTTCACGCTGGACACGGTGGAGGCCGCGCATGCGCGGGTCACGTCCGGCCAGGCGCTGGGCAAGGTGGTCGTCGACGTGCTGGTGTAGCCGCCGCGTCAGCGATCTTTCAGGAACGCACTGAAGAAGCCCGCCAGTTCGTCGTGCGCCTCCAGTGGCAGCACGTTCGCCACGTACTGGTCGGGCCGCACCACCACCAGCGCACCGCGTGCGCGATCGATGCCGCGCAGCGTGAAGATGTCCGGGCCGTTTTTCAAATCGGGGCAGAAGGCCTTCTCGTAGTCGATCAGGCCGAAGCGGCCTTTGCGTGGCAGCAGCATCGGCGGCAGCTTGTCGACCTCGATCTCGCGGTGCCCTTGCTGGAAGATGGCGCGCAGGTCGATCACGCTGTCGATGTCCGCCCCCTCGGGCGTGAAGCGGCGGATCGGGGATTGCGGCGACTCGGCGAGGAAGTCGGCCAGCGCGCGCAGGCGCTCGCCGCTCGCGTCGGCGAAGGCGTGGAGGCGCCACGCGGCGTCCGCGCGCGCGGCGTGGCCCAGGTGCATCGGCTTCGCATCGGCCAGCCGGATCACCGGCGCCGAATGGAAGCGCATGCCGATGGTGAAACCCGAGGCCAGGTGCTGGTGCACGGGGGGCGCGGTCAGCACGGTCTCGCTCGGGTAGTGCGTCGCCACACCGGCGGTGTAACGGCCCGACTTGACGAAGTAGGCCTGCAGCTCCGCCGGGTCCACGCCGCCGAGTTCGGGGCGCCGTGGGTCCTTTGGCGGCGAGGCCATGATCTTCGACCACTCCTTGTCGAAGTCGATCAGGCCCTGCGCGATGGCGTGGCGCTCGATGCCGTAGGTGCGCAGCAACTCGGGCCCCGCGCGGCCTTCCAGCACCGACACCAGCTTCCAGCCGAGGTTGAAGGCGTCCTGCATGGACACGTTCATGCCCTGGCCGGCCTTGGCGCTGTGCGTGTGGCAGGCGTCGCCGGCGATGAACACGCGCGGCAGTCGCGCGCCGGCCTGCGCCTGCGGCACGTCGTCGAAGCGGTCGGTGACGCGCTGGCCGACCTCGTAGACCGAGGACCAGGCGACGTCGCGCACCTCGAGCGTGTAGGGGCGCAGCACGCGCTGCGCGACCTCGATGATCTTGTCGGCCGTGTAGCGCTCGCGCAGGTCCGATCGTTGGGCCGGATCGACCTCGCCGAGGTCGACGTACAGCCGAACCAGGTAGCCGCCCTCGCGCGGGATGAGCAGGATGTTGCCCTCGTCGGCCGACTGGATCGCCGCCTTCAGGCGAATGTCGGGGAAGTCGGTGACCGCGAGCATGTCTACCACGCCCCAGGCGTGGTTGGCGAAGTCGCCGAGCGGCTCGGCGCCGATGGCCTGCCGCACGCGACTGCGCGCGCCGTCGCAGCCGACGACGTACTTCGCACGCAGCGTGCGGGTCGCGCTGCCATCCACCTCGCGCAGCGTGACGCGCACCGGGTGTTCGCCCTCGGCGTCCACCGCCAGGTCGACGAACTCGAGGCCGTAGTCCGGCTCCAGCCGCGTCGGTGACTGGCGCATGAAGTCCAGCAGGTAGGCCTGCATGCGCGCCTGGTTGACGATGAGGTGCGGCATTTCGGACAGGCCGTCCTCCACGTCCTGAACCCGGCCAGTGCGCGCGATGCGCGAACGATCGCCCGGCGAGGGGCGCCAGAAGGCGGTCTCGTTGACCCAGTAGCCCTCGCGCCGCAGTTTGGCGCCCAGGCCGAAGGCCTCGAACATCTCCACCGTGCGGCAGGCCACGCCGTCGGCCTGGCCCAGTTCGAGCGGGCCCTGGCGGCGCTCCACCAGGCGGGTGCGGATGCCGGGGAACTGCGCCAGTTGCGCGGCCAGCACCACGCCGGCGGGGCCGCTGCCCACCACCAGCACGTCCACCGTTTCGTCCGGCTTCCAGGCGCGGTCCGTGGCGCCGGGCGCGGCGGCCTGCAGGTCGGGGTCGCCGGGGCGGTAGCCATTCAGATAGAACTGCATCGTGTCTCCATTGGGGTGCACGGCAACTATCCTCGCCACGCTCTATAACGTCCAGCCACAATACGCCATACCCGGCATATCGTTTTGCAATAGAACCCATGTCCAAGCTCGATCTCGACTGGCTCGGCGTGTTCGTCGAGGTCTATAAGACGCAAAGCGTCTCGCTGGCCGCGCAACGCCGCGGCATGGCGCAGGCCAACGCCAGCATCGCCTTGAACAAGCTGCGCCGCCACTTCAACGACCGCCTGTTCTGCCGCACCTCGCGCGGCATGGAGCCCACGCCGCGGGCGCGCGCCATCTACCCCGAGTTGCTGGAGGCGTGGCAGCGGGTCGAGAAGGCGCGCCTTGCGCCCGAGGTGTTCGACCCCGCCCAGGCTCAGCGCGAGTTCCGCGTCTGCATGAGCGACATCAGCGAGGTCGTGCTGCTGCCGGCGCTGGTCAACCACCTGGGGCGCGTGGGGCCGCACATCCGCGTCGAGGCGGAGAAGGCCTCGGCACAGAGCCGTGGCCGACTGGAGTCGGGCGACGTGGATCTGGCGGTGGGCTTCATGCCCGATCTGGAGGCCGGCTTCTTCCAGCAGGCGCTGTTCGCGCAGGACTTCGTGGTGATGGTCTCCCGCGAGCACCCGCGCATCCAGAAAAGCCTGACGAAGCACCGCTTCGAGGCCGAGGGCCACATCGTCGTGACGACCTCGGGCACCGGCCACTCGATCGTCGACAAGGTGCTGGGCCGGCACCAGGTGCAGCGCCGCATCGTGTTGCGTGTGCCCAGCTTCCTGGGGGTGGCCCGCATCGTTGCGCAGACGGACCTGCTGGTGGTGGTGCCGCGTCTGCTGGGCGATGTACTGGCCTCGCAGGACCGCGTGCGCCTGTTCGAGCCGCCCTGGTCACTGCCGAAGTACAAGGTCAAGCAGCACTGGCACGAACGCTTTCACGCCGACCCCGGCCACGTGTGGCTGCGCCAGACGATGGCGCAGTTGTTCGCGGGGAACTGAGCGCGCTCGCTCAAGCCTTCGGCGGCCGTGGTGCGGTGCGCTGGCCGCTCGTCTGCGCGTCGCGGTGCCACTGCAGTTGCCGCAGCAGCCCGGCCTTCATCCGCTCCGTCAGGCCCGCGGCTTCGATCATGGCGGGCCAGAGCGCGTAGGCCGCGTCCCGGCAGCGGCGCAGCGCCGTGAGCACGGGTTTTTCCACGATGCCCAGCTGCGTGCAGAAACCACGCACCAGGCGAACGGTCAGCACCGCGTCGCGGTTCAGGCCCTCGGGCTGGTCGGGGCTGAGGTGCAGCGCGCGGCCGCGCGGCATGCCGGCGTAGGCCGCGTAGCCGACGATGTCGTACGCGGGCGGCAGCTCGGGCGTGCGGCCGTCGGGGTAACGCAGGCCCATGTTCTTGAGGTGCATGTCGGCGTTGCCCAGCATCTCACTCACCAGGATGCGCCGCAGCAACTCGTGCACGGCGGGCTCGCCCAGCGTGGGCAGCGCCATGAGCACCCGGGCCACCGAGAGGTAGTCCCGCGTGTACTTGGCCTCGGGCTGCACGCCGAGGATCTGGGCGAAGTCCTCGCAGTGCACGCGCCGTGTGGGCGTGTCCGCGTCCCGGTCGTAGCGCTGGACCGCCAGGAACTGGCTGCTGGCGTTGGCGTCTCCGAGGTCGTAGTGGTGCTGGGCCTCCAGCCGCCCCAGTGGGGCGAGCTCGGCCTGCACGGTGTTCACGCCGGCGGCGGCGGCCAGGCGCAGCGACAGCTCCTCGAGTTCCGGCAACAAGGGCTGGCCCACCACGGGCAGCTTGGCGATGACGTGCCGGGCCTGGTCGCGCTCGTCGAGCCGGGTGCGGGCGACGAAGCGGTCGCCGAGCTTGAGCACCGAGAGCTTGGCCTGGATGCCCGAGACGGAGATCGCGTCCTGGATGGGTTCGGCCGTGACCGACATCTCCAGCGCGTCGTGGTTCGAGGTGACGAGGCGCTGCATCTGCGCGTGGTCGAGATCGGCGGGGCGCACGTAGACGTTGCCCGGCAGGTCCGCGCCGGTGGCGGCGAGCAGTTCGAAGTGGTCGTTGATGCCGCAGCCGCGCAGCTCGGCGATCTGGTTGCGCAGGGGGCCCTCCGGCAGCAGGCCCTGGAACCAGGCCGGCAGCAGCCAGCCGCGTTGGGGGTCGCGGGAGAGCGATCCATTGAGGACCGGGCTGCTCACGCCGCGCCAGAAGGCCGCCTGGGCCTGCGCATCGGCGGCCAGGAAGCCGACCGAGAGCAGCTCCTGGTTCGGGTCGTCGGCGAAGGCGTCGTGGGCGACGAAGCGGTTGGTGGTGTGCTCGGGCGAAACCGGGTACTGGAAGAGGTGGCCCACTGCCCGCTCGCCGATGAAGACCTCCAGCGCCTTCATGGCTTGAGCGCGCGCTGCACCAGGGTTTCGACGACCGGCTCGCTGACGCCGAGCGCTTCGCCACGGGCCACCGCCTTGGGCAGCAGCACGAGCTCCAGCCCGAGCTTGTCGGCCACGGCGAGCAAGGTGCTGAGCTTGAAGTCCTCGGTGCCCTTGAACACGTTCACCGCGGTCTGGCGCGAGAGCCCCGCCGCCTGGCGCAGGGCTTCCTGCGTCAGGCCGCTGTGCTTGAGCCGGGCGCGCAGCGATTGGGAGATGTCGGTGATGGTGGTCATGTCCAGTAGAGCAGAATTTTGACTGGAAGTTCTGTCAGAGTGTGCTTCTGCCTCGCGGGTTGGTCAAGATAATGATCTGGCAAAGCAGAATATTTTGAGCTTTGTCTAAAAAAATAGAACATTTATCCGCGAGCAGCAGTCCTGGTCGAGGACATCCCCTGCGGGACTGGATAGTTGCTCATGTGGCAACTATCCATTTCCTTTTGGCTGGTTTATTTCTCTCGAGGCAATCTCTACAGTTCATCCCATGCCGAACACAAAAGCGGCATGGAAAGCAAACCCCCGTTAACCACCCGTTATCTTCAAGGAACTGCCATGAAATCCGCCAAAAGCCTCGCTCTCGCCCTGACCCTTGCCCTCGGCGCCGGTGCCGCCTTCGCCGAAGGCCCCATCGAAGGCAATGAAGTCTTCAACTTCCAATCCACGCTGAGCCGCGCCGAAGTGCAAGCCCAGGCGGCGCAAGCCAACCGCGAAGGCCGTACGGCCCGCGGCGAGATCCTCCCGGCCGACGAGGCCGTCGCCAGCACGGGCCTGAGCCGCGAGCAGGTCCGCGCGGAAGCGGTCCAGGCGCAGCGCAGCGGCCGCACCGCACGCGGCGAGATCGTCTCGGTGGAAGCGGGCGCGTAAGCCCCACGGCCCGCGGCCCCACAAGGGGCGCGTTCCCTCCAGCAACGGCCCTTCGGGGCCGTTCGCGTTTTCCGGCGCGCTGAATTGCGGCGGATCTACCGGCCGGCCGGCGCTGCCGTGGAGGGCGCTGCCAGGGCGGTGACGCCGGCCACTGCGGCGGCCGCGTCCGTGGCCAGGCGGTCCAGCAGGTCGGCGTAGGCCTGCGCCTGGGCCTGCGGGGTGTCCGCTTCGGCCTTCAATTCGTAGTCGAGCCGCTGACTGTTGACGCTGCGGGCGTCGGTCTCGTGGCTCACCACGGCGACGCGCGCGGTGGCCAAGAGCCGCCGCTGCGCGCGCGAGTAGTCCATGCGGTCGATGACCACGCGCAGGCCGGCGACGGGTGACCACTGCGCGCACTGGCTTTCGCACAGGCGCCAGCCCGGCAGGCGCGCGCGCAGCGCCGAGGCGAACTCGCGCGACATCCCGACCTCGATGCGCTCGGCCCAGAAGGTGTCGGGCCATTCGGCCAGGGTGCTGCCGTCGGTGCGGTAGCGCACGCGGCGCGAGACGAGGTATTCGGGGATGTCCAGGCGGGCGATGGCCAGCGTGCTGCCTTCGCGGGGCGCAGCGGTCAACGGCGCGGGCGCGCTTGCAATGGTGGGGCCCGGCAGG
>QFCS01002144.1_pt1 | contig 15664 bp, 16 predicted proteins | sample 3576561 | NCBI WGS metagenome assembly QFCS01 | reverse complement strand
GGGCCGCTTGACCAGCTTCTTGACCTCGACCGTGACCGCGCGCGTCCGTCCGTGCGAAAACTTCTGTCGCACCACGGCCTCACCGCCACCCTTGGACTGCGCCGCGCCCGTGCGCGTCGTGGTCGAAAGGGTAAGCGGCTTGGTAGGCTTGGTCTGTTCTTTCTGTTCCGTCATATGTGCCGTTGTCCTTGGTCCGTTGCAGCCAGTCAACCGTGCTCGTCCGTCAACCGGTGCCGCTTTGCCGATAGCCACGCCAGCGCGCCGCTCCGGACTCGATTCGCTCGATGAAGCGCCCGCCCGCATCGTCGCGCGCGATTGCCACGTAAACCGCATGTTCGCGGCCGAATATCCTGCCCAGCGCCGCCGCATCGCCGAGCCGCACGACGGGCAGACCGCTCGTCCGCAGTTTCGCCAGCCCGTCGCCGTTGGCCTCGACGGGCACCACCAGGAGTGCGGCCCGGTTGCGCCCGATCATCTCCTCGACCTTGGCGAAGCCAGCGACGGCCCGCCCGGCCCGCCGCGCGCGCCCAAGATCAGCCAGCGTCCGATCGAGCAACAGCCGCTCGACACGGTCCACCAGATCCGCCGCCGGCCGCACCGCGGCACGTGCCGCACGGGCGAACAGGTTCCTTGCCACCGCCCGCTCGACCGCCGCCCGTTCGGCCTTCACCCACATACCACGCCCCGGCAGCTTGCGGCCGAGATCCGGCACGACGTCGCCATCGGGACCGATGACGAAGCGGATCATACGCTCCGGCGGTCCTTCCTCCCCGGTCGCGATACAGGTGCGTCGCGGTCCCGAGGCGGTCGGGATCGCAAGGTCACCGGGGTCCATGGCAGCGGCGATCAACAACGAGACGCCCCTCCCCTCAGGCCTTGGCCGCTTCGGGTTCGGCCGTCTCGTCCGCGAACCAATGCTCGCGCGCCTTCATGATGATGGCGTTGGCCGTGTCGTTGTCCATGGCGCTCTCGCCGACGATCTCGCGCAACTCGTCGGAGGCAAGGTCGCCCAGATCGTCGAGCGTCTTCACACCCTTCTCGCCCAGCGCCACCAGCATCGGCAGCGTCAGGCCCTCCATGTCGCGGACCTCCTCGGCGACGCCGAACTCCTCCAGCCGGCCCGCCAGCTCCGCATCGCGCTTCTCGATGAACTCACGCGCGCGGCGCTGGAGCTCGCTGGCGATCTCCTCGTCAAAGCCTTCGACGCCCGCCAGGTCCTCTACCGCCGACTCCGACACGTCCTCCACGGCGGCATAGCCCTCAGCCACCAGGAGATGGGCAATGACGTCGTCGACATCAAGCGCCTCCTTGAACAGCTCGGTGCGCTCGCGTGTCTCCTTCTGGCGACGCTCGCTCTCCTCGGTCTCGGTCATGATGTCGATCTCCCAGCCAGTCAGCTGGGAAGCGAGCTTGACGTTCTGGCCGCGGCGGCCGATCGCCAGGCTGAGCTGGTCGTCGGGCACGACCACCTCGGACTTGTTCTTCTCCTCGTCCATCAGCACCTTGCTGACCTCGGCGGGCGCCAATGCATTGACGATGAAGTTCGCAGTGTCGTTCGACCAGGGGATGATGTCGACCTTCTCGCCCTGAAGTTCCTGCACGACGGCCTGCACGCGGCTGCCGCGCATACCGACGCAGGCGCCGATCGGGTCGATGGCGCTGTCGTGGCTGAGCACTGCGATCTTGGCGCGGCTGCCGGGGTCGCGGGCGACCGCCTTGATCTCGATGATGCCGTCATAGATCTCCGGCACTTCCTGCATGAACAGCTTGGCCATGAACTGCGGGTGGCTGCGGGACAGGAAGATTTGCGGGCCACGCGGCTCCTCGCGCACATCGAAGATGTAGGCACGCACGCGGTCGTTCACACGCAGGCTTTCGCGCGGGATGGTCTCGTCGCGACGGATCACACCCTCGGCGCGCTGCAGGTCGACGGTGATGTTGCCGTAGTCGACGCGCTTGACCACGCCCGACACGATCTCGCCGACGCGATCCTTGAATTCCTCGTACTGCCGCTTGCGCTCGCTCTCGCGCATACGCTGGGTGATGACCTGCTTGGCAGTCTGCGCAGCGACGCGGCCGAAATCGATCGGCGGCAGCTCATCGGTAAGAAAGTCGCCGACCTGGGCCTCGGGATTGCGGCGCTGCGCCTCCGTCAGCGACACCTGGACGTTCTCGTTCTCGATGGGGTCGGCAACCTGCATGTAGCGCAGGAGCTTGATCTCGCCGGTCTTGCGGTCGATCTCGGCACGGATGTCGTGCTCCAGACCGTACTTGGCGCGGCCGGCCTTCTGGATGGCCTGCTCCATCGCCTCCAGCACCTCCTCGCGCTCGATGCCCTTCTCGCGGGCGACCATGTCGGCCACCTGCAGCATCTCCAGGCGCGGGATATCGGCAGTCGTTGCCATGTCTGCGTTCCTCTCTTGCGAGTCCACTAATGCGGTGAATCTGCGCCCTGCCGGGCCAGCTGGTGTTCCTCGATCAAAGCGTCCGTCAGTTCGAGCTTGGCCCTCGACACCGCCGTCAGCGGCACCGCGGCCTCCTGGCCGTCGTCGAGACGGAGCCGGACCACGCCGTCGCTGAAACCGATCAGGGTGCCCTTGAAGCGGCGACGGCCCGCGACAGGCTCCATGGTCTCCAGCCGGGCGAGATGGCCCGTCCAGCGCTCATAATCCTTGGGCCGCGTGAGCGGCCGGTCGATGCCGGGCGAGCTCACCTCCAGCGTATAGGCGCCGGAAATGGGATCCTCGACGTCGAGCACGGCCGAAAGCGCGCGCGAAAGCGTGGCACAATCCTCGACATCCATCGGTCGGCCATCCGCCGGCTCGATCATGATCTGCAGCGTGCCGCCCTTGCTCATGGCGACGCGAACCAGTTCGTAACCCATGTCGACGATAGTCGGGGCGACGATATCTTCGATTCGGCGCAGCAGATCAGTCACGCGGCGAGCTTCTCTTCGGCAAGGGCCGGCGGGGCTGCCCAAAAAAGCAAAAGAGCGGGTTTTCGGCCCACTCTTTCTTGTTTGGTTCGTCCCGCGAACCCGATGAGGATGGCGCGGATATAAGCGCAGTTCGCTCAACTAGCAAGCAATTCCAGCGCATGTGCGGGGTCTCCGCGGAGCTGCCTCTATATATTGTGTTCGCTCAGCGACGACGCAACCGAAGGAAGGTCGGCGTGCCGGCCAATTTTTTTTTCTCGTAGCGCGTCGGCGGCCAGTCCGCCGGTCGTGCGCGCCAATCGACCGGCCGTTCGGCCAGCCATTCGAAGGCCGGATGGGTGCAGGCGTGCTCGACCATCCAGGGCAGATAGCTCGGATCGTCCGTGGCCAGCCGCAGCTCGGCGCCCGGCACCATCAGCTCGGCCAGCCGGTCGAGCGTCTCGCGCTGCACGAAGCGGCGTTTGTGATGACGCGCCTTCGGCCACGGATCCGGGAACAGCACGAACACCCGGCCCAACGACCGTTCGGGCAACGCGGCCATGAGCAACCGGGCGTCGTCGGTCAGCAGTCGGATATTGCCGACCCCGGCGCGCTCGATGTGGGCCAGGCACTTCGCCACGCCGTTCAGATAGGGCTCGCAGCCGATCAGCCCGACATCGGGATGCTGCTCGGCCTGCCAAACCAGATGCTCGCCGGCGCCGAAACCGACTTCCAGCCAGATGCCGCCCGGCGGCACATCTCTGCCGGCATGGCCGTCGAACAGGCGCGCGAGGTCGATCTTCTCCGGCTGGGCTGGAACGGTGAGGGCGAGTCGGGGCAGCAGCGTATCGAGCAGCGACTGCTGCCCGACCCGCAGCTTCTTGCCCCGACGACGACCGTACAGCGTGCGTCGACGGGTTTCGTCCATGGTCTTCCCGGAGGCCGTGCCGCCTTACATCACCACGTCGATCAGGTACGGGCCCTTGTGCGACATGGCGTAGGTGAGCTGCTTGGTCAGCTCCTCGAGATCATGCGCCTTGGCGGCCGGCACGCCCATTCCCTTGGCAAGCAGGGTGAATTCGAGCGTCGGCCGGTCGAGCGTCAGCATGTCGATGGCGCGCGGACCGGGGTTGGCGGCGCCGACATCGGCGAGCTGGCTGTAGAGGATCTTGTAGTTCCGGTTTGAGAAGATCATCACGCAGACGTCGAGGTTCTCGCGCGCCATCGTCCAGAGGGCCTGGATCGTGTACATCGACGAACCGTCGCCGATCATGGCGATGACCTTGCGGTCGGGGCAGGCGACCGCAGCGCCCACCGCCACCGGCGCGCCAAAGCCGATCGACCCGCCCATGTTGTTCAGCCAGTCATGCGGCGGAGCGCCGGCGGTAAACGGGAAGAAGCCGCGGCCCGTGGTCACCGATTCGTCGATGACGATGGCGCCCTCGGGCAGGGTCGCGCCGAGCGCCTGGCCGAGACCGTCGAGCGTGAACTTGCCGGTCGGGCGCTCCGGACGCTTGGCTTCGGCCGCCTTCGGCTTCTCGTTCAGGGCATCGAGCTCGGCGGCCAGCGCTTCCAGCGATCCGATCGGGTCGCCGTCGACGTCGCACAGCGTCGTCACCTCACAGCCCTCGGGCACCAGCACTGACGGCTTGCCCGGATAGGCGAAGAACGCCGCCGGCGCCTTGGCACCGCACAGCACCATGTGCTTGGTGCCCTTCAGCATCTCGAGCGCGGTCTCGACGACGAAATGCAGGCGCAGCACGGGCACGCGGCCGACGCCGCGCTCGATGCGGGCCGTACCGCCCGCAGCCTGCACCTTGCAGCCGGTCTTGGCGGCGATCTTGCCCGCAAGCTCCAGGCCTCGGGCGCGCAGCGAACGGCCACCGATGAACAGCATGGCCGACGCACCGCCTTCCTTCAGCGCCTTGGCCGCCGCGACCACCGTCTCGTTGGCGGGCTTCGGCGGCGCCGGCGTCGCAGGCGTCTCGGCGACGCCGTCGGCCTCGGTCCAGGCGGTGTCGGCCGGCAGGATGAGCGTCGCGATCTGACCCGGCGCCACGCGTGCGGCCTGGATGGCGGCGGCGCCGTCCGCCGCCACCGTCTTGGCGGTCGGCGAAGTCTTCACCCAGTGAGAGAACGGCCGAGCGATGCCTTCGATGTCCGCGGTCAGCGGCGTGTCGTACTTGATGTGATAGAGGGCGTGCTCGCCCACGATGTTGACGATGCCGGATCCGGCCTTCTTGGCGTTGTGCAGGTTGGCCGCGGCATTCGCCAGGCCAGGGCCGAGATGCAGCAGCGTCGAGGCCGGCTTGTCGGTCATGCGGTAGTAGCCGTCGGCGGCGCCGCTGCACACGCCCTCGAACAGGCCCAGCACACAGCGCATGCCCTCGACCCGGTCCAACGCACCCACGAAATGCATCTCCGAGGTGCCGGGATTGGCGAAGCAGACTTCGACCCCGCCCTTGACCAAGGTCCGAACCAGACTCTCCGCTCCGTTCATCGAAAACTCCCCGACCAGACGTGATGCCGCCGCACCCTATGCCCGGGGCGCGCGACAAACCATTGCTATTCCTGACTGATTCCGTTGCGCAGGTGTTCGTTCTTTATTCCCGACGAATTGTTCAGTATACTTGAACTAATATTTTCAGAACGAAAGTCATTTACCACGCCATGAGCCAATCGGTCCCCTCCGACAGCTCGACGAACGATCCGACCTTTCTCGTCGGCACAGAGCTGGTTCAGTTCGATCGTCGCGACCTGCCGATCTATGCCGCACCGCAGCCCCAGTGGGATGTGGCCGGTTTCGATGAAACACGGGTGGGCATGCCACTCGATCGCATCTTCGGCGAGCCGGGCGAGGTCCATGTCGACGGATCAGCGCTCATGCCGCAGGATCACCACGCCTCCTGGGCGTCGGCGGCGACGGACGATCCGCTGGTGATGTTCCCGGCGCTTTCCGATGGTGTCGCGCTCGCGCCACCGCTCGGGGAACACGGTTTCGACCCGACCGGCGACGGCGCGGCGAGCGCCCCTGGAGTCGATGGCGGCCTGCAGGGTGCTGATCTGCATCTTGGCGGCTGGCATGTCGAGGGATGGCACGACGGCGGCTGGGATGCCGCCGGCAGCGATACGACCTTCGACTTCCTGACCTGACCGTCCTTGCTTCGCGGTGCGGAGGCCGGCTCAGCCGGCGTCCCCCAGCTCGAGATGGACCAGATTCACCCAATAGGCCGCGCCTGTCGTCAGGATGCGGTCGTTGAAGTCGTACAGCGGCGAATGGACGTTGTGGCAGCCGCCTTCGTCGGGGCCACCGTTGCCAATCATGATGTACGCACCCGGCTTCTTCTCCAGCATGAAGGCGAAGTCCTCTGCACCCGAGAGCGGCGGCGTGTTGGGATCAACATTCTCGCGGCCGACCGTCAGCGCAGCGGCCTCGACTGCAAGTGAGGTCTGCTCGACGGCGTTGACCAAGGCGGGATAGCGCCGGAGGTACTTGCTCTCGGCGGTGCAGCCGCCGGCCTGGGCGATGCCGGCCGCGACCTCGGCCAGGCGACGCTCCAGCAGGTCGCGGACGGCCGGCGAGAAGCTGCGCGCCGTGCCGCTGACCAGCACTTCCGAGGGGATGACATTGGGCGAGCCGGCACTGCCCGCCGCGATATGGCCGACGCTCAGCACGGCCGCCTGGCTGGGCGGCACGTTGCGGCCGACGATGCCCTGCACCGCGACGATGAACTGGCCGGCGACATAGGTCGGATCGGTGCCGCGGTCGGGCATGGCGCCGTGGCCGCCGGTGCCCTTGAAGGTGACCTGCCAGCTGTCGGACGAGGCGAGCATCGGCCCCGAACGAATGGCGAATCGGCCGCTGGCGACGCCCGGCATGTTGTGCATGCCGTAGACGGCGTCGCAGTTGAACTTGTCGAACAGGCCCTCCTCGATCATCACCCGCGCGCCACCCAGACCTTCCTCGGCCGGCTGGAAGATGAAGTGGACGGTGCCGGCGAAATCGGGGGCCGCGGCGAGATGGCGCGCCGCCCCCAGCAGCATCGTCGTGTGCCCGTCATGGCCGCAGGCATGCATCTTGTTGGCGTGCACCGAAGCGTACTCGAACTCGTTCTTCTCCTGGAGATGGAGCGCATCCATGTCGGCGCGCAGGCCGATCGTCTTCTGCCCCGCCTTGTTGCCGCGCAGTGTGCCCACCACGCCGGTGGTCGCCAGCCCGCGATGCACCTCGATGCCCCATGACTGCAGCTTGTCGGCCACGATCTGGGCCGTGCGCTGCTCCTCGAAGGCGGTCTCGGGGTGGCGATGGATGTCGCGCCGGATGGCGGTGAGCTCGGCGGCGGCATCGGCAAGGAGATCGGGCGTGAAGCGGGTCATGGTGATCCTGTCTGCGAGGCGGCAAGACTAGCCGCATTGTCTCCAATCCGTCGAGCGATCCGGCGTGCGGCCCATGCACTGGCGCGTGGCGTGCATATACCGCACAGATAGACGACATTGGCCTGACACGGACAGCTCATGGATCTCCGTCAACTGCAGACCCTGCTCATGGTCGGCCAGGTAGGCAGCCTGAGAAGGGCGGCGCTGCGTCTGCGCATCGCCGAGACAGCGCTCAGCCGGCAGATCCGCCTCCTCGAACAGGAGCTCGGCACACCGCTGTTCGAACGGCACGGCCGCGGCCTGGCGCCGACCGAGGCCGGCCGCCATCTGATGCAGCGCGCACAGCCGATCCTCGCCGCCCTCGACCAGATCAAGGCCGACATGCTGGCCCGCCACGACGCCGTCGCCGGCAAGGTCGCGATCGGCATTCCCTGGCTGCTGCTCGACGCGCTGAGCGAACGGCTGGCCACCGACTTCATTCCCCAGCATCCCGCGGTGAGCATCCGCCTCGTCGGCGGCGTTTCCAACCATCTGCGGCGGACGCTGGCCGCCGGCGAGCTCGATCTGGCCCTGTTCTTCGATCCGTCCGCGGACGGCGAGACGACCGGGACACCGCTGTTCTCGGAGAGACTGCTCCTGGTCGGCGATCGAGCCAGCGGCTATCGCCTCGACAGGCCCCTGCCGTTCCGTCACCTCGCATCGGTGCCGCTCGCCTTGCCCGAGGCCGGCGATTCCTTCCGCCAGCGGATCGACGCAATAGCCCGCGAGCGCAACGTCCTGCTCAACATCCGCTTCGAAGTCGCCGCCCTGCAGCCGTTGCGCGCCCTGGCCGCCAACGGCCTGGCGCAGGTCTTCGCCTCGTTGCATGCGGTGCGCCGCGAACTCGACGCCGGCCGGCTGAGCGCAGCGCCGATCGTCGATCCACCGGTGACGCGAACGTTGCGTCTCGACATGCCCAGAGGGCGCACCGCCTCGCCGGCCACGCAGCGATTGGCACAGTTCGCACAGCGCGAGATCGCAGCGCTCGTCGCCGACGGCAGCTTCCTGATCGCCGCCGCGACGCGGTAAGATTACCAGTGGCAGGATCACCGGTGGCAAGACCGCTGGCAGATCGTCGACATCGCGAATTTGCTGCGGTCTGTCTGCTCCATTTTGACAACGTGGCCGATAGGGACCGGCTGTTACGGTCATGCAACTGCTTCGGGAGTTGCCTGCCAATGTCGCTCTTCCGCCTGGCCCTCGGCCTTGCCCTCCTCGTCGCCCCGCTGACCGTCCCACTGGCCGCCGCCGCCCAGACGTCTCCGGCCGGCCAGCCCACGACCATCGTGGTGCCCTACGCTGCCGGCGGCATCACCGACACGCTGGCGCGCATCGTGGCCGAGCGGCTGACCGCCCGTACCGGCACGCCGGTCGTCGTGGAGAATCGCGGCGGCGCCGGCGGCGTGATCGGCGCGCAGATCGTCGCGCGGGCCAAGCCCGACGGGCGCACGCTCCTGATGAACAGCAGCGCGATCCTCGTCGTGGCTGCCAACCTGAAGGATGTCCAGTTCGAGCCGATGAAGGAATTGGAGCCGGTCGCCTTCGTCGCCGGTCTGCCCAGCGTGCTGGTCATCAACCCGTCGGTGCCGGCGACGAACATGCCCGAGTTCCTGGCCTATCTGCGGGCCAATCCCGGCAAGCTGAACTGCGGCAACGTCGGCGAAGGCGGCGGCGACCACCAGGGCTGCGTCGCCCTGGAGCGCGCTGCCGGCAGCCGCATGGAGCATCTCAGCTATCGCGGCCTGCCGCCGCTCGATCTCGATCTCATCGCCGGCGTGATCCAGGTCAATATCGGATCCGCCGCGATCCAGATGCCCCTGGTGCGCGAGGGCAAGCTGCGCGCGCTGGCGACCGCGATGGCCAAGCGGCTGCCCGAGTTCCCGGAACTGCCGACCCTGCTGGAATCGGGCGTGAACTACGATGCACTGGCGACCAACGCGCTCTTCGCACCTGCCGGCACGCCAACCGCGATCGTGGAGCGCCTGAACGCGGAAGTCGCCGCCATTCTGGCCGAGCCCGCCGTGCGGACGCGGATCGAAGGCATGGGGCTGCTGCTCGGTCCGCCCGATGTCGCTTCGCTGCGCGCCCTGTTCCAGCGCGACTGGGACCGCGCCAGGGCCGCCCTCAACCGCTGACTCTTCCGGAGAAATGCTGTCATGACCTATTCGATCGTCGCCCGCTGTCCCCGCACCGGCCAGTACGGCGTCGCCGTCGCGACCTATTCTCCAATGGTCGGCAACGTCGTGCCGCTGGTCGTCGCCGGCCGCGCGGCCGTCGCCTACCAGGTCGTGGCCTCCCCGATCCACCGCGCCCTCGCCGGCCAGCTGCTCGCAACGGGCGCTTCCGCCGAGGGCGTGCTGGCCGAGCTTGCCGCCAAGGACCCGCATTGGCAAAGCCGCCAGGTGACGCTGGTCGACGCCTTCGGGGGCGTCGCGGGCTTTACCGGCGCCAACGCCCCGATGCACCGCGGGCACAAGCTGGGAGCGGGCTTCGCGGTCGCCGGCAACGTACTGACCGAGACCTGCCTCGACGATACGTGGCGCGAATTCAGCGCCACGCAGGACAGCGATCTGCCGTTGGCCGAGCGCCTGCTGCGCGGCCTCGAGGCCGGCGCCCGCTCGGGAGGCCAGCCCGAGGGCCTCACCTCGGCGGCACTCCTCGTGCAAGGCCATGAACCCTTTCCCCTTGTCGACCTGCGCGTCGACGTCCACGACGCGCCGGTCAAGGAGCTGCGGCGCATCTGGGAGTTCGTCCGGCCGCTGCAGTCCTACTACCTGCAACGCAAGACCGATCCGGTGGGCCTGCCGCGGTGGTGGCAGAAGCGCATGGAGCTCGTCCCCGGCTGGAAGCCGAACCATCTCGTCCAGGTCGTGCCGCAACAGTAGCCGCCGCAACAGTAGCCAACGTCCCGTTCCGGCAGGATGACAGCACCGGCCGAGCGCGCTAAACCCGCCGCCGCATGCTTCTGTTCCCTGCCATCGACCTCAAGGACGGCAAGTGCGTGCGCCTGTTGCGAGGCGACATGGCGCGCGCCACGGTGTTCAACGAAAGCCCGGCGGCCCAGGCCAGGGCCTTCGCCAATGCCGGCTGCGAATGGCTGCATCTGGTCGACCTCAACGGTGCCGTCGAGGGTCATCCGGTCAATCGCGATGCCGTCATCGAGATCCTGAAAGCAGTCGAGGTGCCGACGCAGCTCGGCGGCGGCATCCGCACCATCGAAAGCATCGCCCAGTGGCTCGAGGCGGGTGTCAGGCGCGTCATCCTGGGCACCATCGCGGTCAAGGAGCCGGGCCTCGTCAAGGCGGCATGCCGACAATGGCCGGGCCAGATCGCCGTCGGCATCGATGCGCGAGACGGCATCGTGGCGGTCGATGGCTGGACCAAGCAGAGCACCGTGCGTGCGCTCGACCTCGCGCTGCGCTTCGAGGACGCCGGCGTCGCTACCATCATCTACACCGATATCGACCGTGACGGCGCGATGGGCGGCGTCAACGTCGATGCCACCATCACGCTGGCCCAACATCTCACCACACCGGTGATCGCCTCGGGCGGCGTGAGCTCCCTCGACGACCTGCGCGAGCTGCGGCCTGCCGAGGAATTCGGCATCATCGGCGCCATCGTCGGCCGCGCCCTCTACGACGGCCGCGTGACCGTGCCGGATGCGATTCGGGTCCTCAAGGGCGAGTAGCGCCCAGAGCGGGGCGAGATGAAGTGAAGCCACTTGCGCTTCCACGGGGCGCATAAGTCGGATCCAGCCGCGACTTCAGATAGTCGGCCGCGACGACCGGCGCATATCTCGGCCCGTCGCCACGGCAGGTCGGCAGGCAGGCGACGACCGCATCCGGATTGGGATCGAGGAAGAACACGACCGAATAGCGATCACGCTGGCGCGGACTGACCACTCGATGCGGCGTCGACACGTAGGTGTCGTTGGTCCACCGCATCAGGCAGTCGCCGATGTTGCAGATCAGCGCGCCGGGGACGACCGGCGCATCGATCCAGGCGTCTGCCCGCGTGCGCACGGCGAGACCGCCGACATCGTCCGTCGCCAACAGGGTCAGGTTACCGTAGTCGGTGTGCTCGCCCGCCCCGAGTTGACCGGTGGCCGGCGCGGCCGTAGCGGGATAGTGCAGCAGCCGCAGCACGGCCATCGGCCGCGACAGCTTGTCGTCGAAGAAATGCCGGTCGATGCCGAGGTCGAGGGCGAAGGCATGATGCAGCGTCATGCCCAGGCGATGGGCGCGCGCGAAATAGTCGAGCATCGTCGCGCGGAAGCCCGCCTGGTCGGGCCAGGGATTGCGATGACGGAATGGCTTGCCGGCCATCAGCTCGGGATCGTCCTCGGCCAGTTCCAGTCCAATATTGAAGCATTCCTTGCAGTCCGGCGGCGTGCCGGGCTTCAGCGTCTCGCCGCCCAGGGGAACGTGGCCGCGATTGCCGGCCGTGCCGACATAACGCACCGCGTCCTTGACGGAGGCGGGCGCCGCGAAGAAGCGCATGGATTGCGCAAAGACTTCGGCGACGATCCTGGCCGGGATGCCGTGGCCGACGATGTAGAAGAAGCCCACCTGCCGACTAGCCTCGCCGACCTGCTGGGCAACCGCCTCCACGCCGCCGGGCCGCGCCTCGACGAGCGGGGACACGTCGATGATGGGAATGCCTGACGCCTGCGACATCGCGTCGATCCTATCGGCCGCGCCGCGCCGCGTCGACAAAACCGCGAGCGGCGCATAAGGTCCGCCGCGTCATGCTGAAGGTCCGCATCATCCCCTGCCTCGACGTCAAGGACGGCCGCGTCGTCAAGGGCGTACAGTTCGTCGGCCTGCGCGATGCCGGCGACCCGGTCGAGCAGGCGCGCGTCTACGACGCCGCCGGCGCAGACGAGCTCACCTTTCTCGACATCACCGCCAGCCACGAGAACCGCGACACCATCCTCGACGTCGTGGGACGTACCGCCGAACAATGCTTCATGCCGCTCACCGTCGGCGGCGGCGTCCGGACGATCGACGACATCCGCCGCCTGCTGCTGGCCGGTGCCGACAAGGTCTCCATCAACTCCGCTGCCGTCGCGCGGCCGGAGTTCGTGAAGGAGGCGGCCGAGAAATACGGCGACCAGTGCATCGTGGTGGCGATCGACGCGCGCCAGACGGCACCCGGGCGCTGGGAGGTGTTCACCCATGGTGGGCGCAAGGCGACGGGCCTCGATGCCGTCCAGTGGGCGCGCCGCATGACGGAATCCGGTGCCGGCGAGATCCTGCTGACCTCGATGGATCGCGACGGCACCAGGGCGGGCTTCGACCTCGAGCTCACGCGCGCCGTGTCGGACGGGGTGCCGGTACCCGTCATCGCCTCGGGTGGCGTCGGCACACTCGATCATCTCGTCGACGGCGTGGTGAAGGGCGGTGCTTCCGCCGTCCTCGCCGCATCGATCTTCCATTTCGGCGAGTTCACGATCGCCCAGGCGAAGGATCGGCTCGCGCAAGCCGGCGTTCCCATCCGACAAATCTCGCGCGCCGCGTGATTTTCGCGTACAATTAATCAGCACCCGAACAAGAGGCGCAGTGAATCACCCGATCTCGCGGGCGGTGGAGTTTCCCCTCGGATGGCCAAGAGCAAAAAAACCAAAAAGGCGCACAAGAAGAAGCGCCAGACCAGCGTCGTTCACACTGACGAGCATGTGCTCGACCGCCTCTATCTGGTGATCGACGGCCGCAAGGGTGCCGATCCCGATACGTCCTATACGGCTCGCCTGTTCAGCCGCGGCCGCCAGCAGATCGCCAAGAAGCTCGGCGAGGAAGCCGTCGAGGCCCTGATCGAAGGCATCCGAGGCGACAAGGTGAAGCTGGTCGCCGAGAGCGCGGACATGCTCTACCACCTGCTGACGCTATGGGCGTCGATCGGCGTGCAGCCCAGCGCGGTATGGGCCGAGCTGGCCCGGCGCGAAGGCCTGTCTGGCATCGCCGAGAAGGCCGCACGCCCTCAGAAGTGACGCCGCGGTTGTCAGCGGCGGCGAGGTGACCTACGTCCTGTCGCCATGGCCGGCTACGATCGCAACAACATCTTCGCCCGCATCCTGCGCGGCGAACTTCCCTGCCGTAAGGTCTACGAGGACGCGTTCGCCCTCGCCTTCCATGACATCAGCCCGCAGGCGCCGGTTCACGTCCTGGTGATTCCCAAGGGGGAATACGTCTCGAACATGGATTTCAGCGCCAGGGCGCCGACCGAGACGGTGGCCGGCTTCTGGCGCGCCGTCGGCGCGGTGGCGCGCGAGCTCGGCCTGGAAGCCGACGGCTATCGCCTGGTCGCCAACAACGGCGCCGGCGGTGGCCAGGTCGTCTTCCACTTCCACGTCCATATCGTGAGTGGCAAGCAGCCGCCGACTTTCGGCCGCGTCCACGAATGACCGGCCGGCGGTCGTTGCCGCGCCGGCTTCTTCTGGCGGCGGGTGCGATGGCCTCCCTGGCAACCGGAGCTGCCGAGGCCCGCCCGACGGCGCACCCGACGGCGCGCCCGCGCTTCTACGCCAAGGGCACCAAGCAGCGCGAGGTGCGCTTCACGGGCGCCGGGGGCGCGACGCTGGCCGGGACTCTGCTGCTGCCGATCTGGAGCGAGCTCGAGAAGGTACCCGGCGTCGTGCTGGTGGCAGGCAGCGGCCCGACCGACCGTGACGGCAACAATGCGCTGGTCGGCGAACGCATCGACCTCCTGAAGCAGCTCGCCATACTGCTGGCCGAGGCCGGCATCGGCTCCCTGCGCTACGACAAGCGCGGCATCGGCGGATCGACGCCCCGCCCCCGCGGCAGCCTTGAGGAGCAGGAGCGCTTCTTTTCCTGGGACAATTTCCTGGGCGACGTGGCGGCGGCACATGCCGAGCTGATCCGGCAGGACGAGATCAAGGCCTACGCGACGGCACTGCTCGGCCACAGCGAAGGTGGCCTGCTGGTGTTGGGGGCGGCGCCGACCATCAGCCGCAACCCGCCGCACGGCATGGTGCTGGCCGCCACGCCGGGGCGACGGCTGGACGACATCCTGCACGAGCAGATCGCACGCGGCGCGCCAAGGCTGGTTGACGACGCCCGGAAGGCGGTGGCCGAAATCATCGCGGCCGGCCGAGTGCCGGCTGACCTGCCGCGCGAGCTGCAGGTGCTGTTCCCGGCCTATGCCGGTCCCTTCCTTCAGCGGCTGCTCGCGTTCAATCCAGCCCAGGCGTTGCTTGCCTCGCCGCTGTCTTGCCTCCTGCTGCAGGGTGCCGCCGATCTCCAGGTCGTGCCGATGGCCGACGTGCAGCCGCTGATCGATGCCCTGGGCAAGCGTGACGCGCCGGGCGAGGCGGTGATCGTCCCCTCGGTCAGCCACAATCTCAAGCTCGTCACGTGGCCGACCGATCCGGGCTTCGGAGGGCCGATCGCACCAGCCGTTTCGGCCAAGCTGACGGCCTGGATGACGCAGGCGCTCGGCGCTTGATCGCCAGACGGCGCGGACCGATCATCGCGCCCCCAAAGGAGGAAGACATGACCATCACGGTGCGGCCGGTGACCGATGCAGTGGGGGCCGAGATCTCCGGCATCGACCTGCGGCGGCTGGCGGACGCCGAGTTCGCGGCTCTCGAGCGCGCGTGGATCGCCCATTCGATGATCTTGCTGCGCGGCCAGCAGCTCGGCGACGACGACCTGCTGGCCTTCAGCCGGCGCTTCGGCGAGCTCGATCCGCCCCCTAACCAGGAGCGCGGCCGCATCAGCCCGCCCGGCTACCCCGACATCTATGTTGTCTCCAACGTGCTCGATGCGAAGGGCGACCCGATCGGTGCGCTGGGCGCCGGCGAGGCGGTCTGGCACACCGACATGAGCTACCTCGATACGCCGCCCGACGCCTCGATGCTTTACGCGCTCGAGATCCCGCCGGCCGGCGGCAACACCTGGTTCTGCGGCATGCAGGCGGCGTGCGACGCCCTGCCGACCGAGTTGCGCCGCAGGATCGAGGGCCGGCGCATCAAGCACGACGGCACCTACAATTCGGGCGGCTACCTGCGCAAGGGCGTGACGCCGACCGACGACCCGATGGCGGCGCCCGGCGCATGGCATCCGGCGATCCTCAGCCACCCCAACGGGCGGCCCACGCTCTATCTCGGCCGGCGGCGCAATTCCTATGTCGAAGGCTACACGCGCGAGGAGTCCGACGCGCTGCTGGAAGAGCTGTGGACCCACGTCACCCAGCCGCGCTTCGTCTACGAGCATGCTTGGCAGGTCGGCGACCTCGTCATGTGGGACAATCGCTCGACCATGCATCGCCGCGATCCGTTCGACGGCGCGGCACGGCGCATCATGCATCGCACGC
>QFCS01002387.1_pt1 | contig 15666 bp, 8 predicted proteins | sample 3576561 | NCBI WGS metagenome assembly QFCS01 | reverse complement strand
GACGTAGTCGGCGTGACCCGGGCAGTCAACGTGGGCGTAGTGACGCTTGGCGGTCTCGTACTCGACGTGGGCGGTGTTGATGGTGATGCCGCGCGCCTTCTCTTCGGGCGAGGAATCAATCTCATCATACTTCTTGGCAGCTCCGCCAAATTTCTTCGACAGAATGGTGGTGATCGCCGCGGTCAAGGTGGTCTTGCCGTGGTCAACGTGTCCAATGGTGCCAACGTTTACGTGCGGTTTCGTCCGCTCGAATTTTTCCTTAGCCATTTTTCAATACCCTATAAGATCAAAATTATTTCTTGGCAATGATCGCTTCAGCGACGCTTTTCGGCGCCTCGGAGTAATGCTTGAATTCCATCGAGTAGGTCGCGCGCCCCTGCGACATGGAGCGCAAATCGGTGGAGTAGCCGAACATCTCGGCCAGCGGCACCTCTGCCTTGACCAGCTTGACCCCAGCAGCATCTTCCATGCCCTGGATGATGCCGCGGCGACGATTCAGGTCGCCCATGACATCGCCCATGTAGTCTTCAGGTGTCTCCACCTCGACTGCCATCATCGGCTCCAGCAGGACAGGGCTTGCCTTGCGCATGCCGTCCTTGAAAGCCAGAATCGCAGCCAGCTTGAACGCCAGTTCCGACGAGTCGACATCGTGGTAAGACCCGTCAAACAGGGTGACCTTCACGTCCACCACCGGGAAGCCAGCCAGCACGCCGTTGTTCAGGGCTTCTCTCAAACCCTTTTCGACCGCAGGAATGAATTCGCGCGGCACGGTACCGCCCTTGATGGCATCAATGAACTCAAAGCCCTTGCCAGCCTCGTTCGGGCCCATCTTGATCCAGACGTGACCGTATTGACCCTTACCACCCGACTGTTTGGCGTGCTTGCCTTCCTGCTCGACTTCCTTGCGGATCGCCTCACGGTACGCCACCTGCGGCGCACCGACGTTGGCCTCGACGCCGAACTCGCGCTTCATCCGATCCACCAGAATCTCGAGGTGGAGCTCGCCCATGCCCGAAATGATGGTCTGACCGGATTCTTCATCCGTGCGCACACGGAAAGACGGGTCTTCCTGCGCCAGACGGCCCAGCGCAATACCCATTTTTTCCTGGTCGGCCTTGGTTTTCGGCTCGACCGCGACGTGAATCACCGGCTCAGGGAACTCCATGCGCTCCAGCGTGATCGGGCTGGCCACATCACACAGCGTGTCACCCGTGGTCACGTCTTTCAGACCGACTGCTGCGGCGATGTCACCTGCGCGCACTTCCTTGATTTCCTCGCGCTGGTTGGCATGCATCTGCAGGATGCGGCCGATCCGTTCCTTGCGGCCCTTGACCGGGTTGTAAATCGTGTCGCCGGAATTCACCACGCCGGAATAGACGCGGAAGAAAATCAACTGGCCCACATAGGGGTCGGTCGCAACCTTGAATGCCAGCGCCGAGAATTTTTCGTCGTCCGCCGCACGACGCTCACCCTGCTCGCCATTGTCGAGCTCCCCCTTGACGGGCGGAATATCGGTCGGCGCCGGCATCAACTCGATCACCTTGTCGAGCATGGCCTGAACGCCCTTGTTCTTGAACGCGGTGCCGCACATCATCGGCACGATTTCGCTGGCGATGGTACGCGCACGCAGGCCTGCAAGGATGTCAGCCTCGGAGAGATCGCCCTCTTCGAGGTACTTGTTCATCAACTCTTCGGACGACTCCGCAGCCGCCTCGACCATGGTCTCGCGCCATTTCTTGCTGACCTCAACCAGATCGGCCGGGATGTCGCGCAGGTCAAATTTCATACCCTGGCTGGCTTCATCCCAATAGATCGCCTTCATCTTAACCAGGTCAACCACCCCCTCGAACTTGTCTTCCGCACCAATCGGCACCTGCACGGGCACCGGATTGGCTTTCAGGCGGCTGCGCATCTGCTCATAGACCTTGAAGAAGTCCGCACCGGAGCGGTCCATCTTGTTGACGAAGGCCAGGCGCGGAACGCCGTACTTGTTTGCCTGACGCCAGACGGTCTCGGACTGCGGCTGCACGCCGCCCACCGCGCAGTAGACCATGCACGCACCGTCCAGCACACGCATGGAGCGCTCGACTTCGATGGTGAAGTCGACGTGTCCCGGAGTATCGATGATGTTGATGCGATGCTCGGGGAACTTGCCGTCCATCCCCTTCCAGAAACAGGTGGTCGCAGCGGAAGTAATCGTAATGCCACGCTCCTGCTCCTGCTCCATCCAGTCCATGGTGGCTGCGCCATCATGGACTTCGCCGATCTTGTGCGACACACCCGTGTAGAACAGGATGCGCTCGGTGGTGGTGGTTTTGCCAGCGTCAATATGGGCCGAAATGCCGATATTGCGATAGCGTTCAATAGGAGTAGAGCGTGCCACTTTAGTTACCTGCCAATCAATACGTTGGGTTTAGAAGCGGAAATGCGAGAAGGCCTTGTTGGCTTCCGCCATACGGTGCACCTCTTCACGCTTCTTCACTGCGCCGCCACGGCCTTCGGCCGCGTCCAGCAACTCGCCCGCCAGACGGGCACCCATGGATTTCTCGCCGCGCTTGCGTGCAGCATCCTTCAGCCAGCGCATGGCCAGCGCAGTACGACGGCTCGAGCGCACCTCGACCGGAACCTGATAGTTGGCGCCACCGACGCGACGACTCTTCACCTCGACCAGCGGACGGGCATTGTTCAGCGCAGTACTGAACACTTCCAACGGATCCTTGCCGGACTTGCTGGTGATCTGCTCGAACGCGCCATAGACGATACGCTCAGCGACCGACTTCTTGCCGCTGGACATGACGACGTTCATGAATTTCGAAACCTCCTGATTGCCGAATTTCGGATCAGGCAGGATTTCACGCTTGGGGACTTCGCGACGACGGGGCATTTTCCTGTCTCTCTATACTAGTTAAGCTGCTGGCCGATTAGGCTTTCTTGGGACGCTTGGCGCCATACTTCGAGCGCGACTGCTTGCGATCCTTCACGCCAGCCGTATCCAGGCTGCCGCGCACCGTGTGGTAACGCACACCCGGCAAATCCTTGACCCGGCCGCCCCGCACCAGCACAACCGAGTGCTCCTGCAGATTGTGGCCTTCGCCGCCAATGTAACTGATGACCTCGAAGCCGCTGGTAAGCTTGACCTTGCACACCTTACGCAAGGCGGAGTTCGGTTTCTTGGGCGTCGTGGTGTACACGCGGGTGCACACGCCGCGGCGTTGCGGGCAGGCCTTCAAGGCCGGAACCTTGCTCTTTTCCACCGGCGCCTGGCGCGGCTTGCGGATCAGCTGGTTAATCGTTGGCATGTCAAAAATTCCGAAAAATTAAGGTGAGCGTATCGTTTCTAAAACAAGCGGGACGGCATGCGCCGTCCCGGGCTACAGTCCTGCGCTTCCCGACGCACGTATGGCCGGAAAAAGACGCGTGATTCTAGGGGAGAGACCTTCCCCTGTCAAGCCACTTCCTGATTCTCGTCTGCGCTGGCCTCTCCGCCTTCGATCAGATGAGCCGCCCCCAGGTCCTCCCCGGCCGCCTGGCGACGACGGGTATTGTGGTAGGCCAGGCCGGTGCCCGCCGGGATCAGGCGTCCGACAATCACGTTTTCCTTCAGGCCGCGCAGCTCGTCCTTCTTGCCCATGATGGCCGCTTCGGTCAACACACGTGTGGTTTCCTGGAAGGAGGCCGCCGAAATGAAGGAATCGGTCGACAGCGAGGCCTTGGTGATGCCGAGCAGGATCGGATCGTAGGTCGCCGGCTCCTTGCCTGCGGCGACCATCTCGTCGTTGATCTGCAACACTTCCGAACGCTCGACCTGCTCACCCGGAATGAGTCCGGTTGCACCCGGGTCCGCCACGGTGACGCGGCGCAACATCTGGCGCACGATGACCTCGATGTGCTTGTCGTTGATCTTCACGCCCTGCAGACGATAGACGTCCTGCACCTCGTCGGTGATGTAGCGCGCCAGCGCTTCCACGCCTTGCAGCCGCAGGATGTCATGCGGATCGACCGGACCGTCGACGATCATTTCGCCCTTCTGGACGATCTGGCCGTCGTGCGCGGTCACGTGCTTCTCTTTCGTGATTAGGTACTCGTGCGCGACACCGTCCATATCGGTGATGACCAGACGCTGCTTACCCTTGGTGTCCTTGCCGAAAGAGACCGTACCCGTAACTTCCGCCAGCACGCCGGCATCTTTCGGAGAACGCGCTTCGAACAGCTCGGCTACGCGTGGCAGACCGCCGGTAATATCACGGGTCTTCGAGGTTTCCTGCGGAATACGCGCCAGCACGTCGCCCACCGCCACGTCCTGGCCATCTTTCACCGTGATGATGGAGCCGATCTGGAAGGTGATGTTGACCAGCGTGTCCGTTCCCGCAATCTTGATTTCGTTGCCAGCTTCGTCCAGCAGCTTGACCTGCGGGCGCAGGCCTTTGCCGGCGCCGCTGGCCTTGCGCTTGGGATCGATCACCACCAAGGTGGACAGGCCGGTGACGTCGTCGAGCTGCTTGGCCACGGTGACGCCTTCTTCGATATTCTCGAAGCGGATCCGGCCGGCATATTCAGTGATGATCGGGCGGGTGTGCGGATCCCAGGTGGCCAGTACGGCGCCTGCCTTGATCTTGGCGCCGTCGGTCACCATCAGGGTGGCCCCGTATGGCACCTTGTGGCGCTCGCGCTCGCGACCGCTGTCGTCGGCAATGATGATTTCACCGCTGCGCGAGATCGCGACCAGTTCCTTCCGCGCGTTGGTCACGTAGCGCATGGTGGCGGTGTACTGCACCGCTCCATTGGACTTCGCTTCCAGCTGGCTGGCGGCGGCGGCACGCGATGCCGCGCCACCGATGTGGAAGGTCCGCATGGTGAGCTGGGTGCCCGGTTCGCCGATCGACTGGGCTGCGATGACACCGACCGCCTCTCCGGCATTGACCAGATAGCCGCGGCCCAGATCACGGCCATAGCACTTGGCACAGAGGCCGTAACGGGTCTCGCAGGTCAGCGGCGTACGCACCTTGACCTCGTCGATGCCCAGCGATTCGACGGTGTCGACCACATCTTCCACCAGCAGCGTGCCGGCTTCGAACATGGTTTCCTGGGTTTCGGGATGGATGATGTCGCTGGCAGCCACGCGGCCGAGAATCCGCTCGCGTAGCGCTTCGACCACTTCACCGCCTTCGACCAGCGCCTTTACCACCAGGCCGTTCTTGGTGCCGCAGTCGTCCTCGACCACCACCAGATCCTGAGTCACGTCGACCAGACGACGCGTCAGGTAACCGGAGTTCGCGGTCTTCAGCGCGGTATCGGCCAGGCCCTTACGCGCGCCGTGGGTCGAGATGAAGTACTGAAGCATGTTCAGGCCTTCACGGAAGTTCGCCGTGATCGGGGTTTCGATGATGGAGCCGTCCGGCTTCGCCATCAAGCCTCGCATACCGGCCAGCTGGCGAATCTGTGCCGCGGAACCGCGCGCGCCCGAGTCGGCCATCATGTAGATCGAGTTGAACGATTCCTGGGCGACTTCCTTGCCGGTGCGATCGGTAACCTTCTCGCTCCCCAGTTGCGTCATCATGGCCTTGGCCACGGCGTCGCCAGCGCGACCCCAGATGTCCACGACCTTGTTGTAACGCTCGCCCTGGGTCACCAGACCCGATGTGTATTGCGACTCGATCTCTTTGACCTCGGCTTCGGCCGCGCCCAGGATCTGCCCCTTCTCGTTCGGGATCAGCATGTCCTTGATGGCGATCGACATCCCTGCACGGGTGGCGTAGGTGAAGCCGGTATACATCAGCTTGTCGGCGAAAATCACCGTCTCGCGCAGCCCGCAGCGGCGGAAGCTGGCGTTGATCAGCTTGGAGATTTCCTTCTTCTTCAGAGCCTTGTCGACGAAGCTGAACGGCAATCCCGGCGGCAGGATCTCGGACAGCAGGGCACGGCCCAGCGTGGTTTCCACCCGCTTGACGGTCTCGACACGGTTTTTGTTCTCGTCAAGCGTCACTTCCTTGATGCGCACCGTAACGCGAGCATGCAGAGCAGCCTCACGATTGTCGTAGGCACGGCGTGCCTCGGTGACGTCGGCAAACATCATGCCTTCGCCCTTGGCGTTGACCATTTCGCGCGTCATGTAATACAGGCCCAGCACGATGTCCTGCGATGGCACGATGATGGGCTCGCCGTTGGCGGGCGACAGCACGTTGTTCGACGCCAGCATCAGGGTGCGCGCTTCGGCCTGCGCTTCCAGCGACAGCGGCACGTGGACGGCCATCTGGTCGCCGTCGAAGTCGGCGTTGAATGCCGCACACACCAGCGGATGCAACTGGATCGCCTTGCCTTCGATCAGTACCGGCTCGAACGCCTGGATGCCCAGGCGGTGCAGCGTCGGTGCGCGGTTCAGCATCACCGGATGCTCGCGGATGACCTCTTCCAGCAGATCCCACACGATCGGTTCTTCGTCTTCCACCATCTTCTTGGCGGCCTTGATCGTGGTTGCCAGTCCCAGCACTTCGAGACGGTTGAAGATGAAGGGCTTGAACAGTTCCAGCGCCATCTTCTTCGGCAGGCCGCACTGGTGCAGCTTCAGCGTCGGACCCACCACGATGACGGAACGGCCGGAGTAGTCGACGCGCTTGCCCAGCAGGTTCTGACGGAAACGACCGCTTTTGCCCTTGATCATGTCGGCCAGCGACTTCAGCGGACGCTTGTTGGCGCCGGTCATCGCCTTGCCGCGACGGCCGTTGTCGAGCAGGGAATCAACCGCTTCCTGCAGCATGCGCTTTTCGTTGCGCACGATGATTTCCGGCGCCTTCAGTTCCAGCAGCCGCTTCAAGCGGTTGTTGCGGTTGATGACACGGCGATACAGGTCGTTCAGATCGGACGTGGCGAAGCGGCCGCCGTCCAGCGGCACCAGCGGACGCAACTCAGGCGGCAGCACCGGCAGCACTTCGAGGATCATCCACTCGGGCTTGATGCCGGACTTCTGGAAACCCTCAAGAATCTTCAGGCGCTTGGACAGCTTCTTCAGTTTGGTGTCGGAACCGGTTTTGCTGATTTCCGCGTGCAGCGTTTCCACTTCGGTATGCAGGTCGAGCGAGCGCAGCAATTCGCGCACGCCTTCCGCACCCATCAGCGCCTTGAACTCATCGCCGTATTCTTCCAGCTTGGCGAGGTAGTCTTCTTCGGTCAGCAGCTGACCGCGGTTGAGCGGAGTCATGCCCGGCTCGACCACCACGAAGCCTTCGAAGTAGAGCACGCGTTCGATATCGCGCAGCGTCATGTCGAGCACCATGCCGAGACGGCTGGGCAGCGACTTCAGGAACCAGATATGCGCAACCGGCGAGGCCAGTTCGATGTGGCCCATACGTTCGCGGCGCACCTTGGACAAGGTGACCTCGACACCGCACTTTTCGCAGATCACGCCGCGGTGCTTGAGGCGCTTGTACTTGCCGCACAGGCATTCGTAATCTTTCACCGGACCGAAGATCTTGGCGCAGAACAGACCATCGCGCTCCGGTTTGAAGGTGCGGTAGTTAATGGTTTCCGGCTTCTTCACTTCGCCGTAAGACCAGGAGCGGATTTTCTCCGGCGACGCCAGGCCAATCTTGATGGCGTCGAACTCTTCCTCGTGGGTGGCCTGCTTGAAAAGATCTAACAATGCTTTCATGGCTGTGTCCTCACCCCTAAATTAATAACGTTCCAGATCGATGTCGATGCCGAGCGAGCGGATTTCCTTCACCAGCACGTTGAAGGATTCCGGCATGCCCGCCTCGATCTTGTGATCGCCCTTGACGATGTTCTCGTACACCTTGGTACGGCCGTTCACATCGTCGGACTTCACGGTCAGCATTTCCTGCAGCACATAGGATGCACCATATGCCTCAAGCGCCCACACTTCCATTTCGCCGAAGCGCTGGCCGCCGAACTGCGCCTTGCCGCCCAGCGGCTGCTGGGTAACGAGCGAGTACGGGCCGGTGGAACGCGCGTGCATCTTGTCGTCGACCAGGTGGTGCAGCTTCAGTACGTGCTTGTAGCCCACCGTCACCTGACGATCGAAGGCTTCGCCGGTGCGACCGTCGTACAACGTGACCTGGCCCCCTTCTGGCAGACCGGCCAGCGTCAACATGCGGCGGATTTCCTCTTCCGAGGCACCGTCGAACACCGGCGATGCAAACGGCACGCCTTTCTGTAGGTTGCGCCCCAGTTCGATCACTTCCTCGTCGGTGAAGCTGTCGATGTCTTCCGACTTGCCCGACTGGTTGTAGATTTCCTTGAAGAAGTGACGCAGGTCCTTCACCAGCGTCTTGGTCTGGGCTGCCAGCATCTGGCCGATCTTCTCGCCCAGGCCTTTGGAGGCCCAGCCAAGGTGGGTCTCGAGAATCTGACCCACGTTCATCCGTGACGGCACACCAAGCGGGTTCAACACGATATCGACCGGGCGGCCATCGGCCATGAAAGGCATGTCCTCGACCGGCACGATCTTCGACACCACGCCCTTGTTGCCGTGACGGCCGGCCATCTTGTCGCCGGGCTGCAGGCGGCGCTTGACCGCCAGGTAGACCTTGACCATCTTCTGCACGCCGGGCGGCAGTTCGTCGCCGGCGGTGAGCTTTTTCTTCTTCTCTTCGAACATCGCATCGAACTCGATGCGCTTCTGCGTCAGGCTGTCCTTCAGCGATTCGACCTGGCGGCTGGCTTCGTCGTCGGCCAGGCGGATGTCGAACCAGTCGTGACGGTTCACCGATTCGAGGTAGTCCTTCGTGACCTTGCTGCCCTTGGCGAGCTTCTTCGGGCCGCCGTTGGCGACCTTCAGGTGCAGCAGCTTTTCCAGACGCGCGAAGGTGTCGTCCTCGACGATGCGCATACGGTCGGTCAGGTCCTTCTTGTACTCGGCCAGCTGGGTGTCGATGATCGACTGCGCGCGCTTATCTCTTTCAATACCTTCGCGAGTGAACACCTGCACGTCGATGACCACGCCCGACATGCCGGACGGCACCTTGAGGCTGGTGTCTTTCACGTCGGAGGCCTTCTCGCCGAAGATCGCGCGCAGCAGCTTCTCTTCCGGCGTCAGCTGGGTTTCCCCCTTGGGCGTGACCTTGCCGACCAGCACGTCGCCGGCTTCCACTTCTGCACCGATCGCGATAATGCCGGAGTCATCCAGGCGACCCAACTGGCGCTCGGCCAGATTGGAAATGTCGCGGGTGATTTCTTCCGGGCCGAGCTTGGTGTCGCGCGCCACCACCGACAGTTCCTCGATGTGGATCGAGGTGTAGCGGTCTTCGGCGACAACCTTCTCGTTGATCAGGATCGAATCCTCGAAGTTGTAGCCGTTCCACGGCATGAAGGCGACCAGCATGTTCTGGCCCAGTGCCAGTTCGCCCATGTCGGTCGAGGCACCGTCGGCGATCACGTCGCCGCGGGCGATGACGTCGCCCGCCTTCACCAGCGGACGCTGGTTGATGTTGGTGTTCTGGTTGGAACGCGTGTACTTGATCAGCGAATAGATGTCGACACCCACTTCACCGGCACGCGCTTCCTCGTCGTGCACACGGATCACGATCCGGCTGGCGTCGATGTAATCGACGATGCCGCCGCGATGCGCAGTCACCACCGTGCCGGAGTCGACTGCGGCAGTGCGCTCGATGCCGGTGCCGACAAAGGGTTTTTCCGGGCGCAGACACGGCACGGCCTGGCGTTGCATGTTGGAGCCCATCAGCGCGCGGTTGGCATCGTCGTGCTCGAGGAAGGGAATCAGCGATGCCGCCACTGACACGATCTGCGCCGGCGCCACGTCCATGAATTCGATCTTGTCCGGAGTCGACAGCGTGAATTCGTTCTTGAACCGGCACGACACCAAGTCGTCCTTGAACTTGCCCTTGGCGTCGAGATCGGCGTTCGCCTGCGCGATCACATACTTGCTCTCTTCGATTGCCGACAGGTATTCGATTTCGTCGGTCACCTTGTGGTTGACCACCTTCCGGTACGGCGTCTCGATGAAACCATACCAGTTGGTGCGGGCGAACAGCGCCAGCGAGTTGATCAGGCCGATGTTCGGACCTTCCGGCGTTTCGATCGGGCAGACGCGGCCGTAGTGGGTCGGGTGCACGTCGCGCACCTCGAAGCCGGCGCGTTCGCGGGTCAGGCCGCCCGGGCCCAGCGCCGACACGCGGCGCTTGTGGGTAATTTCGGACAGCGGGTTGGTCTGGTCCATGAACTGCGACAGCTGCGACGAACCGAAAAATTCCTTGATCGCGGCCGACACCGGCTTGGCGTTTATCAGGTCATGCGGCATCAGGTTGTCGGACTCGGCCTGCGACAGACGCTCGCGCACCGCGCGCTCGACCCGCACCAGGCCGGCGCGGAACTGGTTTTCCGCCAGTTCGCCAACCGAACGTACACGGCGGTTGCCGAGGTGGTCGATGTCGTCGATCTCGCCGCGGCCATTGCGCAACTCGACCAGGATCTTGATCACGGCGACGATGTCTTCGGTCGACAAGGTCCCGGCACCGGTCAACTCGTCGCGACCGATTCGGCGGTTGAATTTCATGCGACCGACGGCCGACAGGTCGTAACGCTCTTCGCTGAAGAACAGGTTGACGAACAGCGCATTCACCGCGTCTTCCGTGGGTGGCTCGCCCGGACGCATCATGCGGTAGATCGCCACCTTGGCGGCGTATTCGTCTGCGGTGTCGTCGGTGCGCAGCGTCTGCGAAATGAAGGCGCCGTGGTCGAGGTCATTGGTGTAAAGCGTGTTGAACTTGTCGACGCCCGCTTCGGCCAGCTTCATCAGCAGGTCTTCCGTGATCTCGTCGTTGGCGCGCGCCACCAGCTCGCCGGTGTTCTTGTCGACCACATCGTGCGACAGCACGCGCCCCACCACGAATTCGGCCGGAACCGCCCATTTCTTGACGCCGGCAGCGTCAAGCTCGCGAATGTGCTTGGCGGTGATGCGCTTGTCCTTGGCGACGATCACATGGTCGTCCTTGCCGCAGATGTCGAAGCGCGCCAACTCGCCCCGCAGACGCTCCGGCACCAGCTCAAACTGGATGCCCTGAGTGTTGATATAGAACGTATCCTTGCTGAAGAAGGCATCGAGGATGCTCTCCGGCGTATAGCCGAGCGCCTTCAGCAGGATGGTGACCGGCATCTTGCGGCGGCGGTCGACACGGAAGAACAGGATGTCTTTTGCATCGAACTCGAAGTCCAGCCATGAACCGCGGTAGGGAATCACGCGCGCCGAGAACAGCAGCTTGCCCGAACTGTGGGTCTTGCCGCGATCGTGCTCGAAGAACACGCCGGGTGAACGGTGCAGCTGCGACACGATCACGCGCTCGGTGCCATTGATGACGAAGGAGCCGGTCGGCGTCATGAGCGGAATCTCGCCCATGTAGACTTCCTGTTCCTTGACTTCCTTGATGGTCGGCTTGGATGCTTCCTTGTCCATGATGACCAGGCGCACCTTGGCGCGCAGCGGCGCGCAAAACGTCAGGCCGCGCTGCTGGCATTCCTTGATGTCGAACACCGGCTCGCCCAGCAGGTAGCTGACGTATTCCAGACGGGCGTTGCCGCTGTGGCTGACGATCGGGAAAATCGAGGTGAACGCGGCCTGCAAACCTTCGTTCAGGCGCTCATCGCGCGAACGGCCCTCCTGCAGGAAGGCACGATAGGATTCAAGCTGGGTCGCCAGAAGAAACGGCACCGGAAGGGTGTTGGTCCGGCTGGCAAAGCTCTTGCGCAGACGTTTTTTCTCGGTAAAGGTATAAGCCATGGGGTCTCCTTGACGATCAGGGGCGGGCGGGCACGCGGGTTACGCACCGGCGCTTTGTAGGGCACACGCAAAAAGCAAATGACCCGGAAGCCGATTCCGGGTTCCGGGTATTTGCTGCTTGCGTCTGCCGCGGGTTTCCCCGCAACACATCACCGCAATATGAATGTGGCGAAATAAATGCGTCTCCGGAAACGGCGGCACGCTTGCACGCGCCGCCCGGGGGACCGTACTTATTTGACTTCGACGCCCGCGCCAGCTTCTTCCAACTGCTTCTTCAGCGCGTCGGCATCGGCCTTGGACACGCCTTCCTTCACGGCCTTGGGTGCGCCGTCGACCAGATCCTTGGCTTCCTTCAGGCCCAGGCCGGTAGCAGCACGCACCACCTTGATGACTTCCACTTTCTTTTCGCCAGCGGAGGTCAACATCACGGTGAACTCGGTCTGCTCTTCCGCAGCGGCAGCAGCACCGCCTGCAGCGGGGGCAGCCACGGCAACCGCGGCGGCGGCGGCGGAAACGCCGAACTTCTCTTCCATTTCCTTGATGAGCTCGGACAGCTCAAGCACGGTCATGCCAGCGATGGCGTCCAGAATGTCAGCTTTTGCAACAGCCATTTGTATTACTCCTGTCAATTATGCTTCAGATTAAAAATCAATGTCGTTTATATGCGGATGTCGACAGGCTGCTCAGGCAGCCTGCTTGTCGCGCACCGCAGCCAGCCCGCGTACGAACTTGGTCGGCACTTCGTTGAGCGTACGAACGAATTGCGCGATCGGGGCCTGCATGGTGCCCAAGAGCTTGGACAGCAGTTCTTCGCGGCTGGGCATGCTGGCCAGATTCCCCACATCCTTGGCGGACATGATGAAGTTGGGCATGGCACCGGCCTTGACGACGAACTTGTCGTTGGTCTTGGCAAACTCGTGCATCACTTTGGCGGCAGCCACCGGGTCTTTGGAAATGCCATAGGCGAGCGGACCGACCAGCTGGTCGGCAATGCCCGCAAATGGCGTATCCGCAATCGCGCGGCGTACCAGCGTGTTTTTCAACACGCGCAGATAAACCCCTTCCTTGCGCGCTTGCGCACGCAACTGGGTCATGTGCTCCACCGTGATGCCACGGTATTCGGCAACGACAACTGTCTGGGCAGCTGCAACCTGCGCAGCGACCTCGGCAACGACGGCTTTCTTTTCTTCAAGATTCAGACTCAAGGTCTTACCTCCTTCTCAGTTACGGGACGCCGTCCGCTTGTGCCCACGGGACGCCCCGGCTGGCGACCTTGACAGGAAAATCCTGCTGGGGAACGCCATCTGCGTAGGGTCCGATGCCCGCAAACAGAGGATGAAACTCATCACCCACTTGTCAGCCACCGGCGATTAAATCCTTGCGGATGCCTACGGTCTTTGACAACCCGCCAGCCAAACATCTGGCTGACGGCCCAAAGTTCAGACTGGGGCACACCTCCCGGCGTACCCCCAAATACATTTATGCGCTGACGCTGGCCTGGTCGACGCGCACGCCCACGCCCATGGTGCTCGACACCGACAGGCGCTTGAAATAGATCCCTTTGGAGCTGGCCGGCTTGGCGCGCTGCAGTGCATCCAGCAAGGCCGCCAGATTCTCCTTCAGGTCCTCGACACTGAACGAAGCGCGGCCAATGGTGCAATGCACGATGCCGCCCTTGTCGGTACGGTATTGCACCTGACCGGCCTTGGCGTTCTTCACCGCGCCCGCCACGTCAGGAGATACCGTGCCGACCTTCGGGTTCGGCATCAGTCCACGCGGACCCAGGATCTGGCCGAGCTGACCGACCACACGCATGGCGTCGGGCGTGGCGATGACCACGTCGAAATCCATCTTGCCGGCCTTGATCTCCGCCGCCAGATCATCGAAACCGACGATGTCGGCGCCGGCGTCCTTCGCTTTCTGCACGTTGTCGCCCTGGGCGAACACCGCCACGCGAATGGTCTTGCCGATGCCCTTGGGCAGCACGACGGCGCCACGCACCATCTGGTCGGATTTACGCGCATCGACGCCGAGGTTCACGGCGATATCGATCGATTCGTCGAATTTGGCAGTTGCGCTCTCCTTGACCAGCTGCAGGGCGTCCACCACCGGGTAATTGCGGTTACGGTCGATCTTCTCTTTGAGCGCACGCAAGCGCTTGGATGTATTAGCCATCTCAGACTCCCTCCACGATGATGCCCATGGAACGGGCTGTACCGGCAATGGTGCGCACTGCCGCGTCCATGTCGGCTGCGGTCAGATCGGGCTCCTTGGTCTTGGCGATCTCTTCGAGCTGGGCGCGGGTGATCGTGCCGACCTTATCGAGATGCGGCTTGGCGCTGCCCTTGTCGAGTTTGATCGCCTTCTTGATCAGCACCGTTGCGGGCGGCGTCTTCATGATGAAGGTGAAGCTCTTGTCCGCGAATGCAGTGATCACGACCGGAATCGGTAGACCGGGCTCCATGCCCTGGGTCTTGGCGTTGAATGCCTTGCAGAATTCCATGATGTTCAGGCCGCGCTGGCCGAGCGCGGGACCAATGGGAGGCGACGGGTTCGCTTTACCCGCCGGCACTTGCAGCTTGATGTAGCCGACTATCTTCTTTGCCATGATGGCTCCTAATAAATGAGTACCAACGCGCTTTGGGTTGCCCTACTCGCGCTCCTCGCCGGTTTCCCGGACCCGTTTCCTGCTTGACGCCGAAGCAACCTCAGCCAGCCAGGCTCCCGCCTGGACTAGCTTTTCTCGACCTGACCGAAGCCCAGCTCCACAGGCGTCGCCCGGCCAAAAATCATGACCGACACGCGCAACTTGCTCTTGTCGTAATTCACTTCTTCCACATTGCCATTGAAGTCGGTGAACGGACCGTCGATGACCCGCACCACCTCACCCACCTCAAACAGCACCTTGGGCTTGGGTTTTTCCACGCCCTCGCGCATCTGGTCGAGGATGGCCTGCACTTCCTTTTCGGAGATGGGAGCCGGCTTGGTCGCCGTTCCGCCAACGAATCCGGTGACCTTGGGTGTGCTCTTCACCAAGTGCCAGGTATCGTCGTCCATTTCCATCTGGACCAGAACGTAGCCGGGAAAGAACTTGCGCTCGGCAGTCTTCTTCTGCCCCGCCTTCATTTCCACCACCTCTTCCACCGGCACCAGGATTTCGCCGAAACGATCCTTCATGCCAGCACGCTCAATGCGCTCAACCAGGTTGCGCGCAACGCTTTTCTCGAAGCCGGAGTAGGCATGAACCACGTACCAACGCATACTCAACTCCCCTGTCCCATGGCCAGTTTGACCAACCACAACAAAATTCCGTCCACCGCCCACAGGAACAGTGCCATCACGACCACAAAAGCCATGACCACGCCCGTCATCTGGACAGTCTCCTTGCGCGTCGGCCAAACCACCTTCTTGGCCTCATCGCGCGAGTCAAGCGCAAAACGGTAAAACCGCTTGCCCTGGGCCGACAGCCCTGCAACCACACCCGCCAGCACGACACCAGCGACGACCAGCAGGACACGCACCACGGTTGGCGCGTCTGCAAAAAAATAAAAGCCGGCCACCCCTGCGATGACCAGCAATACCGCTACCAGCAGCTTGATTTTGTCAGCCATGAATGCTGTGCGCCTTACGGCTTATCCTGTGGCAGGCCAAGAGGGTCTCGAACCCCCAACCTTCGGTTTTGGAGACCGACGCTCTACCAATTGAGCTATTGGCCTGTATTACTCAAGGCTGGGGACAGGCATACGGCCGACCTGACCCCACCCTTCCGGTCAAACCGGCTTACTCTTCGATCTTAGCCACGACACCCGCACCGACGGTACGACCGCCTTCGCGGATGGCGAAACGCAGACCTTCGTCCATGGCGATCGGCTGAATCAACGAGACTTTGATGCTGACGTTGTCGCCAGGCATCACCATCT
>QFCS01002143.1_pt1 | contig 15683 bp, 15 predicted proteins | sample 3576561 | NCBI WGS metagenome assembly QFCS01 | reverse complement strand
CGCTGGTCCGGCGCACCACCCGCAGCGTCAGCCTGACCGAGGCCGGCGAGCGCCTGCAGGCGGGGATCGCGCCGGCCATTGCCGACATGCGCGCGGCGATCGAGGCGACCGGCAGCTTGCGCGGACGGCCGCGAGGGCAGTTGCGGCTCGCCGTCTCCTCGATCGCCGAACGCTTTCTCTCCGGGCCGTTTCTGGCGGCCTTTGCCGAGGCCAACCCCGAGGTCCAGCTCGACGTCACCGTCACGGACGAGGAGTTCGACATCGTCGCCGAAGGCTACGACGCCGGGGTCAGACTGGGCGAGGTGATCGAGCAGGACATGATCGCCGTGCCGGTCTCGGACGATCAGCGGCAGGTCGCCGTGTGTGCGCCGGCCTACCGCGAGCGTTTCGGCGTGCCGGCGCACCCGCGCGAGCTTGCCGGTCATCGCTGCATCGGCTGGCGGCCGGCGCCGAGGGGCGCGCCCTATCGCTGGGAGTTCGCCGAAAGGGGCAGGGAGTTCAGCGTCGCAGTCGCGCCGGAGATCACGACCAACGACATGGCGCTGATGACCAAGCTCGCCGTCGCGGGGGCCGGCATCACCTGCGGCATGGAGGAGAGCTTTCTTCCCTGGATCGGGCGGGGCGAGCTGGTGCGTATCCTCGAGGACTACTGTCCGCCCTTCGCCGGCTTCTATCTCTACTATCCGAGCCGTCGCAACGTGCCGGCGAAGCTGCGGGCGCTCGTCGATCACGTGCAGCGCTTCCGGTGAGCGGATCGCCGGCCCGGCGACGGGGGCCGGCGGCATGGATATTGTATGGCGCTCCGCCATAGACCCATGAGCACTTCATCCGAGATCCTGCTGCCTCTTCAGGGTGCCTCCTTCGGCGCCGAGGTCCGCCTGGCGCAGCCGCTGTCGGCGGGCTTGCCTGACGGACTGGCCGAGGCGCTCGCCGACGCGGGCGGCCTGCTGCTGGTGCCCGGCCTGGTGGAGATCGCCGGTGACCCCGGCCTCCTCGTGAAACTCAGCATGCTGTTCGGGCGGGAGGTCGAGGACTATCGCACCCTGCTGACGCGCATGAAGATGGCGCATCCGACGGTGCCCGAGATCCTGATGGTGACCAACATGGTCTCGGGCGCGCGGCCGCCGCCCGACAGGCCGGAGCCGCTGCTGACCGCTGACGGCGGGTTCCCTGTGCAGTATCCGCATCGTCACGGCTGGCACACCGACCAGAGCTACCGCCGGCCGCCGCCCGACATCTCGCTGTTCTATGCCGCCAACCCGGTGGCACGCGGGACTGGCCAGACGCTGTTCGCCTCCGGCGTGCTGGCCTACGAGGCGCTGCCGGCCGCACTCAAGGCTCGGGTCGAGACGCTGCACGGCCTGCACGCCCAGCCCGGGACGGGGCGTGGCCGGGAGGAGGCCGAGGCCGGTCGCACGCCCGGCCCCTATGCCGAGCATGAGCGCTCGCAGCCGCAGCCCGTCGTGCGCGTGCATCCGGTCACCGGACGCAAGGCGCTCTATCTCTGCGAGCGCAGCCAGATGGACTGGTTCGAAGGTCCCTTCGTCGGCATGGAGCCGGGCCCATGGGGCGAGGGGGCGAAGTTGCTCGACGAGCTGATGGCCCACTACACGCGGCCGGAATTCGTCTACGTCCATGAATGGACGCAGGGCGACCTGCTGGTGTGGGACAATCGCTGCCTGATCCACACCGCGACCTGGTACGACGCGGTCAACGAGCAGCGCATGATGTGGCGAACCACCGTCCGCGGCAATCCCGGCGCGATCTATGACGGCGAGCCGCCCAGCTGGATCCCGCGCGAGGCGGTCGCGGCATCCTGATCATGGCGACAAAAACTATGGTTGTTGTCTAGAACCATAGTTCATGATAGATTGCGAGCGATTGCCGCTCTATCGATCGTTGATCCGGTCAGACGTCCCAAGGGATCCAGCCTTCCGGGAGACGGCGAACGTGCCTGCGCTCGCCCTTGGAGGAGCACACGGCCGCGACCCCGTGAAAACCGGTAGCGGAAATAGCGATAATTGCGGAAATTCTAGTCGGCCATGTCCGTCGCCAGGTGGAACAGGCAGTCGCCGCGTTCGCAGCGGGCGGGGATGCGCTTGCAGAGCACCAGTCCGCCGCGCTTGAAGCGCAGCAGCTCCGGCTCGCGCCATGGCGTGTGATGGAAGTGGATGCGCGCTGCCGGCTGGCCGGCCGCGACCTCGTCGCCGAGATCGACCAGCGGCTCGAACAGGCCGCCGTCGCTGGCATAGACGTAGTAGTCGTCGCCGCCGATCTCGGTCAGGCGGGTCGGCGTCGGCGGCGGGACGGGGCCCTGCAGCAGGCCGACATGGGCCAGCACGCGGCGCATGCCGTCCTCGGCTACCTTCAGCGACGCCGGGGTGACGAGTCCGCCGCCGCCCAGCTCGGTGCCCATGGAGATCACGCCCTGCCGGTGGGACGCCGAGGTGAAGGTGCGGCCGCCGCCTTGGGGTGCGGCGGCGATGTAGCTCACCGGCGCGCCGAACGCCTTCAGGAGGCCGACGACCTTCGCCATGCGTGGCGGATCGTCGTGGCGCGGCGCCAGGGCGCTCGGAATGTAGGCGAGCGAGCTGCCGCCGGAATGGAAGTCGAAACTGTAGTCGAAGCCCGGCAGCAGCGCATGCTCGATCCAGTAGGCGATCTGCTGCGTGATGGTACCCTCGGCGTCGCCGGGGAAGGAGCGGTTGAGGTTGCCCTCGTCGATCGGCGAGGTGCGGCGTCCCTCCATCGCGGCCGGGAAGTTGGCCGACGGCAGGATCACCAGCCGGCCGCTTATGTCCTTGGGGTCGAGCGAACGGATCAGGTTGCCCAGGGCGATCTGGCCTTCCCATTCGTCGCCATGGTTGCCGGCCTGCATCAGCACGCTGGGACCATCGCCGTTGCGGATGCGCACGATCGGGATGGGGATCCAGCCGTAGGCGGAGCGGTGCACGGAGTGCGGCACGCGCACGAAGCCCGTTTCCTTGCCCTCGGCCAGGAGATCGATGTCGGCCGTGAGCCGGCTCATCGCCGAGAAATCCGTGCGCTGCATGCTTGTCCTTCCCTGGGTTCGACCGTCGGCTAGGATGATAGCCTCAAGAGGACATCCGATGAGTGCTGCTTTTCACGTCACTAAGCCCTTGGCCGGCGCCGCGTTCGGGGCCACGGCCCGTCTGTCGAAGCCGCTCGCCGACGAGATTCCCGCGGGTCTGCCGGCCGTGCTGGCCGAGGCGGGCGGCCTGCTGCTGATTCCCGGACTGCAGGAGATCGCGCGCGAGCCCGAGCTGCTGGTCGCGCTCAGTCGGCAGTTCGGCCCCGAGGTCGAGGACTATCGCTACACGCTCACGGCGCGCAGTTCGGTGCATCCGGCGGTGCCCGAAATCCTCCTCGTGTCCAACATGGCGCCGGTGAGCAAGGCGCCGCCCCGGCTGCCGGATCCGCCGCTGACGGCCGACGGCCGCCTGCCGGTGCAGTATCCGCATCGCGTCGGCTGGCACACCGATCAGAGCTATCGCCGGCCGCCGCCCGACATCTCGCTCTTCTATGCCGTCACGCCGGCGGCGCGCGATCGCGGCCAGACGCTATTCGCCGACGGCACCGCCGCCTATGCCGCCTTGCCGCCGCACCTCAAGGCCAGGGTGGAAGGGTTGCAGGGGCTGCACTGCCAGCCCGGGACGGCGCGCTCGCGGTCGAACGTGCTGGCGGGGCGCACCGACGTCGCGCAGGCGCCGACGGCGCGATCCCAGCCCCAGCCCGTGGTGCGCATCCATCCCGTTACCGGCAAGCCGGCGCTCTATCTCTGCGAATGGGGACAGATGGACTGGGTCGACGGCCCGTTCGTCGGCCTGGAGCCGGGCTCGCACGGCGAGGGGGCGGCGCTGCTCGACGAGCTGACGTCGTATGGGACAACCGCTGCCTGGTCCATGCCGCGACCTGGTTCGACGGCGCCACCGAGCAGCGCATGATGTGGCGCACAACGGTGCGCGGCAATCCCGGTGCGATCTATGAGGGCGAGGCGCGCAGCTGGCTGCCGCGCGAGGAGGCGCCGGCGTAGCGCAGGGGCCCTTACAGCCGGCGTTCGCTGCGCGGATCGAGGGCGTCCTGCAGCCCGTCGCCGAGGAAGTTGAAAGCGATCACGGTGAGGAAGATCAGCAGTCCCGGCAGCAGGGCGAGGACGGGGGCCTGCTGCAGGAGTTCCTGCGCGCCGGTCAGCATGTTGCCCCAGCTGGCCGCTGGCGGCTGGGTGCCCAGCCCGAGGAACGACAGTGTCGATTCGAGCAGGATCAGCGTTCCGATCGACAGGGTCGTGGCGACGACCAGCGTGCCCGCCGTGTTGGGCAGGATGTGGCGAAACATGATGCGCTCGGGACGGGCGCCGAGCGCCTGCGCGGCGCGCGTGAAGTCGCGGGCCTTGAGCGACAGCGTCTCGGCGCGTACCAGCCGCGCCACGGTCGTCCAGCCAGTCAGACCGACGATAAAGACGATGCGGTAGAGCGAGAAGGCTTCCGACTGAGCGATCTCGACCGGCACGCCGATCTTCCTCGGATCGACCGCGGCGAGGACGATCAGCAGCGGCAGCAGCGGCAGGGCGATGACGCCGTCGGTCAGCCGCATCAGCAGGGTGTCGAGCCGGCCGCCGAGATAGCCCGCCACCACGCCGATCAACGCTCCGATGACGGCCGACAGGAACGCACCCGAGATTCCGACCAGCAGCGACACCCGCCCGCCGTCGAGCAGGCGCTGGAACAGATCGCGGCCGAGGTCGTCGGTGCCCAGCCAGTACTCGGCCGAGGGCGGTTCGAAGCGGCGGAACAGGTCGGTCGCCGTCGGATCGATGCCGCGCAGCTCGGCGATCAGCGGCGCCGCAAGGGACAGGACCAGCAGAACGGTAAGGAAGACCAGGGAGACTTGCGCCAGCCGGTGGCGCATCAGCCGGCCCCAGAAGAGACGGCCCGGTCCGGCCGTGCGGGCGCTCGCTGCGGAAGCCGTCATGCGCCGGCCGAGATCGACACGCGCGGATCGACCCAGACATAGGCGAGGTCGGCCAGGAGATTGCCCAGGATGGTGGACAGGGTGGCGATCAGCAGGCCGACCAGCGCCAGGTTGTAGTCGTTGTCCAGGATCGCCTGGTAGATCGCCTTGCCCATGCCCGGCCAGGCGAACATGGTCTCGGTGATCAGCGCGCCCGAGAACAGGCCGCCGAAGGAGAGGGCGAGAATCGTCAGGACCGGCGCCAGGGCGTTGGCGAAGGCATGGCTCCAGCGGACGCGCGATTCGGGTACGCCCTTGGCCCGGGCGGTGCGGACATAGTCCTGGCGCAGCGCCTCGATCATGGCCCCGCGCATGAAGCGGGTGTAGGCGCCGAGCTGGACGAGCGCGAGCGTCGCCACGGGCATGGCGAGGTGGCGCAGGCGTTCGCCCAGCGCCACGTCCCACCGCGTGCCGGGGCGGATGTCGGCCATGCCGCCGGCCGGCAGCCAGCCGAGCGTCACGGCGAACAGCGTGATCAGCAGCAGCGCCAGCCAGAAGGGCGGCGTGGAGATGCCGGCGAAACACAGCAGGTTGATCAGGTAGTCGGCGCGGCTGCGCGGCCTCGCCGCCGCCCAGACGCCGAGCGGCAGGGCGATGGCGGTGGCGATCGCGAAGGCGGTGCCGGCCAGCACCAGCGTGTTCAGGAGACGTGGCCAGAGCACCACCATCACCGGCTGGCTGAAGGAGCGCGAATAGCCGAAATTGCCCTGCAGCGCCTGCGTCGCCCAAGCCAGGTAGCGCTCGACCAGCGGCCGGTCGAGGCCGTAGACGGCGCGCAGGCGGGCGGCGTCCTCGCTGGTCATCTTGGGATCGCCGGCGATCATCATGTCGATCGGGTCGCCAGGCATGAGGCCGATCAGCAGGTAGACCACGAAGCTCATGAGCGCGAGGGTGACGACCGTCTGGACCGCGCGGCTGACGAGGTAGCGCGTCATGTCATGCGACGATGGAGACTGCCGGGCACACCTAGTTCTCCCAGCGCCACTGCTCGACCCACAGGGTCGAGCTGCTGAGGTGGCCGGTCGGCACCACGCCCTTGAGCTGCTTGGGGATGACGAAGGGATCGACGCGGAAGAACAGCGGCAGGACGGGCAGGTCCTCGGCATGGATGCGCTGGATGTCGGCGAATATGGCCTTGCGCTTCGTCTCGTCGAGCTCGCGCTCGGCCGCGTCCAGCGCGCTGTCCATCGCGGGATTGCGGTAGCCGGGGTAGTTCTGGCCCGTCCAGGCGTTGGCCGCGGTCGGGATCTCGGTCGAGTAGAGCAGCGAGCGCGGCACGCCCTGCGGTTGCTGCACCCAGGCATACATGGCCAGCCCGGTGAACTGGCGGCGGTTGATCGCCTCGGAGAAGATGCGCGGCGGTTCCGCCTTGATGCGGAGGTCGACGCCGACCTGGCGAAGCTGGCTCTGGATCACCTGCGCCACCAGCTCGCGCACGCGGTTGCCCGCCGTCGTGGTGATCTCGAGCGACAGGCGGTCGCCGCCGGCATTGTGGCGCACGCCGCCGCGCAGCGCCGAGAAGCCGGCCTCGTCCAGCAGCTTGCGGGCCTGGGCCGGGTCGTAGGCATAGTGCCGTGTCGCCGGGCTGAACATCGGGTCGAGCGGGCTGATCGGGCCGTCGGCCACCGGCTGCTTGCCCTCGAACAGCTTCTCGGAGATCGCCTTGCGGTCGATCGCCATCAGCAGCGCCTGGCGGACCCGGCGATCCTCCAGCAGCTTGTTGTCCAGCATCGTGTCGATGTGCTCGTAGATCAGCGCCGGCTTGTAGATGAAGTCGTACTTGTCCTTGTGGCGCTTCTCGAAGGCCAGGACCTGGTCGAGCGACAGGCCGAGCTCGCCCAGCACGTAGTCGACATTGCCAGAGAGCAGATTGGCCTCGAGCGCCGCGGTGTTCTCGATGATCCTGATCAGGATGCGCCTGAAGTGCGGCTTCTCGCCGGTCCAGGTCGGGTTCTGCTCCAGCGCGATGCGGCTGCCGGGCACGATCTCGACGATGCGGTAGGGGCCGAAGAACAGGCCGGGATTGGTCGAATTCGTGTCGTAGGCGGTCTTGTTGCGGTACTCGGCCGGATTGGCATCGAAGATCGGCTTCTCAATATGGGCCGGCAGCAGGTTGAGGCCGATGCTGTTGTAGTCGAAGGTGACGCGGTCGATCGTCATGGTGAAATGGCGATCGTCCCTGGTGTCGAGCTTCAGGATGCGCTTGTAGCTCTCGGCCGAGGCGACACCGGAGAGGGGATGCCGGCCGACCTCGATGGTGAAGGCGACGTCGCGGGCCGTGACCGGCGTGCCGTCGCCCCAGCGCATGTCGCGCATCTCGACGTCGACCTCCATGCCCTTCCGGCCGCTTCCCTTGCCGTCGTCCGGCAGGTCGATCACCCGCGCCTTGCCGTTCTCGACGGTCGGCAGCTCGGTGCAGACCAGGCAGACCAGCTTCGAGTTCGCGTCGTAGGCCGTGATGGGGCGGGAGGTCATGTTGCTGACCAGCGATTTGGCCAGCATGGAGCTGATCAGCGGATTCCAGGTGCCGGGCGTCTGGGTCATGCCCACCACCAACTCATCCTTGGCGCGGGCGGGGGCGGCAAGGCAGCAGACGGCGAGAGCGACGGAAAGGAGGCGGCGCATCATGGGCGCCCAAGGTCGCACGGCCGGCGCTCCGCTGTCATCCGGAGCGTGGCTATGGAAGATCCTGCCGGCCGTTCAGCGACCGAGCGGCAGGCGGGCGGGCGGGCGGCCGCCGTGGCTGGCCGACCACTGCTCGGGCGCCTCGAGGAACGCCCTGGTTTCCGTGAGGCCGCGCTCGTCGAAGTACTTGTGCTTCTCGGCAGCCTCCAGGGCATCCCACCACGTCGCCAGGGCGTGCAGGCGCACGCCGGCCGCCGCGAGCATCTCCACGCTCTGCGGGAAGATGCCATAGTGGAAGATCACGAAGCAGTCGGTGACCTTCGCCTCGGCCTTCTGGAGAGCCTCGATGAAGACCAGCTTGCTGCCGCCGTCGGTGGCGAGGTCTTCGACCAGCAACACGCGCTTGCCAGGCTTGAGGTCGCCCTCGATCTGGGCCATGCGGCCGAAGCCCTTGGGCTGCTTGCGCACGTAGATCATGGGCTTCTTGGCCAGCGCCGCCAGGAAGGCCGCGAACGGGATGCCGGCCGTTTCGCCGCCGGCCACCACGTCGATCTTGTTCCAGCCGATGTCGCGTTCGATCATCTTGTGGGCGTAGCCCATGATCTTGGCCCGCGCCTCCGGGAAGGAGATCAGCTTTCGGCAGTCGATATATACCGGGCTCGCGCGTCCCGAGGTGAAGATGTAGGGATTCTCCGGGCGGCAGTGGATGGCCTCGATGTCGAGCAGCAGACGCGCCGTTTCGCGGGCTTCGGGCGCGGTCTGACCCGAATTATCCTTGCCGTTCAATCCCTTGGCCGGCTTTCGCGAAGATCCGGTCGCCGGCGATTTTGCCTTTTTCTTCGTCGCCATGCGCCTGTTCCCCCATGCGTCTTGCGACTAGATGACGGGCGAGTGTTTAGCGTCCCTCCCAACCAGCGGCAAGGGCAGTCGGCTTCCTGATCGCCTATTCTTGTCGAAGCCGGCCCCGCGAGCCGTCGCGGGGCTGGAGCTGGGAGCGGCGATGATGGCAAGGTGGAGCGCGTGGAGTTCGTATGACGACGACGTTTCGAGAATGGCGGATCGTCCGCTTTGCAGTCGGCAGGCGGCGTCTGCTCTTGTCCTGCGCGGCCGGCCTGATCCTGCTGGCCCTGCTTCCGGCCGACAGCCGGCTGCCCACCCGCCTGATCCTGGCATGGGACCTGACGGCCTCGCTGTACATCGCGGCCACGCTCTGGATGTTCATCCATGCCACGGTCGAAGATTGCCACGACCGCGCCGCCCTGTATGACGAGGGCGACTGGGTGATCCTGGCGCTGGTGGTCGGCGCCGCAGCGGCAAGCTTCGTATGCATCGCCTTCGAGCTGCCCGGGCTGAAGCAGCCGCAGCAGTCGTTGACGGTCGGCATCGTCCTCACGGCCGCCACGGTCGTGCTGTCGTGGGCCTTCACCCACATCGTCTTCACGCTGCACTACGCCAACGTCTACTATCGGCCGGACGAGGACGGGCCGGGCGGGCTCGTCTTTCCCGGCAACCGGCCGCCCGACTATCAGGATTTCCTCTACTACTCCTTCGTCATCGGCTGCGCGTCGCAGACCGCCGACGTTGCCACGGTCACGCGCGCCATGCGCCGGCTCACGATGGTGCACGGCATCGTCGCCTTCACCTTCAACACCGCCATCCTGGCCCTGACCATCAATGTCGGCGCCAGCCTGCTCGCATGACCGCCACGCCCACCCGCAGCCAGTTCCGGGACCTTGGCACCCTCGTCCTGTTCGTGGCGCTCTGCCTCGGCGTGGGCGCCGCGGGCTCGGCGTTCACGCAGACCAGCGTCGACGGCTGGTACGCGCGGCTCGCCAAGCCGTCCTTCAACCCGCCCAACGAGGTCTTCGCCCCGGTCTGGACGACGCTCTATGTCATGATGGCGGTTGCGGCCTGGCGGATCTGGCGCTCCTCCGACAGCGACACCCGGCGGGGACCGCTGATGCTCTTCGCCCTGCAGCTCTTGCTCAACCTCGGCTGGAGCATCGTGTTCTTCGGTCTGCAGAAGATCGGTGCCGCGGTGGCGACCATTTTCGTGCTCGATGTCGGCGTCATCGTCACCATGCTCGCTTTCCGGGCGATCGATCGCATCGCCGGCCTGCTGATGGTGCCGTATCTCGCCTGGGTAGCCTTCGCCTCCGTCCTCAACATCGCGCTCTGGCGGCTCAATCCGACAGCCTGAACGTCAATGCTCGGCCGTCTCGTGGGGACCGTTGTCGTGCCGGCTCATGTCCTCGCCGTCATTCGATCTCAGCTCCATGAAGACCACCGACGACAGCACGGTGGCGGCGCCCAGGACGAGGAAGGCCTGCTGTACGCCGACGGTGACGGCGCCGGCGTGGGAATGCAGGTCGGTCGGGATGAAGAAGGCGGCGACCAGGGCGGCGCCGGCGACCCCGAAGCTGATGGCGAGCTGCTGGCCGGCGGAGGCGATGGTGCTGGCGCCGCTGGTACGCGCGCCGGGTACGTCGGCGTAGACCAGCGTGTTCATGCTGCTGTACTGCAAGGAAGTGAAGAAGCCGAGCACGAAGGCCTGCAGCACGATGCGCCAGATCGGTGTCTCCGGACCGACCGTCGCGAAGGACATGATCATCAGCCCCACCAGGATCGTGTTGCCCACCAGCACGGTCCGGTAGCCCAGCTTTCCGAGGATCGTCGGCACGAAGGTCTTCAACCCGATCGAGGCGATCGCCTGGGGCAGCACCAGCAGACCCGACTGCACGGGCGAGAAGCCCAGCCCGATCTGGTAGAGCAGCGGGAACAGGAACGGGATGCCGCCCAGACCCAGACGCGTGAAGAACCCGCCGCTCACCGCGGCACGGAAGGTTCGCACCTTGAACAGGCCGAGATCGAGCAGCGGGAAGGCCGTGAGCATGGCGCGCAGGCCGTAGCCCACGAGCAGGGCGGCGGACAGGGCGAGCAGGCCGAGGATCTCCATGTCGCCCAGGCGGTGGTCGCCGAATACCTCCAGCACGTAGGACAGCAGGGCGATGCCGCCGCCGAACAGGACCAGCCCGATCAGATCGAGCGGATGGCTCTGCGACTGCCGGTAGTCGGGCAGGTAGCGGTAGACGAAATACAGGCCGAGCAGGCCGACCGGGACGTTGACGAAGAACACCACGCTCCAGTGGAGGTAGGCCACGATCAGGCCGCCTGACACCGGCCCGACCATGGGCCCGATCAGGGCTGGGATCGCGACGAAGCTCATGGCGCGCAGGAGGTCCGGCTTGGCGTAGGTCCGCGCCAGCGTCATGCGGCCAACCGGGACCATCATCGCGCCGCCGGCGCCCTGGATCACGCGGCAGGCGACCAGCATCTCGATGCTGGTCGACAGGCCGCACAGCACCGAGCCGACGGTGAAAAGCGCGATGGCGGCGGCGAATACGCGCCGGGTGCCGAAGCGGTCGGCCAGCCAGCCGCTGACCGGGATGAAGACGGCGAGGCTGAGCGTATAGCTCGCCAGCACCGACTTCACGTTGAGCGGCGTCACGTCCATGGCCTGGGCGATCGCGGGCACCGCGGTGTTCAGGATGGTCGTGTCGAGCGACTGCATGAAGAAGGCGACGGCGACCAGCCAGGGGAGCAGGCGCTTGATCGTGTCGTCGGGCGGATGGCTCGTGGCGGTCGTCATGGTCGGGAGGCTGGCTTGAAGGCGTCCTGGCCGGCGGCTGCAAAAACGGCAAAGCCGGGCACCGAGGTCCCGCTGCGATGGCTGAGCCGCAGGTGGGGGGTGGTCGCCAGGCGTTCCACGATGCCGCCATCTCGGACCGTCGCGACGCTCACGCCCGGCACGTGACGGTGTCTCATCAGGTCTGCCAGAAGATCGCTCGATGGCGATGCGCCCTGGCTGCGGCCGGCCAGCGGCGCGAGGACAGCCGATCCGGCAAGGAGGGCGGCGCGGCGCGAAAGCATTCGGACGCACTCTGCCTGCGCGTCATGCCGCGGCGCAATCGTATTTGGGGGGATGCCGCTTCCTGCTACCGTCATGTCGTGGCGGGCCGAACCCGCCGATGAAAGTATCGTGGCATGATGCGGTTCTTCCTCGCTTTTGTCCTGGTGGTCCTGGCGGGCGCCGCCTTGGCGCAGGCGCCATCCGCGCCTCAACTCGGCAATCCCGCTTCCCTCCGCTGCATCGAGCGTGGGGGCATGGTACGCATCGAAGCGCGGCCGGATGGCGGTCAGTACGGTGTCTGCGTGTTCGCCGACAACTACCAGTGTGAGGAATGGGCGATGTTCCGCGGCAATTGCCCGGTGGGCGGCCTGCGCGTCACGGGCTTCGTCACGCGTGCCGCACGCTACTGCGCGATCACCGGCGGCCGCTATGCCGTGGCGGCCAACAGCGGCCTGCCCGACGAGCAGGGGGCCTGCACCCTGCCAAGCGGGAAGATATGCGATGCGGTCGCATACTTCGCGGGGCGATGCGGCCCCTGACCTGCGCGGCCACCGCCGCTCAGGCCACCGCCGCTCAGGCCACCGCCGCTCGGGCCACCGCCGCTCGGGCCATCGCCGCTCAGGCCGCCGCCTTGCGGCGGTTGGCCTCGAGCCGCCGGTCGACCAGTGCCACGCCGCGGTCGATTTCGGGGTGGCTCATGCCCTTCTCTCGGGCGATCAGCTGGACCAGCTTGTCGGCGCGTTCGATATAGGGGACGCCGTTGTTGAGCGCGCGCGCAGCGGAGGCCGGCCGGCTGAGGCTCTGCGCTGCCGCAGCATACTTCTCGAACGGCACCAGGTCCTTGGGATCGGCACCCAGCGCGACGCAGAGATCGACGACGAAGTTGTAGACCGAGCGCGATGTCTCGATATCGCTGTGCACGGCCTCCTGTGCCGTGCGCATGCCGTCCTCGGTGATGCACCGGTAGTTGCCCGCCAGCAGCATCGCCCACTTGGCCAGCGGCACGAACACCGAATCGTGGGTCCTGAGCTTCACGGGGAGCTCGATCTTGCCTTCCGGCGTGTCGAAGCGCACCGCATCGATATCCGCCTCCAGCTTGCGCAGGATCGCCGTCGCCGCGTCGTCCTTGAAGCAAGCTACCTTGAAATTCGTCGGGAGCGTGACGTGCAGGAAGTTCACCTTCTCTTCGGGCGGCCGGATCGCCTGGGGATCGGGGCTATTGAGCGTGATGCGCTCGGGATCGAAGCTGTCCCACACGGAGGCGTCGGTGTAGGCAGGCTTCAGCTTTTCGCAGTCCAGCCCCGGAAGGCGTCGCATATAAGCGAGGGGAGGCATGTTCATGATCGACATGCAGGGCACACGCGACTTGCCGATGGCATCGAGCAGCTCGCGCACGCCGGGTGAACGATATTGCGGCTCCTGCATGGCCAGACCGATCAGGTCGAACCCCGACGGATCGATGCCCGCCGTGCCGCCGGCCGATACCTTGCCCGGCAGGTCGCGCGAATCGATCACGACGTGGTCCTGGCGGCCGCGTACCGGCATGCGCACGCGAAAGCCCTCCTGGTTGATCAGGTCGGCTTCGGCCGGCAGGCAGACGAGGTGGATGGAATGGCCGCCGAACAGGATTTTGGACGCCAGCAGCGAGCCGTAGGACGCCCCCAGCATCAGGATCTTGTAAGCCATTGCCTGTCTCCCTCGTGATTTTCCTTGGGTACCAACCCGGCCGGCGACACTATAGCCCCTCCATGGCGAGAGGGGCCGACAATCTGCGACTCGGCGTCGAGCCCCTACGCTGCGCTGCACAACCAATCGCCGCCATTTGCGTTGAACGCTCATGAGCATCCTTAGGCCAGGTCATACCGTTTGGCGGACTGCCCAGGCGGATCGCGCCGCTGTCCTGGTCGATGCCGCGGCATTCTTCGCCGCTATACGTCGCGCCTTCCTGAAGGCCCAGCGCAGTATCCTGATCGTCGGCTGGGATATCGACAGCCGAACGCAGCTCATCGGCCGCGACCCGCATCCGGATGACGGCTACCCGACCGGCTTCGCGGATTTTCTGACGGCCCTGGTCCGCGATCGTGTCGATCTGCAGGTCCATCTGCTGCTATGGGACTATTCGCTGCTTTATGCGGGGGAACGCGAGTTGCTGCCGCGCCTGTCGCTCGGATGGCAGACCCCCGAGCGGATCACGCTGTCGATCGATGATACGGTGCCGTTCGGAAGCTCCCAGCACCAGAAGATCGTGGTGGTCGACGATGCGGTGGCGACGTCAGGCGGCCTCGACCTGACGATCCGGCGCTGGGATACCGCCGAGCACTCGGCCGACAATCCGCTGCGCGTGGACCCGTCGGGACAGCCCTATCGGCCGTTCCATGACGTCCAGATGATGGTCGATGGCGAGGCCGCGCAGGCGCTGGCACTGCTGGCGCGCCAGCGCTGGTGCCATGCCAACGGCGGCGAGCCTGTCATTGAGCCCCATGGCGATCCATGGCCGGATGGCTGCCGGGCGGACTTCACCAATGTCGAGATCGGAATCGCCCGTACGCAGCCCCGCTACAACGGCGATGAGGCGGTGCGCGAAATCGAGACGTTGTTCCTCGAATCGATCGACCGTGCTCAACGCTCGATCTATATCGAGAACCAGTTCCTGAGCTCGGCCCTGATCGCCGATCGCCTCGCCGAACGGCTTCAGCGTCAGTCCGGCCTCGAGCTTGTCATGGTGGCGCCGCGCTCGCACGATTCCTGGCTCGAACGTCGCACCATGCGCAACGGCCGCATTCGCTTCTGGCGGCGTGTGCAGGCCGCCGGCGGCGACCGCGTGGCGCTGCTCTATCCGGCCGTGGAGCAGAACGGCAAGACCACCGATACGATGATCCATTCGAAGGTCATGGTCGTCGACGACTGGCTTCTGCGAGTGGGTTCTGGAAATCTCAACAACCGCTCGATGGGCGCCGACACCGAATGCGACCTGGCCATCGAGGCGCATTGCGACGCCGATCGCGCCGCGATCGTGGAGATGCGCAATCGCCTGCTGGGCGAGCATTGCGGAGTCGACGCTTCCACGGTCGCTGCCGCGCTGGCGAGGCATGGGTCGCTGGTGCGGGCCGCGCACGAGCTCGGCGCCGGCGGCCATTCTTTGCGCACCATCGAGGACGGCGAGCCGGACGACAGCACGGTCGCCGATATTGCCGGGCGCATCGCCGATCCGCCGCGTCCCCTGCGGCCTGGCCGCTTTCTCCGCCACTTCTTCGGCAGGTTGCTGCCGGGGCCCGTCGTCCTGGCCCTGCTCAGTATCGCAATGGTCGTTGTCGGGCTGACCCTCGTCTGGAAATACACCGCCTTGTCTGAGATCGCGCAGCCAGGGCAGATTGCCGTTCTGCTGTCGGAGGTGCGTGGCGAGGCATGGGCCGTGGTCGTCGTGGTCGGCGTCTATCTCCTGGCCGCGGTGCTGGTCTTCCCCCTCAACATCCTCGTCCTGGCGACGGCTGCCACTTTCGGTCCCTGGCTCGGTGTCCTCTACTCGACGACCGGCGCTGCCGCGAGCGGCCTGATAGTCTACTTCATCGGAGCGCGTCTTGGCCGCGAGGCTCTCGTCCGTATGCTGGGAAACCGCGGCAAGCGCGCCCTTGAGAGCGTGCGCAGTCGTGGCATGCTGGCGGTCGTCACCTTCCGTGTCGTGCCGGTGGCCCCTTTCACGGTCGTCAACCTTGCGGCGGGTGCCAGCGGCATCAAGCTGTCGGACTTTCTGCTGGGCTCTCTCCTCGGCATGGCACCGGGGATGGTGCTGCTGTCCTTTGTCGGCGACCGTATCGTCCGCGCGCTTGCAGAGCCCAGCTTTGGCGAGATCGCGATGTTGATCCTGTGTGTCGTCGGCTATGTCGGACTGGCCTTGGGGGCGCAGAGCCTCCTGACACGATGGCGGGGCCGCGGCGCTTGAGCAGAGATGCATACCCGGCAGCGACGGTACGCCTCATGACCTGGAACATCCATGGTGCTGTCGGCCGCAATCCCCGCTTCGACCTCGATCGCGTTGTCGCGCTGGTGACACGCCACAAGCCCGACATCGTGGCCTTGCAGGAGGTCGATTCGCGACGGGCGCGGGGCGCGCATGTCG
>QFCS01002142.1_pt1 | contig 15688 bp, 18 predicted proteins | sample 3576561 | NCBI WGS metagenome assembly QFCS01 | reverse complement strand
CGACCGGTCGTTGGCCACGCCCATGATCAGGCCGCGCTTGCCAGCCATCAGCTTGGGCACCTCCGGCAGATCGCCGGCTTTCGATTGCGTAGGGGGCGAGGACGCAGGCGCCATTGCGCGACCGCCGGAAGCATCGGGAGCGGCGGAGAGCGGCCGATTGTCGGGCATGATCCCTCTCTACTGATCGTAGCGCGTGAACAGCAGGCAGGCATTGGTGCCGCCGAAGCCGAAGCTGTTCGACATCACCGTCTCCAAACCCGCCCGGTCGACGCGCTCGCGCGCCACCGGGTAGTCGCCAACGCCGGGATCGAGATTTTCGATATTGGCCGATGCTGCCACGAAGTCATCCTTGAGCATCAGCAGCGAATAGATCGCCTCGTGCGCGCCGGTGGCACCCTGGCTGTGGCCGGTCAGTGACTTGGTCGAGCTGACCGTCGGCAGCTTGTTGTTGCCGAACACCTCGCGGATGGCGTCAAGCTCGGTAATGTCGCCCACCGGCGTCGAGGTGCCGTGGGTGTTGATATAGTTGACGGGGGCGTTGCGCCGCGCCACGCCGGGGAAGCCCTCCAGCGCGAGCTTCATGCAGCGCACCGCGCCTTCGCCCGACGGTGCCACCATGTCGGCGCCATCCGATGTCGCGCCGTAGCCGATGACCTCGGCGTAGATCTTGGCGCCGCGGGCCCTGGCGATTTCGAGGTCCTCGAGCACCACGATGCCGCCACCGCCGGAGATCACGAAGCCGTCGCGATCCTTGTCGTAGGCGCGGCTCGCCCGCTGCGGCGTGTCGTTGTACTTGGAAGACATCGCTCCCATGGCGTCGAACAGCACCGACAGCGTCCAGTCGAGTTCCTCGCCGCCGCCGGCGAACATGCGGTCGGCTTTCCCGAGCTGGATGCATTCGACGGCGTTGCCGATGCAATGGGCGGAAGTCGAGCAGGCCGAGCTGATCGAATAGCTCAGGCCCTTGATCTTGTAAGCGGTGGCGAGATTGGCCGAGACGGTGCTCGCCATGGCGCGTGGCACCATGAACGGCCCGACTCGCTTGGGACCTTTCTCCTTGGCGATGATCGCCGACTGGACGATGGCGCCCGTGGTCGGTCCGCCCGATCCCGCCACGAGCCCGGTCCGGTCATTCGAAATCTCGGCGTCGCTCAATCCGGCATCGGCGATCGCTTCCTTCATTGCCAGGTAGGCGAAGGCGGCGCCGTCGCCCATGAAGCGGCGCAGACGGCGGTCGACCAGTTCGTCGACGTTCATCTTGAGCGTACCGGCCACCTGGCTGCGGAAGCCAAGCTCCCTGTACTGGGGCACGAATTCGATGCCCGACTTGCCTTCCTTCAGCGACTGCGTGACCTCGGCGACATTGTTGCCGATCGATGACACGACGCCGAGGCCGGTGACGACGACACGTTTCATGTTCAGCTCGCTGCAGGGATCGCGGCGGCGTCCTGGAAAAGGCCGACCTTCAGGCCGGTGACTTCGTAGACCGGCTTGCCGTCGGCATGGACGACTCCATCAGCGACGCCAAGCACCAGCTTGCGCAGGATCACACGCTTCAGATGCACATGATAGGTGAGCTTCTTGACGGTCGGCACGATCATGCCGGTGAACTTGACCTCGCCGACACCCAAGGCACGGCCGCGGCCCGGTGCCTTCATCCAGCCGAGGAAGAAGCCCAGGAGCTGCCAGAGGGCGTCCAGCGGCAGGCAGCCCGGCATCACCGGGTCGCCCTTGAAGTGGCAGGCGAAGAACCAGAGATCCGGCTTGATGTCGAGTTCGGCAACCACCTCGCCCTTGCCGAATTGGCCGCCCGTTTCATCGATCTTGAGAATCCGGTCGATCATCAGCATGGGCGGCAACGGCAGCTGCGCGTTCCCGGGCCCGAAAAGACGCCCCTTGGCGCAATCGATCAGGTCCTCGAAAGTATAGCTGTTCTTCTTCTCACTCACCGCTCACACCGTCCCACGCCGCCCGAATTCCAGGATCGCAGCCAGAATAAGGAGCCCGGGCGCCCAGCGCAAACCGCCGTTTTCGGCTCCGATGGCCCTTTTCAGGCCGCTTTCGGCTGCTTACATATGGGTGTCACAATGCCCGGTACCAGCTTCGATTTCACCGCTCGCCTTCGCGAGGCCGGTTTGCGTCCGACCCGCCAGCGGGTTGCGTTGGCGCGGCTGCTGTTCGAGGCCGGGCATCGGCACGTCACGGCTGAGAGCCTGCATGCCGAAGTCCGAGCGGCTCGCATGCCCGTTTCCTTGGCCACGGTATATAATACATTAAATCAATTTCGCGATGCTGGTCTGTTGCGCGAGGTGGTCGTCGCGCCAGGTCGGTCCTATTTTGATACCAATACCGGCCATCACCATCATTTCTTCGTCGAATCGGACGGTGAACTGCACGACTTTCCGGCGGAGAAGGTGACGGTCGAAGGCCTCCCGACACCTCCCGAGGGTACCAGTCTCTCTCGCGTCGATGTGATTGTGCGCGTGCGCCGCTGACCCATCGCTTCGCACGTCGGCACTTGCGAATCGCTTGCAGTTTTTAGAACTGTTCTAAACAACTTGACAGGGGTCGGGCCAGATATCCAATATCCGCTCTGCCAGATTCGGCTGTGCGCCGATCGCCAAATCTCACAAGGAGAATAGCCATGGCAGATCTCAAGGGCTCCAAGACCGAGGACAATCTGAAGGCTGCGTTCGCTGGCGAGAGCCAGGCCAACCGCCGCTACCTCTACTTCGCCCAGAAGGCCGACGTGGAAGGCTACAACGATGTTGCCTCCGTGTTCCGCTCGACCGCCGAGGGCGAGACCGGCCATGCCCACGGCCATCTCGAATTTCTCGAAGTGAGCGGCGACCCGGCTACCGGCCTGCCGATTGGCGAGACCTCGTCCAATCTGAAGGCCGCGATCGCCGGCGAGACGCACGAGTACACCGACATGTACCCGGGCATGGCGCGTACCGCGCGCGAGGAAGGGTTCGGCGAGATCGCCGACTGGTTCGAGACTCTCGCCAAGGCCGAGAAGAGTCACGCCGGTCGTTTCCAGAAGGCCCTCGACACGCTGGCTTGAGACGTCGAAGACCTCACGGAAGGGGACCCACCCGGGTCCCCTTTTTCGTCCGGCCTAGCTGATCGTCCGCCCACACCGCTGAGAAACGGCCCGTCATGCGCGAAGGCAGCCTCGAAGCCCCCGTCCGCCATGTCCTGGACTGGCAGAGTCCCTGGTTCTGGGATGAAAAGGCCCTCGAAAAGGAGATGGAGCGCGTCTTCGACATCTGTCACGGCTGTCGGCGCTGCTTCAATCTTTGCGATTCCTTTCCGCGCCTGTTCGACATGATCGATAACGGGCCGACAGGCGAACTCGACGGCGTGCCGAAGGAAGACTACGCCAAGGTCGAGGAAGCCTGCACGCTCTGCGACATGTGCTTCATGACCAAGTGCCCCTACGTGCCGCCGCACGAATGGGCACTGGATTTCCCGCACCTGATGCTGCGCCATCGCGCCGTGCGCGCGCGCAAGCAGGGCGTCGATTTCATCGACAGGCAGCTCGCCGACACCGATCGGATGGGCCGGCTGGGCTCCTGGACGGCAGCCGTCGCCAATTGGGCGACGGACGAGCACAACTCGCTGACGCGCCCGGGTATGGAGCGCCTGGCAGGCATCCATCACGGCGCGCGCCTGCCGCGCTACGCCGGCGAGACCTTCGAGACCCGCGCTGCGCGCGAAGGCGCCGAGCTGAACGAGGCGGCGCCGGCCTTCGGCAAGCGCAAGGCCGTCCTCTACGCCACATGCTTCGTGAACTTCAACAATACATCGATCGGCGCGGCGGCCCGCGCGGTGCTGGCCAGGAATGGCGTCGCGACCGAGGTCGTGCATCCGGCCTGCTGTGGTATGCCCAAGCTCGAACTGGGCGACCTCAATGCCGTCGCCGATGCGGCGCGGCGCGTGACCGAAGCGCTTCTGCCGTGGGTCGACAAAGGCTACGACATCGTCGCACTCACGCCGTCCTGCGCCCTCATGCTCAAGTTCGAATGGCCGCTGATCCTGCCCAAGGATCCCGCCGTCGAGCGGTTGTCGCAGTCGACGTTCGATCTGTCGGAGTACGTCGTCGACATCGCCAAGAAGGAAGGCCTGGCGCCCGGGCTCGAGCCGCTCGAAGGCGGCGTCAGCATTCACCTCGCTTGCCATTCCCGCGCCCAGAACATGGGCGCAAAGGGCGCCGAGATGCTGCGCCTGATCCCCAAGACGCGGGTCGCCGTCATCGAGCGCTGCAGCGGCCATGGCGGCATCTGGGGGGCGCGCACCGAGAATTTCGACATCGCCGTGAAGGTCGGCAAGCCTGCCGCGCAGGCAGCGCTCAAGAACGATACCGGCTTCTTCGCATCGGAGTGCCCGCTGGCCGCCGATCACCTCATGCAGGTGATGGAGATCGCGGCGGGCGAGCAGAAACCCAAGCCGTCGCGTGCCAGCCATCCGATCGAGCTGGTGGCGCGCGCCTACGGCGTCACCGTGCAGGACCCATGATGCTGCGCAAGATCGAACCCGACGTCATCCTGTCGCCGGCCGAATACGCCAAGCAGCGTGCCGAGCGCCGCCGCCGGATCACCGAGATCAAGAAGGACCGGCGCCTGGAGGTCGGGCCCTTCGCAACCTTCTATTTCGAATCCTACGACACGATGCTGCATCAGGTGCACGAGATGCTCTTCATCGAGAAGGGCGGCGCCGAGCAGATTCCCGGCGAACTGGCGGCTTACAACCCGCTGATCCCGCAGGGCAGCGAGCTGGTGGCGACGGTGATGTTCGAGATCGATGATCCGGTGCGCCGCGCCCGCGTGCTGGCGACCCTGGGTGGAGTAGAGCACACGGCCTTCGTGCGCGTCGGCGGCGAGGTCGTCCGCGGCGTCGCCGAGGAGGACCAGGAGCGTTCGCGCGACGACGGCAAGGCCTCTTCCGTGCAGTTCCTGCGCTTCCCGTTTACCGCGGCCGAGGTCGCTGCCTTCCGTGGCGACGCGGGCGACGTGGTGGTCGGCTTCGACCACCCCAACTACGGCCACATGGCCGTGATGCCGAAGGCCGTGCGGCAGGCACTGTCGGGCGATTTCGCCTGATCATCGCGATCTGACCGTGGCGCCTGCCGGTCGGTGTCAGTAGGTGATACGCAGAATCAGAACCACCGGATCGCCCGGCATGCCGGCCGGGATCGGCGGGAAGGGCGCGCCGTTGCGGATCGCCTCGACCTCGGCGGCGTCGAGTGCGGCCCGGCCGCTCGACGAATCGACGCTGACGCTCAGCACGCTGCCGTTCCGTGCGATGGTCACGCGCGTCACGACTCGACCGTGCAGGTTTGCAGCCCGCCCGCTGCGAGCGTTCGCGCGATATGGCTCGAGATGGCGGAACAGCCGCGTCAGGTAGTCGTTGCGCTGCCGGCCCGATCCGGCGAGCTGATCGGCCATGGTCGGTCCCGGCAGCGGCGCCGGCATGGCGGCCGCCGTATCCGGCGGCGGACGGTATTGACTCGGCGGTGCCGCGCGCGGGGGCGGCTTTTGCACCGGCCGGACAGGGGCGGCGATGCGAGGACGTGCGAAGTCGCGCGATGTCACCGGCGGCGGGTTGGGCACCGGCGGCATCGAGAATTCGTAGAGGGGAAATCCCGACGGCGCCGGTGGTTCGGGCTGGGGCGTCGGCGATGGTTTCGGCGAAGGGGCGACGGGTGCCTGTGGCGGCGCGGCAACCGCCTGCTGCTGAGCCGCCGGCTCCTGTCCGTCTGCGGGCTGCGGAGCGGCCACAACCGATTCCGGCGGAGCGCCGGACCTCTCCGGCTCCTGCAGTCCGACATTCGATGGCGAGCTGTCGAACAGCACCATCACCGGCTCCGGCGTCGTCTCTTCGATCTGTCGAGGCGACCACAGCCACAGGCCGGTCGCCGCCAGCCCATGCACCAGCAGCGCCAGGGCGACGGCGATCGGCGGCATGTGCTCCAGGCGCGCAGGGGCGAAGCTCGCGACACTCACGATCCGTAAGTTCTACGTCCCGTGCCGGCATCCCGCCAGACGGGGGACCGCCTACTCGCTGCGCCTGAAGTACAGCGGCAGGGTGAAGGCGTGCTGACTGCCGCCGATCTCGGGAGGCAGCGCGGGATAGGGCGCGGCCTGCCGGATCATGTTCAAGCTGGCATTGTCGAGCGACGGGAGGCCGCTGGAGCGGATGACGCCGACCTCGAGCAGGCGTCCGTCGCGGGCGATGACGAGCCGCAGAGTCACGGATCCGGCTTCCTTCGTGGCGTTCTGGATGAACTGCTGATGCTGCGAGATCTTGCGCGCAACATACCAGATGTATTCATCCTCGGCCCGGCGCCGACCATAGACATCCGCCGGGTTCTGCAGCGTCGGCGCCTGCCGCGCCGCCTGCTGCTGCTCCGCCGAGGGCCGATTGCGCGACGGATTGGTCAGCGGCGACGGCTGGAGGGATTGCTGTGGTGCCGGCGGGCGCGGGACAGGCTGGGTCCGTTGCGGCGGCGGCCGCGGGGCCGGTGGCGCCGGCGGCGGCGGTGGCGGCTTTGGGATTTCGAGCGCCGTGACCGGTGGCGGGGGCGCTTCGATCGGCGGCAGCGCCTGTTCCAGCGCCGGTTGCGGTGGAGCCGGCTGCGGCGGCGGGGGATCGCGCGGCGGCAGTGCCTGTTCCAGGGAGGGCGGCGGGGTGGTCGGCCGTCTGGCAAGCGCCTGCTGCTGCTCGGGCTGCGGCTCGGCTCTCGGTGAGTCGGGCGGCGGCGTCTCCGTCGTCTCCGGTGGCGGCTCCTTTGCCGGCTCGCGCGGCGGCTCGGGTTGCTTGGCTTCCTCTGCAGGCGTTTCCGGAAGGGCCGGGGCCGGCTTGCTGTCGCCAGGCGTGGCGTTCGGCTGCTCGGTCGGGCCGGCCGGCGCCAGGCCGAGGCGCATCGACGGGGCCGGCGGCGGCGGCGGTGGCGAGGCCGCGCGGGGCGGCTGCACGGGCTCAGGCTCGGGGAGGGGTTGCGGCGTCGGCGGTGGTTGGACCGGCGAGGGTTCCTGATCCATGGTGATGATGACCGGCTCTTCCGGCATCTCGTCGACTGGCCTCAGCGGCGAGATCCACCACAGCGCCGCCCCGATGGCGATGTGCAGCGCCAACGCCAGCACCATCGCGATGGGCGATATGTGGTCGAAGCGCGCATAGGTGATGCTGACGCCGTGGGTCACGATGACCCCGTTCTACGGGCTGGCCGCCGGCACGGCTAGTTGATGGGCTCCGATTTGTAGACGCCCCATATTCCGGTTCGCTGCAACCAGCCGCTCACGCCGGAGACCCGTACCCGGCACCAGTCCCCGACGCAGGAGCGGATCTCGCCCATGACCTCCGGTTCGAGCTTGGCCACGACCTCCGCCGAGGCCGCCGGGGTCTTGTGCATGGTGGCCGGTTTGGCAGGAATGATGAAGGTCCGTTTGCCCGCCAGCAGGCTCTGGTGGACCCAGCCGCTGGCGCCCTGCCAGTCGCGGATCTTTCGCCAGTTGTCGTACTCCGCAACGATCTCGACCGGCATGCCCTTGCGCTTGAAGACCCAGTCCACCGGATAGCGTGTGCCGGGTCCGGTACGGACATTGACCTCGTCGGAGCGCAGCGACGCGAAGCGCGGGATGGGCAGACCGGATCCCTTGCGCTGCGTCATCGACGTCTTTTCGGGTGCTGCTGACGGCGCGCTCAAGGGGAAACACAGCAGCGCCGACGCCGCCACACCTGCCCAAACCGAGACCCGCCATTGCATTCCCATTGGCTTCCTTATACCCCAAAACTTCAAATCGATCGACAATGGCTTGAAAACGCGCGCTTTTCGGTCGCGTGATGTTGTTGGCGGCCCGGCTGGACAAAGAGCGCGCTGAATTGCTAATCGGGCTAGTCCCCGTAGCGCCAGCCGGTTCCACACTGCATGCCGTCCAGTTCCAAGAAAAAGCCGCTGGTCATCGTCACCCGGAAGCTTCCCGATGCCATCGAGACGCGGCTCATGGAGCTGTTCGACACGCGCCTGAACGCTGACGACAAGGCGATGACGTCGGCCGAGCTTATCGAGGCGGTGAAGACGGCGGACGTACTGGTGCCGACGGTCACCGACCGCATCGACAGCCGAGTGCTGTCGCAGGCCGGACCACGACTGAAGCTGATCGCCTCGTTCGGCACCGGCGTCGACCATATCGACCTCGACACCGCCCGCCAGCGCGGCATCACCGTGACCAACACGCCGGGCGTGCTGACCGAGGATACTGCCGACATGACCATGGCGCTGGTCCTCGCGACGGCGAGGCGTATGGGCGAAGGCGAGCGGCTGGTGCGTGAAGGCCAGTGGACGGGCTGGAGTCCGACATCGATGCTGGGCGTGCGGCTGCTCGGAAAGCGCATGGGCATCATCGGCATGGGCCGCATCGGGCAGGCGCTGGCGCGGCGTGCACGCGGCTTCGGGCTCGCCATCCACTATCACAACCGCAAGCGCGTCCATGCCGAGATCGAGCGTGAGCTCGAGGCGACCTACTGGGAGAGTCTCGACCAGATGCTGGCGCGCATGGACATCGTGTCGGTCAACTGCCCGCATACACCCGCGACCTTCCACCTGCTGTCGGCGCGGCGGTTGAAGCTGATGAAGCCCACCGCCATCATCGTCAATACGGCGCGCGGCGAGGTGATCGACGAGAACGCGCTGGTACGCATGTTGAAGGCGCGTGAGCTGGCCGGCGCCGGCCTCGACGTCTACGAGCACGAACCGCAGGTCAATCCGAAGCTGCTCGAGCTCGATCGCGTCGTGCTGTTGCCGCACATGGGCTCGGCGACGCTCGAGGGCCGCATCGACATGGGCGAGAAGGTGCTGATCAATATCAAGACCTTCGCCGACGGCCACAAGCCGCCGGACCGCGTCCTCGCGACGATGTTCTAGACGCGTTCATACGCGCCGTGCAGAACGGATACGCTCGCTTCTAGAGATCCCCTTCCACCATCTCGCGGCTTCGGTTCTGGATCAGCACGTCGCGCGTCGACCGGCCGATCTGCGCGCCGAGCAGGATGGTAAGGGCCGTCCAGTACATCCACACCATGATGGCGGCGAAGCCGGCCGTGGCACCGAATGCCGAGGTGAGCTGCGTGACCTCGAAGTAGTAGACGAGGGCACGGTTGCCGGCGGCGAACATCAGTGCGTTCACCACGCCGCCGATCAGGGCATACCGCCAGGGCACGCCGCCGCTCGGCAGCCACTTGTAGATCAGGGTGAAGAAGCACGACAGAAGGCCGTAGTGCACGAAGACCGAGATGGCCGGCCCGATCCACACGCCCAGAACGGGAAACTTCTCGAGTGCCCCGGCATAGGCGGAGACCAGGACACTCGACAGGATGACGGCGATCAGCAGCACGCCCAGCACCACCATCAGGAGCAACGCCAGCAGCCGCGATTTCAGGCTGGCCAGCACGGGGTGCAGGGCGCTGCCATGCCGGCCGTCGACGGCGGTGGAGCTCCAGATCGCGTTGATTCCGTCGTCGAGCTCGACGAACACACGGCTGCCCGTGTAGAGCAGCACCACCGCACCGACGGCCGCGGCGATGCCGCCGCCCCTGAACATTTCCTGCGAGGCGTAGCGGCGAATGCTCTGGAGTTCGCTCGGGGCGACGACCGTGCTCAGGGCGTCGAAGATCGCCTGCTGCGCCATCAGGCGGCCAACGAATGGCTCGGCGATGGCGATCGTGAAGATCATGATCGGGCCGAGGGCGAACATCGTGTAGAACGCCATCGCCGCGGCGGAGGTCGACAGCCGGTTGGTGAAGAAGCCCATGCCGGCAGAGGCGGCGATGTTCCAGAGCTTGCCGATCATGGTCCCTTCGAGGCGTATCGCTGAACGGCGGCCAGCTCGCCCATGATGCGGTTCAGGCTCAGTACTGGTGCAGGTCGATGGCCTTGACGATGAGCAGCGCCGACGCCACGGCGAGCACGATCACCGTGGTCGCCGCGCCCAGCATGCGGCCGCGCGGGACGAAGCCCAGCATGCCGCCGGCGTGGAGCGCGCGGCCCACCAGGAGTGCCGCCGACAGAACCGCAATCGTCCAGAAGTGGACGAAGTCGCCCGCCAGATAGATCACGAGCAGGCTCAACGGGACGTACTCCATGAAGTTGCCGTGCGCCCGAATCGCTGCCTGCAGCTCGGGATCGCCGCCGTCCCCCAGGCTGATCTTCTTCTTGCCGCGAAGATGGCCGACGCTGATCGTCAGCGAAACAGCCAGCAGGCCGAGCAACCCCGCGCATACGAAAAAGACCGGCATCCTGAGACCTCCCCCTCGATTCAGGGGCATTGTATGGCCATATTGCGCAGGGGCAAACGCAAGCAAGTGGAGCCGCGGCATGTGGCAGATTTTGCGCAGGAAGACCGAGATGCCGACCGCTGATCGGGCCCTCCCCGGCAGGGCTGCGCCAGCCTTCCGGGTTCCAGAGACCCATTTCGTCAGTGGCAACCGCATCCAGCCGCCGTTTCCGGCCGGCCTCGAACAGGCCATGTTCGGTATGGGCTGCTTCTGGGGGGCGGAGCGCAAGTTCTGGGAGGCCCCGGGCGTTCATGCGACGGCGGTCGGATACGCCGCCGGGCTGACCCCGAACCCGACCTACGAGGAGGTGTGCTCGGGCCATACTGGCCACAACGAGGTGGTCATGGTGTGGTTCGATCCCAGGAAGACCTCTTACGAGGCCATGCTGCGCGTGTTCTGGGAGAGCCATGATCCGACCCAGGGCATGCGGCAGGGCAATGACGTCGGCACGCAATACCGCTCCGGCATCTACGCCTTCTCGGCCCAGCAGAAGGCGAGGGCCGAGGCCTCGCGAGACGTGTTCCAGCGCGAGCTGGCCAAGAAGGGCCATGGGCCGATCACGACCGAGATCCTCGACGCACCGACGTTCTTCTACGCCGAGGACTATCACCAGCAGTACCTTGCCAAGAACCCGGGCGGCTACTGTGGCCTGGGCGGTACCGGCGTGAGCTGCCCGATCGGACTCGGGGTTCAGGTCGCCGCGGAGTAGGCTGCGGCCAGGGCGTCGACGAACCGGTCGAGTTCGTCCTCGGTGTTGTAGACGTGCACCGAGGCGCGCATGACGTTGACCAGTCCGCGGCCCTTGAGGTCGAGGCGCGAGGAGAAGCGCGTCGAGACGGTGACGTTGATCGCCTGAGCGCGCAGCTTGGCTTTCAATGCATCATGGTCGGCGCCTGCGACGGCGAAGGTTACGATGGCGCCTTTGATCTCCCCCAGATCGGTCAGCATGATTCCCTTCAGCGTCGACAGGCGGGCGCGCAGACCGTCCGCCAGCTCGCGCAGTCGAGCCCAGATCGCCTCCATGCCGAGTTCGTTGGCCTGGTCGGTCGCGGCCTTGAGGCCGATGACGCCGGCGAAGTAGCGTTCCCAGTTCTCGAAGCGGCGTGCATCGTCGCGCACGGTGTAGGCGCGATCGTCGGTCCATTTGGCGGCGTGATTGTCGAGCAGCACCGGCTCGACCTGCGCTGTGGTCGATCGCCTGGCATAGAGAAAGCCCGTGCCGCGCGGGCCACGCAGATATTTGCGTCCGGTCATCGACAGGAAGTCGCAGCCGATGGTGCGAACATCGACCGGCAGCTGGCCGACCGACTGGCAGGCATCGAGCAGGTAGAGTACGCCAGCGGCATTGGCGATCCGACCGACCGCCTCGGCCGGCTGTACCAGCCCGCCCTGCGTGGGGACATGAGAGATCGAGATGAGCTTCGTCTTCTTGTCGATGGCGCGTTCGAGTGCGGCCAGATCGATCTGGCCATGCCTGTCGTCGGGGACGACCACGATCTCCGCACCGGTCTTCTTCGCCACCTGCAGGTAGGAGATGAAGTTCGACGAATATTCGCTGACGCAGGTCAGGATGCGGTCGCCCGGCCCAAAATCGAGCGAATAGAAGGCCATGTCCCACGCGCGCGTGGCGTTCTCGATGAAGGCGATCTCGTCTGACTCAGCGCCGATCAGGCGGGCCACCGACGGATAGAAGCCTTCCAATTCGCCGTTCGCCTGCGCGGCAGCTTCGTAGCCGCCGATTTCGGCCTCCAGCTGGAGGTGGCCGATGGTGGCATCGAGAGTACGTCGGCTGGGCAGGGCGGACCCGGCCGCATTCAGGTGCAGTACATGGGCGCAACCTGGGGTTTCGGCGCGCAGCCGGGCGAGGTCGAGGCTCACGTCAGGGGCTCCCTTGCTGTATGATCATGCCATGTCGCTTTCCGGCACCGTATTGCGCCTGGTGCTGCCTAGATCGGTGCCGCAGTCTGAGCAACTCACCATTGCTCATGCCGGCGATACCCTGCCCGTCACCTTCGTGCGCAGTCCGCGGGCGCGGCGTGCCTCGTTACGCGTCGACCCGGCCGGTCGCCGCATCATCCTCACGGCGCCCTTGCGCATGTCGCGGGCGATGGCGCTAGGCTTCGCCGAGTCGCAGGCCGGCTGGATCGCCACCCGCCTGCGGCGCCTGCCACAGGCGCGGCCGTTCATCGACGGCGCTGAACTGCCGCTGTTTGGTGTGCCGCACCGCATCCGTCACCGCGGCGACGCGCGCGGTACGGTCTGGTGCGAGTCCGGCGAGATCCATGTCGCCGGCCGGCCCGAACACCTGCCGCGCCGCCTGCGCGACTGGTTGACCGAGGAGCTGCGCCGCCGGCTGGTGCCGCTGGTGCATGCCAAGGCGGCCGTGGTCGAGCGGCCGGTTCGGCGCATCACGCTGCGCGACAGCCGCTCGCGCTGGGGCAGCTGCGGCCCCGACGGTGGCCTCTCCTTTTCCTGGCGGCTGGTCTTTGCGCCGCCCGAGGTGGTGGACTACCTGGCGGCGCACGAGGTCGCCCATCTGGTGCATCTCAACCACAGCCCGCGCTTCTGGGCCCTGGCGCGAACGCTCTGCGACGGCCCCATGGAGACGCCGCAAGCCTGGTTGAAGGCCAACGGCGAGACGCTGCTTCAATACGGCGCCGGAGCGGTGACCCGAATGCCGTGAAGCGCGGCCATCTCGTCGTCGTTTGGCGGCTGCCACAGGCGTTCGACGAAGTCGAACATCGCGCGCGGCACTTCGAGGGAGAAGGTCCGCCCCTTCTCGACGTTGCGGCCGGCGACCCGCCGCCAGCGTTCGTCGGCCGGCACGTCCAGGAAATGGAGCCGGACCGGGAGGCCCGTCGCATCGGCGGCGGCCGCCAGCCGCGAGCGATCCTCCCGGCGGAGGAACGACTGATCCAGGATGGCGGGCACGCCGCGCCGCACGCACTGGAACGCCATCTCCGCCATCTGGGCCTCGCACCGATGGACACGCTCGGCGACCCAGCCCCATTGGGGCGGCAGCGGCGCGTCCTTGCCGAACAGCCGTGTCATCCATTGATCGATCGCCAGGTGCACGCCGCCGACCTGCTCGCAGAGGCCGAGCGCGTAAGTCGTCTTGCCGGCGCCGACCGCACCGCAAATCATGTGGAGCGAGGCGGTGGTCATATATTGCCCCCGGCCGCGGCGAAGGCCTCGTCGGCGAGCTTCGCGGCGTAGCCTGCGATGTCGGCAGGCCAGTCGCGGATCAGCGCCTGGAAGCGCTGGCGATCGGCCGCGAAGAGAGCGCGCGTCGCCTCCTCGTATCCCGGTTCGTTGCCGGCCATCGCCGACACGAAACGGTAGGTGGCTTCCTGCGCCAATCGGGCGCGGTCGCGGCCGCTCTTCGCCCGCCGCGCCTCGTCCACCAGCTTCCGCAAAGCGACGGAGGCGCCGCCGGGCTGGGCGTTCAGCCATTCCCAGTGTCGCGGCAGCAGCGTGACTTCGCGGGCGACGACGCCCAGCCTGGGACGCCCGCGTCCGCGCCTGCCGGCGGGGTCGCTCGTCGCGCCGCCCTGGGGGGCGACGCCGTGCGTCGTCGCGCCGTACAGGGGGTGGCTTTTCAGACGCTCGACGATGTCGCCGTTGCTTCCCCGGAGGTCGAGGTCGACGACACGGCCCGTCGCATCGTCGAAGACGAGCGCGCCGCCGCCGTTCCCGTCGGCCATCGATCTCAGGGCGAGGGCGACCGCCTCCAGGCTTCCTGCCGCCACGCGCCGCGTGCCGAAGAAGGCCGTGAATCGTGGCGCCTCCTGCACAAAACTGTCTTCGGTGATTTTCATCCGGGTATAATTAGCGGCGTATCGCAGCCGCGTCAATATTATCCGGGTAATATATATCTAGCCGAAACGGCCCGGATCGCAAGGACGCAGAGCCTCCGGCATTTCTTCACCAGCCATCTGGCGCGCGATCAGACGACCGGTGGCCGTGGCTAGCGTCAGGCCAACATGCTGGTGACCATAGCCGCAATAGACGTTGGTCAGGCGGGGGGCGCGGCCGATGGCTGGACGGAAATCCGGCAGCGAGGGGCGTTCGCCGATCCAGCGACCGCGCTCGGCGCCGCCGACGCCGGGGAAGATGTCCTTGAGGTGCCGCACGAGGAGGTCGGCGCGATGCCATGACGGCGGCTGGTGTGGCGCCGCCAGCTCCACCGTGCCGGCGACACGCAGACCCTCGGCCATCGGCGTGATGAAGAAGCCGCGTTCGGCCGGAGACACCGGCATGTCGAAGCGCACATTGTCGGGCGCGAGCATCACGTGATAGCCGCGCTCGGCGACCAGCGGCGCATTGAAGCCGAGCAGGCGTGTCAGCTCCCCGGAAGCACGGCCAGCGGCGATCACCACCGCCTTGGCTGGCAGGCTGCGCTCGATGAGCTCCACCGATGTCACGCTGTTGCCGTCGCGGCCGAAACCGCGCACGCGACCCCGCAGGATCGTGCCGCCCTCGGCGGCAAAGCGTTCGGCCAGCGTCGCCACCACGCGATAGGGATCGATCGTATGCATGCCGTGAGGGTAATAGACGCCGCGTACGATATGTTCGCTCAGGCCGGGCGCCAGCTCGCGCGCGCGCCGGCCGTCGACAATCTCGAACATCGTGCCCTTGGCTCGCTGCAGGCGGCGTTCCTCGTCTCCGGCGGCGAAGGCGGCCTCACTTTCGTAGACGTAGAGTGCGCCCTGCGTCTTGAACAGTTCGCCCAGTCCCGATGCCTGGATCTCGGTCTGCCACGCGATGTTGGCTTCAGCCATTAGCGACCCGAAGGAATCGATGCCTTTCTCGACTTCCTTGGCGCTGTAGGCGGCGAGCGCGAAGCGCGCCATCCAGGGCAGCAGCCACGGCAGGCTTGGCGGATGAACGGTGAGCGGCCCGTTGCGGTCCATCAGCATCTGCGGCACGCGCCTCAGCGTCGAGGGACGGGCCAGCGGCAGCACGTGATCAATGGCGATGAAGCCTGCATTGCCGAAGGAGGTGGCGCGGCCCGGCTCGCCGCTGTCGACAAGGGTGACGGCATGGCCTTCGCGCTGCAGCGCTCGGGCAGTTGCCGTGCCGACAATGCCGGCTCCGACGACGATGACGGGATGTTCAGCAGGATTCATCTTATAACGTTACCATGCCCCATGACGTCGCGTAGTGCCACGCGCCCTGCGGCGCAACCGCGGCTGATCCGACGGCCGCGACCCGCCCTGGTCATGGATTGCCACTCACGCCTGTATGGCGTCTAGGTTCTTCTCGAAATGCTGAGGCCGGCTGCGTGCGGACTGCCTGGAAATCACGCGCGGCCGGCTGCGGGGCCTGTCCGCCGGTCGGTCACACCGCGATT
>QFCS01002141.1_pt1 | contig 15716 bp, 16 predicted proteins | sample 3576561 | NCBI WGS metagenome assembly QFCS01 | reverse complement strand
GTGCACCACCTGGCATTCCTGGCGCCGGGCTCGCCGGCGCAGGCGGTCTACGCGCGGCAGTGCACCGGCGCCGGCTCGACCTTCTCCTTCGACATCAAGGGCGGGCAGAAGGCAGCCTTTGCCTTCCTCAACGCACTGCAGGTCTTCAAGCTCGCGGTCAGCCTGGGCGGCACGGAATCGCTGGCCAGCCATCCCGCCACGATGACGCATTCCGGTGTACCTGCCGACGTACGGGCACGGATCGGCGTGCTGGACACGACGATCCGGCTGTCCGTCGGGATCGAGCATCCGGATGACCTGATCGCGGATGTGGCGCAGGCACTGGCTGCCGGAGGCTAGTCTGCCGCAGCGCCGGACCGTCTGATGATCGGCAGCCAGAGTGCCTGGTCATCCTCGATCAGCTTGCGTGCCTCGGCGGGCGAGCGCGGCACCGCCATCTCGAAGCCCTGCACCAGCAGCTTCTCCTTGATCTTGGGATTCTGGCTGATGCGATTGAGCTCCGCGTTGAGGCGCGTGACGACGGCATCGGGCGTCCTGGCCGGAACGGCGAAGCCAAGCCACACGGCGACGTCGAAGTCAGGCACGCCCGCCTGCATCATGGTCGGCACGTCGGGCATGAGCGGCGAGCGGTCCTTGGTCGTCATGGCCAAGGCTTTCAGCTTCCCAGCCTTGATCTGAGGCAGCACCGTCGGCGTATTGAAGAAACCCATCGTCACTTCGCCATTGATCACGGCAAGCACTGCGGTCGGCGCGCCGCGATAGGGTACGTGCTGCAGACGTATGCCCGCGCGCTGCTCGAGGATGACGCCAGACATGTGCAGGCTGCTGCCGACCCCGCTCGAGCCGTAGGTGAGTTCGCCCGGCTTGGCACGGGCCTGGGCGATCAGGTCGGCGACGGTGTTGGCGGGATTGGCGGCGGCGACGACCAGCACGTTGGGCAGTGCACCGGTGATGGAGACCGGCGCGAGATCCTTGAGCGGATCGTAGCCCGGCGCCTTGTACATGCCGAGGTTCCACGCCATCGTGCCCTGCGAGGTCAGCAGAAGAGTGTAGCCATCGGCCGGAGCGCGCACGCCCTCCACAGTGCCCAGCAGGCCACCCGCGCCACCCTTGTTGTCGATCACCACCGGCTGGCCGATCGCCCTGGCAAGCTCGTCGCCAAAGGTCCGTCCGACGATGTCGGCGCCGGCGCCCGGCGCGAACGGGATGATCATGCGGATCGGCCGCTCCGGCCACTCGGCGGCCCGAGCCATCGCAGGCAACAGCAACGCCGCGCCGGCCAGCACATGGCGGCGCGGCAGGACAAATCGTCTTGAGGTCATGTTCGTTTCCTTCCCCTGGATCCGGCGCAGTGTCCGTCGTCGCCAGTGACGCGCCGAGCCGGCCGGTCCGGCCGCAGACTACCGGTTTTGACCGGTCGCCCTCAATTCTTCCGGGAGCCGACGCCGGGGTCGCGCGTTTCCCTTGTCCGATACCGGGGGAGTTTCGTGAGCAAAGCATCGAGTCGTTCGTCGCGCCTGCTGGAAGGCCTGCCCTATCCTCTGGGCGCGACATGGGACGGGCTGGGCGTCAATTTCGCCCTGTTCTCAGCCAATGCCACCAAGGTGGAGCTCTGTCTCTTCGACCAGGGCGGCCAGCATGAGATCGAGCGCATCGTGCTGCCCGAATACACCGACGAGGTCTGGCACGGCTATCTGCCCGACGCGCGGCCCGGGACGGTGTACGGCTACCGCGTGCACGGTCCCTACGAGCCCATGGCGGGCCATCGCTTCAATCCCAACAAGCTGCTGCTCGATCCCTATGCCCGGCAGATGGTGGGCAAGCTCGAATGGAACCCGGCGCTGTTCGGCTATCAGATGGAGAGCGGCGACGACCTCACCTTCGATGAGCGCGACAGTGCCCCCTACATGCTGAAGGGCTGCGTCATCGACTCTGCCTTCACCTGGGGCGTGGCACCGCGGCTGCGCGTGCCCTGGGAGAACACGATCATCTACGAGGCCCATGTGCGCGGCCTCACGATGCGGCATCCGGAGCTGCCCGAAACGCTGCGCGGCACCTACGCAGGACTCGCCAGCGCGGAGATCACGGCCTACCTGCGCTCGCTCGGCGTCTCGACCGTAGAGCTGCTGCCAGTCCACACCTTCGTCGACGACAGCTACCTGCTCGACAAGGGGCTGAAGAACTATTGGGGCTACAACACGATCGGCTTCTTCGCACCGGCGCGCCGCTATGCGGCCAACGCCGACTTCGCCTTCGCCGAGTTCAAGGAAATGGTGGCCCACCTGCATGCCGCGGGGCTCGAGGTGATCCTCGACGTCGTCTACAACCATACCGCCGAGGGCAATCAGCTCGGACCGACGCTGAGCTTCAAGGGCATCGACAACGCCTCCTACTATCGGCTGGCGCCCGACCCGCGGCACTACATCAACGACACCGGCACCGGCAACACGGTGAACCTCAGCAACTCGCGCGTCCTGCAGATGGTGATGGACAGCCTCCGTTACTGGGCGACCGACATGCGCATCGACGGCTTCCGCTTCGACCTCGCCACCATCCTGGGGCGCGAGCCGCACGGCTTCGAGGAGGAGGGCCGCTTCCTCGATGCCTGCCACCAGGATCCGATGCTGAGCCTGGTCAAGCTGATTGCCGAGCCGTGGGATGTCGGCCCGGGCGGCTATCAGGTCGGCCGCTTTTCCCCGGGCTGGGCGGAGTGGAACGACGCCTATCGCGATACGGTGCGGGCCTACTGGCGCGGCGACGAGGGCCAGCTGCCGAAGCTCGCGGCGCGGCTGACCGCCTCGGCCGACCTGTTCGCCAAGCGCGGCCGCAAACCGTGGGCCTCGGTCAACTTCGTGACGGCACACGACGGCTTCACGCTGGCCGACCTCGTCTCCTACAACGACAAGCACAACGAGGCGAACGGCGAGAACAACCAGGACGGCCACAGCCACAATCTGTCCAGCAACTACGGCGCGGAAGGGCCGACCGACGACCCCGAGATCCGCGCCACGCGGCTGGTGCAGATGCGCAACATGCTGGCGACGCTGATCTTGTCGCGCGGTACGCCCATGCTGCTGGCGGGCGACGAACTCGCGCGCAGCCAGCAGGGCAACAACAACAGCTATTGCCAGGACAACGAAATCTCCTGGGTCGACTGGGAGGGTGTCGGCCCCGACGGACGGGCGCAGGCGGAGTTCGTGCGCAAGCTGCTGATGATCCGCCAGGCGCTGCCGATGCTGCGGCGCGGCCGCTTCCTCACCGGAGCCTTCGACGAGGAGATCGGCGTACGCGACGTGACGTGGCTGACGCCCGCCGGCGAGGACATGAAGCCGGAGAACTGGGAGGATCCGCACGCGCGATGCCTGGGGGTGCTGCTGGATGGACGGGCGCAGGAGACCGGCATCCGCCGCGTCGGCGACGACTCCACGCTGCTGATCGTGCTGAACGCCCACACCGACGTCGTGCCCTTCCTCCTGCCCCGGGCGATGGGCGGCAGCCGATGGGTCAAGCTGCTGGATACCCACGCTCCCGACGACACGGAGCTGGCGCGCGCCAGATTCGGCCAGCCGTACGACGTGCCGGCCCGCGCGCTGCTGCTGTTCGTGCTGCAACCCACGCGTACGCCACAGCGCAAGACGGCGGCCGAGCGGTCGTTCCAGCGCGTCGTCCAGGCGGTCGAGGAAGGCGCACTGAAGGCCGTGCGTTTCGGCTTCGAATAGAAGAGCGCCAGGCGCGACGCGTCATGAGCGGCGGGCCCCCGGTCGCTCCGAAACCAAATCGAGAATGCCTCCAAGAGGCATTCCACAATGCGTGACGCAACGGCCACAGGCAAAGCCCTTGGCTCGTCCGGTTTGATCCAGATCAACCGGCCGGAACTCCCGTTCCATATCGTCCCCGGGCGACAAGAACTGGAGCATCCAATGAGAAGAGTAAGGGGTTTGGGGATTTTCCTTTCGTCGGTGGCGGCCGCGGCCCTGCTTGGCGGCGCGCTCACCGCGCCGGCGCAGGCTGACGACCTGTCGACCGCGACCGTCCAGGCGCAGGCCGCGCCGGAGGCCGCGTTCGGCGGCTGGACCGGCGGCTGGCAGGTGCGCGTGCGGGCGCTGGGCGTGGTGCCCGACGCCGCGGCCAGCACGCTGTTCGTGCAGGGCGTGCCGGGCCTGTCCTCGCCGAACTCGGGCCTGTCGGTCGGCAACTCGGTCGTGCCCGAACTCGACATCAGCTACTATTTCACGCCGAACCTGGCCGTGGAGCTGATCCTCGGCATGACGCAGAACCACATCACGGCCACCGGCGCGCTGGCGGGCCTCGATGTCGGCAGCTCATGGCTGCTGCCGCCGACGCTGACGCTGCAGTACCACTTCACGAACTTCGGCGCCTTCCAGCCCTATGTCGGCGTCGGCGTGAACTACACGATCTTCTTCGGCCAGCAGGCAGCGGGCGCGCCGACACCGTCGGGCCTGCAGATCACCAACCTCAGCATCCACAACAGCGTCGGCTTCGCCATGCAGGCGGGATTCGACTACATGATCGACCGGCACTGGGGCATCAACTTCGACGTCAAGAAGCTGATCCTGCGGCCGGCCTACGACGCCACAGTCAACGGCACCATCCCGGTCAACGGCATCGCCGCTATCGACCCCTGGCTGTTCGGCGGCGGCATCACCTACCGGTTCTAGAGTCCGAGAAGAACCCGTCCGGATGAACCCGCCCTCGCGAGGGGGCTGGGTTCATCATGACCGTCCGGCGACGTGACGCTGCAGCGCGAGGCCGACGAGGTGCGGCGGCTGAACGTCACGCCGAAGGCATAAGGCGTAAGGCGGCCGTCAGCCGGCGGCCGAAATCTCGACCAGGTTGGTGTTGTAGGTGGTCGCTCCGCAGGGGGCAGAGCGATCATCGGACAGGACGTTGGCGCAGCCGGCCGTGTCGGTCCCGTCAACCGAGGGCGTGAACCAGGCGCCCTCCTTGATCGAGACCACGCCCTTGGCGATATGCGGCGTCACCCTGGCCGGCAGCAACGTCGAGCCGCGGTCGTTGAAGATGCGCACCATCTGGCCGTCGACGATGCCGCGCGCCGCCGCATCGTCGGGATTCATCCATACGTCATCGGGATCGACGCGCGCCAGCAGCGGCTGGTTGCCATGGATCGAATGGGTGCGGGCGCGTGACTTGGGGCTGCACAGCATCAGGGGATACTTGGCATCCGAAGCCACGGGGTCGAACCAGGTGGGGATCGGCGGGATCACGCCCAGCCCATAGGGATCGGGCTTGCCGGCCAGCACCAGGGAGTAGATCTCGATCTTGCCCGACGGCGTCGAGAAGCGGTGGGCGCCAGGGTCGCGGATCTGGGCGGCGAAGGCCACGGCATCCTCAGGCGGCGCGAAGCGGGCGACGCCCTTCTCGGTGAAGGCATCGAAGTCGTCGATGGCATCGCGCGTCAGGTCGCGCAGCCACTGCTCCTCGCTCCTGTCGTCGTAGTCGTTGATGCCCAGCCGCGCCGCCAGGTCGGCGAAGATCGCCATGTCGTTGCGGCATTCGTACATCGGCCGGACCGCCTGCTTCATGTAGATGGCGTAGTGGCCGGCCCCGGCCCATGGCGTGTGGACGTCGTTGCGTTCCCAGAATGTCGTGGCCGGCAGAACGATGTCGGCATGGCGAGCCGTCGGCGTCAGGAAGTGATCCTGCGCGACGATGAACTCCACGCCATCGAGCGAGGCCGCCATCTTGTTGGCGTTCGGGCACTGGTTGAAGAGGTCGCCGCCCGCCGAGTAGATCATCCGGATGTCGGCGGGATAGCCGCCGGCCTTCCCCCTGGCAAGCAGGTCGGCCAGCAGCGGCGTCGAGACCTTGGAATCGATGGGGTTGCGGCCCGCGGGCAGGCTGGTGATACCGCTACGGCCGGTGGCGCCGTTGCTGACGCCGGAGCTGCCGCCCGCAATCCCGACATTGCCCGTGATCGCCGCCAGCGCGTAGGCGGCGCGATGGAATTGCTCGCCGTAGGCGGTGCGGCCGGGCGCATAGCCGCACTGCAGCGCCGCGGGCTTCGTCGTGGCGAACTCGACCGCCAGCCGGCGGATGGTCTCGGCCGGCATGCCGCAGCGCGCCTCGGCCCATTCGGGAGATTTCGGAACACCGTCGCTCTCGCCCAGCAGGTAGGCCTTGTAGGAGACGCCGGCCGGCGCCCCTTCCGGCAGGTGGGCGTCATCGAAACCCAGCACGTGGCGATCGCAGTAGGCCTGGTCGTGCAGGCCTTCGCTCACGATGACGTAGGCCATCGCGATCAGCGCGGCGGCGTCGGTCGAGGGCTTGATGAAGATATGCTCGTCGGCCAGCACGGCGCTGGTGCGGGTACGCCGTGGATCGACGCAGATGATGCGCACGCCCCGCTTCTTCGCCTCCTTGAGGTACTGCATGGTGCCGGTACCGAAGGTGCCGTCGGCCGGACTCCAGCCCCACATCAGGATCAGCTTCGAGTTGACGTAATCGGTGGGCTCGCGGCCGGAAGTCTTGTAGTCGGCCCTGGCGCCGTAGGTCATGCGCACCGCAAAGACCTCCGCCTCGGCCGACATGTTGGACCACAGCTCGGTGCAGCCGCCGAACTTGTAGAAGAAGCGCTTGGAGACGCCGAAGCCATGCAGCGCCGAGGTGTTTCCCGAACGCGAACAGTCGAGGAAGGCGGCGTTGCCGTACGTCTCGCGGATGCGCCGCATCTCACAGGCGACATGATCGAGCGCCTCGTCCCACGAGATGCGTTCGAACTGCCCCGAGCCGCGCGGACCGATGCGGCGCATCGGAACCTTGAGACGATCCTTGTGGTAGAGGCGCTCGATCTGGCCGACGCCGCGCGCGCAGGCATGCAACGGGGGCAGTTCGGGCTGCCAGCGCGCCGGATCAGTCGAAATCCTGACGATGCGATCGTCGACGACGTGCGCGTTGACCACGCAGCGGCCGCCGCAATTGTGGCCGCAGGTGCTGGTGACGACGGTCTCACCCGGGCGGCCATCGGGCCGCGGCTTCTGGTAGATCGTGTCGGGCATGCGTTCTTCCTGCTGGGGGCCGATTGGCGCCGACCGGAAGTCTAGCAAGCCCGAGGCCAAGCCGGCACGACATTGAGAAACGGGCTCGGCCAAGGCATTCTTCGTCCATGAACTGCAGAATTGCCGGCGGCATTGCCGCCCTTTGCGCCCTCACCGCCTGCGAATCGGCCGGCGATCTGTCACAGAAGCCACCCACCTGGACCGCCCTCTACCAGGCGCCGTGGGAGCCGATGGCGAACTGCATCGTGCAGCGCTCGCAGCGGCCGCTGGTCACGGTGACGCCGACCTTCTCGTCAGGCCGCGCGCACGTCGTCGTCTCGAACGCGGCGGGTGCCGTGCTGGGCACGTTCGACATCCGCCAGGTGTCCGGCCGCGACACGGAAGTCGCCTATCGCAGCATCTATGGCGGCGCCGGCTCGACAGCGGGTGGCGATGCCCGCGACCTCACCGACCGCTGCGCCCGGCCCTGAGCCTGGCGTCGACTCGGCGCACGTCATCGAATTCCATTGTAACGCCAGCCGGAAGCGCCCATGTTGGGCGCCATCCATGCAGCCGTTCGATCGTCGGCAGCGCCGTATCGCTTCCGCCGGACGCCGCGTCGGTGCTCTGCACCTGTTCGGTGCCCATTCCTTTCGTGAAGGGGACCAGTCGTGACAACCAAGACCGCCGCAGTCCTGCAGGACGCCCTCCATGTCGCCCTCGAGAAGGAAGCGGCCAGGCGGCTGCGCTCCTCCCGGCGATCGCTCGCCCTGCCGTTCAATCTGTCACTGACCCATGCCATGCTCCAGGCCGTCCTGCTCCTTGCGGGCATCGGCGGCGCGATCACAGTTGCCTCGTATGGCGTGCAGCTGCTCTCATGGCGCTGAGACAGCGTGGCCAGATCCCTTCAGCCCAGGCACATGGCGCTCCGCATCTGCAAGGCGCTGTACGCGCTGAAGCGCGAGGAGCTGCATTGGGTCTCACTCGAGGACGTGTGCCGGGAGCTCGACGAGGTGGACGGTGAGCCCATGACGGTCGCGCTCGAGTATGGGCGCGAGCACGAACTGCTGGCGTGCGGTCCACCGCCGGTCGGCAGTGTCATGCTCACCCACAAAGGTGTGCTGGCGGCGCGGGGCAAATTCAGGAAATCGCACCGCGATTCGGGCTGAGCCGCATCATGATCGTGCTCAACATCCTGCACAGGACGACCTATCGCTATCGCGAGCCCGTCCAGCTCGGGCCGCACCGCCTGATGCTGCGTCCGCGCGAAGGCCACGACCTCCGCCTGCTCTCGGGCAGGCTCGAGGTGGCGCCGGCCGGCGCGCTGTCATGGACCAACGACGTGTTCGGCAACGCCGTGGCGACGGCGCATTTCTCGGAGCCCACCGACCGGCTCACGATCGACAGCGCCACCACGGTGGAGCTGGCGGCCTCACCCTGGCCGGTGTTCGATATCGCGGCGTCGGCGGCTCGCTATCCGTTCGGCTACTCGGAAGAGGAAAGCACCGACCTCGGTGCGCTGATGCTGCCGCACTATCCCGATCCGTCGCGCTGGCTGACGCAGTGGGCACGCGGTTTCGTGCGCGGCGAGCCGACCGATACGCTGGCCCTGCTGAAGGACCTGGCTGCCGGCGTCGCGTCGGCGATCTCCTATCAGGGGCGTGACGAGGAAGGAACGCAAGCACCGCTGCAGAGCCTGGAGCGCGGCTGGGGATCGTGCCGCGACATCGCCGTGCTGTTCGTCGAGGCGGCGCGCAGCCTGGGCTTCGGTGCGCGCCTCATCTCGGGCTATCTCCACGATCCCCAAGGCACCGCCATGGGAATGTCGGGGACAGGCTCGACGCATGCCTGGGCGGAAATCTTCCTGCCCGGCGCCGGCTGGATCACCTTCGATCCCACCAACCGTGGCGTCGGCGGCTTCAACCTCATCCCGGTCGCCGTCGGCCGCATCATCGCCCAGGTGATGCCCATGACGGGCACCTTCGTGGGCATGACCGATGCCTACCAGGGCATGTCTGTGGAAGTTCAGGTCAAGGCGTGAGGTGACGACCCTGTAGCAGCCTGTCGACGTCGCGCTGAGCGGCCGTCTGATCGACTCCATACTTGGCGGTGACCTGGGCAACGACGTCTTCAGTGGTCTCGAGAGCGGCCAGCTCACGCTTGGAGAAGCGACTCCACTTGGCCGCGATGTCGTTGAGGACGGCGTCGCGCTCCGTCTCGTCCGGCGGCGCCTCGGATCTCGTCAAGCGATCGGACATGGTGTCTCCATACGTCGGATTGAGCTATCGGGGGACCGTTCGCCGGTCCGGCGACGCACTCCAGAGATGGTGATGCCGGCGGCCATTATCAGGGAGAAGGCGCATCCTTTATCTGCGTCGCGGACGGCGAATGTCCTGGACATTGCAGTGGAGGACGCGAGGCAATTGCGATGCCCTGCCGATGCCCCCGCAGACCCGCTAGAGCGGCAGTTCTCCTGTCGATTCGAGACGGCCGCATGCCCGCTCCCCAGGGTGCAGCGGCGGGGGCCTTCCCGCCGCATCGCGCGGCGATCAGAGTACGGGTCCGACGCCAGCCGCCAGCCTTGCGAGAAGGCGGATATCGGCCAGCGTTTCCAAGCCGTCGACAGCCTCGATGAGGCGTTCCTCCGTGCCCCGCGGCAACGGTGTTGCGGCGAACTCCAGGCACCGGGCGAACTTGGCAAGATGCTGCTCCCGGGTCAGCGGGCGCATCGGACTGGCAAGCATGGTGGCGCAGGCCCATTCATGCTCCGTACCATCGTGCAAGCGCACGACCACATGCTGCGGAGCCAGTGCGTTGGGATCGGGATTGCCATCCGGCACGACGCTCACGCGCCCGGCGATCTCGTGGGTCGTGGCGTCGGCGAGCGCACGACCGCGGAAGTCCGAGAGGTCGAGCCGCCCGTTGAGCAGCACCTTCGCGATGGCGAAAGGCATGCAGAGGCGCAGATAGCTCGCGCCTGCCTCCGGCCTCGACGGGCGTCCGACCAGGCGCACGATCAACGGCGGCGCGGAGACCTCCACCGCCGCGACATCGGCTGCCGAGAAGCCGTGCTGCCGCTGCAGCTGCATCACACCCTCGATGCCGCCATGAGTGGCGCGCCCCGCCGGGAACGGCTTATGGCTGAACTCCGCGATGCGCCAGTCGTGACCGAGCCTTTCGAGCACCGGCTCCAGTGCATAGTCGCCTTCGAAAAGCGGCAGGTAGCCGTAGGCGCCTTCGAACACACCCTCGGCGGCCGTAAAGGGCAGCCGCGCCAACTCGCAGGACTGGAGGGCGGCACGGGCATTGAAGGCGAGCTGCGCCGGCAGGATCGGACTGCCTTCGACATGGGCCTGCATGGTCCCACTGGCCTGGGCCAGCTGCCAGGCGAAGGCTCGGCGCAACGCTGCCGCATCTAGGCCGAGCAACCGGCCCGTAGCAGCCACAGCGCCGAAGCCACCTGCAGTGGCGGGCCGGAAGAAGCGGAAGCCGGCCCGGGAGGCAATTCCCAGTCCGGCGGCGATATCGACGCCCGCAGCGACGGCGGCAATCAGCTCGCCACCCGTCGCGCCACCAACCAACTCCGCCGCAGCCAGCGCCGTCGGCAGGACGGCTGCCATGGCGTGGACGACGGCGCCTTCATGGAGACCGTCATATTCCTGATTGTGCACCTGCCAGGCATTGAGGAAGACGCCGGCTAAAGGCGGCAGCCACATGGCCCGCCCCCAGAGCGGGACAAGAGGCGCGCCCTTGGCGTTGGCCGTGCCCATGCCCGTGCCCGTTGGACACCCCCACCCGGCGACGACGTTTCCCAGCAGGTGGCTGCCTTCCGCCGATGCTCCGGCGATGCCTACGCCCAAGGTGTCGAGCACGAATACTTTAGCGCGTTCAACGGCAGCAGCAGGGAGATCGCATAGGCGGACGGCGAGTGCGTGATCGGCAAGGCGGTAGGCAGCGTCTAAGGTCATGTCTCCATTCTACACGACCGGCGCCAGCACAGCGCCGGCCCGAGGATCGCCCGCCCGAAATCAGTCGCGCTTGGCGCTGTGCCCGTCTTTGCCGGGGGCCGGCTTTACGGCGGGCAGGTCGCGGTCGCCTTCCCTCTCGGGGCTTGCTTCGAGGAAAGATACCGGATCGCTTCCGGGGAAGGAGTCTTTCAGCGCCGCGTCGAGCTTCCTGTCCATGCTGTCCGACGGCTTGACGGCTTTGTTGCCTTCCTTGTTGCTGTCCTGCCGTACGGCACGCTCCTGGCGCTTCACCTTCTGTCGCTCGGCCATGAACTCCTGCTCCATGAGCTTGAGATCGGCCTTGTCGCGCTTCGATGCGTCGGGCCCCTCGGCTGCCTCTCGGGCGTTGTCCACCTTGAGCGCCTTATCCTCGAGTTCCCGCTTGGCCTTCTCGTTCTTGGTCATAGGCAAGCCTCCTTCGCTCCCCGGTCAACGGAAACGGCCCTGCGCCGTTCCGCAGGCGCGAGAACGAAAGCGTCGTCACGGCATTGCAGGCTCGCTTCCACCGGAGCGGGCATCTTTTCCAACATCAAGGGCAACAAACCGTCCCGCCGTCCATTTCTTTCCCGAAAGGGAATTCCCATGAATCGCAATCTTCACATTCTGGCTTCGACATCTGCAGCGGTGGGCGCGCTGTGGACGGCCGCACCTGCGATCGGAATGGACGGCCCCGTTTCCCGGAGGGACCGTGCAGATTCATGCGCCGAGCGGCAATGCCTGGTTGTGCGCGTGCCCTCGGAGGATCGCATCCAGGCCGACCACGGTAGCGGTGCCGGCGATCCCTACGACGCTGACGGCAATCTCATCGACCGGCACGGGTACATCGTGGCGGTACCGGAGATTCGCTCAGAGAACGGCGACGTCGTGCAGGCACGGGAGATTTTCGTGACCTTTTCCGGTTCAGAAAGGCCGGCGGCGCGGCGCTGATTCCGTCTCTGCCGTCGACCGAGGAAGCCCGGTCTCAGCGAACCGAATAGACGAAGGAACCGCCCGTCGATTTGCCGTTGGTGCCGGAGGACGGCGTGCTCATGGCCTCGTATACGAAAAGCACGAAATCGCTGAAGGCCTTGCGACCGTCAAAGGGTGCCTGATTGGTGACGAGGCCGCAGTCGCCGCCGGCTGCACCACAGACGTAGAAGTCGTCCAGACCGTGTCCCCCCACCTTCACCATGCCATCCTTTTTTGACGCGCTGGCGTGCACGAAGCGAAACTTCAGGTTGGGATTGACGTAGAGGCGAGGGAATTTCGCTTTGAGATCGTCGACACAGATCACGCAGCTCGGACCCTGGGTAAAGGTCGGATCCGCATAGTGAACACGCGAGCTGCTGTCTCCAGGGCAGCCTTCCAGCCGGTAGGCGATGTTGCCACCATGAGATGACGCCGGAATTGCGAGTGACTGGATGGGATACTCACAAAGGAACTGCTTCTCCGCCTTCTCCAAGGTCAGTTCCTCGGTTCCGTTGCCGTGTCGAGCGAACGTGCCCGTGGCGAACTGATAGAGCGCACGCAGCCGTCGCAGCTGGTTCGCCGAATTGGCAGGAACCATGGTCCAGCTCTGATTCCACGCGTCGACGACCTGAACGCCGAGGCTCGGCGAGGCCGCCAGGAACTGGGTCGTGAACTGCGAGCCCTCATTCCTGCCGGACGAGAACCGGTTGGTCGTGGTGAAGCTCGGCCCCAGCGGCACGTTGATGTTCGGATTGACGGCATTCGCCGTCTGGGCCGTGCCGATGGAGATCGTGACCTGCGAGGGGACAAATTCGGGATCGGACAAAGCCTGCGACAGATTGAAAAAGATCTGCTTCCGGGCAAGCGAGTTCAGCGATGACGCGAGATCGGCCGTGTTGTAGTTCAGCTGCGCGCTGGCACAGGCCGACAACGACAATGCAACGCAAATGCCCAACCAACGCCGAACCATGTACCCCCACCCGTCCGTCTCGCCGCGCGTGCCGATGAATGCACATTTCGGCGTACGGGTTCAATCGCGGGCATCGCGGGACCTACAAATCGTGATGCGGGACATCCCGGCTGCGCACCAGAAGGGCGACGTTCCGACCGAGCAGAAAGCTGGTCAGGACGACCAGGAACAGCTCGACTGTCTGCGCGAAGCGTGAGTCAAGTTGGCCGATAGGGTCGGCAGCAATTTCGCCGATGACCAGAAACGCCGCACAGACGACGATCCAGAAGGCCTCTGGCGCCCGCCGCATCAATACCTGACGTTGCGCATGGTCGACCAGCAGGTCGATCATCGCACCGCGGACAATCCCGAACACCCCGAATACCAAGGCAAGCATCCAGACCTGCGGGTCGAAGAGCTCGGGAGGCGGCAGGCGAAGCAGCGCCAAGGTCGGCAGAAGTGCGAGCAACGGTCCCACCAGCAGACGCCAGCGCGCGACCGGTTTCAGCCGGATCTCGACGAACGTGACTACGCACGCCGCCAGAATGCAGACGACTAGGAGAAGAGAGACGACGATCTGCAAGATGACGCGCCCCAGTCAACACCACTACATCCGGCAGGACTCTATGACGGCACCGCGCATGGCAATAGCTTGTAGATGCCACGCTGTCGATACTACGCTTCGGTCCGAGCACCCGCGGACCAAGGCTCTCCTCCAGGAAGAGCGGCAGAATCAGCGCAGAGAAAGGCGCCAGCGGTCGGACGGCGTAGCCACCCGGGTCCGGGCAGCGGCGAGTTGCGCCTCAATGAAGCGCACGGCATCGCCTACGGTCGCCAGCCCGGTCGCATCGTGATTGGGAATCTCGATGCCAAACTGCTCCTCGAACGACATGACGATTTCGACGATGTCGAGGCTATCCGCACCAAGATCCTCGGCCAGCCTGGCTCCATCAACCAATTTGGCCGGCTCTACGCCCAGGTGATAGACAAGGATCGTCCTGACGTCCGCTGCAATATCAGCCATTTCAGCCACTGCACGCTCCTGTGCGGAGCCCCACATGCCCCGCATACGCCACTAAAATGAATGATACGCCCGATTCCGGCGGACCGATGCAGCGCAAAGAGAGGGCGTGGCGATTTCGCTGCCGATTGTGACGTTCCTGCCACGCTGTTGCAGCGGCGCCACGGGTCGGCGCAGCCCAGCGGACGGACTCTGTGCCATTTCGCACATCCACCGGCGGTCCCGGCGAGACCACGACCATCTGCCACCGCAGGACTGGCCCTCCATTGGTCACGTCGGCATGGCCGACTGTCGGCACGATCGACGCGATACTGCCCTCCGAACCGGATTTGGCTACGACGACTGACGGATGGAAAGAGGTCCTTCCCAGCACGGCCCACGTCCCAAGACCGGCGTGGCCGGCGCGTTCCGCGCCGATGAGAGCTTCCGCCAGTCTATGGCGGAACTGTCGCGGCAGGCGGCCGAACGCGTGGCGGCACGGTCAGCCATCGACCCCGACCAAGTCGCGCGGATGCGCCGCGCCGCCCTGCAGACGTACGAACGGGCTCGCGCCCGGCAGCGGAACCTCGCAATCGCGGCCTCGATCGGCCTGATCGCGGCCTCATGTCTTGCTGGTGCCGCAGCCATCCTGAGCAGCTCTGACGCCACCTCGCCGGCGGCGGACGCTGCGGATATGCCGCCAGGCCTCGCAGTGTCCGCGGCTCCGTCCGCGACCGCTTCGCCATCGGCGATGGTGCCTTCCCAAGAAGTCGATCGTCCGGAATCCCGGCAGGCGTCTGAGTGGCCGACCGGGCGCGAGACGGTCGCGGCCCTCGCGTTGGATCCGTCGGAAATCAGGGAAGTACAGACCCTGCTGCGCAGTTTCGGCTTCAATCCCGGTCCGATCGACGGCGTCGTCGGCCGAGGCACCCGAGGTGCCGTGATGCGGTACCAGCAAGAGCGAAGTGAACCCCAAACTGGCAAGATCGATCGCCAGCTCCTGGAACGGCTTCGCTGGCAAGCGGCTCCCAAGGCGTCCGTCGCGGCCCAGGTCGGCGATCGTCTCGGACGTCGTCTCCAGTCGTCGAACCGTTGAAGCGGCAAGCCCGGCATGGCTAACCGGCGGCCATCGGGGCAAGAAGGCCCTCGCGCAGACCGTCGAACACGAACTGCATGGCCAGCGCCGCGAGCAGCAGACCGGACAGGCGGCCGATAACGTCCATACCGGTGACACCCAGAATCCGCCCCAGCCGATCCGCAAGCGAGAAGGTCGCCCATGTGATGATCAGGCAGGCCAGAACGACGAGCAGGACGGCAAGCATATGCAGCGGGCGCCCCTGGGCCTGCCCCATCTGGAGCAGCACGGCGACCAGCGAACCCGGTCCAGCGATCAACGGCATGGCGAGAGGAAATACGGAGATGTCGCGCGGCGGTCGCGCCTCTGCCCGCTCGCTGTCGGTGATCGACGACATGCCGGGGCTGGCCAGCATCAGCCGCACGGCCTCGAGAAACAGCAGGATGCCGCCTGCAGTGCGCAGCGCCGGCACGGATACGTGGAGGGCAGAGAGCAGCCACTCGCCCGTCAAAGCAAAGCTCAGCAGAACGATGCCGGCGACCGTCACGGACCGTCGTGCGATGCGCTGGCGCTCGGCCGGCAGGAAACCGGCGGTGAGCCCGCTGAAGATCGGCGCCGTCTCGAACGGCCCGATGGTGACCAGCAGGGTCACGAAGGCCGAAAGCAGCGTCGAGAGGTCAGGCATCGCCATCAGCGTGGATCGGACTGTCCGACGTTGGCC
>QFCS01001254.1_pt1 | contig 15731 bp, 14 predicted proteins | sample 3576561 | NCBI WGS metagenome assembly QFCS01 | reverse complement strand
TTCGCGGCCAGGCAGAGTCGTACCAGGTCGTGGCCCTCGGCGATGAGTTCCCGGTCCCAGCCGCCCCGGTCCTGCTCGGCGAGGGTGACGAGCTCGCCGCCGCGCACGCGGGCGGCGCGGCGGGCCTCGGTGAGCAGCAGCATCGCGAGCAGGCCGGTGACCTCGAGGTCGTCGGGCAGCAGGGCGTGCAGGGTGCGGGCGAGCCGGATCGCCTCACCGCCGAGGTCCTCGCGGACGGGGTCGCCGTCGGCGGAGGACAGGTAGCCCTCGTTGAAGATGAGCATCACGACCGCGAGTACGGCGCCGACCCGGCCGGGCAGGTCGGCGGGCCCCGGCACGCGATAGGGGATGCCGGCCCCCTTGATCTTGGCCTTGGCGCGGGTGATCCGCTGGGCCATCGTCGTCTCCTGGACGAGGAAGGCGGCGGCGATCTCGGCGACGGTGAGGCCGCCGAGCAGCCGCAGGGTCAGGGCGATCCGTGCCTCGGGCGCGAGAGCGGGATGGCAGCAGGTGAAGATCAGCCGCAGCCGGTCGTCCTCGACGACGCCGGTCGGCTCGTGGGGGCTGGGGTCGTGGGCCATGACGGCGGCCTGGTGCTTGGCATCGCGGAGCTTCTCGCGGCGCAGCCGGTCGATCGCCCGGTTGCCGGCGGTGGTGGTCAGCCATGCGCCGGGGTTGGGCGGTACGCCGCCCTCGGGCCACTTCTCGAGCGCGGCGACCAGCGCCTCCCCGGCCGCGTCCTCGGCGATGTCGATGTCACCGAAACGGCGTACCAGGGAGGCGATCAGCCGGCCGTGCTCGGCGCGGAAGATCCGCTCGACGGCTGCGTGCGTCTCGCTCACGGCGATGCTCAGGCGAGGCCCTCGAAGGGGCGCACCTCGACCTTGCCGCGGCAGGCCCGCGAGCCGTCCGCGGCCAGCGCGAGCGCGACGTCGAGGTCGGGGGCGTCGATGACCCAGAACCCGCCGATGGCCTCCTTCGTCTCCAGGTAGGGGCCGTCGGTGAGGACGGGGGTCTCGCCCTGGCCGTCGACGACGGTCGCGGTCGTGGCGGGCAGCAGCCCACCGGCGAAGACCCAGTAGCCCTCGGCCTTGAGGCGGTCGTTGAAGGCGCCGGTGGCGGCGAAGGCCTCCTCCATCGCCTCCTTCGAGCCGTAGTCGCCGTACTCGGCGCGCTCGACGGGTCCGTGGACGGCCAGCAGGTAGTGCGTCATGTCGATCTCCTCGGGTTGCCGGGCGGTCCCGTGACCGCCCCTCACCATCACCACGAAGGGGACTGCCCCCGTACGACAGCCTGCCATCGCCTTTCTCACATCCCCGCCCTTTCGACCGGGGACCACGCCCGTCCGTAGCATCGAGCGGTGAGTCTTCGGGGCATGCTGGCCGACACCCGGCCACTGCGGAACCCGCACTTCCGCAGGCTGTGGACGGCCAACATCGTGACGGTCGTGGGCGCCCAGCTGACGGTGGTCGCGGTGCCCGCCCAGATCTACGCCGACACCGGCTCCTCGGCGTACGTCGGGCTGACGGGCGTGTTCGGACTGGTGCCGCTGGTCGTCTTCGGCCTGTGGGGCGGCGCGCTGGCCGACCACTTCGACCGGCGGACCATCTTGATGGTCACGACGACCGGGCTGATCGCCACCGCGGTGCTGTTCTGGCTGCAGGCGGCGCTCGACGTCGGGAACGTGTGGCTGCTGCTGTCGCTGTTCGCCGTCCAGCAGGGCTTCTTCGCGGTGAACCAGCCGACGCGGTCGGCGGTCCTGCCCCGGCTCCTGACGCCCGAGGAGCTGCCGGCGGCGAACTCGCTGAACATGACGGTGATGCAGGCGGGCGCGATCGGCGGGCCGCTCGCCGCGGGCATCCTGATCCCGTTCACCGGGTTCGCCTGGCTCTACCTGGCCGACGCCGTCCTCCTGCTCGCCACCCTGTGGGCGGTGATCCGGCTGCCACGGCTGCCCGTCGAGGGCCGCACCGGGACGCCGGGGCTGCGCTCGGTCGTCGAGGGCTTCACCTACCTGCGCACCCAGCCGGTGCTGATGATGTCCTTCGTCGTCGACATCATCGCGATGGTCTTCGGGATGCCGCGCGCGCTGTTCCCCGAGATCGCCCACGAAAGCTTCCTCGGCCCCGAGGAGGGTGGTATAGCCTTCGCACTGCTCTTCGCCGGCATCCCCATCGGCGCGGTCCTCGGCGGCGTCTTCTCCGGCTGGGTGTCCCGCGTCGCCGCCCAGGGGCGGGCGGTGCTGTGGTGCATCGTCGTGTGGGGCCTGGCGATGGTCGGCTTCGGCCTGGCCGTCGCGGGCGCCGACGCGCTGCCCGGCTCCGCGCGCACCTGGCTGGTCGTCGCCGTCCTCATGCTCGTCGTCGGCGGCGCCGCCGACATGGCCTCCGCGGCGTTCCGCACCTCGATGCTCCCGACCGCCGCGGCCGACGAGGTCCGCGGCCGCCTCCAGTGCATCTTCGTCGTCGTCGTGGCCGGCGGGCCCCGGGTCGCCGACGTCGCGCACGGCGCCACCGCCGCCGCCGTCGGTACGGCGACCGCGGCCGCCGGGGGCGGGGTGCTCGTGGTCGTCCTGACCGTCGTCGCCGCCCTCGCCGTGCCGTCGTTCGTGCGCTATCGGGTTACGACGGCCGCCCGGCGGGCAGAGGGACCCGCGTGAGCTTCCACGTCTCGACCGGCGCCCTGCGGAACGCGGCCGGCCACCTCGGCACCATGGCCGACGCCTACCCCGACGCGCTGGCCTACGTGCGGCAGCACGTCGTGGTGCCCGGCGGGGGCAACATCATCGACTCCATCAAGTACGAGATCGAGCGGGCCCGCACCGACCTCGAAGGCGTGTACGCCGCCGACGGGGCGCTGCCGGCGTACCTGCGGGGGGCGTCGGAGGCGCTGGTCGCGACCGCCGACGACTACGACACCGTGGATGCCGCGAGCCGGGCGGCGTTCGACGCGCTGCTCCCCCAGGTCGACGTACCGACGACGTCCTCGGGCGCGCCCGACTGGGGATTCGACGCGGGCGACGAGACCGCCGGCGTATCGACGGCCGACCTGACGGGCGAGCTGGTGGCGCCGAGCGGGTTCTTCGAGGGACTCGACACCTGGCGCTCGATCCTCGACAACGTCAGCTACGCGACCAGCCTGCTGTGGGTCTTCGACGCCCTCTTCCAGATGCCCTTCTACTACGAGCTGCCCAAGCCGACGCAGGACCTGCGCGACACCTTCAACGGCGACTGGGAGTCCGTCGGCAACGTGGCCCTGGCGCTGGACGCGTTGAAGGACTTCCACGACCGGCTGCAGGACGAGACCGGCGCCAGCGTCCTCGACCTACAGGCGGCGTGGGGCGGCCGCGCGGCCGACGCGGCGTCGGGCTCGCTGAGCGTCTTCGTCGCCGCCGTCGACGACCACCGGCGCAACCTGCAGCTGACCTCCGACGGCCTCGAGGGCTTCGCGGTCGGCATGCGTTTCCTCACCGACGCGCTGTGCGGGGCGCTCGACACCCTCGCGGGAATCGTCCTCGAGCTGCTCTCGCTCAACCCGTTCGACCTGCTCGACTGGATCCGTCGCGGCGGCAGCCAGGTGCTGCGGTGGTTCAACGTCATCAACAATGCGATCGAGCTGGTCATCCTCTGCATCGACCTCGCCTTCGCGCTGGTGTCGGTGTTCCCGCTGACCCTCGGGCAGTGGGGCCGCTACCCGTGCCTGTCGATCCCGCGCGCCGACGTGCCCGTGCTCACCGCGCCGGACGTGGACGGTCCGTGACCGCGCACCGCCCGCCCCCACCGCCCCGCGGCGACGCCGCCGCCCTGCGCGCCTACCTCGCCGAGCACCTGCCGCGCCTGCAGCGCGACCTGCGTGCCGACGCCCGCGACCTGCCGCAGCCCTCCCTGTCGCCCGACCGGCCGCTGCGTCGTACGACGGACCCGGTCGCCGAGGCGCTCACCCGCAGCACCGACCCCGCGCTGCACGCCCTCGCCGACGCCGTACGACGCGGCGAGGGCGACGAGCGCGAGCTGCGCCGGCACCCGGTGGTCGTGCAGGTACTGCTGGAGCGGGCGCGGGGCCTGGGCTCGGCGGACTGACCGCCTCACCGCGCGGGGAGGATGCTGGGACCGTGCGCCTGTTCGACCTGGACCTCGACCTTCCGCTGATCGCCGCGCCGATGGCCGGCGGGCCGACGACGATCGCGCTGGCCCGCGCCGTGGAGGAGGTGGGCGGAAGCGCCTTCCTGCCGGCGGGCTACCTGTCGGCGGAGTCCTTCGCGGGGGTGCTGGCCGAGGCTCGCGCGGCGGGCGGCGTGACGGGGGTGAACCTGTTCGTGCCGCAGCCGGGCGCGATCGACCCGGCGGCGTTCGCGGCGTACCGCGCGCGGATCGGGCCCGAGGCCGATGCCCTCGACGTGCGGCTGCCGGTCGCGCCGGTGCACGATGACGACGCGTGGGCGGCGAAGGTGGCCCTTCTCGTCGCCGACCCCGTGCCGCTGGTGTCGCTCACCTTCGGCCTGCCTCCACGCGCGGACGTCGCCGCGCTGCAACGGGCCGGGAGCCGGGTGCTGGCCACCGTCACCACCGCCGAGGAGGCGCGGGCCGCCGTGGAGGCCGGAGTCGACGGCCTGGTGGTGCAGGGGCCGCGGGCCGGCGGTCACAGCGGCACCTTCGACCCGCGCCGCCCGATCGCCGATCGTCCGACCGCCGACGTCGTCCGCGAGGTGCGGGCCGCGACGAGGCTCCCGCTCGTCGCCGGCGGCGGGGTGGACGGCCCGGCGGCGGTGCGCGACCTGCTGGCCGCGGGTGCCGCCGCCGTGGCCGTCGGCACCCTGCTGCTGCGGGCCGAGGAGGCCGGCACGTCCGCCACCCACCGGGCCGCGCTCGCCGACCCGGCGCCCACCTCGACGACGATCACCCACGCCTTCACCGGCCGGCCCGCCCGGGCGCTGCGCAACGGCTTCGCGGCGCGGCACCACGCGGCGGCGCCGTACGGCTATCCCGAGCTGCACCACCTGACGCGCGACCTGCGGCGGGCGGCCGCCGCGGCCGGCGACGCCCAGCGGCTCCACCTGTGGGCGGGGACCGGCCACCGGGACGCGGTCGAGGCGCCCGCCGGCACGATCATCCGCGGCCTGGCGGCGCGGTAGCCGCGGGCCCGGTCAGGCCGACAGCAGTCCCCGCACGTACGCCGCCTGGCCGGCGTGCTGGGCACAGTCGTCGACCACGCTGACCAGTCGCACACCGAGGGTCACGGGCGGGTCCCACCGGGTGTCGACGACCCGGTCGAGGTCGTCCGCGGCGAGGTCGGCGACGTAGGCGAGCGTCGCCGCATGCGTGACCCGGTGGTAGTCGAGCAGCAGCGCGCCCGGGGCGCGGACCAGGCCGACCTGCTCGGCGGTGTGGCCGTAACCGGTGTCGCCCGCGGGCAGCGACAGGCCGAAGCGGTCGTCGTACCCCTGCGCGGTCCAGACCTGGTCGCGCCCCGCGGCGTCGGCGACGTGGTCGTCCTGGACGCGGGTCAGGTGCCACACCAGCCAGGCGATGGTGTTGGCGCCGGGTGCGGGACGGCGGGCGAGGGTCGCGTCGTCGAGTCCGTCCAGGGCACCCTCGACGTGCTCGAGGACGCGGCCGAGGGCGTCGGTCAGGAGGTCTGCCGGGGTCATGCCTCGACGCTACGCCGCGAGACGTGAGCGCCGTGCGCGACGACCGGCGCGACGAACCGCTCGACGAGTCGTCGCTCCTGCACCTCGTCGGCGCCGGGGACGGTGAGCAGCGAGACGATCGCGCGGACCAGCCAGGCGGCGGCGTCGGGATCCTCGGCCAGGCTCAGCCCGAGCGCCGCGACGACGTCCGAGTGCTGCGCGAGGCCCGCGGTGTGCCCGGCGTCGGGTGCCGCGAACCAGGCGAGCAGGGCGGGCGCGGCGCGCACGTGGCGCAGGGCGGCGAGCACCCCCTCGGTGACGGGGTCGGCGGCTTCGGGGAGGGCGGCGAGGTCGGCGCCCACCAGCGTCCCGACGCGGACCGCCTCGCGTTGCACGAAGGCCACCTGCAGCGACGGCCGGTCGGGGAAGTACCGGTAGAGCGTCGCCCTCGCGCATCCGGCACGCGCCGCGATCTCCCCCATCGCGACGGCGTCGACGCCGCGCTCGGCGAAGAGCGCACCCGCCGCGTCGAGGATCCGCTCCACCGCCGGTGTACGACGGTCCACCCATCCCGCGCTCACCGGAGCACCACCGGCACCGACAGCGGCCGCCGCACGTAGGGCCCCGGCGCCCAGGTGATCGCGTCGTGGTCGACGACGATGTCGCCGAGCCCCGTGATGACCTCCTCCAACGCGACGCGCACCTGCAGCCGCGCGGCCGCGGCGCCGAGGCAGTGGTGGTGGCCCTGCCCGAAGCTGAGGATCTGCGTCGGACGGCGACGTACGTCGAGCGCGTCGGCGTCGGGCCCGTAACGGCGCGGGTCGCGGTTGCCGGCGCCGTAGAGCAGCAGCACCTTGCGCCCCGCGGGGATGGTCGTGCCGTGGATCTCGACGTCGCGGGTGGTGGTGCGGGCCAGGCCCTGCACGGGCGAGGTGAGCCGCAGGATCTCCTCGACGGCGTCGGGGACCAGCCCGGGGTCGGCCTCCAGCAGCGCCCGCTGGTCGGGGCGCTCGGCGAGCAGCGGCAGGCCGCCGCCCAGCGCGCCCGTGGTGGTGTCGTTGCCGCCGGCGACCATCGTGAAGACGAAGGCGAGGATCGACAGGAGGCCCGCGTCGTCGGGCTCCCCGCCGGGGCCGTCGGCGACCCCGGCCCGGACCAGCTGCGACACGGTGTCCTCGCCGGGCTCGCGGCGCCGGCGCTCGACGAGCTCGGCGAAGTAGCCCATCAGCTCGGCGGTCGCGGCCGCCGCGCCGACCGCGGCCCCGCCGCCCTCCTCGGCGACGTTGGCCGCGACGATGGCTCCGCTCCACGCGTCGAACCGGGGCAGGTCCTCGTCGGGGACGCCGAGGTAGTGGCCGACGACCCGGCTGGGGAGCGGCTTGAAGATCTCGGTGACGACGTCGCCGCCGCCCGCGGCCCGCAGGGCCGCCACCCGCTCCCGCACGAAGCGGCGCACGTCCGGCTCGACCTCGCGCACCTGCCGCGGGGTGAACCCGCGCGCGACCAGCCGCCGGAAGGCGGTGTGCACCGGCGGGTCGGTCATCACGAACGGCGGGTTGTCGGCGAGGCCGATCCGGTCGAGCTCGTCGTACTCCACGGTGAGGCCGGCACGGCTGGAGAACGTGGCGGCGTCGACCGCGGCGGCGAGCACGTCGGCGTGGCGGGACAGGACGTGGAAGTCGTGCTCGGGACGCCCGGCGGGGACGACGTGGTGCACCGGGTCGTGGTCACGCAGCGCGGCGTACCCGGGCCAGGGGTCGCGCCACGCGGCGCCGCCGCCGGGGCGGTACCCGGAAAAAGCCAGATCCTCCGACATGCCCCAACAATGAGACATATCGGAGGATCTGTCCAGAACCTCGCGCGGCGGTCAGGCCTGGATGGCCTCCGGCACGGACTCCCCCGGCGTACGACGCTCCGCGTCGGTCAGCCACGCGAGCTGCTCGAGGCGCTCGAGGATCGCGTGGAGCAGGTCGGCGGTCGTCGGGTCGGCCGCGTCGATCTCGTCGTGGATGCGGCGCGCGGTGCCGGCGACGGCGTAGATCGAGGCGACGATCGCGTCGATCGCCTCGCCGGTCTCGACCTCGCCGGTCGGGAAGGCCGGGAGGCTGGTCTGCGCGGCCACCCGGGCGGCGGAGCCGTCGGGGATCACGTAGACCGCGCGCATCCGCTCCGCGACGTCGTCGGAGTACTCGCGCGCCGCGTCGACGATCTCGTCGAGCTGCAGGTGCAGGTCGCGGAAGTTGGGGCCCACGATGTTCCAGTGGGCCTGCTTGCCCTGCAGCGCGAGGTCGTTGAGGTCGACCAGCAGCTGCTGGAGGTGGCCGGCGAACGTCGCGTCCGCCCGGAAGGCGGGGTGCGAGACGTGCTGCTTGCTGCGGTGGCGGGTCGCGGTGGTCGCCATGGTTGATGCTCCCTTGCGCTCGAGGACGGTGGAGATCGATCCACCTGAGGATGCCTCCACCTTGCCACCTTTTCTGGAATCGTTCCAGAAAAGGAAGCCTTGCCTCAATCCGATGAGTCCTGCTGTCGGCGATGGTCTCTAGTGTCCGGAGCACGGGCAACCGGCACGACCCCCACCGAGGAGACGCAGGCAGGCGATGAGTGACAGCGATCTGATGATCCGCGCGACCGGACTGGTCAAGCGCTACAAGAACGTCGAGGCTCTGCGCGGCCTCGACCTGGCCGTCCCCGAGGGGAGGGTGCTGGCCCTGCTGGGGCCCAACGGAGCCGGCAAGACCACCGCCGTGCGCTGCCTGACCACGCTGCTGCGTCCCGACGAGGGCAGTGCGACCGTCGCGGGCGTGGACGTCCTGGCCGACCCGGCCGGCGCCCGCGCCAAGCTCGGCCTCTCCGGCCAGTACGCCGCGGTCGACGAGCACCTCACCGGCTACGAGAACCTCGTCATGGTCGGCCGCCTCTACCACCTCGGCAAGAGCGCCGCTCAGCAGCGGGCGCGCGAGCTGCTGGAGCGCTTCGACCTCACCGACGCCGCCGACCGACCCGCCAAGACCTACTCCGGCGGCATGCGCCGCCGGCTCGACCTGGCCGGCGCCCTCGTCGCGGCGCCGCCGGTGCTGGTGCTCGACGAGCCCACCACGGGCCTCGACCCGCGCAGCCGTCAGCAGATGTGGGACGTCATCCGCGAGCTCGTCGGCGGCGGCGCCACCCTCCTGCTCACCACGCAGTACCTCGAGGAGGCCGACCGCCTCGCCGACGAGATCGTCGTCATCGACTCCGGCCGCGCCATCGCCCGCGGCACCGCCGACGAGCTGAAGTCCCAGACCGGCGGCGAGCGGATCGAGGTCGTCCTCGCCGACGCCGAGGACCGCGACGTCGCCGTCCGCGTCCTCGCCGAGGTCGCCGTCGGCGACGTCCGCGTCGGCGACAACGGCCGCGAGCTCACCGCCACCGTCTCCGACCGGGGCGCCGGCGACCTGCTGCGCGTCCTGCAGGGCTTCGAGCGCGAGGCCGTCACGGTGCTCGACGCCGGCCTGCGCCGGCCCACCCTCGACGACGTCTTCCTCACCCTCACCGGGCACGCCGCCGAGGACGCCGCCCCCGCCGCCGGCACCGACACCGGCAGCACCGACACGGACAAGGAGCTCGCCAAGTGAGCAGCGCGACCCAGGCCCTCACCGACGGCTGGGTGGTCGCCCAGCGCAACCTGATCAAGATCAAGCGGGTGCCCGAGGTGCTCGTCTTCGTCCTGGTCAGCCCGATCATGTTCGTGCTGCTCTTCGCGTTCGTCTTCGGCGGCGCGATCGACCCCGGCGGCGCGGTCAACTACAAGGAGTGGCTGATCGCGGGCATCTTCGCCCAGACGGTCGTCTTCGGCGCCACCTTCACCGGCGCCGGCCTCGCCGAGGACATGCAGAAGGGCATCATCGACCGGTTCCGGTCGCTGCCGATGTCCAGCTCCGCGGTGCTCGTCGGGCGTACGACGTCCGACGTCGTCTACAACGTCCTCTCCCTCATCATCATGGCCCTGACCGGCCTGCTCGTCGGCTGGCGGATCCGCGAGGGCTTCGTCGACGCGATCCTCGGCTTCGGCCTGCTGCTGCTGTTCGCCTACGCGATCAGCTGGGTCATGGCGTTCGTCGGCATGCTGGTCCCGAGCGTGGAGGTCATCAACAACGCCTCGTTCATCGTGATCATGCCGTTGACCTTCGTCTCCAACGCCTTCGTGCCCACCGAGTCCTTCGACGGCGTCCTGCGCACCATCGTCGAGTGGAACCCGGTCTCGACGCTCACCCAGGCCTCACGCGAGCTCTTCGGCAACACCGGCGGGATGCCCGCCCCCGAGGCCTGGCCGATGCAGAACGCCGAGCTCTACACGCTCGGCTGGGTCGTGATCATCCTCGTGGTCTTCGCCCCGCTGGCCGTGCGGCAGTACCGGCTGACCACCAGCAGGTAGTCGCTACGGGGGTCTCGACACGCCCACCGACCGCTTCGTCGGCGGGCGTGTCGAGGCCACCCGGCCGCTTCGCTGGTCGAGTAGGCGGTGCGAGGAACGAGCGACGGCGTATCGAGACCACCGGTGGTCTCGATACGCCCTCGCCTGGCGGCTCGGGCTACTCGACCAACGAGGCCCACCGCGGCTCGGGCTACTCGACCAACGAGGCCCACCGCGGCTCGGGCTACTCGACCAGCGAGGGCGCGGCGCGCTCACCGAGGCGGACCGGCAGCGCCTCCACGCCGTACACGGCGGAGAGCTTGCGGAAGTCGAGGTCCGCGATGTCGGCGGCCATCGTGAGGTCGGGGAAGCGCTCGGCCAGCATGCGCAGGGCGGTGCGCAGCTCCATGCGCGCCAGCTCGGCGCCGACGCAGCGGTGCATGCCCCAGCCGAAGGCCAGGTGACGGGTCGGCTCCCGGGCGGGGTCGAAAGTGTCGAGGTCGGGAGCGAGGTCCGGGTCGCGGTTCGCCGCGAGGAGCGAGACACCGCCGGCGTCGCCCTCCTTGATCGTGACGCCGCCGACGACGACGTCCTGCTTGGCGAAGCGCAGGAACGCGAGCTGGACGACGCACAGGTGGCGCAGCAGCTCCTCGACGACCCGGTTGACCTGCTCGGCGTCGTCCGAGCGCAGCATCTCGCCGGCCTTCGGGGTGGTGGCGATCAGGTAGGCGCCGAGGGCCAGCATGCTCGCCGACGTCTCGTAGCCGCCGAGGAAGACACCGTCGGCGATGCCGCCGAGCGTCACGTCGTCGAGCTCGTCGCCGTGCTCCTTCAGCAGCGCGCCGATCAGCCCGTCGCCGGGGTTCGCGCGCTGCTCGCGCACCGCGTTGATGAGGAACTCGCGGGTGTGGGCGGCGGCGCCGAACGCGCCGGCCCCGCCCTCGGAGAGGTCGAAGCGGGCCACGCCGAGCTCGAGGAACCGGGCCCGGTCGTCCACGGGCAGGCCGAGCAGGTCGCAGATCACGTCGAAGGGCACGGCGAAGGCGAACTCCTGCACCATGTCGACCGCGGCACCACCCGCGCCCGCAGCGGCCATCGCGTCGAGGCGCTGCTTCACGATCGACTCGATCCCGGGCTGCAGCCGCGCCAGCCGGCGCATCGTGAACTCGGGGGTGAGGTACTTGCGCAGCTGGGTGTGCAGCGGCGGGTCGGTCATGCCGAGACCGCCGATCTGCTCCTCGTCGGAGCGCCCCTCCTGCGAGACGAACTGCCCGAGGTCGTTCGACCACACCTCGGCACCGCCGGCGAGCACCTCCCGGGACTCCTCGTATCCGCTGACCAGCCACACGCCCTTGCCGAAGAGGTCGGCGAGCTTCTTGACCGGCTGCTCGGCCTGGACCTGCCTCATCGCCGGGAGCGGGTCGAGCCCGTCGCGCTTCAGCGGAAGGGTCACGGCGTCCGGCAGGAAGCGGAGCTTGCGCAGGTCGATGCCGTCCCGCATCGTCCGGTTGAGCAGCCAGATGCCCGCACGCTTCTTGGCAGCGTCGAGCGCCGGGCTGATGAGGGGGAGCCGCATGGGTGGTATTCCACCAGAAACCACCCCCGTTTCCCTCCGTGGTGGCCCCGACGCGACCCTGATCACTCCCTGGTGCACTCCCGGGGCGGACCCGGGGTGCGCTTCCCGCCCGGCGGCTAGCCTGACGGGGTGGCTCGCGCAGCAGTGGACTGGACCGAGTGGGACGCCGTGCTCTTCGACCTCGACGGGGTGGTGACGCCGACCGCCGAGGTGCACATGCACGCCTGGCAGATGCTGTTCCGGGACTTCCTGGAGGAACGGTCCGCGGCCGACGGCACGGACTACGCGCCGTACACCGACGAGGACTACTTCGCCTACGTCGACGGCAAGCCCCGGTACGACGGCGTCCGGTCCCTCCTCGCCTCGCGCGGCATCACCCTCCCGGAGGGCTCGCCCGACGACCCGCCGTCGGCGGCGACGGTGAGCGGGCTCGGCAACCGCAAGAACGAGGCCTTCTCCGCGATCCTCGCCTCCGACGGCGTCGAGGCCTACCCGGGATCGGTGGCACTGGTCGAGGCACTGCACGCGGCCGGCACGCCGCTCGCGGTCGTCTCCTCCTCCCGCAACGCTCCCGCGGTGCTGGAGGCGGCGGGGCTCACGGCGTACTTCCGGCTGGTCGTGCACGGTGGGCTGGCGGCCGAGCTCGGGCTGCCGGGCAAGCCGGCGCCCGACACGTTCGCCTACGCGGCCGAGCAGCTGGGCACGACGAACGCCCGGGCCGTCGTCCTGGAGGACGCCGTGAGCGGTGTCGCCGCCGGACGCGCCGGGGCCTTCGGTCTGGTCATCGGCGTGGACCGCGGGGCCGGTGCCGAGCCCCTGACCGACGCGGGGGCCGACCTCGTCGTCACCGATCTCGCCGCGCTGGTGCCGGCGGACACCGAGGAGGACGCACGATGAGCGACGAGCCCGGCCCCTCGCACGAGGCGCCCCCGGTCGGCGACCCGCTGGACCGCTCCCGGTTCCCCGTGGACGAGTGGCGGCTGGTGGAGTCGCGCTTCAGCCCGGACGATCTCGGCACCATGGAGACCCTGTTCACGGTCGGCAACGGCTACCTGGGGCTGCGCGGCAACTTCAGCGAGAGCCGCGACGCCTACATGGACGGCAGCTTCATCAACGGCTTCCACGAGACCTGGCCGATCTCCCACGCCGAGGAGGCCTACGGCTTCGCGCGGATCGGGCAGACCATCGTCAACGTGCCGGACCCCAAGGTGATCCGGCTCTACGTCGACGACGAGCCACTGCACCTGTCCGTCGCCGACCTCATCGAGTACGAGCGCGCGCTGGACTTCCGCACGGGCGTCCTGACCCGCGACCTGGTGTGGCGCACGCCCGGCGGCAAGCGGGTCCGGGTGCGGAGCAGCCGGATGGTGCCGTTGGAGCAGCGTCACCTGGCGGTGCTCACCTTCGAGGTGACGTTGCTGGACCAGCGGGCGTCGCTGTCGATCTCCTCCCAGCTGATCAACCGCCAGGACGTGCACGACGAGGGCCCCCAGCACGAGGCGGGCCTGGGCGGCGGCGGCACGGACCCGCGCAAGGCCGAGTCCTTCGACCGCCGGGTGCTCGAGCCGCACGACCACGGCGCCGACGCGGAGACCGGCCGGATCAAGCTGGCCTACTGCACCACCGAGAGCGGCATGTCGCTCGGCGTCGTCGCCGACCACCTGCTGGAGACGGAGGCGGAGTACACGACGAACGCGCACTCCGAGGACGACCAGGCGAAGGTCATCTACCGGGTCGCGGCCGAGCCCGGCGTACCGGTGCGGCTGACGAAGCTGGTGGCCTTCCACACCGCCCGCACGGTGCCGCCGCGCGAGCTGATCGACCGTTGCAAGCGCACCCTGGACCGCACCCGCGACGAGGGCGTGGCCCGGCAGTTCGAGGCGCAGGAGGCGTGGCTCGCGGACTTCTGGGCGCGCGCCGACGTGGAGGTCCCGGGGCAGCCGGAGATCCAGCAGGCGATCCGCTGGAACCTCTTCTCGATCCTGCAGGCCTCGGCGCGCGCCGAGGGCCAGGGCATCGCCGCGAAGGGCGTCAGCGGGTCCGGCTACGGCGGGCACTACTTCTGGGACACCGAGATCTACGTCCTGCCGTTCTTGACCTACACGATGCCGTGGGCGGCCCGGAACGCGCTGCGCTTCCGCTACACGCTGCTCGACAACGCGCGCACGCGCGCCCGTGAGCTGTCCCAGAAGGGCGCGCTCTTCCCGTGGCGCACCATCAACGGCCACGAGGCGTCGGCGTACTACGCCGCCGGCACCGCGCAGTACCACATCGACGCCGACATCGCCTACGCCCTCAGCCAGTACGTCGGCGCCACCGGGGACGAGGAGTTCCTGTTCCGCGAGGCGGTCGACATCTTCGTCGAGACCGCCCGGCTGTGGGCCGACATCGGCTTCTGGCGCGACGAGACCCGGCGCACCTTCCACATCCACGGTGTCACCGGGCCCGACGAGTACACGACGGTGGTCAACGACAACCTGTACACGAACGTGCTCGCGCGCTTCAACCTGCGCCGCGCGGCCCGGGCGGTCTGGGAGTTGGAGCGCGACGACCCGGAGGCCTACGCGGCGCTGGTGCGTCGTACCGGGCTGACGCCGGAGGAGCCGCAGGAGTGGGCGGACTGCGCGGCCGGGATGTTCATCCCGTTCGACGAGTTCCTGGGCATCCACCCGCAGGACGCGCACTTCCTGGAGCGGGAGATGTGGGACCTGCAGAACACGCCGTTGGAGAAGCGGCCGTTGCTGCTGAACTATCACCCGCTGGTGATCTACCGCTTCCAGGTGCTCAAGCAGGCCGACGTGGTGCTGGCGCTCTACCTGCAGGGGGAGGAGTTCACGCCGGAGCAGAAGAAGGCGGACTTCGACTACTACGACCCGATCACGACCGGCGACTCCACGCTGTCGGCGGTCACCCAGTGCGTGGTGGCGGCCGAGGTCGGCTACCACGAGCTGGCGCTGCGCTACTTCACCGCCGCGTTGTACGTCGACCTCGCCGACCGTCACAAGAACGCCTCCGAGGGGGTGCACGTGGCCTCGACCGGCGGCGTGTGGAGCGCCCTGGTGGCCGGCTTCGGCGGCTTCCGCGACATCGGGTCGGGTGCGGGCGACCGGCAGTGGCAGATCGACCCGCGGCTGCCCGACGGCTGGTCGTCGCTGGTCTACCGGGTGAGCCTGCACGGCACCCGGGTGCGGGTGACGGTGCGGGCCGAGGAGCTGGAGCTCGCCGTCGAGCATGACGCCGGCCCGGTGACGGTGGCGGTGCGGGACGAGCTGGTCGTCGTCACCGGTGGCGATCCGGTGGTGGTGGCGTTGAAGCACCAGGGTCCGCGCCTGGAGGGCGAGCCGCCGTACCCGGCGGGGATCCAGCGTGCGGACGGGACGGTCATCTCGGCGATCGTGCCGACGGGAGACTGAGACCACGTCCAGATAGTGGGATCTGGATCTCATTCTCTGGACAGAGGTGATGCACTGACCGGGTGACGTCGACCGCCGCCCCGCCCCCTCCGGTGGTGCGCGAGGTCTCCGCCGCCCGGCGCTGGGCCATGCTCGCCGCCGGCACCGGCGGGCAGGCCGCCACCGCCGCGATGGTCGTCGCGCCGTCCTTCCTCATCCCCGAGCTGCACCGGCCCGTCGCCGACGGCGGCTTCGGCATGAGCCTCGCCGAGGCCGGCCTCGTCGCCGCCGCCTCGATGGCCGGGATGATGCTCACCCTCGTGCTCTGGGGCCTGGTCGTCGACCGCCGCGGCGAGCGCTTCGCCCTGCTGGCCGGGCTCGTCGTCACCGCCGCCGGCGGCGCCGTCGCCGCCACGCTCGCCGAGCCCTGGCCGATGGCGCTCGCCCTCGGCTTCGCCGGCATCGGCGCCGCCGCCACCAACTCCGCCTCCGGACGCGTCGTCGTCGGCTGGTTCCCGCCCGAGCGGCGCGGCATCGCGATGGGTATCCGGCAGACCGGACAGCCGCTCGGCGTCGGCCTCGCCGCCGGAACCGTCGCCGTCGTCGCCCACCACCACGGCATCGGCCCCGCCCTGTGGGTGCCGACCGCCGCCACGCTGCTGGCCACCGTCGTCGTCGCCCTCGTCGTCATCGACCCACCGCGACCGGCCGCGGCCGAGCGCCGCCAGGTCGTCCACCCCTACC
>QFCS01000231.1_pt1 | contig 15753 bp, 16 predicted proteins | sample 3576561 | NCBI WGS metagenome assembly QFCS01 | reverse complement strand
CGAAGGGCTGGGGCAGGCGCTGGCCATGTCCAGCGGGGAGTTCCGCGAGGGCTTTGACGCCGCCATGAACAAACGCAGCCCGGATTTCATCGCCGCAGCCGCTCAGGCCGCACAAAACGGCCAATAGGCCTCGCACAAACCCATTCGTTCAACCTGAGACAACACCATGAATCCTCAGCTTCCTGTCCCGACTCCCAACCCCGACTCGCAGCCCTACTATGACGCGGCGCGCAACGACGAGCTGGTCATCCGCCAGTGCAAGGACTGCAACGAGTTCCACTTCATGCCGCGCTACCTGTGCCCGCATTGCTGGTCGACCAACCTCGCCTGGGTGAAGGCCAGCGGCCGCGGCACCGTGCACAGCTACTCGGTCGTTCGCCGCGCGCCCACGCCGTCCTACGCGGACCGCGTGCCTTACGTCGTTGCGCTGGTGGACTTGGAAGAGGGGCCGCGCATGCTGACAAACATCGTGGGCGAGGACGCCCTGACCACCCAGGTCGGTTCTGCCGTGCAGGTCTCCTTCGAGCAGCGCGGCGAATACAAGCTGCCGCAGTTTGGTCTGGCGAAGTAACCCATCCGAGAACCCGAGAGCACAAACATGATTGACAACGATTCCCTTCACAACCGCATCGCCATCGTCGGCGTTGGCGAGTCCGACATCGGCAAGGTCCCCGGCATGAGCGGTTTGGGGTTGAACGCCCAGGCGGCCAAGCGCGCGCTGGACGACGCAGGCCTCAAGGTCAGTGACATCGACGGCCTGCTGACGGCCTACTCCTTCACGGAGCCTTACTTCATGCTCGGTTCCGTGATGTGCGAGTACCTGGGCATCAAGCCGCGCTTCAACGCATCCATGGTGGTCGGCGGATGCTCGCCGGCCATCATGCTCAAGCACGCGGCCGAGGCCATCGCATCGGGCCAGTGCCACACGGTGCTGGTGTGTGCCGGCGAGAACCGCGCCACCGGCCAGTCGCGCGACCAGGCCATCTCCGCGCTGATGGCGGTGGGCCATCCGTACTACGAGCAGCCCTACGGCCCGTCCATCCCCAGTTTTTATGCGCTGATCGCACAGCGGCACATGGCGGAGTTCGGCACCACGCAGGAACAGCTCGCTTCCGTGGCGGTCACCACGCGCGAGCACGCGCTGCTGCACCCGAACGCCCACATGAAGAAGCCGCTCACGATGCAGGAGGTGCTCGCCTCCAAGCCCATCGCCGATCCGCTCAAGATGCTCGACTGCTGCCTGCTGTCGGACGCTGGCGGCGCCTTCATCGTGACCTCGGCCGAGCGTGCCAAGGACCTGAAGTGCAAGCCCGCTTACCTGGCCGGCATTGGCGAGTACCACACGCACGAGCACATCATGTGCGCGCCCAGCCTGACCGAGTTCGGTGCGAAGGAATCGGGCGAGGTGGCGTACCGCATGGCGCGCATGAATCCGTCGGACATCGACGTGGCCCAGCTCTACGACTGCTTCACCATCGTTCCGATCATCGAACTGGAGGAACTGGGTTTCTGCAAGCGCGGCGAGGGCGGTCTCTTCTACGAAGAAGGCCACACGCGCGTCGGTGGCAAGTTGCCCGTCAACACGCACGGCGGCATGTTGTCCCACGCACATGCTGGCGCGGCGGGTGGCCTGCTCGGCATCGTCGAGGCAGTGCGGCAGTTGCGCGGCGGCCTGGGGGCGCGGCAGGTGGAAGGTGCCGAAGTGGCGCTGGTCCACAACGAGGGCGGCATCCTGTCGTCGCACTGCACCGTCATCCTCACCAAAGACAAGTACTGATCGCCATGAGTTCAACGGTTCAAACGCAGCAGCCCCTCAAAGGGCTGCGGGTGCTCGACTTTTCGACGTTGCTGCCCGGCCCCTATGCCACGCTGCTGCTGGCAGAGGCGGGCGCCGAGGTCATCAAGATCGAGAAGGCCCAGGGCGGCGACGAGCTGCGCACGGGCGTGCCGCGCTGGGGTGACGACTCCATCAACTTCAACCTGCTCAACGCGGGCAAACGCAGCATCGCGCTGGATCTCAAGCAGACGCCATCGCGCGCGAAGCTGCTGCCGCTGATTCGCGAGGCCGATGTGCTGGTGGAACAGTTCCGCCCGGGCGTGATGGACCGCCTCGGGCTGGGCTATCAGGAACTGCGGCAGATCAACCCCCGGTTGATTTATTGCTCCATCACGGGCTATGCCGCAGACGGTCCGTCGGCGAAGACGGCGGGGCATGACCTGACGTACATGGCCGATGCGGGCCTGCTTTCCCTTAGCTGCGGCAATGGGGGCGAGCCCACGCTGCCGCCGGTGCTGGTGGCCGACATTGGCGGTGGCACCATGCCCGCGGTGATGAACATCCTGCTGGCGCTGGTGCAACGCAACCACACCCAGGCGGGCACGCACATCCAGGTGTCCATCACGGACAACCTCTTCGCCTGGCCTTATGCGAGCGTGCAACGGGGCATGGTGTTCGGGGAGTGGCCGAAAACGGGTGGCGAGCGCCTGACCGGGGGGACGCCCCGCTACCAAATCTACCGTGCCAAGGACGGCCGCTACATCGCCGTGGCTGCGTTAGAAGACCGCTTCTGGCAGGTGTTCTGCGACTGCATCGAGTTGTCGCCGCGGTGGTGCGACGACAGCAAGGACCCGAAGTCGACGCAAACGGCGGTGGCTGCCCTGATCGCAGAAAAGGACAGTGGCACCTGGCGGGCCATCTTCGCCGGCAAGGACGCATGCGCCAGCGTGGTCCGCACGCTGGAAGAAGCCGCACAGGATCCGCAGTTCGCGCGCCATTTCCAGCGCGGCATCCGCCGCGGCGACCGGGAAGTGCCTTCCGTGGCAACGCCGATTGCACCGCAGTTCCGGCGCGCCGAGCTCACGGCCGCCCCGGCATTGGGTGCGGACAACGCGACCTTGCTGGGTCCATGAGCGCTCGTTGCGACGGCGCGAGGGCATGATCCGCGGGGCGCGCGTTGCCCGCATCCTGCCCGCCGTCGCAACCACGCCGAACGCCCGTTCCGCCAAGGCTGGGTCGGTAGAATCGCGCCATGCAACGCAGCGATTCCGTCCTTGATTTCGGCCTTGTCGTCGTGGACGCGATGGGTGCGCCGAAGTTTGCACACGGGCTAGGCAAAGACCCCGACATTCTTGACGCACTGCAGCGCCGCCTGGCGGATGCGGAACCTCAACCGATCGACGTGTTCTGCGTGAAGGCGCGTGGCGACTGGCTCGTCGCCTGCCGCACCGACCGCTCGGGATCGGTCTGCCTGATCCAGCGCCAGGACAGTGCCGCCGGTCTGCTGAATCTGCTCATGGCGACGGACTTCGCCGGTCCCGTACTCGAACAGTTGATCGAGGGCCTGACCATGGGGATGGTCGTGACGGACGCCCAGTCGAGCGTGCGCCATGTCAGCGCTTCCATGAAAGACGTGCTGGGCCTGGACGGGGCCGCTGGCGTAGAGAACCTTCCCTCCGACGCGCTGGCGAAATTCGAACTGCCGCAGGCGCTGCAGACCGGGCAGACGCGGGCGGGAGAGCTCGTCGATGCCGACGGCGTGCGGCGCCCCCTGATGACCTGGCCGATCGCCGGGCGGCAAGGCTGGCTCGGTGCGGTGGGCGTGGTGCTGCCGCAGGCGGCGGACGGCGGCACTTTCGCGCCCGTTCGCACCCCGGGCCGAAGCAGCTCTAAGGGCGCGACCGGCACCGTCCGGTCCGATGAGGGCGCGATCAAGCTCGATCACATGGTCGGCAGCAGCGAGGCCATCATGCAGCTCAAGTCCGACATCGCGAAAATCGCGCCGCTGGATGTGCCCGTGCTCATCGTGGGCGAAAGCGGAACCGGCAAGGAGCTGGCCGCAAAAGCCATTCATGCGCTGAGCGCGCGCGCCGACCAGACCATGGTGTTCGTCAACGCAGCGGCGCTGCCTTCGGGGCTTGTGGAGAGCGAGTTGTTCGGCTATGAGGCGGGCTCGTTCACCGGGGCGGAGCGCGCCGGGCGCAAAGGCAAGTTCGAACTGGCCGACAAAGGGTCTCTGTTTTTCGACGAAGTCGGCGACATGCCGCTTGAAGTGCAAGTCAAGTTGCTGCGCGTGCTGCAGGATGGTGTGTACGAACGAGTGGGGGGACACCGCTCGTTTCGCTCCAGCTTCCGCCTCATCAGCGCCACCAACCGGAATTTCCAGGACATGATTGCCGCCGGGAATTTTCGGCTCGATCTGTTCTACCGCATCAGCGGTGTGACGATCCGCATGCCCAGCCTGCGGGAGCGGCTGAGCGACCTGCCCTTGCTGGTCCGGGGCTTTCTCGATGCCTTCGCGCAGCGCCACCAGGGGCAGGCCAAGGGGATCGGCAAAGGGGTGATCGAGTTTCTCTCCGAGGGTACCTGGCCCGGCAACATCCGCCAGCTGGTGCATGAAGTAGAGAAGGCGGCCATTTTCTGCGACGGCCCCGAGATCACGGTGGAAGACTTCCGTTTTCTCGGCACCGAGGCGGCGCAGCAGCCGGTGTCACCGGTGGCCGCGCCGCAGGTGCCCATGCCGTCGCAGGGCTTGCACGATGCCGTCGCGAGCCTTGAAAAGGCCATGATTCAAGAGGCCATGGCGAAGTACCGGGGCAACAAGAAGAAGGTGGCGGAAGAGCTGGGCATCTCCCGCGCCTACCTGTACAAGATCCTCGGCGAGACGCAGGAGCGGAGCTAGGCTTCAGCGCTGGTGCGCCGAGAGCAGGCTGTAGCCGAGGATGGAGCCGATCAGCAGGCCCGAGCTGGCGCTGTTGCTCGCCAGCAGTTCGGCGTGCATGGCAGGGGTGGTTGCGTTGCGGTTTGAGCTGCCCAGGAACAACACCCAGTTGGTGTAGTTCTCGAGGTTCTCGCGGCTGCTCACATCGGCGGCAGCGGTTAGTTGAGAATCGGCTTCCCAGAGCGCCACGCGCACGATGCCGCCCTGGTTCAAGAGCCGCGGTGCGAGTTGCTCGGCCAGATAGCGGCGGGCCTCCTGTTCACGTCCCTTGACCGGCGAGCACTGCACGATCACGGCGCCGCCACCCAGGCCAGACCCGACCGACCACGTTTCACGGCACACCGACCACTGCAGGTTGCGAAAGCCTTTGCGCACGCGCTGCCGCCACGCGCTGGGCGAGGCGATCTGCTGGCGGTAGGTCTCCGAGAGGATGGCCTGGATCGACTCGCAACGGTAGACCACCATGTACGAGAAGTGGCCGCCCACAGCGTGGTAGCGCTGTGCGGCCAGGAAGCCCGGCAGCGCAAGCCGCTCGGGGATGGCTTCGTGTTCGTACCAGTCGTTGAAGTCCGCCTCGAGCTCGGGCGTCACATTGCTCAACGCCAGAATCACGCCGGGGTAGGAGGCGGCATCCATATTCGATGGGGCGGATTGACCGCCTGCGGAAAGACTGGGTGTTGTGTTCAAGAGGGCCCCCGACAGGAATGCAGATGAGGTTCTATTCACTGGGCGGGCACATCGGCCATTCCGAGAGATGGTGGGTCAATCGGTCGCGAAATTATATGGTAGACGCCCTGCGCAGACGCGATGACGGGACCGCCATCGGACGCGAAAACCGACATGCTGGAGAAGTAGAGCGAGCGGCTTTTTCGCGTCACCTCAGCGCGTGCCTGCAAGCGCATGTCTTCACGCCATTTGGCGGCGTGCAGGAACTGCGCATTGAGCGACACCGTGGCGGCGCGGGGCGTTGAATGGTGCGACGCGCCAGCCCACAGGCCGGCCACGTCCATGAGCGTGAGCAGCACGCCGCCGTGCACCATCCCCTGGCGGTTGCACAGCGCGGGCACCACCGCGATCTCGATCAACGCATGGTCCTCAGGGGCTGGCAGGTGCGCCAGCCCGATCAGATCGCCGAAGTGGGCGTGTGTCATCGACGCAGGCACATCACTGGGGGCGGCGACGGTACAGCAGCTTGGCCTGCATCTCCTGCACGGTTTCGTCGCGCTGGTTGACGATGGTGCGCTTGAGCGTGACCACGCCGCGGTCGGGCTTCGAGGCAGACTCCTTCTTTTCGAGGATCGTGGTGATCATGCGGACGGTGTCACCGTGAACCACGGGAGCGATCATGCGCCAGCCGTCGATCTGCAGCAGCGCGAGCAGCGTGCCGTCGTTGACGCCGCTGGCGTACTGCAGGCCTGCCGAGAGGGCATACACCAGGGGGCCGTGCGCAATCGGCTCGCCTGAAGCGGTGCTCTTTTTGCAGTACTCGAAGTTGGTGTGCACCTCGTTGAAGTCGCCGGTCAGGCAAGCGAAGTTGACGATGTCGGTGCTGGTGATGGTTCGGCAAGGCGTGCTGAACACGTCGCCGATCTTGAAGTCCTCAAAGTACTTGCCGCGAACGGGAACGGGTGGGAGGGTGGTGTTGGTTGTCATATCAATCCTTTCGTTGTGTTGGCCTCCGTGTGTCAGCAACAGCCGTGCCACCGCCGGTTGCGCATGAATGCGAGCCAAAGGCCTGCTGGCGTGCGCGAGCGACAGGCAATGTGTCTGACCTGTGGACATGGGATGTGTGCACGCTCCAGACAAACGGACCGCGGCGCTGCGCGCGTGGCCTGCGTTCCCCCGGTGATCCGGTGCTCGCGCGATTGGCATGTGTCTTGCGGACGCACTCTGGAGACAGGGGCGACGGAAGTGCCCCGCATGAACCAACTCTGCAGGAACAAGAATGAGCAAGACTGTGTCGCCGCTGGAAGGCATTCGCGTCATCGACATGACATCGCTGGGCATGGGGCCCCTGGCGGCGCAGATCCTGGGTGACAACGGCGCCGACGTGATCAAGCTCGAGTCGCCCGACGGTGACATCTTCCGCCACGTGTTGCCCCAGCGCTCTGCGGGCATGAGCCACGCGTTCATCCAGTTCAACCGCAACAAGCGCAGTGTGGCGTTGGACCTCAAGACCGCCGAAGGCAAGGAGGCGTTCTTGAAGCTGCTGAAGACGGCCGATGTGCTGCTGTCGAACATGCGGCCCGCCGCCATGGCGCGCCTGGGCCTCACGGTCGAGGCCCTGCGGGAGATCAAGCCCGACCTCATCTATTGCGCGTGCTACGGTTACTCGGAGCGTGGCCCGTACGCGGGGCGCCCCGCCGCGGACGACACCATCCAGGCCATGTCTGGCCTGACGGGGCTGCAGCAGATGGCCACCGGTGCGCTGCAGTACGTACCTTCCGTGGTGGCCGACAAGGCCGTGGGCCAGGCGGTGGCCAACGCCATTCTGGCGGCGATCATCCACCGGCTGCGCACCGGCGAGGGCCAGGCCGTTGAAGTGCCGATGTTCGAGACCATGGTCTCGTTCGTGATGCCGGAGCATGTGTCGGGCCGCACCTTCGTGCCGCCCATCGGCGAGGCGGGCTACGCGCGCATCATCACGGCCCAACGCAGGCCTTTCCGCACCAAGGATGGCTACCTCTGCGTGATGCCCTACACCACGCCGCAATGGCTGCGCTTCCTGCGGCTGATTGGCCGCCACGATCTGGCGGACGACCCCGATGTGGCCGATATGGGGGGGCGCAGCCGCCGCTTTGAAGAACTCTACGCCGTGATCTCGGATGCCATGCCGCAGCGCACCACCGACGAGTGGATCGCGGATCTGGTCGAGCACGACATCCTCTTCGGGAAGGTGAATTCGCCGGAGGACCTGATGCAGGACCCCCACCTGAAGGCGGTGGACATGTTCCCGGAAGTCGATCACCCCACCGAAGGCCGGCTGCGCATGCTGGGCTTCCCTGTGAATTTTTCGGGTACGCCGCAACGCCTGCGCCACCTGCCCCCCACGATTGGTCAGCACACGCGCGAACTGCTGCGCGAGCTGGGCTACGACGACGCGGCCATCGACGCGATGCAAGCCAGGCGCGCGCTCGTGGCTGCATGACGCCGGTGTACGGGGCGCAGGCAGCGATGTCTGTGAATGGCATCCAAGAGTGTCTTTGACGCGGGCAAAGCAGCGCGCCACGCGCGATGCGGGGGCGTATCTGCCCCAACTGCAAGGGATTTTTCCTCTGGCGCCGACTGGCACACCCCTTGCTCAACCAGGTGGTCGCGATCCCGCGGGCAGTATGGCCCGCCGGGGTGATCGAAGCCACACATCCCTGCAATCCGCACGCACCGTGCAATGGAGACAAGCATGAGTTATCAAGAAATCGTCTACGAAGAAAATGGCCCGATCGGCACCATCACGCTCAACCGCCCGCAAGACGGCAACATGTTCACCGAACGGATGTGCCACGAGATCCGCGATTGCATCAACGACATCCGTCGCGAGACGCGCACCCGCGTGATCGTGCTCACCGGCGCAGGAGACAAGTTCTTCTGCACCGGGGGCCGCAAAGACGGCATGGAAGACACCCAGCTCTATGCTGGCGTGCTGCCCACGCTGGAGATGTACGAAAGCATCGACCGCCTGCAGAAGCCGGTGATCGCTTCGGTCAACGGCTTTGCCGTGGGTGGCGGCAACGTGCTGCAGATGGTGTGCGACATCACGATCGCCAAGGAAAGCGCGGTCTTTCGTCAGGTGGGCCCCATGGTGGGCAGCTTCGACGCCGGCTACGGCACCTGGTACCTGGAGGACCTGGTTGGCAAGAAACGGGCGAAGGAGATGTGGTACCGCAACCCCAAGCTCAGCGCGAAAGAAGCGCTGGAGTGGGGCCTGATCAACCACGTGGTGCCGGACGCCGAGCTCGGTGCCTTCACCACGAAGATTGCGCTGGAGATTGCCAACCGCGGCGCGTTTGCCCTGGCCAGCATTAAGGCCGCATTCAATGCGCGCCACGGGGGTGTCTCGGGCCTGTCGCGCATGGCGCACGACCTGCTGCTGCGCGGCTACCTGGACTCTGGCGAGCACGACGAACTCGCGAAGGCATTTGCGGAGCGCCGCGAACCCGATGCCTCGCGCTTTGGCCACTGAGCGGGCAGGAAGGGAGACGCATCTTGTCCACCTTGCTCACATTGCATGATCCCGCGCGGGCCGCGGTTTACTACCGCGCCGGCACCTGGCGGCCCGAGACGATGTACGCCCTGGCGTCCCGCCACGCGCATCAGCGAAGCCAAGCCTATGCGCTGCGCGATGCGCGGCGCCGCATCACCTGGTCGGCCCTGGTCGATTGGGCCGACGCGGTGGCGACGAGCCTGCACGACAGCGGGTTGCGGCCAGGTGACCGGATGTCCGTCTGGCTGCCCAACCGGCTGGAGAACGTGGTGGTGCAACTGGCCTGCTCGCGGAACGGCTACGTGTGCAACCCGTCGCTGCACCAGAACTACACCACAGCCGAAATCGTGGCCTTGCTCTCGCGCATCGAATGCCGTGCCCTGTTCGCGCAGCCCGGCTGGGGCGCGGATGCGGCATCGACAGACATCTTTGGTGACGCCTCGCGGCTGGGCCATGTGAAGGCCGTCTACGCACTGCCTCCGCTGGAGGCGGGCGATGTTTCCCTGCCCGACGGCGCATCGGCAATGCCCATGCCCGGCGCACGCGGCTCAGGCGAACAGCCTGCGCCCAGCGACAACCCGGACCAGATCGTCTACCTGGCGTTCACCAGCGGCACGACCGGCCCTCCCAAGGGCGTGATGCACAGCGACAACACCTTGCTGGCCAACGGGCGCGCGATGGTGAGCGACTGGTCGCAGAACGAGAACACTGTGCTGCTCTCGCTCAGCCCCATGAGCCACCACATTGGCACGGTGGCACTGGAGCAGGTGCTGGTGTCGGGGTGCGAACTGGTGATGTTCGACCCCACGGCGGGCATGGCCGCGCTGGACTGGATCGTGTCGACCGGCGCCACGTATGTGATGGGCGTGCCCACCCATGCCATCGACCTGCTGCAGGAGATCGACCGGCGCGGCATGACGGCGCTGGGTAGCGTGAAGGTTTTCTACATGGCGGGGGCGCCCATTCCCACCGAGGTCGCGCGGCGCCTGCTCGCGCTGGGCGCCATGCCGCAGAACGTCTATGGCATGACGGAGGACGGATCGCACCAGTACACTTTGCCCACCGATCCCATCGAGGTGATCACTGGAACCTGCGGCAAGGCCTGCGCGGGCTACGAAGTGCGCCTGTGGAATCCGGAACATCCCGACATCGAGGCCGAACCCGGTGCCGTGGGCGAGATCGGCAGCCGGGGGGCCTTGCTGATGCTGGGCTACTTCAACAACCAGAGCGCCACGGAAAACTCCTTCAATCGCGCCGGCTGGTTCCTCAGCGGCGACTTGGGCCGCTTCGACGCGCAAGACAACCTGGAAATCGTGGGCCGCAAGAAGGACCTCATCATCCGCGGTGGCCACAACATCCATCCGGCGCACATAGAGGAATACGCCCACCGCCACCCGGCCGTGCGCAAGGCGGCCGCCTTTGGCGTGCCCGACGAGCGCCTGGGCGAGAAGGTGTGCCTGGCCATCATCGCCCCAGCAGAAGCGCCCAGCGGCGACGCGATGCTGCAACACCTGGCAAGCGAAGGCCTCTCCAAATTCGACATGCCGGAGTACTTCATCGTCGTGCCCGAGTTCCCCCTGACGGCCAGCGGAAAGATCCTCAAGCGGGAGCTGACCCAGTGGGCGCGCGAAGGCCGTCTTCAACTTCAACCGGTCCGCTATCGGGCACCCCAGTCATGATCGAACTGAAACAAGACGAGGAGTTCGCCGTCCTCACCATTCGCAGGCCATCGGCACTGAACGCGCTGAGTTTTGAATTCATCGAGCAGATTGGCGATGCCATTGCGCAAGCAGGTCGCACGGATGCCCGTGCGCTGATCATCACCGGCGAAGGCGAGAAATCCTTCTGCGCGGGTGCCGACATCAAGGAGCTGCAGGACCGCCCCCTGGCACAGCAGCGGCGCGGCGCGCAGCTCGGGCAGCAGGTGTTCGCGCAACTCGACAACCTGCCGATTCCTTCGATTGCCATGGTCAACGGTTTCGCTTTTGGTGGTGGGTGCGAGCTGGCGCTGGCCTGTACCTTCCGCCTGGCCTTGCCGCAGGCCAAGTTCGGCCTGCCCGAAGTCAAGCTCGGGCTGATACCGGGCTACGGCGGAACGCAACGGCTGCCGCGGCTCGTGGGGGTGGGGCGTGCGCTGGAGATGGTGATGTCGGGTCGCACAGTCGGTGCCGAAGAGGCGCTGGCCATGGGCCTGGTCAACCGCATCGTGCAGGCCCCTGCGCTGGATGCGGCCAAGGCCTACGCACGCGAGTTTTCGGGCTACGGGTTGCTGGCCCTGCAATTCGCGCGCGAAGCCGTGCAGCGCTCGCTCGACATGCCGCTGCACGAAGGGCTTCGCCTGGAAGCGGATCTGTCAACGCTGGCCTACCGCACGGGCGATGCCGAAGAAGGCATGCGCGCCTTTGTGGAAAAGCGCAAGGCGAACTTCCGCGACGCGTGAGCGCCCTTACAGAGCAGAACATGAACATGAACAAAGATTGCATCATCGTCACCGGCGCCAGCCGCGGCATCGGCGCCGCCATCGCACTGGCGCTCGCCACGCAGGGCCATGCCGTCGCCTGCATGTCGCGCTCCGGCGCTTTCCCCAACGTGGGCGACGCGCCCGAAGACGTGAAGTCGAGACTGCTGGGCGTGCGCGCTGACGTGACCGACCCGCAGGGCGTGCGCGACAGCATGCGCCAGTTGCAGGAAGACGGCTGGCGCATCACCGGGCTGGTGAACAACGCCGGCGTCCACACCGACGCGGCATCGGCCGAGCTCACCCTGGAGGACTGGCACCACGTGATGGATGCCAACGCCACCTCGGTGATCACGACAAGTCAGGCGGCCTATCTGTACCTGGTCGAGGCTGGCGGCGGTGTCATCGTCAACATCGGCTCCTTTTTCGACAAGCTGGGCGTCAAACGCAACGTGGCGTATTGCGCCAGCAAGGCGGCCGTGGGTGCCATCACGCGTTGCCTGGCGGTGGAGTGGGCCGGCAAGGGGATTCGCGTGGTCGACGTGGCACCCGGCTACATCGTGACGGATCTCAACGCAGATGCCATGGCCCCCGGGGGCCCCCTGCGCAACTACCTGGACAAGCGCATTCCGGGGCGTGAACCCGGCACCGCGGCAGACATTGGCGCCCTCGTGGCCCTGCTGTTCTCACCCGCCAGCCGCTTCCTCTCCGGCGAAACGCTCTATGTCGATGGTGCCCAGGGCATCGCTCACTGAAACGGACCGAACATGAATCTCCTGGAACGACTGGACGCCCGCGTTGCTCTCGACAACGAGGAACGCATGCTGCTCGACAGCGTGCGCGCGATGGCGCGAGATGAAATCGCCCCGCGCGCCGAACACCACGACCGCACGGGCGAGTTTCCCTGGAAGAACGTCGAGGCGATCAACACCCTGGGCCTGAACGCGATGTTCATTCCGGAGGCCTACGGCGGTGCGCCCATGTCCTATGCGGCCTACCTGTCGTGCGTGCGTGAGGTGAGCAAGGCCTGCGCATCGACCGGCATCATCTGGGCGACCAACTACCACGCCATGAAGCCCCTGATCGACTGGGGCAATGAAGAGCAGAAGCAGCGGCTGCTGCCGAGGATCGCCGAGGGCGGCCTGGGTGCGCTGGCGATCACCGAACCGGGCGCCGGTTCGGACGCGACCGGCATGCGAACCACCTTCCGCGAGGATGGCGACCACATCGTCATCAATGGTGGCAAGACCTTCATCACCAACGGCGATGTGGCCGACCTGTACTTGCTGTTCGGCAAGTGGGAGGGCATTGCCGGCGCCAAGGAAAGCATCTCGGTGCTGATCCTGGAAAAAGGCACGCCCGGCCTGTCGGTGGTGCGGCTCGAAGACAAGATGGGCACGCGCGCTTCCAGCACGGCTTCGCTGTCGTTCGACAACTGCCGCGTGCCGCGCGCCAACCTGCTGGGGCAACCGGGTGACGGCCTCAAGATCCTCTTCGCGTCTTTGAACAAATCCCGGCCCAGCGTGGCCGCGCACGCGCTCGGCATCGCCCGCGCGGGTTTTGAAGACGCCGTGGCCTACATCAACGAGCGCCGCCAGTCGGGCAAGAAGATTCTGGAGTTCCAGGGCATTCAGTTCATGGTGGCTGACATGGCATCGGAGCTGGCGCTGGTTGAAGGCTGGCTCTGGCAACTTGCGTCGTGGGTGGATGCCGGTGCCACCGATTTCGGACAGGAAGCTTCCATTCTCAAGATGCGGGCCAGTGACCTCGCCATGCGGATTGCCACCGATGCGGTGCAGTTGCTCGGTGGCTACGGCTACTGCAAGGACTACCGCGTTGAACGCCTGATGCGCGACGCGAAGATCACCCAGATCTGGGAGGGCACCAATCAGGTTCACCGGCAACTGGTCGGTCGCAGTTTCCTGCTCAAGTGAGAGATCCAAGGAGAAAACATGAGTGACATAAAAACCATTGGCATCGCAGGCGCGGGCACCATGGGCGTGGGCATCGCCATCGTGTGCGCGCGCGCGGGCTTTCGCACACGCATTTTTGACTTGCGCCAGGACGCGGTGGACCGCGCTCGCCAACAAGCCGAACTCTTTCTGCGGAAGAGCGTGGAGCGCGGCAAGCTGACTGCGGAGCGCCTGACCGAGATCATGAATCAGTGGGAGGGCACCAGCGAGCTGACCGACCTCAAGGATTGCGACCTCGTCATCGAGGCCGTCTTCGAGAGCCTGCCCGTGAAGCACGAGCTGTTCTCCAAGCTCAATGAGGTGTGCCCGGAGCACACCCTCTTTGCCAGCAACACCTCCACCATCAGCATCACGGAAATCGCGGGCGGATCGGGCCGCCCGGACCGCTTCGTGGGCATGCACTTCTGCCTGCCGGCGCAGCTGATGAAGCTGGTGGAAATGTCCCCCGGCCTGGCCACGAGCGAGCAGACCTTCACCAAAGCGTGGGCGCTGTGCGAGGCGCTGGGGCAAAAGCCGGTGAAAACCCTCGACACCCCCGGCTTCGTGCTCAATTACTTCCTGATTCCGTTCAACAACGACGCCATCCGCCTGGTTGAACAAGGCGTGGCCAGCCCTGCTGACATTGACCTCGCGATCAAGACCGCGATGGGGTATGCCATGGGGCCGATGGAGCTGCTCGATCTCGTGGGCATGGACACCCAGAAGCTGCTGTGCGAGGCCATGCACGGCATCACGAACGAGCCTCGTGCGGCCTGCCCGCCATTGGTCAAGCGCATGATCGCCGCCGGCTGGCTGGGCAAGAAGAGCGGGCGTGGTTTCCACACCTATGCCGACAACAAGACGTTTGGAGCCTGAACCATGAGCAGCTATCGAATCGTTCAACAAGGTGAAAGCCGCTCTTTTCCGGTGGCGCATCCCTTCCTGGAAAACGCCGCGCCCGATGGGGCCTCTTGCGTCTTCCTCGGCGCACAGGCCGGTGACGCGTTTCAGAAAGCCCGTGGCAGCCGCGAACAGGCCGCCTTCATCGCCATCGAGCTGGGCACCGAGTGCCTGGGCGTGCACACCGGGGAGTCCAGTGGCGAAGAGGGGTCCAACGTGGTGGGCATCGCACGGTTCCGCATGGGCAACAGCGACCCTTCGCCCGTGGTGGAGCTGGTGCGGCAACCCAACACGCAGGACAGCGCCATTGCTGCGGCGCGCGCCGCTTTCGAGGCCGCAGGCCTCAAGGTCGCCGTGTGTGGTGATTTCCCGGGTCGCATCGTCGATCGCCTGATCCGTCCTTACCTCAACGCCGCGCTGCGCCGCCTGGACGAGAAGCTGGCCACCGCGAGCGACATGGACAAGACCTTGTGCCTTGGCCTGGGTTACCCCGAGGGGCCCATTTCGCTGCTGCACCGCACGGGCCTGGCCGCGCACCACGACGTCACGCTCGCGCTGTACCAGGCCCTGGGCCAGGAAGCCTACGCACCCGCGCGTCGCGCCCAGGTCGCCAAGGCCAGCGGTCGGGCTTGAACATGGGCGGCCCGACCCAGAACCACACGCAGGACATCGAGACCCTCGAGCGCCTGTACGCCCAGCGCTACAGCTGCCGGGCCTACCTGGACACCCCCGTTCCCCGGCCTGTCATCGAACGGATCCTGCGCGTCGCCCAGCGAACGGCGTCCTGGTGCAATGCGCAGCCCTGGAAGCTGCGGATCACCTCCGGCGAGGAAACCGAACAGCTGCGGCAGGCCCTGCTCGAAGCGGTAGATACGGTGCCGGCGCAGCCCGACTACGAATGGCCCCGCGAGTACCTGGGCGTACACCTGGACCGGCGCAGGGAATGCGGCCTTGCGCTGTACGAGAGTGTCGGGATCGCACGGGGTGACAAGCAGGCGGCCCAGCAACAGGCGCGTGAGAACTTCCGCCTCTTCGGGGCTCCGCACGCCTTGATCGTGACCTGCGAAGCCTCGCTGGGCGACTACTCGGCCATCGACAGCGGCGCGTACGCCGCCAGCTTCATGCTGGCCGCCCGGGCCATGGGCGTGGCCAGCATTGCCCAGGCGTCGCTGGCGGCCCGCCCCGATCTGCTGCGCCGGCACTTCGGTATGTCTGACAGCGACCGCGTGGTGTGCGGCATTTCGTTTGGCTATGCCGACGAGCAGCACCCCATCAACCAGTTCCGCACCACACGGGCCGAACTGGCAGACGCCGTGGTGTGGACCGGTTCATCGAACTGAAATTGAAATGGATGCCAGGAATATGAAAGTCATCGTCCCTGTGAAGCGCGTGGTGGACTACAACGTCAAGGTACGCGTGAAGAGCGACGGCAGTGGCGTGGACATCGCCAACGTCAAGATGAGCATGAACCCGTTCGACGAGATCGCGGTGGAAGAGGCGGTGCGCCTGAAGGATAAGGGCGTG
>QFCS01005175.1_pt1 | contig 15785 bp, 15 predicted proteins | sample 3576561 | NCBI WGS metagenome assembly QFCS01 | reverse complement strand
AGCTCATTCATCGTTCGACTCCTCAGGTAAAGGAGTCGAAAGGGTCTGCCTCTGGCCGCCAGCGTTCAATCAGGCGCGGCGCTCGATCGGTTGCTTTACATCGAGGCTAGCGCCAATCCGCGGAGCGGTTCGTGCACCGGCTAACACTTGCTACGCAACGCGATGGAGCTACAACCCACGCATAAGAGTGTGTCAACCGTCGTCTAAAGCCCTGTACCCAACTTTGCATATGAGCTTCAACAGATGTGCTTCATCAATACTGATGAGAGCATATTGTCATGACCAGCCTTTGTAAACGAACATAAGAGCTGCCCGCCTCTTCACGAGAACCGCGTATTTCAGTTATCGTAGGTCGTGGGTCCGGTCGACCATGATATCGCCGTGACGCTGCGAAGCATTTTCTCAATCAGGCTCAGGCCGGGGCAGCAAGCGTCGACCGGACGGGATCGAGCCTAGTCATGTCAGCGATCAGTAGACTGCGTTATCTCTTGCCGGAGCTGATCGACCTTTGCGCTGGCCCACTGCCGTGCGTCATCGCCAAAAATGAGGCGCGGCGGCGTTTCGTCTTGCGAAGCGAGCGCCACGATCCGCGCAGCGAGCAGCTTCGGATCGCCCGGCTGGTTGCCGTTTGCCCCGTCCACGAACCCGCGATATTGATTTATTGCCTCGGCATAGTCTGGGATGGCAATGCTGCCGAAGCTCGCCGACTTCTGGTCCATGAAGTCTGTGCGCAGCATTCCTGGCTCAACTAGGAGTGAGCGCACGCCAAGCGGCGCCAGCTCTTGCGCAAAGCCCTCCATCCATCCCTCGACCGCAAATTTCGAAGCGGAGTAGACCGCCCCTCCGCCGTTGGACACCAAACCGCTGACCGACGAGATCGTCACAATGAGGCCTGAGCGCCGCTCTCGCATGTGCGGGGCGACTGCGCGCGCGACGTTCATCGTGCCGAACAGGTTGACGTCGAACTGACGGCGCACCGCGGCATCGGTGAAGGTCTCGAAAAAGCCGAGTTCGGCATAGCCAGCATTGTTGACCAGCACGTCGATGGCACCGAACCGGGAGATGGTTTCGGCGGCGACAGATTTCGCGGCTTCAGCATCAGTGATATCGAGCGCAAGGACGTGCAAGCGCTCCTGCTTGTCTTCGAAGCTATCGCGCACCGCGTCTGAAGAGCGCGCCGTTGCGACGACCGTATCGCCTGCCTCAAGCGCAGTACGCGTGATCTCGTGTCCAAGTCCGCGGCTTGCGCCTGTCACCAGCCAAATCTTGCTCATCGCATGCTCCTAGTTGTTTTCTCCATTGCTGGTTAGGTAGTCATGCTAATAGATTCGGGTAACCGCCTAATCAGTAACAGGTCTCATTAGTCAGGATTATCAATGAACCCCGATCAAATCGGTCATCTTGCGATATTCGCAGCAATCGCCTCCGACCGCAGCTTTACGCGTGCCGCGAGGCGGCTCGGCGTCACGCAGTCGGCGTTGAGCCAAACGATGAAGCGACTGGAGGGGCAACTGGGTTTTCGCCTGCTTGCCCGCACGACGCGTAGCGTCGCCCCGACCGTTGCAGGCGAGCGCCTGCTCGCGACCCTCGCGCCGGCACTCGCCGAACTGCATGACGAAATCGAGGCGCTCTCCCAAGCTCAGGGGGCAGCGATCGGCACCGTCCGGATTACCACGGGCAAACATGCCGCGGACACTCTTTTGTGGCCGATGCTTCCGTCCTTCATGCGCAACCACCCCGGCATCGAAGTAGAGGTGTGCGTTGAAGGCGCGATGACCGACGTGGTGGCGGGCCGCTACGATGCAGGCATTCGCCTTGGCGAACGATTGGAGAAGGATATGATCGCGGTGGCGATCGGGCCTCCGCTTCGGGTCGCGGTGGTGGCTGCCCCTGGCTATCTCAGCGATCATCCAGCGCCGATGGAGCCCGCCGACCTCACAGGTCATCGCTGCATTGCTTACCGCGATGCGCTGGGCGACCTGTCCCCTTGGTCGTTCGATCGCGACGGGCATGCGGTGACGGTCAAGCCAGGGCGCGGGCCGGTGTTCAACGACGGCGACCTGCTGGTAGCCGCTGCCGTCGAGGGTTTCGGCATACTCTATATCCTGGACGATCTGGTGGCAGCGCCGATTGCCGATGGCCGCCTGATACGTCTGCTGGACCCGTGGTGTGAACCGTTCGCCGGTTACCATCTCTATTATCCCGATCGGCAGGGCACTACTGCCTTCAAACTGTTCAAGGACGCGCTTCGCGCGTGTAAACCCTTGTGAAGGGCCGCCGTTCAGTGGGCCGGTACATTGAGGCCGCAGCAATTTATCCAATGGAAGGCAACTGCGTCATTGGAGTTCGGCTGTTTGTGGCCGGAAGATTGCGGTCGACCTAGAGCAATTACCGCGCTTCGGGAACCTTATCGCCCCGATGCCTTAGCGCTCTCAGACCGGCACCTCAGACGTGGCTTTGCATGGCAAAGTCGGAAATGACAGCCGCGGTCCGCGTAGGTTGTTCTTCGGACATCCAGTGGCCGGCCCCTTTGATGACGGCAGTTTGTACATTCTTCGCACCAGCTTCAGCGAGCGCCTTTGCCATTTTCGGCAAAATTCCGGCGAATGTGTTTTCACCGCCGATCAGCAGCAGCGGAACGTCGAGTGTTTCGGTCCTGGAGCTGAAGAATTGCTCGTCCTTGGGAAAGGCGCGATAGAGTTCGCACATGGCGTGCAGGCTCTTGTCAGATCCATAGGCGGCGGCATAGGCGGTCACGTCTGCTGCGGAGATAGCCTCCGGACGTGCGGCCAGACCATCGAAAAAGAAGGTGCCAAAGTAGCGGGCTTGATGGCCCTGGACCAGCGTTTCGGCCAGACCCGCCGGCGTGTGAAAGTCGAAGTGCCATGTCATCGGCGAGGCTTTGATCTCGTCCCAGGGCTCGAGGCCGGGGATCGGTATGTCCAATATGGCCGCGCCAGCGATTTCCGCAGAATAAAGCCGCGCATATGCGAATGCGACGGGGTTGGGGCACGACTGCCCCGACATGGCGCGGTTGGCGGTTGTCCTCACGCCCTATTGGCGATGGAACCAAGTACGGCTCTTTGGTGAACCGGAACCCGATGACGATGGACTGACAGCCCCGCAGGTTCATGCGCTGCTCCGCGCCCTGCTGGACCGTGTGCGGGACGTAACCGGCCATCCGCGCCCCCGAGGGCGGCGCAGTTGATGCCATAGCCATGACGGACGACCGGCGCGGCAGAATGAAGGTGGCCGGTCCCCTGCTGTTGTCGGCGCTGGCACACGTTGCGCTGTTGGTGCCGCTCTCGATTCCCGGTTGCTCGATTTCGCAGCCGCCGGAGGAGCAAACGGAACCGCCGAAAGAGATCGAGGTTTTGACGGTCGATTTATTGGACGAGCTTCCGCCTCCGCCGAACAAGCCGCCGCGCCTCGCAGGCGAGATATGCGATCCCAATGCTCTCGCCGAATATCATTATTTCGACATAAAGCCCGGCCCAACAATAGATCGGATACGTCAGGCCGCAGGCCCCCACTTTCGCGAGATAATCATGACAACGGATTCCGTGATGGGACGGCGATCACGCGCGTTGCGCGGCTGGTTCAGGCCATTTGATGCCGTGCGCCTGCTGGCAGGGGATGCGGGCCTATGCGCCATCGATTTGAGGGAGGGCGTTGGCATCAATTACTGTCACGGGTCGCACGTCCTTTTCCGCAGGTCGAACGAGGCGTGGATGCGGCAGGAATGGGAGCCGACAGATTGCACGACACCAAAGCCCGCGCCGTTGCAGAAGCCAGCCACAACCTAGCTATTGCGGAACGGGCGGTCAGATGCGTGCCGACATTCTGTCCGCTTCAGTTGGTGCATATGATCTCTATTGCATCATAACAGTTATTATGTATGTAAGAGCGACGATCGGGCTCGAACCCGATTCGCGCGAGGGAGGCAGCATGACCGATAGCGGACCGGCTTTCGTAGGTGACGACGCTCCGCCGTCGGCTACTCCCAGTACCGCCAGTCTGGTCGTCGCGCTTGTCGGGCTGATGCTGGCCTATATGCTCGGGCTCAACGTCACGCCCGTTCTCAACGGGGTCTGGACCGACCGGCTCGATCTGGCGCCCAGCGAGGCGGGTCTGGTTATCAGCGCGCATTTTGTGGCGATGGCGATTGCCACCATCCTGGCGGGGCGGTTCGTCGGCCGTTTGCGGATGCGCCGGAGCGCGATCATCGCGGCGCTCTGGACGATGGCCTGCTACGTCGCTTCCGGTTTTGCGAAGCAAAGCGAAATGCTGATGCTCTGTTTTGGGCTGAGCGGCGTGGGGATCGGGTTCCAGATGGGCGCGATGGCAGCGCTATTGTCGCATCGCGCGGATTCCGACCGGGTTTATGCCATCGCGGTGGTGATCGGGTCCTCGCTGGTCGCGGCACTTACCATCGCTTTCGCTTCGGCGGTGCCGCATCTTACCATTCCTCAATTTTTTGCGGCGCTGGCTCTGATTCCGCTGGTCCAACTGGCGCTGGCCTTTTTGCTTCCGTTCCGGCTGCAATCCGTGCGGCCCTCGGCTTCGCCATCCAAGCGCCCCCGCGGCGCGGTCCCGCCGGTCGTGGTCGCGATGATATTCATGCAGATTGGCGGTATGGCGGTATGGGCTTTCACCGAGCGGGTAGGCCACCGCCTCGGCCTGCCGACGGCGACGATCGGGACGATCCTTGCCGCGACTGCCGTGAGCGCGATCATCGGCGCCGCTTGTGCGGCCCGCGCGGCGCGGCTGCAACGGCGCACCGCACTGGCGCTGGTGGGCCTGACCGGCTTTGGTTTGTCGAATCTGTCGATCATTCTTGCCCCGTCGCCCACCGTTTATGCTGCGGCGCTGTTGATGCAGGCCTTTGCCCTGACCTTCACTCTGCCGTTCCTTACTGCTGTTGCGCTCGAAGAGCAGGATGGCGGTCGAACCGCAGCCTATGCGCACGGATGGTCGATGCTGCTCGGCGCTGCGAGTCCTTATGCGGCCGGGTGGCTGATCGAGGAACACGGCTTTGCTGCGATAGCTTTTTACAGCGGGACCGCACTGCTGCTTTCCATCCTGCCACTGCTGATCCGGCATCACCCCGGATCGCCGATGCACGATTCTCAGCCTCAATACGCCAATAATACATAACAACAGTCATGATTAGATTATGCAAACATATATCCAGTGGAGGGACGTCATGAAGAATTCCAAATCAGCTATGCTCGCAACCGCTTGCCTCTTCGGACTTGCGGCCTTGCCCGCCGCGGCCCAAGCACAGGAGGAGGGGGCCTCCGACGCCGGGACCGGCGATATCATCGTCACCGCGTCGCGACGTGAGGAACGGATGCAGGATGTGGGCATCGCAGTCTCGGCCTTGTCGGGAGATCAGTTGCAGACGATGGGAGTTGCGTCGGGGAAGGATTTGGCGCGCGCGGTCCCGGGGGTGAATTTCACCGCGCCCACCGGCGGCAGCGGCACGATCGTTTTCAACCTGCGCGGCGTCGGGCTCAACGATTTCGGCGTCGGAAACGAGGGGCCGGTGGCGATCTATGTCGACGATGTCTATAACGCCTCGCTGAATTCGGCGGCGGCGCCGATATTCGATATCGAACGCGTCGAGGTGCTGCGCGGGCCGCAGGGAACATTGTTCGGCCGTAACGCGACCGGTGGACTGGTTCATTTCATCAGCAATCGGCCGAAGCATGAATGGGGCGGCAGCATCGATCTGCGCGCGGGCGACACCAGCTTCTATGGTGAAGGCGCGCTCAACATTCCAATCGCCGATCGCCTGTCCGCCCGGATCGCGGTCGTCACCGAGCAGGCCGAATCCTTTATCGACAACCACGACGGACCCGACGGATCGGGAATCAACAAGCTCGCCGGACGGTTCCGTCTCGCCTATGAAGGCGATACGGTTCGTGCCGACCTGATCCTGCGGGCGGGTCGGGGCAAATCCCGCCCGCAATATACGTTCGAGGCGACCGGAACCGGCGCCCACGGCCAGGGTGTTCCGATCGATACGCCCGCACACCAGATTTTCGGAGTGCCGAACACGCCGAGCCTCGCGACACTCGACGACGACGACCCCCACAGCGGCGCAGTGAATACGCCGGGACGCGACCGCCGCGAAAATGTCGGGGGGACGCTTCGTCTGGAGGCGGCGCTGGCCGATGGCATCGACCTGGTGTCGATCACCGACGTCACCCGCAACGAAACCGAATTCCTCGAAGACACTGACGTTACGCCACTCCAACTGGTCGAGATCGCGTCGGACAGCCGGACCCGCCAATTCTCGCAGGAACTTCGCCTGGCGGGAACGGGCGACAGTGTGAACTGGGTGCTTGGCGGCTACTATTTCCATAACCGCGTGCGCAATGACCGCGACTTCAACCTCTATCTCCTCGATACGGCACTCCGCTCGGACTTCTCCCTCAAAGCCGAGTCTGTCGCATTCTTTGGTGAAGCGGCGGTCAAGGTGGCGCCCACGCTGACGCTGGTGGGCGGGTTGCGCTGGACCCGCGAAGTCCGGCACGTCGATTTCGCGCAGGACCTGTTCGCCGACATTGACGGTTCGGGGCTTTATTCGCCGACCAACTATGTCGCACGGGTGTTTGAGTTCAATCGCACCGTCAACGGCGACGCGGCGCGGCAGGCTACTAGCCGGATCAGCGGGCGGGCGCGGGTTGAATGGCGCCCCGGCGATGGGGTGCTTGCCTACGCCGCCTATAACCGCGGCTTCAAATCGGGCGGGTTCAACAATCTGCTCGACGCCAGCAATGTTACGCCGGTCCAGATGCCTTACAAGCCGGAAACGCTCGACAGCTATGACATCGGCATCAAGACCGAAACGGCGGACCGGCGGCTGCGGTTCAATGTCAATGCTTTCTACTATGACTACCAGGATTTTCAGGCGTTCCGGTCGCAAGGTCTCAGCAGTTTCCTGTCGAACGTCCAAGCGGAAATCTACGGCGTCGACGTCGATTTCAACCTGCGCCCGGTGCGCGGCTTGACCCTCAGCGGCGGGTTTGAACTGCTGCACGCCAAGGCCTTCGACATTGACCTGCCCGACGGCAGCCAGGCCGACCGGCGTCTGGCCAATGCGCCCCGCTTTTCCCTGGTTGCCGGGATGCACTACGAAGCGCCGCTCGGCAGCGGTGCGGTCAGCCTGGACTTCAACGGCCGCCATGCGTCGTCGCAATATTTTAATATCGCCAATTCGCCCGTCACGCGCGAACGCGCCAATTTCCTGGTCGATGCGCGCATCGCCTATCGGGTGGGCAATGATGGCCCAGAATTTTATGTCTCGGCGGTCAACCTGTTCGACCGTCGTTACCGGCTTTATGCGGTTGACGTGAACTCGCTGGGCTTTACCCAGTCGATGTACGCAGAGCCGCGACGGGTCGCCGTGGGGGTGAAAGCGCAATTCTAGGAGCCGAAGGGCCGCGCCGGGCGCGGCCCGTTACCAGAGGAGAGGATAGTGAGGGCGGCGTCACGCACGGTTGCAGACGGTCAGGACAGGCGCGCGGAGGTGGTCGCGGCGACGCGACGGGTCATCGCGCGCGACGGTCTCGACAAGGCGTCGATGCGCGCCATCGCCCAGGAACTCGGCTGTACGACGGGAGTGCTCACGCATTATTTCCGCGACAAGGAGGCGATGCTCGATGTCGTGCTCGCCGAAATCGTCGCGGGCGTCGACGACCGGCGCCAGCGGCTGCTGTCCGGCGATTACGGCCTCGCCGACGTCATCGACTATCTGTGCGACACCCTGCCCAATTCGGACGATCAGATCGAATGGTGGAAGGCCTGGCTGGCCTTTACCTCGGCGTCGTTCGGGGCCGGGCGCCGGGGATCCACGCATACCCGTTTCTATGACCAGCTCCGCCGCAATTGGGAAAGCAGTTTCCGCGAGCTTGCAGCGCGGGGTGAGATACGTTCCGACATCGACCCGGCGCTGGAAGGCGACAGTCTGCTTGCGCTGCTCGACGGCATGGGGGTTCAGATACTGATCTCTCCCGACAAGCTGCCGCCCAATCGTCAGCGGGCGCTCCTGACCCGCCATTTTTCCAGCATAACTTCCTGAAAAGCAGCGTTTCAAAAGTCGAGCGGCTCACAGTGCGCCGCATAAATAACAACAGTCATCATGAAGGACACGATATGAGCACCACGACCGGAAATGGAACCAACTGGGACAATGTGTTTTCCTATCATCCCATGCCGGTCGATCTGGCCAGCGCGGACGGGGTTTTTCTCTTCGACACGCAGGGCGAACGCTATTTCGACGCTTCGGGCGGACCGTTCGCGGTCAGCATGGGGCATGGCCATCCGCGGCTGACCAAGGCCATCGCCGAGCAGCTTTCCTCTTACGCCTATGTCCATCCTATGCTCGGCAATCTTCGGCGCGCCGACCTTTGCGACCGCATCGCCGAGGTCGCTCCGAAGGGGATGCGGGCCAGCTATCTGGTTTCGGGCGGGTCGGAAGCGGTCGAGACGGCGATCAAGATCGCGCGGCAATACCATGTCGCGCGTGGGAACGGCGGCAAGCACAAGATCATCAGCAATTATGAATCCTATCACGGCATGACGCTGGCGACGATGAGCTTGTCAGGCAATCCAGGCACGACGCGTCACTATGATCCTATGATGCTGCAGTGGCCCAAGATCGAGCAATATAGCGACTATCGGAAACCCGAGGGCCTGTCGCGTGACGAATGGGGCGTGCTCGTGGCGAGAGAGCTGGAAAAGAGCATCCTTTATCACAGCGCCGACACAGTCGCCGCCTATATCGCTACGCCGCACGGTTGCGGCTCTGACTATGGCGTCGTGCCGCCCGACGCCTATTGGCGCGAAATCCGTCGCATCTGCGATGAGAACGATGTGCTGTTCATCGCCGACGAGGTCGTCACGGGCTTCGGGCGCACGGGCAAATGGTTCGGGATGGACCATTATTCCGTCGATCCCGACATGATCGCCTTCGCCAAAGGGGTCTCGTCCAGCTATGTGCCGCTCGGCGGCGTCATCGTCAGCGACGCGGTCAATGACGTGTTCAACAAGGGGGTGGGGTTCGTTCACGGCTTCACCAACGGCGGCAATGCGCTTGCCTGCGCCGTCGGCTGTGCGGTGATCGAGGCGATCCGCGAGGACGGTCTGCTTGAGGCGGTGCGCGAGCGCGAGGCGCAGCTTTTCTCCTATCGCGACCGACTGCTCGCGCATCCGAACGTTGCCGACGTGCGCGGGTGGGGCCTGTTCATGGTGCTCGAACTGGTCAAGCCCGATCCTGATGGGAAGCGCAATTTCTTCGCCCCGCAGGATCAGGCGGAGCTCAAGTTCCAAACGGCGATGCTGCGCAATGGGGTTGCGATGTACTCCACGCTTTACGGCCCGAACCGGCGCCCGGTGATGCAACGCGGCTTGCCCATGTGGATTGCGCCTGCGTTTATCATTTGTGAGGCTGAGATGGCCGAAATGATGGATCGGATCGATCGTGCGCTGCACCAGTGGGAGCAGGGGATGACGATGCCATGACGTTCTTGAATGTCAGATACCAAAACTGCCGATATGAGCATTGGCGGGTGGTATTGTTGCCTGGCGTCGTCATATAATCTTATCTCTGAACCTCCGGTGGTATCCGCTAAACTGGATTGAGGTGACACGGCGAAAGTGGTCCAGACGTAATGTTGGTATTTCCGGCGGATTTTTTTTGTTTGGGTGGTGCGTCGATGAAGAAGCAGAGGTTTTTCAGGGAGCAAGTCGTGCCGGTTTTTGGCAGGCGGAGATGGGCCTGCCGGTGAAGGATTTGATCCGCCAGATCGGGATAGCAGAGCAGGCATAGCGTAGCCGAGGGTGGACGCCCCCGCGATGCTTCGACAGATTCACTCTGTCGGAGAAGAGGAGGAAGACATGACCGTATAGGCTGGACTGGAAGTTTCGAAGGACGAGACCGCGATCTGCATCCGGGCATATTCTGTGTGAAGGCAGGGCCTCGTCGAACGGCGATGCGCGGCCTCGCCCCATATGAATATATCTGCAAATGCTGGGCAAATGAGCCCACACGATTTACCTTGAACCCGCACCATCAAAGGCGGGGACCAAACACCCAAGCCGATACGCGACGTCAATTATTACTCGCTTCCTGCTCGGCCTCGAACGCTCGCTTGCCCTTGCGTTGCCAACGGACGAGGGCATAGTTGCGGTCCTCCCCGCGCAATTTGTCCGCAACAGCAAGGAACGCGCCATAGATCGTGGCGCGATCGTCGTCGGTCAGATCGACGAGCCCGGCCTTCACGGCGAGCCCGCCGAGTTCGATGAGTTGCTTCGTGCGCTCGCGGCGCTCGACCACCCAAAGACGGGCGCGGCGACGACAGGTTCACCAGCCGCGCGATGATCGAAACCGAGCAGCGGTTGCAGCGCGCCAGCGAATTGATGGCCGAGCGCGAACGGCACCGCACCGACGAACAGGCGCGCGAAGCCGCCTTCACCAGCGCGCAGGGGCGCGGGTTGGACCTGTCGGGCGAGCAGCGCGCGGCGTTCGATCATGTGATCGGCGGACGGGATTTGAGCGTCATCGTCGGTTACGCAGGGACCGGCAAGAGCGCGATGCTGGGGGTTGCGCGGGAGGCGTGGGAGCGGTCGGGGTTCGAGGTGCGCGGCGCGGCGCTGTCAGGCATCGCGGCGGAAGGATTGGAGAACGGTTCAGGCATCGCGTCGCGCACCATCGCCAGCATGGAACATGGCTGGTCGCAGGGCCGCGACATGCTCACCGCGCGCGATGTGCTGGTGATATCCGGTCCGACAATGGCCCGGAATTTATCGCGACGGCGGTGCAGGAATGGCTGGCGAAGATCGGAGTGAAGACGCTCTACATCGCCCCCGGATCGCCATGCGAGAATGGATACTGCGAGAGCTTCAACGGGTCGCTGCGCGATGAACTGCTCAATGGCGAGATCTTCTACTCGCTCGCCGAGGCCCGCATCCTGATCGAAGCCTGGCGGCGACATTACAACACCGTCCGGCCGCACAGCTCGCTCGGGTATCGACCACCTGCGCCGGAGGCCGTTCCATCGCCAGTGTTGCCCTCCGGTTCCGCTTCGCTCCACCTACGGCCAACACTGGCGATGGAGGCGCGAATGTCTGGTGCGGATCAGCTTGCGCGCGAGATCGGGGCGGTCGAGCGTGTGCGTGAAGAAGAACCGCAATGGGCCGACGATGCTGTTCATGGTCGGCGCCGGGACGCCTGCCTCGAGCTGCTCGAACTGGAACTGGCGGATATCCTCGGCGGTCGCGGTGTGGGGAGAGCGCTGCAGCCAGGTCGCGAACCGTCCGACGTCGCGCAGATAGTTACGCTGCGTCTCCGGTCCGAACCTCCGCATCGCCATGTCGTCGAGCAGGCGCTGGCGTAGCGGGCTGATCGGGCTAATCTGTACAAGCTCATTCATCGTTCGACTCCTCAGTTGAAGGAGCCGAAAGGGTCCGCCTCTGACCGCAGACGTTCAATCAGGCGCGGCGTTCGTCGGGCCGCTTTACATCGAGGCTAGCGCCAATCCGCGACAGCGGTTCGTGCACCGGCCAGAAATTGATGTTCTCTAGCATTCCTCTCCGACAATTCGGCGTCCGTGTCGCTTAATGGGAGGAGCCGTCACCGATGCGGGCTTCATTATCTGCCACATCGCGATCGCTATACGCACTTCTCGGAAATCATCGCCTTCTCCGCCAGCTGCCACGTCGGCTTCACGGACGTAGCCCTGCGCTCGAAGATATTGAGCGGCGGCCGCGCGGGCCGCTTCTAGAACAGCTTGATCATCCAAAAGTCGACCTTTCCAGTTCGAGCCGAATTGCACGGCGATGTTTGTAGCTTCAAAAAGCCGAAAATGCGCTCCAAACCTGATTCTTCGGTCAAAACCCGAAATCGACGAAAGGCAGTAAACCGTTTCGGCCTTCCACATTATGCCATCGGGTTCGCGGGCAACGGGTTGGGAGCGGGCTCACGCACACTCGATCGGCGGATCATTTTCCCCCTGCAAGACGGCCTGGCGGCTATCGGCGAATTTCGGTGCGACACCCGGATCAGATTACCAGCGACGCCGGTCCGGCAGAGGACAGATACATTGAGAGCATGGTCAGCCCGCGCCGCACGCCCGATACATCGACCGCGCCGCCAAGCGATACGCGCAACGCATGCACTACGCTTGTTCCGCCGGGCAAAAAGCGGTCCGCCGGTATGGCGGCCATGCCCGCGCCAGCGAGCGCGCTGCTGATCTGGGCCGCGTTTCCGTCGGCGCCGAGAGTTACCCAAAGATGATAGCCGCTGGGATGGGCGGCGTAGCTTGCTGGCGGCAGAATTTCCGCCGCGATCGCTTGGCGCCGTATGGCTTCGGCGCGCGTTTCGGCGATCAGCCGGTCATAGCGGCCATCTTCGACCCAGCAGGTCAAAATCGCTGCGTTAAGCGGCGGGGGCATCACATTGCTGTCATGTATCTGGCCAGCCAGAGCCATCGCCTGACGCAGCGAAGGCGCACGGACATGGGCGACACGCAGCGCGGGCGAGATAATCTTGGAACTGGTTGCGACATACCAGGCGAGTTCCGGGACAAAGCTGGACAGAGGCGCCAGCGGATGCGCGTCAAGCATGCCATAAGCATCGTCTTCGATGATCTGGATGCCGTGCTTGCGCACCACCTCGGCGAGCGCCGCGCGCTCGCTTTTACGCAGTGTCGTCGTCGTCGGATTGTCGTTCGTCGGTACGAGATAGAGCGCCGCAATCTTCCTGGTTCGGCAAAGGGCTTCCAGTTCCGCCGCATCGACGCGGGCCATGGGTGCGAGCTTCAGCCCAGCCTTTCGAGCGAGTGCAAGGAACCCCGGATAGACATAAGGTCCGCAGGCGACGGCGTTGCCGGACTCCAGCGCCGCGCTGATGATGGCGTGCAGGGCATTTTGCGAACCCGCGGTCACGACCACCTCGTCTGGGTGGCTCGCCAAGCTCATTCGTTCAAAGATCCGTGCTCCTGCGATCCGGTCGGTCTCGCATCCGCCCGCGGGAGCGTAGTGGAGCCGACCGCCCGCTCCGGGGGAGCTTAGCAGGGCACTGGTCGTGCGTTCCCACGCAGTGAGCAGCGACCCGCTCTCGAGTTCGGGCGGCATGTTCATGCCCGTATCACGCGGAGGTGGCCCAGCGGCAATCATGCCCTGCGGCAGAACAAAGCTTCCGGCGCGTCCACGCGCCATGATCAGGCCTCGACTTCGCGCCTGATCATAAGCTTTGGTGACGGTAGTGAGATCGAGGCCGAGACGGGCGGCGAGATCGCGCTGCGGGGGGAGGCGGTCACCGCCGCGCAGTTCGCCCGCTTCGATCGCTGAGGACAATGCCTCGGCGATCGCCAGATATTTGGGTCCGCCAGCCCCATCTAGATCAGGGAGCCAATCCTGCTTGATCACGCCTGGTCGTCCTCCTTCGCGCGCGCATTGAGTTTGGCCCATAGCGCGCCGGTGCCCGCTTCCTGCGCCTTGTTCACATATTGCGATGCGACCAACCATCCCTTGATGGGATGCAGCGCAAGCACGCAAGGGATAATCATCAGCGGCACCGAGACAAGCGCGTGCATCCACCAAGGCGGGCTGAAAGCCACCTCGAACCACACCACCAGAAAGATGAGCGGAAAAGCGATGAAGCATAACGAAAAAAATGCCGGCCCGTCGTCGGGCGTTGCAAATTCATAGTCCAAGCCGCACTCAGGACAGAGATGCTCGACCTTCAGCCAGTGCTTGAACATTTTGCCCTTTCCGCAGTGTGGACAGAGACCGTGGAGGCCGGATTTGTAGATCCAAGCCCACTTCTCGCGCGTATCGAAATCGCCTGCCATATATAACGCCTACATATTACCATACAATTTGCCGTACATAAGAATACACTCGTGAAATGTCCAGTCTTCAGCATTTCACTTCCGCGTACTCATGGCTGGTTCGCTTGAAAGGCATGGCCGCCTAAACAATCGCCGGTCTAGGTCAGTGGCCTTAATATGGACGTTCGGATTGCCCGTTTGGTGCCAAGGCTGGCTACCGGTTTGGATGCAATATGTTAGCAACGTCTCAATGGCGGCTTCGTCCGGACGTCATCGGAAAGCGGCCAGTCGGCTACCGGCCAAAGTCGGCGGTATCGGCTACTGGCGGGACAGCTAGCGCCTCCCAATGGCCAGAAAGGGGTGTATTTCTGCCAATCCCGAAGCTACCGGCCGCTGAAGGCAGCGGTTGGCTAGACGATTATCATCGGCTGGCGCTGAAATTGCCAAAAACGCCTTCCCACGCGCCAAACCCGAGCAGGATGCGCCCTACCATCATCGCGATCAGCAATCCCAGCAGCAGCACCCATCCCAGCATGATGCCGGTCGTCATGCGCCAGCTTTTGGGTGGCAGGCCCTGAAACAGGAAGGTCGCGATGCCTGCAAGATTCACGCACACCAGATTGACGGTAAACAGGAACATCGCATTGGCCCCGGCAGCAGGCAATCCTGCTCCAGTGTAGATGCCCGCCGCAGTCAGCGGCGGAACCAGCGCAACGGCGACCATCACACCCACAAGTGCCAGTGATGCCCCGCGACCGAAGGCCAGCACCCCGGCCGCGCCGCATGCAAGCGCAAGCGCAATATCGGCCGACTGGACCAGTGTCCGATTGCGCAACTCAGGGGTCAACGGATCAATCGTCACGATCATGCCGATCACCATGCCCGCCACGATTGCCAACACGCAGCCCAGTGCCAGTGTCGCAAACGCTTGCCGGCCCAACTTCCAATCGCCAACCGTCGCCGCCAGGGCCAATCCCATTGTGGGCCCAAGCAAAGGCGCGATGATCATTGCGCCAATTATTACGGCCACCTGCCCGCTGCGCATTCCAAGGCCTGCGATGATCGCCGACAAGGTCACCGTCAGCACGAAGGAAGGACGGATGTGCAAGCTTTCTGCGATGTCATCGTAGAGTTCATCAGTGCTCAGCCGGTCGCGGCTGAAAAAGCGTTCCAGCCATGTGGGCGGCGCTAGGCCGGACATCAACGGCAGCTCGGTCGCAGGGCTTTCTTCCATCGCAGGCAACACGGCTTCCAACTGCGCAACATGCGTCGTGAAGGAAGGCACAGCGGCAAACGCATCCTCCAGATCGATCAACAGACGTTCGGTATAACGCTGCTGGACGATGCAGGTGTATTTCTCCTGCGCGCCCGGAAGGGTTTCGCGCCAGAATCGGCGTGTGTGGCGCGGCAGGATCGTTTCCAGCTGCGCGATCTGATCTTCCGGCAGATATATCTGGACAAGCCTAGCTGACATTGATCCCCCATCTCATGATCCCGTGACCACAGTGTAAGGTAACCTGATCATTCGAACCAGAGAGCGGGTGCCGTTCAAGCGGAGGCGCAAAACGATAGCGTAGTCCGGCCAGTGGTGAAAACCACCATTGCTCCTAATTCCAAACCTTCAATGGGCTCTTCGGCCAAGCGACCGGAATGGGATCGTTGGCTGTCATTGTCGCTCCACCGGCTACGAACGTCCGGTTCTTTATGTTCGCCGCTAGAAAGTAGCCAGACCGAAACCGGCCATTCCCCTCCTTGGAAAGTGCGTGGATGAACTAAGCGCCTCTTGCCGGTGTTGGGGACGGCGTGACCTGACCCCCATCTTTCATCCAGCTGCAACTAGAGGCCGAGGGGTGTTGTCGCGCATAAGCGCAGGTGAAGCAACGGGCGGGGTTAACCCCGCCCGTTGCTTTTCGAGTTCGGCGGCGAACGCCGCCGGGGTGGCGT
>QFCS01002140.1_pt1 | contig 15808 bp, 14 predicted proteins | sample 3576561 | NCBI WGS metagenome assembly QFCS01 | reverse complement strand
TGGCAGATCGGCTTCACCGCCACCGTCTACGGCTTCGACCTCACCGTCGCCTATGTCGACACAAACCTCGACATCGCAAACTGCGCCAATACCCAGAACTGCCAGGCGCGCGCCATCTTCAGCGTCAGCAAGACCTTCTGACGGCCGCGCAAGGCCGCCACGCCATACACGCGTCATACAGCCGCCCGGCTTGCGAGCAGACCGGGCGGCTGTCATTTTCAAGGCATGAATGGCGTTCGGTTCGATCTAGCCGTCATCGGGGCCGGCCTGAACGGCAGTCTTCTGGCGCTTGCGGCAGGCGAAGCCGGCCTGCGCACCATCCTGATCGACCGCGTCCCGCTCGACACGCTGGCCGATGCTGCCTTTGACGGACGGACGACTGCCGTCGCCTACACCAGCAAAAGGCTGTTCGACGCGCTCGACGTCTGGCCGGCGGTGAACGATCAGGCCGAACCGATATTGGACATCCGCATCTCTGATTCGGGGCACGACGGGCGGACAAGTCCGTTCTTCCTTCATTTCGACCATCGCGAGGCAGCAGACGGCGACGACGAGCCCCCGCCCATGGGCTGGATCGTCGAGAACCGGTTCCTTCGTGCCGCGCTCGCGCAGCGCCTGACGGCCTGCCCGGCGGTCGAGATCGTGGCGCCCGACGAGGTCATCGAGACGCGACGGGACGACAGTCGCGCCGAGCTGGTGCTCAGGAGCGGCCGCCGGATCCAGGCAGCGCTCGTCGCGTCGGCCGAAGGCCGCTTCGGCGCCCTGCGCGAGGACGCCGGCATCGGCGCCCAGGCCTGGTCCTATCGCCAGACCGCAATCGTACTGGTGGCACGTCATGAGCGGCCCCATCGCGGTATCGCCCAGGAAAAGTTTCTGCCGAGCGGCCCCTTTGCCATCCTGCCGATGCGTGACGAACAAGGGGAGCATCGTTCGTCGATCGTATGGACCGAACGGACCGACCTCGCACGCCGCCTGCTTGAACTCGATCCTGTGCGCTTCCAGGCGGAGTTTGCCCGACGTTTCGGCGATCATCTCGGCCATGCCGAGCCGGTCGGTCGCCGCTGGTCGTACCCGTTGAGCCTGGTCCATGCCGAGCGCTACGTCGACACCCGCCTGGTTCTGGTCGGGGACGCCGCCCACGGCATCCATCCCATTGCCGGCCAAGGCTACAATCTCGGCGTGCGCGACGTCGCCGCCCTGGTCGAGGTTCTGGTCGAGGCCAGGCGCCTCGGTCTGGACGTCGGCGCCGCCGACACGCTGGAGCGCTATGCCCGTTGGCGCCGTGCGGACAATTTCGCGATGGTCGCCGCCACGGACGTGCTCAACCGGCTATTCTCCAACGACGCCCCGCCGCTCCGCTTGGCGCGCGATCTCGGCCTCGCTGCCGTCAACCGTATGCCGGTCCTCCGCCGCTTCTTCGCCCGGCACGCCATGGGGCTGGTCGGCGACCTGCCGAAGCTGATCAGGGGCGAACGGCCCTAGACTCCAGAGGGCACGCGCCCTATCTCAAGGGCCGTCTCATCGAGGAATCCCATGGCTCAGGCGCAAGTCCCCGTGACCGTGCTGACCGGCTATCTCGGCGCCGGCAAGACCACGCTGCTCAATCGCATCCTGAGTGAGCAGCACGGCAAGAAGTACGCCGTCATCGTCAACGAGTTCGGCGAGCTCGGCGTCGACAACGATCTCGTCGTGAACGCCGACGAGGAAGTCTTCGAGATGAACAACGGCTGCATCTGCTGCACCGTGCGCGGCGACCTGATCCGCATCATCGAAGGCCTGATGAAGCGCAAGGACAAGTTCGACGGCATCCTGGTCGAGACGACCGGGCTGGCCGATCCCGGACCGGTGGCACAGACCTTCTTCACCGACGACGAGGTCAAGGCCAGGACCCGGCTCGATGCGATCGTCACCGTGGTCGACGCCAAGCACTTCCTGGGGCAGCTCGAGCAGGGCAACGAAGCCGAAGAGCAGGTGGCCTTCGCCGACGTCGTCCTGCTCAACAAGACCGATCTGGTGAGCTCCGAGGAACTGGCCGAGGTCGAAGCCAGGATCCGCTCGATCAACCGCTATGCCCATATCTTCAGAACGCAGAAGAGCCAGATCGGGCTCGAGGCGATCCTCGACAAGGGTGCCTTCGATCTCAAGCGCATCCTGGAATTCGAACCGGACTTCCTGCACCACGGTCACGACCACGATCACGAGGAAGAGGTGAAGAGCCTGTCCCTCGTTGCCGACCGCCCCGTCGATCCCGAGCGCTTCCAGAAGTGGATGGGGGCGCTGCTGCAGTTGCGCGGCGGCGATATCTTTCGCAGCAAGGGCATCCTGGCCATTGATGGCGCGCCGCGCCGCTACGTCTACCAGGGCGTCCACATGATGATGGATTCCGACTGGGGCTCTCCCTGGAAGGAAGGCGAGCCGCGCACCAGCAAGCTCGTGTTCATCGGTCGCAATCTCGACGGCGACAATCTCCAGCGCGGCTTCGAGGACTGCCTGAAATAGCGTGAAGCTCGATCTCTCCAATCCGGCTTGGCGTCAGAGCCTGCCGCCGGCTCGCTCCATCGCAGGTGATGCCCCGGTTGCCGCCTGCGCCTTCAACATGGACGGGTCGGTCGCCGGCTTCGCGCTGGGCGATGGCTGCGTGCGTCTGCTGCCGGCCGACATCCATGCTGCAGAAACGCCGGCGCCTGCTCCCCTCCATGGCGGAGCGGTGCTGTCGCTGGTCGGCGACCCGGCCGGCGGGGGCTTCGTGAGCGGCGGCGACGATGGCCGGCTGCTCCGCATTGCCGCCGATGGCAGCGCAGCCGAGCTTGTCAGCCAGAAGGGCAAGTGGTTCGAGCATCTCGCCGCCCATCGCGCGACGGGTGCAGTCGCGGCCTCCGCCGGCAAATCTGCCTTCGTCGTGAAGGCCGGCAAAGTGAAGGAGTTCGGCCCGCACCAGAGCACGGTGGCCGGCCTCGACTTCAGCAAGGACGGCAGTCGGATCGCCTGCGCCCATTATGGCGGCGTCACGGTGTGGAGCATCGGCCAGGTGGTCCTGCCGCCACGCCGTCTCGCCTGGCCCGGCAGCCACATCGCTCTCAAGTGGAGCACCGACGGCAAGTTCATCGCCACCGGCACGCAGGAGAACGACATCCATGTCTGGCGCATGGCGCAGGCCACCGACATGCGCATGCAGGGCTATCCCGCCAAGGTGAAGTCGCTGTCCTGGACCGCCGACGGGCGCTTCCTCTACACCTCGTCCCAGCCGGTGTTCACGGCATGGCCGTTCTCGGGCAAGGGCCCCGAAGGCAAGCCGCCGCTGCAGTTCGGCGAGGAGGGCGCGGGTCTCCTTTCGGTGGTCGCCGCCCATCCGGCAGCGGAATTCGTCGCTGGCGGCTACGACTCCGGGGAACTGCAGCTCGGCGACATCAGGACCAAGCGGTCGGTCGTTCTGAAGATGGCCGACGGCTCGGCCATCACCTGCCTCGCCTGGTCGCCGGACGGCTGGCGGTTGGCCGCGGGCAACGATGCGGGCACGCTGCTGGTGCTGGATCTGCGGCGCTGACCTCCAGCTCATCTCGTCCCGCTTCAGCCGTTACGCACCAACACGCGATGCGATAGCAGACAGAGCACGCCGGCGATGCCCATCGCCATGGTCATGGGTGCGATCGTGCCGTCGAAGGTCTGGCCGACGATGGCGCCGAAGATCGCGCCGATGCCGAACTGCATGACCCCCATCAGCGACGACGCCGTGCCTGCCATGTGCGGATAGCGCTGCAGCGCCATTGCCACGGAATTGGGCGCGATCAGGCTGATGGTGGCGATCTGGGGCGCGAAGCAGGCCAGGAAGGGCCACAGGCCGATCGTGCCGTAGCGGGCCTCGATCAGGCCCAGCACCAGCGCCGTCAGGCCCGAGATCGCCGGCACGAACACGGCATAGCGGAGGATGCGTCCGGCACCGAACACGGGTGCGAACTTCGCGTTCAGGAGGCTGCCCAGCGTCATGAAGATGACCATGCTGCCGAACACCAGGCCATAGGCACGCGGCGAGATTCCGTACTTCTCGATGAAGACGAAGGGTGAGCCGCTCAGGAACGACAGCAGCGCCGAGAACATGAACGTGCTGGTGAAAGCGTAGCCCATGAAGGCGCGATGGCGCATCAGCTCGCCGAAACGCCTGAGGATCGCCGACAGCACCAGCGGCTGGCGATATTCCGGGAGCAGCGTCTCGGGCAGGCGCAACCAGGCGAAGACGAAGGCGACCACGCCGACCGCGGCGAGCACCCAGAAGATGGCGCGCCAGCCGAGGAACCACAGGACCTGGCCGCCGATCAGCGGCGCCACCATGGGCGCGATCGACGTGCAGGCCATCATCAGCGACATGGCGCGCGCCGCCTGGTCGCGCTCGGCGAGATCGCGCACCATGGTGCGTGCCAGCACCACGCCGCCGCATGCCGCCAGTCCCTGGAGGAAGCGCAGCAGCACGAGCTGGCCGGCCGCCGCGGCGAACGCGCAGCCGACGCTCGTCAGGACATAGACCGCGAGGCCGCCCAGGATCACCGGCCGCCGGCCGAAGCGGTCGCCCGCGGGACCATAGAAGATCTGGCCCGCGCCGAAGGCGATGATGAAGGCCGACAGGGTGAGCTGGATGTCGCCCGCCGTGCCCCTGAGATCGACCGCGATGACCGGCAGCGCGGGCAGGTACATGTCGATCGACAGCGGCGTGAAAGCGGACAGGAGAGCCAGCACTGCCAGCAGCAGCGGCGTCAGCGTGGGACGTTGTTGTGGGGAGGGGGTCATGGGCGCGGGTTCTATAACGGACATGCTATAAGCGGACCATGTCGATGCTGCCGGAACTCACGGAGCCGCAGATCCGCCGCTATGCGCGCCACATCGTGCTCGCGGAAATAGGCGGTCTCGGCCAGTCGCGACTGATCGCCGCGCGGGTGCTGGTGGTCGGTGCCGGCGGCCTTGGCGCACCCCTCCTGCAGTATCTCGCTGCCGCCGGCGTCGGCACGCTGGGCGTGATCGACGATGACAGCGTCGACCTCTCGAACCTGCAGCGCCAGGTGATCCATCGCACCGAGGATATCGGCGCGACCAAGGCCGCGAGCGCCAAGCGCGCCCTGCAGGCGGTCAATCCGGAGGTCCGCGTCGAGACCTACGAGGAGCGTCTCACGGCCGAGAACGCCGAGCGCCTGATCGCGGGCTACGACATCGTGGCCGACGGCAGCGACAACTTCGCCACGCGCTACCTGCTGAACGACACCTGCCACCGCCTGCGCCGGACGCTGGTCGCGGCGGCCATCCTGCGCTTCGACGGCCAGATCTCGACCTACAAGGCCTGGCAAGGTGCAGGCCATCCCTGCCTGCGTTGCCTGTTCCCCGTGGCGCCCTCGGAGGATGCCGTGCCGAGCTGCGCCCAGGCAGGCGTGCTCGGCTCACTGGCCGGCACGCTGGGCGCATTGCAGGCGACCGAGGTCGTCAAGGAGATCCTGGGCGTTGGCCGCTCGCTGTCGGGGCGGCTGGTGATGTACGACGCCCTGGCCGGGGCATTCGACGAGATGGCGATCGCCAAGCGGCCCGACTGCCCGACCTGCGGGGCGCGATGACGGGGTTGCAGAGACATGGCGGCATCTCGGTGATCGTGCGCTCCGGCGACTACGAAAGCGTGCACTATGCGCTGGCGCTCGCCGCCGCGGCGCTCGCCGTCAACAAGCCGGCGGTGCTGTTCTTCACCATGGCCGGCATCCACGCCCTTGGCGGTCCGCCGCCGCCGCTCGGTGGCTGGGCGCGCGACGCGGAGAACCGGGCGCACGGGGTCGGCGACTTCGAAACGCTGCTGCAGGCCTGCATCGAGCTTGGCGCGCGCTTTATCGTGTGCGAAATGGGCCTGCGCTCGCTCGGCATTGACCGGGCGACGCTGCGCGCCGACGTGCCGTTCACGGTGGCGGGCATCGTGACCTTGCTGGAAGAGACCGCGCCCGGCATGCACCTGGTGACGCTCTAGGAAGAAAGATCGGGAGAACCATGACATCAGCCGCCTTCGACGTGCTGGGAATCGGCAACGCCATCGTCGACGTCATCAGCCATGCCGAGGAGTCGTTCCTCGGCCAGCACGGGCTGGTGAAGGGCAGCATGATGCTGATCGACGAGCAGCGTGCGAAGTCGCTGTACGACGCCATGGGTCCGGGCATCGAGGTCTCCGGCGGCTCTTGCGGCAACACCATGGCCGGCATCGCGTCGTTCGGCGGCAAGGGCGCCTATATCGGCAAGGTGCGCGACGACCAGCTCGGCGAGGTGTTCGGCCACGACCTGCGCTCGATCGGCGTCAGCTTCAAGACCGCCAACGCCACGCAGGGCCCGGCGACGGCGCGCTGCCTGATCCTCGTGACGCCCGACGCGCAACGCACCATGAACACCTATCTCGGCGCCTGCACCGGCCTCGGCCCGGACGACATCGACACCAGCCTGGTCGGCTCGGCCAAGGTGACCTACGTCGAGGGCTATCTGTGGGATGCGCCGGAAGCCAAGAAGGCGGTGCTGAAGGCCTTCGACGCCGCGCACGCCGCGGGCCGGCTGGTCTCGATCACGCTGTCGGATTCCTTCTGCGTCCACCGCTATCGCGACGAGTTCCGAGATCTGATCCGCAACAAGGTCGACATCCTGTTCGGCAACGAAGCCGAGATCAAGGCGCTCTACGAAGTCGAGACCTTCGAGGAGGCGCTCGAGGCGACCCGCAAGGAGGCCAGGATCGCAGCGCTGACGCGCAGCGAGAAGGGCTCGGTGGTGATCAAGGGCGACGAGACCCATGTCGTTCCGGCCGCCGCCGTGACGAAGATCGTCGACACGACGGGCGCCGGCGACCTCTATGCCGCGGGCTTCCTGTTCGGCTACACGCACGACAAGCCGCTGGCCGAATGCGCGCGGCTGGGCGGCATCGCGGCGGCCGAGGTGATCTCCCACGTCGGCGCGCGGCCCGAGCAGGCGCTGGGCAAGCTCGCTTGAGCCCCCCGGCTGCCAGCCCGGCGTCGGCCCGCGGCTGGCGCGACACCCTGGCGATCTACGCGCATCCGCGCGTGGTCACCTTCCTGTTCCTCGGCTTCTCCGCCGGCCTGCCGTTCCTGCTGGTCTTCACGACGCTGTCGGCGTGGCTGCGCGAGTTCGGCGTCAGCCGCACCGCGATCGGCTTCCTGAGCTGGATCGGCATCACCTACTCGATCAAGTTCGTATGGTCGCCCGTGGTCGACCGCGTGCCGCTGCCGCTGCTGACGCGGCTGCTCGGCCGGCGCCGCTCCTGGATGCTGCTGGCGCAGGCGGGAATAGGGCTCGGCCTGCTGGCCATGTCCTTCTGCGATCCGCGCACCGACCTGTGGTGGCTGGCGGTGTTCGCCGTCGTGGTCGCCTTCTCGTCGGCGACGCAGGACATCGCGCTCGACGCCTTCCGCATCGAGGCGACCGACGAGACCCTGCAGGGCGCCACGGCGGCGACCTACCAGCTCGGATACCGCATCGCCGTGCTGGCCGCCGGCGCGGGCGCGCTCTATCTCGCCGAGTTCGGCTCCTGGCCGCTCGCCTACCGCGTCATGGCGGCGCTGGCGCTGGTCGGTATCGCGACCACGCTCATGATCCGCGAGCCCGCGCCGCGCCCGGCCGCCGGCACCGCCGAGCGCGAAGGCAAGATCGCCGACTTCGCGGCGCGCAACGCCGCGCTGCCGCCGGCGCTGCGCGAGGCGCTGGTCTTCGTCTACGGCGCCATCGTCTGTCCGTTCGTCGACTTCTTCGCCCGCTTCCGCTGGCACGCGCTGGTCCTGCTGGCCTTCATCGGCCTGTTCCGGCTGAGCGACATCGCGATGGGCGTGATGGCCAATCCGTTCTACATCGACATGGGCTTCAGCCTCGCGGAGATCGCCAACGTGACGAAGCTCTACGGCTTCGTCATGTCGATCCTGGGCGCCCTGCTGGGCGGCGCGCTGGTCTTCCGCATCGGCGCACCGCGCCTGCTGGCACCATCGGTGTTCCTGATCGCCGTCTCCAATCTCACCTTCGCCTGGCTGGCGATGGTCGGCCGCCCCGACACGCTCGTGCTGGCGACGGCGATCAGCGTCGACAACCTGGTGAGCGGCATGGCCGGCTCGGTGTTCATCGCCTTCCTCTCGGGCCTCACCAACACCGCCTACACCGCGACGCAATACGCCCTCTTCACCTCCATCATGACGCTGCCCGGCAAGCTGGTCGGCGGCTTCTCCGGCCTGATGGTCGACTGGCTGCAATCCGAGGCCTCGACGAAGTTCGGCGGCTACGCGATCTTCTTCGTCTACACCGCGCTGCTCGGACTGCCGGCGCTGGTGCTGGCGATGATGGTGCGCCGCCACTTCGACGAGGCGGGACAAAAAGAAACCCCTCCTTCCGCGAGGAAGGAGGGGCAGTAACTCGGCGTCGGGGTGTCATCCGCGCCGGGGGAACCGACCCGGTCTGGTGCGGCGCGTGGGGTTGCCGACCGAAACGGGCATCTCCCTCTAACCGTGCGGCGCTACAAAACGGTGACCGCGCGTGTGGATAAAGCTCAGCCGGGCGTTGCGTCGAGCGCGTAGCCCGCCGCCCGCACGGTGCGGATCACGTCGGCATTGCCCTCGCCGTTCAGCGCGATGCGCAGGCGGCGGATATGCACGTCGACGGTGCGCGCCTCGACATAGACGTCCTTGCCCCACACCGAGTCGAGCAGCTGCTCGCGAGAGAAGACGCGGCCGGGATGCTCCATGAATGGCGCAGCAGGCGGAATTCGGTCGGGCCGAGATGGATCGGCTTGCCGCCCCGCGTCACGCGGTGGCCCACCAGATCCATGACGATGTCGGCATAGGACAGCGCCTCGTCGGCCAGCGCCGGCCGGATACGCCGCAGCACGGCGCGGATGCGGGCCACGAGCTCGGTCGGCGAGAACGGCTTGGTGACGTAGTCGTCGGCGCCGGCGTCGAGCCCGCGTACACGGTCGCCCTCCTCGCCGCGCGCCGTCAGCATGATGATCGGCAGGTTGGCCGTCGACGTCTGGCGACGCAGCTGGCGGCAGACCTCGATGCCCGACATCAGCGGCAGCATCCAGTCGAGCAGCACGATGTCGGGCACGTCCTCCTGCACCAGCGCCAGCGCCTCCTCGCCGTCATAGGCAACCGAAACGCGGAAGCCGGATTGCTCGAGGTTGTAGCGCAGCAGCTCGACCAGCGCCGTCTCATCCTCGACGACAAGCACGCGCGGCCGCATCTGCGTCGTTGGCGCATCGCGGCGCGGCGAGGCCTGCACCGTCATGCTCATGACGCCTTGTCCGCCGCATAGAGCGAGGCACTGCCCTTGGGCCGCACCTCGTCGAAGCCGTGTCCGGTCGCGCGGAAGCTCACCAGCTCGGCGATGTTGGTGACGTGATCGCCTGCGCGCTCGATGTTCTTGGCCATGAACAGCAGATGCGTGCAGGCGGTGATCGTGCGCGGATCCTCCATCATGTAGGTCAGGAGTTCGCGGAACAGGCCGGTATAGACCTGGTCGATCTCCTCGTCGCGCTGCCACACGTCGCGCGCCTTCTCGACGTCGCCCTGCACGAAGGCGTCGAGCACGTCCTTGAGCGCCGTCCGGACCAGCCGCCCCAGCCGCTCGATGCCGTTGACCGCGGCCGGCGGCGCGGTGACCGAGTTCAGCACCAGGGTGCGCTTGGCGGTGTTCTTGGCATAGTCGGCGATGCGCTCCAGCGCGGCCGCGATCTTGATCGAGGACAGGATGACGCGAAGGTCGACCGCCATCGGCTGGCGCAGGGCCAGCAGCCGGACCGTCTGTTCCTGCACGGCGTTGTCGAGCGCATCGACCCGCGCATCCTCGCCGATCACGCGCTCGGCAGCCTCGGAATCGCCCTGGCGCAGGGCGACCAGGCATTGCGCGAGCTGGCTCTCGGCGAGGCCACCCATCTCGCTGATCGTGGCGCTCAGCTTCTCCAGCTCCTCGTCGAAGCGCTTCAGCGTATGTTCGGGCATTTCCTTCTCCTCGTCAGCCGAAGCGGCCCGTGATGTAGGCTTGCGTGCGGCTGTCCTTGGGCGTGGTGAACAGCGTCTCGGTGGCGCCGAACTCGATCAGCTCGCCGAGATACATGAAGGCCGTGAAGTCCGAGACGCGGGCCGCCTGCTGCATGTTGTGCGTCACGATGACGATCGTGTAGTCCTGCTTCAGCTCGTCGATCAGCTCTTCGATCTTCGCGGTCGAGATCGGATCGAGCGCCGAACAGGGCTCGTCGAACAGGATGACCTCGGGCTTCACCGCCACGGTGCGGGCGATGCACAGGCGCTGCTGCTGGCCGCCCGACAGGCTCAGGCCGCTGGCGGCAAGCTTGTCCTTGACCTCGTCCCACAGCGCGGCGCGACGCAGCGCGGATTCGACCCGGGCGTCGAGCTCGGCGCGCGGCAGCGTCTCATAGAGCCGGATGCCGAAGGCGATGTTCTCGTAGATCGACATCGGGAACGGCGTCGGCTTCTGGAACACCATGCCGATGCGCGCGCGCAGCAGGTTGATGTCGACCCCTTCGCGCAGGAGATTCTCGCCGTCGAACAACACCTCGCCGGTGGCGCGCTGGCCGGGATAGAGGTCGTACATGCGGTTCAGGATGCGCAGCAACGTCGACTTGCCGCAGCCCGACGGGCCGATGAAGGCGGTCGTCTTGTTGGCATAGAGCGAGAGGCTGATGCTCTTCAGCGCGCGGTTGTCGCCGTAGAAGAACTCCAGGTTCTTGATCGACACCTTCGAGGCGAGATTGGCCGTGTCGACCTTGGCGTGCGACGCCACGGGAACGGCGGTCGCAAGGCCGTGGCCGTTGGTTGAAGCGGTGCTCATGACTACTTCCTGGCTGAAGTGAGGGATCGGGCGAGGATGCTGAGGGCCAGCACGGTGACGGTGATCAGCAGCGCGCCGGTCCAGGCGAGCTTCTGCCATTCGGCGTAGGGCGACAGCGCGAACTGGAAGATGACCACCGGCAGGCTGGGCATCGGTGCGTTCATGTCGGCGCTGAAGAACTGGTTGTTGAGCGCCGTGAAGAGCAGCGGCGCGGTCTCGCCGCTGATGCGGGCGATCGCGAGCAGCACGCCCGTCACGATGCCGGCGCGCGCCGCCCGGTAGGCGATGCGCATGATCATCAGCGCCCGCGGCAGGCCGATCGAGGCGGCGGCCTCGCGCAGCGTGTCGGGCACCAGCGAGAGCATGTCCTCGGTCGTCCGCACGACGACCGGGATGACGATCACCGCCAGCGCGACGGCGCCCGCCCAGCCCGAGAAGTGGCCCATCGGCGCCACCATGATCTCGTAGATGAACAGGCCGATCACGATCGACGGAGCGCTGAGCAGGATGTCGTTGATGAAGCGCACGACGCTCGAGAGCTTGTCGTGCCTGCCGTACTCGGCGAGATAGGTGCCGGCCAGGATGCCGATCGGCGTGCCGATGAGGACGGCCAGCACCGTCATGATCACGCTGCCGACGATGGCGTTGAGCAGGCCGCCCGCGGCGCCCGGCGGCGGCGTCATCTCGGTGAAGACCGAGAGCGAGAGCCCGCCGATGCCCTCGTAGAGCAGGATGCCGAGGATCAGCACCAGCCAGCCCAGACCGAACGCCGTGGCGATCAGAGCGAGGGTCTTGGCGATGGCGTTGCGGCGGCGGCGGCCGCCATAGCGCGGGCCGCCCGTCATCGCCGTGGTCTTGTCGCTCATGACGTCAGCCCTTCTGCTGCAGGCGCATCAGCATGTAGCGCGCGATGGCCAGCACGACGAAAGTGATGAAGAACAGGATGAGGCCGAGGGCGATCAGCGACGAGGTGTAGATGTCGCCCACCGCCTCGGTGAACTCGTTGGCGATCGACGCCGAGATCGTGGTGCCCGGCGCGAACAGCGAGGCCGACACGTGATGGGCGTTGCCGATCACGAAGGTGACGGCCATGGTCTCGCCCAGGGCGCGGCCCAGCCCCAGCATGAAGCCGCCGATCACGCCGACGCGGGTGAACGGCAGGACGACGTTGCGGAACACTTCCCAGGTGGTGCAGCCCACGCCGTAGGCGGCCTCCTTGAGGACCGGCGGCACCGCCTCGAACACGTCGCGCGAGATCGAGGTGACGAAGGGCAGCACCATGATGGCGAGGATCAGGCCCGCGGTCAGCATGCCGATGCCGTAGGGCGGCCCGGCGAACAGGATGTTCAGCACCGGCACGTTCTCGAACGCGCCGATCATGAAGGGCTGCACGTAGGTCTGCACGAACGGCGCGAAGACGAACAGGCCCCAGATGCCGTAGATGATGCTGGGGATGCCGGCCAGCAGTTCGATGGCGATGCCGATCGGCCGGCGCAGCACCGGCGGGCAGAGTTCGGTAAGGAAGAAGGCGATCATCAGCCCGACCGGCACGGCGATGACCATGGCGATGATCGAGGTAACCAGCGTGCCGTAGATCGGCGCCAGCGCGCCGAACTGCTCGGTCACCGGGTTCCACGACTCGTCGAACAGGAAGGAAAAGCCGAAAGTGCCGAGCGCCGGCGCCGCGCCAATGACCAGAGCGATGATGACGCCGCTGAGCAGGGCCAGCACCGTGAGCGCCGCCGCCCGGGTCAGGCCATGGAAGACCAGGTCCGTCAACCGCAGCCGCTTCAGAACGGCGCTGCGCGACGCCGCCTCGGCGGCCGTCACGCTTGTTCCCTTCAATGCCATGTCACTCACGCCCTGCCCCCCTCCACTGCATACCGTCAGGCTCCGCCCGCCCCGCGCGGGAAGGAGCGTCGGCGGGTGCCGGCAAGCCGGCACCCGCCCCGCGCATCAGTTCGTCGGCGAGTAGAGGGGCTTGCCCGCCGCGTCCTTGATCTCGCTGGTCCACATCTTCTGGATGTCGCTGACCACGTTGGCCGGCATCGGGACGTAGTCCAGATCCTCGGCCATCTTGTCGCCCTTGGCGTAGGACCAGGCGAAGAACTTGAGCGCTTCACCTGTCGTCGCCGCATCCTGCGGCTTCTTGTAGATCAGGATCCAGGTGGCCGCCGTCATCGGCCACGACTGGTCGCCGGGCTGGTTGGCCAGGATCACGCCGTAGCCGGGCTGCGACTTCCAGTCGGCATTGGCCGCCGCGGCCTGGAAGGACGCCATGCTCGGCGCGACGGTCTTGCCGGCCTTGTTGACCATGTTGGTGTGCGTCAGCTTGTTCTGCTTGGCGTAGGCGTACTCGACATAACCGATCGAGCCCTTGGTGTTGGCGACGTTGTTGGCGACGCCCTCGTTGCCCTTGGCGCCGATGCCGACCGGCCACTGCACCGCCGTGCTGACGCCGACCTTGGCCTTCCATTCCGGGCTCACGTCGGCGAGGTAGTAGACGAAGTTGAAGGTCGTGCCCGAGCCGTCCGAGCGGCGCACCGGCACGATCGCCTGCTTGGGCAGCTTCGCATTGGGATTGAGCTTGGCGATCGCGGCGTCGTCCCAGCTCTTGATCTGGCCAAGATAGATCTTGGCGATGGTCGGCCCGTCGAGGACGAGGTCCCCCGGCTTGACGCCTTCGAGATTCACCACCGGGACGATGGCGCCCATCACCATGGGGAACTGGGCGAGGCCCGACGCGTCGAGATCCTTGCCCGTCAGCGGCGCGTCGCTGGCGCCGAAGGTCACGGTCTTGGCCTTGATCTGCTTGATGCCGCCACCCGAGCCGATCGACTGGTAGTTGAGGCCGACGCCGGTCTCCTTTTTGTAAGCATCCGCCCACTTGGCATAGATCGGATAGGGGAAGGTTGCGCCAGCACCGGAGATATCAGCGGCGTTGGCAACCACAGACGACAGAGCCAGGACGGCCGTCGCCAGGGTGATCCGTGCAAAATTCATAGGGTCCCTCCTTCGAGAATTCGAAGCGCCCCTCCCTAGGAGCCGGAGGTCACTGTAATATTACAAATATTTGACAGTCCTATGACAGTCATGCCGGCGGCTATGGGCGGAACCGGAAATGCAGCCACGACCCATGGTCACCAAACGTAACTGACTTTTTGCGCTCCATATAGGCCCCCCGGGAAGGGACCCTGACGATGGTGTGACGGCGCTGCCGAACGCGAAACGCATGATGCGGAGCCTCGCTGCGAAGGGGTTGGCCGTCTGTCGACATGGAGCCGGTCCTCTTGAAAAGCGTCAGCCTCGATAAGCCACAACTTCCGGTGGGGAAGTCAAACGTTGTTGCGACGTCGAGGCCCCATACTCTCGTTCTTCAAACGAGTTTCGTCAGCGCCGCCAGCCCGACCGGTGGATCGGATTGCCAGGGCAGCAGGTAGAGGCGCCGGGCCAGGCCGCGCTCGACGCGGGCGATCTGCGCCTGCTCGCCGGCGAGGCGCGCCAGCAGCAGCGGGTCGCGCGTGCCGCTGCCCAGCAAGCTCCGGTTGATGACCCAGGCATAGGGCTCGATCTTCGCCCGGCGCAGATCTTCCTGCAGCGCGGCCGCTTCCGACACGGGAGTCGTTTCGGGCAAGGCCACCAGGATGATCCTGGAGTATTCCGGGTCCTGAAGCCGCATCAGCGGCGTCACGATGCGGCCCGGCCCGGTCGGAGCCATGTTCCGGGTCATCTCGCGATGATAGGCGCCCGTCGCATCCATCAGCAGCAGCGTATGTCCGGTCGGCGCCGTATCGAGGACCACGAACGAACTCCGCGCCTCCGCGACGATGCGCGAGAAGGCGTGGAAGACCGCCACCTCCTCGGTGCATGGCGACTCGAGGTCCTCGCGCAGCAGGGCGCGTTCCGCCTCGTCGAGGTCACCGGCCCGCGCCGTCATGATCCTGCCGATATAGCGCTCGGTTTCGACCTTGGGGTCGATCCGGTCGACCCGAAGGCCTTCCATCGGGGTCGCCAGGGTCGCGGCGACATGCGCGGCGGGATCGGTGGTGCTCAGGTGGACGCTGTGACCTCGCTTCACGAGCCCGACGGCCAGCGCGGCCGCCACGGTCGTCTTGCCCACGCCCCCCTTGCCCATCACCATGATGAGTCCGTGGCCGGCTGAGCCAAGATCATCGACCAGTCGGCCGAGCCCGGGCATTCCGGGCGCCTCCAGCGGCGCGGGCGCCGGGGCACGCCGGTCCATCGCCGGATCACCGCCCAGGACCTGACGCAGCGCCTTCAGCCCGACCATGTCGAAGGATCGCAGCGGCACGCGGTCCTGCGGCAGGGAACGCAATGCCTCGGGCAATTCGGCGAGGGCGGCCCGGCCAAGCATCTCGAACGAGTGCGCCACCGGGTCGGACGGATCGCTGGCCGTGAACACGCCATTGATCGCCAGGCGCTGGTTGGTCAGGCCGAGCGCACGCAATTCCGCGCTCGTGCGCGCGGCCTCGCGGACCGCACTCCTGTCGGCGCGCGTCACCAGGACGATGGTGGTGCGGGCCGCATCGCCGAGCGCCGCGACCGCCGCCTTGAAGCGCTCTTCCTGCATCTTGAGGCCGGAATGCGGCCCGAGGCAGGAGGCCCCGCGATCGTTGCCCTCGAGAAATCCGGTCCAGGCCTTCGGCAGGCTGAGAAGGCGAAGCGTGTGGCCGGTCGGCGCGGTATCGAAGACGACATGGTCGAACGCCTGGTCGGCCGACAGCAGACCGACGAACTCGTCGAAGGCCGCGATCTCCGTGGTGCAGGCGCCGGAGAGTTGCTCGTGGACGGTCGCGCGCTCCGCCTCGGTGGCCGCCTGACCCATCTGCGCCAGGACCCGCTGGCGGTAGGCTTCCGCCGCCGCCGCCGGATCGATGTTCATCGCAGCGAGACCGGGCGCCCCGGCAACCGGCCGAGGCGTGTTGGCGAGCGGCGTGCCGAG
>QFCS01001253.1_pt1 | contig 15844 bp, 18 predicted proteins | sample 3576561 | NCBI WGS metagenome assembly QFCS01 | reverse complement strand
GTTCGCGACGGCGACTTCGCGCCAGCCGTCCGCCCACACCGCTCAGGCAGTCCCGGATCCGGCGGCCCGCTCCGCCCGCCGGGCGAGCGCGTCGAAGGCGTCGCGCAGGGCGGGCGGCCCGACCACCACGATGTCGCTGTCGAACCGGGCCAGCCCCGCCGCCAACGCCGCCCAGGACCAGGAGCCCTCGGTGAGCCGGGTGCGGCCGGGCCCGGCCGGCTCGGCCCACCCGTCGTGGACGAAGGGCCGCACCCGGTCCACGGGCAGGTCCAGCACGACCTCGCCGACACACGGCCATCCCGAGCCACCGTCGGCGGCCGGCGACGCGGCACCACGCACGCGTGCCGTCACGAAGGCCGCCACGTCGCCGCCGGGGACCTCCCGCGGCACGAAGCGCGGGCCGGTGGGGATGCGGGGCCGGATGCGGTCGGCGCGGAAGGTGCGCCAGTCCTGCCGGTCCAGGTCCCAGGCGAGCAGGTACCAGCGCCCGGCCCGCACGACGAGACGATGCGGCTCGACGCGGCGGCGCGGGGCCTCGCTCTCCCCCTGCTCCGCGCGGCCGTAGTCGAAGCGCAGCACCTCCCGCGCGTGCACCACCGCACCGAGGGCGAGCAGCACGTCGGGGTCGACCGCGGGCGACGGCACGTCGCGGCGCCCGAGCGCGGTGAGCGGCAACGCGTCGAGCCGGTGCCGCAGCCGGGAGGGCAGCACCTGGCGCACGGTCGTGAGCGCCCGCAGCGCCGCCTCGCCGACCTGCTCCCCCAGCCCCGCACCGTCCGTGGCGGCCACCTGGAGCGCGACCGCCAGCGCCAGGGCCTGGTCGTCGTCGAAGAGCAGCGGCGGCAGGTCCGCCCCGGCCTCCAGACGGTAGCCGCCGTCGGGACCCTTGACCGTCGTGATGCGGTAGCCCAGCGCACGCAGCCGCTCGACATCGCGGCGCACGGTCCGGACGCTGACCTCCAGCCGTCCCGCCAGCACCTCGCCGGACCAGTCGCGCCGGCCCTGCAGCAGCGAGAGCAGCGCCAGGAGACGCCCGGAGGTCGTGGTCACGGATTCCATCCTGCCCGAGGTAGCGGACAGAAACTGTCCGCTACCGGGCGAAGACTGCGGGGCGCGGCATCCGCCGCGAGCCGTTCCCGACCGAGGAGAGCCATGTCGATCACCACCACCACCCACGTCAACCTGCGCGGCACCGCCCGCGCCGCCCTCGACCACTACCGCGACGTCTTCGGCGGCGAGGTCGCGATCGTCACCTACGGCGACGCCGGCGACAGCTCCGACGGCGCCCAGCCCACCGAGGTGATGTGGGGCCAGGTGACCTCCCCCGCCGGCCTCCACCTCATGGCGTACGACGTGCCGGCCGGCCGCGCGCACGACGCCGGCGTGGCGTCGTACTTCGTCTCGGTGCGCGGCACGGACGCCGACGAGATCCGCGGCTACTGGGACCGGCTGGCCGGCGAGAACAGCGGGGCGAGCATCGTCGTACCGCTCGGCCCCGCCGGGTGGGCGCCGCTCTACGGCATGGTGACGGACCGCTTCGGGGTGACCTGGGTGCTCGACGTCGAGGCGGGCCGGGGCTGAGCCGGCCGACCGCTCAGGCGAGCCGCCCGCGGGCCAGGCTCGTCCCGGAGTGGGCGGGGTCGCCGTCGTCGGGCTCGGCGGAGATGTCGACGATGGAGTAGCCCTGCTCCAGGAGCCCGGCGGGTACGGCGAAGTCCGCCTCGGGTCCCGTGGCGAGGAGGCCGAGGGACACCATCCGCTCGCCGTCGACGTTGATGAGCCACACCTCGTGGAGGGGATGCTCGTCCTCGTCGGCGTCGAGGCCCTCGGCCCGGACCCTCAGCCGGAGGTCCCCGTCGGTGTCGACGATGCGCGCGGTGCCCCGGGGTCGCTGCCCGTCGAGGGTGGCGAGGTCGGTAGCGGCGAGCACCGACGGCGCGGGCGGTCCCGCTCCCGTGTCGGGCTCGCCCGGGGCCGTCCAGCGACCGACGGCGACCCCGGCGGGCAGCACCGCGACGGCGGCCGCGGCCAGCAGCCAGGCCGGGAGTCCGCCGCCGCGGCGCCGGCGCTGCGGCGTCGGGGGGTCTGTCGGACTCTCCGGCGCGGGTCGCGCCGCCGCGTCGGCGTCCACGATCGCGAGCACCTGCGCGCGGACCGCGGCCGGCGGCGCCACGAGGTCGGGGTCGTGACCGGCGGCACGCAGGTTCGCGGCGACCTCGCGCAGCGCGGCGACGTCCGCACCGCAGGTGACGCAGCCGGCGACGTGGGCGAGCGTCGCGGCGGGCGCGTCCTCCGGGTGCAGCGCGACCTGGTCGAGCTCGTCGGGCTCAGGATGGGACACGGCGCACCTCCTCGAGGCGATCGTTCAACTGGCGCAGACCGCGCCGGGCGTGACTCTTGACGGTGCCCAGCGGCAGTCCGAGCCGCTCGGCGATCTGAGGATGGGTGAGATCCTCCCAGAACGCCAGGCGCAGGATCGTCCCTCGCGGCTCCCCGAGCTCGCCGACCGCCTGGCGCAGCACGAGCCGTTCCACGAGCTCGGCCTCGGTGTCGGCCTCCACCTCGGCGGCCCCGCCCGCCACCGCGAGCCCGACGGCCTCCACCTGCCGTGCCCGCCTGGCCCGATCCGCGCGGTGGTCGGCGATCTTGTGGCGAGCGATCCCGATCAGCCAGGCGGGCAGGGCGGACGCCGACGGAGTCAGCGTCGCCCGCCCGTGCCAGGCGGCCACGAAGACCTGCTGGACCACGTCCTCGGCGTCCTCGGCGGAGCCCAGGGCCCGCAAGGCATAGGTGTGGACCAGTGCGGCCCAGCGGTCGAAGATCTCCGCGACGCACGCGGCATCCCCGGCGGCGAGACGCGTCGAGAGCCTCAGCGCCGGCACGTCGGCGAGACCGGCGGTCTCGCCGGTCTCGCCGGTCATGCCGTCACCGTAGTCCCGATCGGCGCCGCCGGAGGGGGCCAGGTGCGTGGTCACCTCCCCGCTACAGGTCGATCGGGCGGAGCACCCGGTCGATGCCGTGGGCGATCTGCTTGTTCGCCTTGTTGATGTCGAGTGCCGACAGCAGTACGCGCGGGTTGCGGTCGTCGGTGTCGGCGTCGCGCAGCTTGATCCTCGGGTGCTTGGTGGTGCCCTTGATCTTCACCGTGACCGTGCCGCCGGAGGCGGTGGTCAGGCGCGCCCCGTCCGCCTCGAGCACCTTCGGGCTGGTCAGCCGGACGCCGGGAACGACGTGGTAGAGCAGCACCGCCTCGATGGTGTCGACGCCCGCCGCGGAGACGAGGGCGCGGAAGACCTTGCGCTCCTTGCGGAGGTTCTTGCCCGTCAGGTCGCGGACCAGCAGCCGGAAGGCCTGGTCGGTCGGCGCGAAGACGGTCAGCCGCTGGGTGCCGTCGGCCAGGACCGCGACAGGAGAGTCGGGCTTCGCGGCGATCACGGCCAGGACCGCCTCGGTGAGGATGTCGTAGTCGGCGGCGTTCCGGTCGAACCGGTTGCTGTCGGAGGTGAGTACCTTCGCGATGCTCCGGTCGCCCGGCGCCGCGGAGGCGGGGCCGGTCGCGAGGGCGGGGACGGCGCTCGCCGCGAGGGCGGTCGCGGCCAGCAGGGCGGTCATGCGTCGCTTCATCGGGGTTCCTCTCGCCAGGGGGCGCCGGATGCGCCCCTCCCCTCCTTCTCCGGCGCGGAGCGCCCGGCGGATGCACCCGGCGTGGGATTTCTCAGCCGACCTCGACGACCGCCTGGCCCCCCAGGACGTCCGCCACGGGCGGTGGCGGCGTCGTACCGAGCAGCGTGGCGCCGACGAAGTCGGCGGCGGCCCTCTCGAAGACGCGGTGCTCGGCGAGCATGGCGTGCTTGCCCTCGCGCACCGCGATGAAGCCGACGCGGTGGCGCCGGGAGAGGCGCTCGGCGAGCTGCCGGGCCCGCTGCGCCGGCGCGATGCGGTCGCGCAGGCCGTGCACGAACAGGATCTGCCGGTCGTCGGCGCGCAGGCCGTCGGCGTCGGCCGCGTACACGAACGCGGCCATCGCCACCACGCTGCGCACCGACGGCAGTCCGGAGGCGAGGATCGCGGCGCGTCCGCCGAGGGAGTGCCCGACCAGACGGACCGGTACGTCGGGGCCGTAGCGCTCGGCTACCTGCGCGACGGCCCACGCGGCGTCGTCGACGGGCGTGTGGCCGGCGTCCCAGCCGCGGTAGGAGTTGAGGAGCCGGTAGACCGCGAGCCGGCCCTTGCCCGCCCGTGCGACACGGCGCGCGACGGGGATCATCCGCACCACGGACAGCTGGGCGGGGCTGACCATCATCCGGCCCCGGCGCGAGGCGCCCCCGTGCAGGACCACGACGACGCCCTCGGGAGCACCCGGTTCGCTCACGGCCACCAGGCGCGCGGCGCTCATGCGCCCGGCCGGCCCGCGACGATCACCTCGGCCAGGGTGCGCATCGGGGTGTTGCTGCGCGAGCTGGCCTCCTTGAGCACCTTCAGCGCCTGCGCCTCGTCGACGTAGCGGCTGGCCATCAAGATGCCGACCGCGGCACCGATGGTCCGCGACGTCGCCAGGGCCCGCTCGAGCTGGGCGACGTGCTCCCGGCCGACGACTCCGTCGGCCTGGAGCTCGGCGATCATCTCCCGGTCGACCGTCGACCGCGCCTCCTGCTGGTCGGCCCGCGCCTCGGCCTGGTCGGCCCGCACCTCGGCCCGGTCGGCCCGCACCTCGGCCCGGTCGGCCCGCACCTCGGCCCGGTCGGCCCGCACCTCGGCCGCGTCGGCGCGGTCGGTCAGGGCGTCGATCTCGCCCCGGTTCGTCGTGATCTGGCCGACCAGCTCGTCGATCTGACGCTGCAGGTGGGCCCGCTCCTCGCTGTCCACGGCACAATCATGCCGGGCGGGGTGACGCCGTTCCACCCTCGATGTCCGCCACCGACGTGGTGGCCGGAGCAGCTAGATCGTCTCGCCCTCGTCGCAGCGGGTGCAGCTCCACCACTGCACGAGCAGGTCGCCGTTGATCCCGAAGGTCCGGCGGCCGGGGACGTGCGGGGTGGCGACCTCGCAGTGCAGGCACTGCTTCGGTCGCGACGTCGGGTGCGGTCGGGTCGCGCGGGGCACGGCCATCTAGATCTCCACGGCGACTCCTCGAGATTGCGTACGGGTGAAAATTCTTCAACAGCATTTTCAAGCGGCGTGCTTAGATTTACGATGTGAGCATGGAGCACACGGAGGTCGAAGCGCAAGACCCCGCGCCCGGCGACGCCGCCGGCGGGGCACCGGACGCCACCCTCTCGATCGGAGACCTGGCCGGCCTGACCGGTGTCAGCGCCGCTGTCCTGCGCACCTGGGAGACCCGTCACGGGTTCCCCGTCGCCCAGCGCCTGCCGAGCGGCCACCGCCGCTACCGCGAGGCCGACGTCGACCTCGTCCGCCAGGTGGTACGACGCCGCGACAGCGGCATCCGGCTCGAGACGGCGATCGCCGAGGCCGCCGCCACCCAGCCGCCCACGAGTCCCTCCATCTACGCCGAGCTCCGCCGTCGCCACCCCCAGCTCGCGACGTACCGCCTGCGCAAGTCCACCCTGATGGCGCTGTCGTGGGCGATCGAGGACGAGTGCTGCGCCGTGGCCGACCGTCCCGTCCTCTTCGGCTCCTTCCAGCGCGCGGCCTTCTACCAGGCCTCGGCGTCGCGGTGGACCGAGCTCAGCAGGGTCGCTCGCACGGCGATCGTCTTCGCCGACGAGTGGCCCGACACCGCCGACGAGGCGCGCGGACCGATCCGCGCCGCCCTGCCCGAGGACGCCCCGATGCGACGCGAGTGGGCCGTCGTGTGCGACGCCGCCGACAGCACCGCGTGCTTGACCTCGTGGGAGCTGCCCGGCCAGAGCGAGGTACCCGACCGCCAGCGGATCTTCGAGGCGGTCTGGACCGTCGACCCCGAGGCCGTCCGCGACGCCGCCCGCGCGGCCGCCGCGATCGCCGAGTCCTCCGGCGTCCTGGCCGCCCGGCCGCTGCTGTACGAGCTCGCCGAGGCACCCGCGCCCCGCACCGTCACCCCCTCCGGCGTCACCGCCCTGTTCAACCGCGTCGTCGCGTACGTCGACCGGCTGGGCCACTGACCGGGGCCCGGCCGCGATCGTCGGCGGGGCCGGCGGGCACCCTGGCCTGCGCGGTCAGGTGTCGTACCCCAGGCCGTCCCACGGGGCGTAGTAGACGATGAAGTCACCGGGAGTGATCCCGACGAAGTAGGTGCCGTCGTCGTATCGACCGACCTGCCAGCCGAAGGTGACGCCGTCGACATCGGTGGTGAAGGGTGCGACCTCGACCGGCTCGAGGACGTAGTCCCCCAACTCCGCGAGGCGCGCCTCGACCAGGTCGTCCGCCCCCGCGCTGAGCGCCTGCCCGGGTGGGAGCGCGTCGTCCCGCTCGACCCGATCCACCCGCACCTCGGCGAACGTCCCGTCCGCCTCCCACAGGAAGAGGCCGACGAAGCCGAGGTCGCCTCCTTCCGCGTCCCGGGCGAACAGGGAGTCGCTGAGGAAGAACCGGCGCCCGTCCTCGGCCGTCCCTGCGTACGGCACGTGGTAGTCGTCGGGAACCAAGGTGATCCGCTCAGGACGTTCGTACGGCGACGCCTGCCGGGTGCTCTGGGGCGGTTCGGGGAACGGGGCCTCCTGCCACACGCCCGGGAGCGAGCAGGCGGTCAGCGTCACGGAAGCCGCGCCGGCGGCGAGAACCACGCGTGCCGCGGCCGCGCCGGAGGAGAGGGAGCCCACGCCCTCATCCAAGCAGCGCCGGCCGCGGCGCGAGGGTGGATCCGTCAGGCGAATCCGTCAGGCGTCGGCGGCGCGGGCGGAGTCCGGCCCGTGCTCGATCGCCTCCACCAGGGCGGCGATGAACGCCGGCAGGTCGTCGGGCTTGCGGCTGGTGATGAGGTTGCCGTCGGTGACGACCCGCTCGTCGACCCAGGTGGCGCCCGCGTTGCGCAGGTCGGTCTGCAGGCTCGGCCACGACGTCAGCCGCCGGTCGCGTACGACGTCCGCCTCGATCAGCGTCCACGGCGCGTGACAGATCGCCGCGACCGGCTTGCCCTGCGCCATGAAGGAGCGCACCAGCGCCACCGCGCCCGCGTCGGTGCGCAGCGCGTCGGGGTTGGCGACGCCGCCGGGCAGGACTAGGACGGCGAAGTCGTCGGCGTTCGCCTGGTCGACGGTGAGGTCGACCGTGCGCGTCGCCGACTTGTCGAGGTGCTCGAAGGTCTGCACCTCCCCGCTCGCGGGGCTGACGAGCACCGCCTCGTGTCCGGCGTCGACCACCGCCTTCCAGGGATCGTCGAGCTCCACCCGCTCGATGCCCTCGGCGGCCACCAGGAACGCGATCCTGCTGGTCTGCCGCGGTGCGCCGGTCGTGGTGTCCTCGACGCTCTCCGCGCCGGTGGTCAGGGAGCTGCCCATCGTCGTCCTCCTCGTGTCGGGTGCAGTGACACGGCGGTACCCGGTGGACCGGGTCGGACACGGTGGGTGCGCAGCGACCTCGCTACGGGGCATCGGTCCCGTGCACGCGGATGAGCGCCTTGCCCCTCGTGCGTCCCGCGAGCATCGCGTCGAACGCCGGCCAGCAGTCCTCGACGCCTCCCCCGAACACCGTCTGCTCCTGACGGACCCGACCGTCGCGCAGCCACTCCCCCATCCGGAGGGCGAACTCGTCCTCCGCGTCGGCGTGGTCCCCGACGATGAAGCCCTCCAGACGGACCCGCTTCCAGATCGCCTGGATCAGGTTGCGCGGGCCCGGGACCGGCTCCGTGGCGTCGTACGTCGAGATCGCCCCGCACAGCACGATGCGGCCCCGCTCGCGCATCACCCGCAGCGCGCATTCGAGCTGCTCACCGGCCACGTTGTCGAAGTAGACGTCGACGCCGTCGGCGCCGATCCGCTCGAGCGCCGCCCCGAGGGACGCGCGCACGGGCCCGTCGCGATAGGAGAAGGCTGCGTCGAAGCCGAGCTCCTCCTCGAGCCGGGCGGCCTTCTCGGCGGAGCCGACGCTGCCGACGACCCGGCAGCCCATCGCCCGCGCGATCTGCCCGACGACCGAGCCGACCGCACCGCCCGCCCCCGAGACGAAGACCGTCCCGCCCGGCTGGAGCGCGCCGATCCGCAGGAGCCCGACGTACGCCGCCAGTCCTGTCTGCCCGAGGACGCCGAGGAACGCCTCGGGCGGCAGGCCCGCGACGTCGAGCACGTCGACGTCGCCCGCCGGCAGGCAGGCCGCGTCACGCCAGCCGAGTCCGTGGCGCACCCACGTCCCGACGGGGATCGCGGGAGCACGCGACGCGACCACCCGTCCCACGGCCGGTCCCTCGAGCGGGGCGTCGAGGGCGTAGGGCTCGACGTACGTGACCCGATCGCCCATGCGGCCCTGCATGTAGGGCTCGACGGAGAGGTACTCGTTGCGCACGAGCACCTCCCCCTCGCGCACGGCGGGAAGGGATGCGGTGACCAGTTCCACGTCCTCGGCCCGGGGCGCCCCGTCGGGGCGGCGCCGCAGGACCCACTGCCGGCTCTGCGTCACGTCAGTCGAGCCCGTAGATCCGTGCGGCGTTGCCGTGCAGGATCTTCTCCATCGACTCGTCGGGCACGTCGGCGAAGGTGAGCTCGAGGTACTCCCGCGGGGTGGTGGCGATGCTGGCCGGCCCGGGGGACATCGAGGTGGGGTGCGGGAAGTCGGTCTCGTAGAGGAAGTTGTCCGCGCCCAGCTGCTCGATCGCGGACAGCGCGGTCGCCTGCTCGAACCAGAAGCAGCCGTAGATCTGGCGCTTGAAGTACTCGCTCGGGAGGAGGTCGTACTCCGGGTGCTCCTTCGGCACGCCGCAGTTCAACCACTGCCAGTCCAGGGCGGACAGCGCGAAGGGGATCCATCCGATGCCGCTCTCGACCGACACGAAGTTCAGCTCGGGGAACCGGTGACACACACCGCCGGTGATCAGCTTGGTGATCGTGCCCGCGTTGCCCATGAAGAAGCCCACGCCGAGCGCCGAGTAGTTGGCGTGCGGACCGTTCGCGGGGTTGCCGATCGCGGTGATGTCGGCGATGTTCCCCGAGGCGATGTGGAAGTTGACGGGGACGCGCGCCTCCTGGACCGCGGCCCAGAGGCGGTCCCAGTAGCGGTCGGTGAGGTCGGGCTGGCCCCACGCGTCGGGGACACCGGAGAAGATGACGCCGCGGTGGCCGTTGTCGACGGCGCGGTGCAGCTCCTTGATGGAGAGCTCGACGTCCCAGAAGGGCAGGGCGGCGATCGGCACGAAGCGTCCCGGCGCCGTCTGGCTGTACTCGCTGAGGAAGTCGTTGTAGGCCTGGACGCACGCGAGCATGAGCTCCGGCTCGTCGACGTCGGTGAAGTTGCCGCCGCCGAAGCCGGCGACGTTGGGGTAGAGGACCTGCGCGTGGATCCCGAGCTCGTCCATCCGGCGCACCCGTGCCTCGGGATCCCAGGTGGCGCGGTCGGCGTCGTTGAGCGACGGCGGGTGCATCGGGGGGTACTGGTGCCAGCCGGCCATCGCGGCCGCCGCGACCGGGAGGACGAGCTTGTCCGAGACGAACCACGCCGGATCGCCGTTCTCGTCCGCGCGCACGTGCGGCACGCGGTCGCCCCATCGCTGGGTGGAGATCCGCGAGGTCCACAGGTCCGGCGGCTCGACCACGTGGGTGTCGGTGTCGATGATCTTGATCTCGTCCAGCAGTGACGCGCGCATGCGTGCTCCTCGATGGTTCTGCGGTGGTTCCGCGGTGTCGGTGGTACGTCGGTTCAGGTCGGGTCGGTTCAGGTCGGTTCAGGTCGGGTCAGGTCGGGTCAGGTCGGGTCGGCGGGCTCGACCGCACGCCCCGTCGCGGCCTCGTACATCGCCACCAGCTCGCTGGCCGGGACGAGTCCGAGGGACTCTCCGGGCCAGGTGGCGACGAGGCTGCGGAGGTCCTCGGCCGCAGGGCCGCTCGTACGGGCGCCGCCCCAGCCGAGGACTCCGGTGACGCGGTCCGGGGACCCGCCCTCGGGGTCGGCATCGAACTGGCAGCGCGCCAGCGAGAAGGACCCGTGGACGGGTCCGCCGGGGACGGCATGGAGGTCGGCCAGGGCGTCCACGACCGCTCGGGCCATCCGGCGGCCGACATCGGGCTCGCGGACGAAGGCGTTGGGCAGCCGGTCGGTGACGACGAAGCCGGGCTGGTACTGCAGGACCTCGAAGGCGGCGCCCGCGACGGCGGGGTCCTCGCACAGCAGCAGCGGGACCGGCGCCCGGTCGTACTCCCGCGCGATCGCGCCCAGGGCGCGGTGGGCGTCGCCGACTCCGGGCGGCGCCTCCGCGAAGGTCCTCACCGCCAGCAGGGTCGCGCCGAACCGCAGGCGGTACGCACCGTCGCTCCCACCGCGCACGAAGCGCTCGACGCTCAGGTCACCGCGCAGCGCGGCCAGGTGCGCGCGCAGGTGCGCCTCCAGGGCGTCCCAGTCCACCGGGCCGTCTCCCACGGGACCCAGCTCGGGCGCGTCGGGCCGCCATTCGGCCGGGGCGCTCATCGGGCCGCTCATCGGGCCGCTCCGTCGACGAGCACCTCGGCGGTGTGCTGCCCGAGGCGGGGCGGCGCTCCGGGGACGGCGTGGAAGGCGGACGTGCGGTACGGCACGCCGGGGAACGTGGCGGTCGCACCGTCGACGTCGACATCCACGAAGAACTCGCGCTCACGCAGATGCTCGTCCTCGGTCAGCTCCTCGAGGGCCCGCAGCGGCCCGATCGGAAGGCCGCGTCGCTGTCCCTCGTGGTAGGCCGCCTCGGAGTCCATGAGGAGGAAGAAGACCTCGACCAGCCCCTGGACGTGGGAGAAGTTCTGCTGACGGTAGGCGACGTCGTCGTACGCCTGCTCGGTCAGGTCGGCGGCCAGGTCGTGGTCGGCCATCCAGTCCACCAGCGACCTCCAGGCACGCGGCTCGGAGAGGATGAGGGCGAAGTACACGTACACACCGTCCGCGCAGCGGAAGGTCGCCGGCTGGGTCGGCACGGGCTGCGCGTGGCGGTTGGTCTGCCTCTTCACGATCGCCTTCGGGTAGAACCAGTACGGGTTGGCCAGCTCTCCGCTCACCGCGTTGGCCTCGTGCATCGAGACGTCGACGAGCTGGCCACGGCCGGTCGCCTGGCGTTCGACGAGCGCCAGGAGGAGGCCGATGTGCGCGAAGCTCGCGGCCATCTCGTAGGTCTGGTTGCCGCCGGGCAGGACCGGCGGGATCGCGTGGTCGTCGTACCCGCAGCTGTTGAGGGTGCCCCCGAGCGCGAGTCCGACGAGCTCGGAGGTGCGCCGGTCCGCCCAGGGACCGGTCAGGCCGAACGGCGTCACCGACAGCACGATCAACGAGGGATGCGCCTCCCGGAGCCCCTCGGGCGACCAGTCCTCCTCGGCCAGCTCCCGGGGCGGCAGGGCCGTGAGGAGCACGTCGGCACCGGCGGCGAGCTCCGTCACCGTGGCGCCGCGCTCCCCGGGTGCGACGGTGACGGAGCGCTTGCCGGTGTTGTAGGTCCAGAAGGCCAGGCTGGCATCGGGGTCACCCTCGCGCCCGGCGACGAACGGGCCGGTACGACGACTGGTCGCTCCTTCGGGAGGCTCGATCTTGATCACGGTCGCGCCGAGATCGGCCAGCAGCTTGCCGACATGCTCGCCGGCCGGGTCGTCGGCGAGCTCGACGACTGTGATGCCCGCGTAGGGCAGTTGCTCCTCCATCAGATCGCTCCCTCTGCCTCGAGCTCGGCGAGCTCGTCGTCGGAGAGGCCGAGCACCTCGCCGAACACGTAGTGGTTGTCCTCGCCGAGCAGGGGCGCGGAGCGCCAGTTCTCCTGCACGGTCTCGCTGAACGCGATGGGCGTGCCCTCGAAGCGGGCGGGGCCGATCACGGGGTGGTCGAGGTCGAAGAAGGTGCCGCGGGCCGCGATCTGCGGGTCGGTCTCGTCGAGGTCGCGGGGGTCCTGCACGGCGCCCGCGGTCACGGACGCCCCCTGCAGCAGGTCGGTGATCGCGTGCTTGTCGCGACCCGCGGTCCACGACCCGAGCAGCTTGTCGAGGTCGTCCTCGTGCTCGCGCCTGCCGCGGCCGGTCGCGAACCGCGCCTCGAGCGCCCACGCGGGGCTGCCGATCGCTGCGACGAGGCGGCGCCACTCGGCGTCGTCGGCGACGGCGATCGCGACCCACTGGTCCTCGCCGGCGGCGGGATAGACCCCATGCGGCGCGACGTCGTCGTGAGCGCTGCGGTTGCCGCGGGGGAAGCCGGGGCGGCGGCTCGGGCGGCGGTTGACGAGCGTGTCGAGCAGGTCAGGACCCAGCAGGCTGATCCCGATCTCCACGGCGGAGGCGTCGATCTCCATGCCCTGGCCGGTGCGCTGGCGGTGGAAGATCGCCATCAGCAGGGCCGCGGAGTTGTAGTAGGCCGCCTGGTTGTCCATATAGGACAGGCCCCAGCCGGACGGTTCGCGGTCGGGGAGGCCGCTGATGAAGGACATGCCGGAGACGGCCTGGATCACGGGCCCGTAGCTGCGGTACTCGTGGTGCGGGCCGCTGTGTCCGTAGCCGCTCATCCGCGCGAAGATGATGTCCTCGCGCAGCTCGCGCAGGCGGGGGTAGGTCAGGCCCCAGCGCTCCATGACGCCGGGCGCGAAGTTCTCGGTCACCACGCTGCTGGAGGCGATGAGCCGCTCGGCCAGGTCGCGGCCGGACGCGGACTTCATGTTGATGGTGACGCCCAGCTTGTTGCGGCAGTAGTTGTTGAACAGGCCGCCCTTGTCGGGGTCGGGGTTCGCGTCCTCGTCGCCGTAGGAGCGCAGGTCGCCCTTGTAGATGGGCAGACGGCGGGGGGTGTCGAGCCGGTTGCGGTCCTCGATCTTGATGACCTGGGCCCCGAAGTCGGCGAGCAGGCGGGTCGCGACGGAGCCGACGCCCATCCAGCAGAAGTCCGCCACGCGGATGTGCGAGAGCGGGCCCTGCCGCTGGCCGGGGACGCGCCCCGACGGGATCTGCTGGGTGGTCATCTCGCTCCGATCTGCTTCTCGGGTGGGGCGCGGCTCGAGCGCCGGCGCCGGGTGACACGCACCACACTATTCCTCATGAGGAATTAACGCAATGGTGGACGCACGCCTCCTCGGCACGACGCTCGGCGTCGCGGGGCGGCCTAACGCCAGTGGATGGACTCCGCGAGGCGGTCGGGCCACTTCGAGCGGAACTGGTCGGTGATCCCCTCGATGTGCTCGCGCATCAGCGAGGCCGCCCGCGTGGCGCGTCCGTCGATGATCGCCTGGGCGATCGCGTCGTGGTCGCTCTCGAGGTGGTCGAGATCGTGGACCGGGTTGACGTTCTCCACCACGTGGTCCACGACGATGTGCGAGACCGACTGCGTGAGCAGCGTGAGCACCGGGTTGTCGGCGAGCTCGGCCAGCACGGCGTGGAAGCTGTTGTTGCGCGAGAACGTGAAGGCGTCGTCCTCGTCGTCCACGTGCACGGCCTCGTCGAGGAAGCGTCCCAGGGCCGCGATCTTCAGGTCCCGGTCGTCGATCCGGGCGACCTTGGCGGCCAGGGCCGGCTCGAGGTCCGCCCAGACCTCGAAGACGTCGGCGTAGGAGGCGTTGCTGAGGTTGAAGTAGAGCGTCGCGGTCCGCGCGAGATAACTGGCGTTGATCGCCGCCACGATCGGGCCGCCGTTCGGCCCGCGCTTGAGCGTGATCAACCCCTGGACCTCGAGGATCCGCAGCCCCTCGCGCAGCGACTCCCGGCTCACTCCGTAGTGCTCCAGCATCTCGGCCTCGGGACGCAGCCGGTCCCCCGGGGAGAGTCGGGCGGAGACGATGTCGGAGACGATCCGCGCCGCGACGACCTCCGACGCCTTGGGCTGCCGCAGCGGCGCCGGCCGGCCGTTGCCGCCGGGATCCGCGAAGTCCCCGCCGGGGGTGTAGACGATGGGCAGCCCGTGACGACGCACGTCATCGACCTCCTTGTCCGCGCACGGTCATCGGCGACCTGGACGAGCGCCCAGTATGCCCGCCGACCGCGGGTCCACGACCATGCGTCCCAGCGCCTCGCCCCGGCGCAACCGCTCATAGGCCGCGGGGACGTCGGCGAAGCCGATCACCTCCACCTCCGGCGCCAGCCGCCCCGAGCGGGCGAGATCCACCACCGCGGCGAGCTCGGTCACCGTGCCCCAGAAGGGCGCGGCCACCCGGATCCCCTGGGGCAGCGCCCCCTTGCGGAAGTCCACCGCCCCGCCGCCGCTGCCGACCACCACCAGGTCCCCGCCGGGGCCGAGCAGGTCGGCACCGAGGGCGAGCGTGGCCTCCGATCCCACGAAGTCCAGCACCGCGTCCGCGCCGCCGTACGGTGCCACCGCGTCCCGCAGGACCTGCGGTGAGCCCACGTCCTGGGCGCCACAGCGGCTCGCCAGCGCCAGCGCGGCCGGGTTGGTGTCGGTGGCCAGGACGTGCGCCGTCGTCGTGGACCTCAGGATCTGCACGGCCACGTGGCCGAGGCCACCGACGCCGATGACGACCACGTGCGCGCCATCGGCGGGCAGACGGTCCGCCATGACCCCGACGGCGTGGTACGACGTGAGCCCGCCGTCCGTGAGCGGGGCGCCCACGTGCGGGTCGAGACCCGTGGCGTCGACGACGCCCGCGGCGGGGACGACGACATAGGGCGCGAGCCCGCCGTCCCTGCCGATGCCCCCTCCGACGGCGCTGCCGCGCCCGGTGCAGTAGTTGCCGCGGCCCGTCCGGCACCGGTGGCAGGACCCGCAGGACCACACCCCGTGGACGACGACGTCGCGGCCCACGCTCGCGGGGTCGTCCGGCGCCTCCACGACGGTCCCCGCGATCTCGTGCCCCAGGGTGAAGGGCGGCTCGAAGGGCATCGCGACCGGCGAGTCGAGCATGTGGAGGTCGGAGTGGCACAGTCCGGTCGCCCTCACCTCCACGAGCACCTCGCCGGCGCCCGGAACGGGGACCGGCACCTCCTGCAGCGCGACCGGCGCGCCGTACGCCACCAGTCGCCAGGCCGGCATCGTGCCCCGAGGGGGGCTCACCACAGGGACTCCCCGCCGTCGACGACGAGGTTCGTGCCGGTCACGAAGCCGGAGCCGGGAGAGGCCAGATAGACGGCGGCGTGGGCCATGTCGTCCGGTGTCCCGGCCCGGCCCATCGGCACGTCCTGGGTCCGCTCGCGCAGCAGGTCGGCGTTGTGCTCCATCGACAGCGGTGTCGCCGTGATCCCCGGCGACAGCACGTTGACGCGGATGCCCTCGGGAGCCAGCTCGTACGCCGCGACCCGCGCCAGCTGGTTCAAGCCGGCCTTCGTCGCGGCGTACGGCGCCACCCCGGGCCGCGCCCCCAGGCCCCGGATCGAGGAGACCACGATGAGGGACTTGTTGCCGGCCGGCTGCCCCGCCATCACCCGGGCCGCGCCCTGGAGGCAGGAGAAGGTGCCGGTCAGGTTGAGCGCGACGATGTCGTCCCACTCCTCCTCGCTCACCTCGAGGAACGGGCGCAGCATCCCGCTGCCGACGTTCGCGACGAAGACGTTGAGCGCGGGCAGGCCCGCCACGACCTCGAACAACCCGCGCACGGAGGCGCGGTCGGCCACGTCGGCCACCGTGGTCAGCACCTGCTGTCCGGCGGCTGCGCCCGCGCGCATCCGGTCGGCCGCGGACTCCAGGTCGTCACGGTTGCGCGCGACCAGCAGCACGTGCGCTCCCTGCGCGACGAGTGCCTCCGCGATGCCCGCCCCGATGCCCTTGCTGGCCCCGGTGACGACGGCCCACTGGCCGTTCAGGTCTCTCACTGCCCCTC
>QFCS01000576.1_pt1 | contig 15875 bp, 13 predicted proteins | sample 3576561 | NCBI WGS metagenome assembly QFCS01 | reverse complement strand
CTTGAGGAAGGCGCGCAGGATCTTGTTGGTGGTGCGCGGGTACACGTAGTCGGTGCCCAGCAGCACCCAGCGCTTGGCCGAGCCGCCGTCCTTGCTCATCAGGTACTCCACGGCGGGAATGGCCTGCTGGTTGGGTGCGGCACCGGTGTAGAACACGTTCTTGCTGAGCTCTTCGCCTTCGTACTGCACCGGGTAGAACAGCAAGCCGTTGGCCTCTTCCACCACCGGCAGCACCGACTTGCGCGACACCGAGGTCCAGCAGCCGAAGATCACGGCAACCTTGTCCTGTGTCAGCAGTTGCTTGGTCTTCTCGGCGAACAGCGGCCAGTTGGAGGCCGGGTCCACCACCACGGGCTCGAGCTTCTTGCCCAGCACGCCGCCCTTGGCGTTGATTTCGTCGATGGCCATCAGCACCGTGTCCTTGAGCACGGTTTCCGAAATGGCCATGGTGCCGGAGAGGCTGTGCAGCACACCGACCTTGATGGTCTCCTGTGCGTGGGCGCTCAGGCCGGTGAAGCCAAGCGTGGCGACCGTGGCAGCGGCGGCCAGGGTCTTGAGGGTGAATCGGCGGGCGTTCTGAGTGTTCGACATGGTGGCGCTTCTCCTGTGTTCGAAGGGTCCCTTGAAGGGGTGTTTGGCGCCGCCGGCCTACCCTCTTCGGGCGTGGCACAGCGGACGAACTGGATGCTAGGGAAGACCCTCGGCGGCGTATGTACGCCGGGTGGCGTACGGCGGCTCGCACCCCGATTCGCCCATTTCGTTCTCACACCCGGATCACCGGGGCCCGTTTGCGCACCCGGAGTGCTTTTGAATTACATTCGCGCGCTTTTTAGAACAATCTCCGGGAGGAACCATGGCGCAGCACATCCAACTCAACATCACGAAGGCCGGCGGGACCCGTTCCACGTTCGTGGCCCGCTCAGGCACGGCCAATGTCGTGCGTGAAACCGCTGTCACGCGCATCGAGTTCCTCGACCCTGTCACCGGCAAGGCACCCACGAAGGTGAAGGCCCGGCGGGCGGGACAGGACCTGGTGCTCGAATTCGATCTGTCCGGCGAAGCCGTCACGGTCGTCCTCGAGAACTACGATGAACACCGCGGCGAGCTGGTGGGCCTCGACACCGCGGGCGACCGCGGGCTGGCCTATGTGGGCCCCGATGGCGCCACCTTCTCCAGTCTGGCGGATGGCGCTGCCGCCTCCTTCGAGCTGCCTGGCGCCGCTGGCGTGGGCGCCACCGATGGTGCGGTTCGTGTCGCGGCGGGCGTCATCGGCGCCGTGACCACCGCCGCGCTCCTGCGCCGTGTATCCGACCACGGCGAGACCGGCGTCGAGGACGTCGACAACGTCATCGTCGGCACACTCCGGGAGGACACACTGACCGGCACAGAGCGTCGCGACAGAATCTTCGCCCGCGAAAGCGACGACGCCGCCCATGGTGGCGGCGGCGATGACACGGTGCTCGGCGAAGACGGCAACGACACCATCGAAGGTGGCCTGGGCAACGACGTGCTGATCGCCGGAGCCGGCACCACCGACCACGGCGCGGCGGGAACGGTCAACGGTGCCGCCGACTGGCTCTCCTACCAGAACGCCTCCAGCGGCGTGACGGTCGACCTGTTCGGCAACGGCCGCTTTGGCACGGTCACCGGAGGCGATGGCGGCGACACCATTTACGGCTTCGAGAATGTGCTGGGCTCCAGCGGCGCCGACTCGGTCATGGTGTCAACCAGCACACCCCACGACGGCGTCATCAGCACGGGTGACGGCAACGACACCATCACCGTTGCAGCGCTGGTTTCCGCGACACCCGCGAGGGCCTGGTCCACGCCATTCAGCGCGACCACCTGAGCGTCCTCGCCCATGCTCACGATATCGCCGTCCACGGCGCCGGTGACCGGTTCACCCTCCTGGGCCAGCAGGTCCATCGGGTCTTTGGCCGCCCGCCTGCCCAGCCCCTTGCCCGTTCCCAGGCCCGCCGGCGGGTTGAAGATTTCCGCGCGCGGGTATGGAGCACCGCTCACGCCCCGGGTGTTCAGCACCGAGGAACCTTGTGACGTGGGGAGGCTGGGCTGGAGTTCTTTAGCCATGGCTATCTCTTTTTGAGGGTAGGGTTGGGACGGATGAAAGAGGACGAGCAACTCCTGATCGCCGACAGACCCGGGCTCGGGCTTAGGCAAAAGGAATTAACGGCGATCTTCTTAGGAAGCGGCAGGGGAAAGGCAGGCGGGCAACGCACTGCCATGGGCAAGCCACGAAATCTGCTGCCGGAGCATCCAGACGCCCCGAGGGCCGATGTCAGCCTTCGAACTGCGGATGCAGCTGGCGGATGCGGTTGATCGCCATGGCGGCCGCGGCGGTGCGTGTTTCCACACCCAGCTTGGCGTGGATACGTTCCAGATGCTTCTTCACCGTGGCCGGGCTGGCGCCCAGGATGTCGCCGATGTCGCGGTTGATCTTGCCCTTGACCACCCAGTACAGGACCTCGGCCTCCCGTGCCGTGAGCCCGAACGCCCCCGCGAGAGCGGAGAGCACGCTGCCGTCCGAGGTTTCCTGCATGACGATGAGCCAGTCACCGCCCTCGCCATTCACTTCATCGCCCACGCGCTGGTGCAGGCGGAAGGTGAGGCGGCGCGGGCCGTTTTCCAGCGCGAGGCGGGGCGGTTCGCGCTGCTCCAGCGCTTCGCTGAGATGACGCCTCAGCCATTGCAGCACGACCGGGGGCGTTGTGGGTGCTTCGGTGCCGCAATGGTGGCGCAGCAGGTCACGCGCCAGCGGCGTCTGCCACATCAGGCGGCCGTCGCGTTCGCGCACGGTGATGGTGGCGTAGCCGAAGGCGTCGAGTGCGTTGCGCGCCTGGCTGCGCTCCACCGCTCCCTGGCGTGCGTGCCGAGCGGTGCGCAGGTGAACGCCCATGCGGGCCATCACCTCTCGTGGCTTGATGGGTTTGGTCACATAGTCGGCACCGCCTGCGTCGAGCGCAGCCACCAGGTGCTCGGTCTCGGTAAGCCCCGTCATGAAGATGATGGGAATGTGCGCGGTCGCGGGCTGGGCCTTGAGCCGCCGCGCGACTTCAAAGCCGTCCAGGCCAGGCATCACGGCGTCGAGCAGCACCACGTCGGGCAAGGCCTGGGTGGCGCGGCGGATGGCGCTCTCGCCGTCGAGCGCGACGAGCACGGTGTACCCGGCGTCGTCCAGCGCATCGTGCAGTGGCGCGACATTGTCGGGCACGTCGTCCACGATCAGCACCACCAGCGCGTCAGTGAGTGGCAATGCCGTCGCGGTCGGTGGCGGCTCAACCGGATACGCCATGGTGCTGCAGCAACTGCTGCTCGATGGTTTCGAAGCGGAACTCGCGCGCCAGCGTGCGAAGGCCCTGTGCGAACGTGGCCTGTTCGGGGTGGCGCTGCACCCAGTCATCGAGCCACTGCACGATGCCCTTGTAGTAGCCCAGGCGCACCAGTTCCAGCAACGGTTCGATCTCGGCTCGCGTGGCGGGCATCGACACAGTCGGCGGCAAGGCCACCTGCGGTGTCATCGTTTCGGTGATCCATTCCAGCGACAGGCGCTGCCCCAGCCAGGCCAGCAGGTCGTCGCGCCGCACCGGTTTGACGAAGAAGTCCTGCGTGCGATGACCGAGGTCGTTGTCCAGCCCTTTGTCGAACGCATTGGCCGACACGATAGCCAGCGGCACCTCGCCCCAGCCGAAGGTCTGCAGGCGGCGCAGGGTTTCCCAGCCATCGATGCCCGGCATGGCCAGGTCCATGAAGATGGCGTGCGGCGCACCCGGATCACCCGGTTTCAGCCCTTCGAGCAAGGCAAGCGCGTCAAAACCGCTGGTGGCCAGCATGACCTCGAAACCCAACGGGCCGAGCCAGCGGGCCAGCAATTCCCGGTCAGCCTCCTCGTTGTCGACCACCAGCACACGGCGACGCGTGCCGGTGTAGCCCGCGTGCTGGAGCATGGCACTGGCCGCAGGCAGCTGAACGCCATGCAGCTCGGGCAAAAACAGGCGCACGGTGAACACCGAGCCCTCGCCGGGGGCGCTGCGCACCGTCATCTCGCCACCCATGAGATCGGTCAGCATCTTGGCAATGGTCAGCCCCAGACCGGTGCCGGTGGCGGCGCCCACGTCGCCCTGCCCCCGTGCAAAGGGTTCGAATACGCGATCCAGCTCCTGCGCGTTCATGCCGGGGCCGGTGTCGTGCACCTCGAACTGGGCCATTTCACGCGCATGCGTCACGCGCAGCCGCACCTCGCCGCTCCGGGTGAACTTCACCGCGTTGGCCAACAGGTTGATGAGAATCTGGCGCAGCCGCTTCTCGTCGGCGCGCACGGCGTCAGGCAGGCGGCTGCCGGTTTCGTAGGAGAAGCGCAGGCCCTTGGCGGCGGCCTGCAATTCGAACATGCTGGCCACTTCGCCCATCGCGTCGGCGAAAGCCATCGGCCTTACATCGAGCGCGAGCTTGCCGGACTCGATGCGCGCGATGTCCAGTGTGCCCTCGATCAGCGACAGCAGGTGCTCGCCCCCCCGGTGGATCACGCGGATGGCCTGTGCGCGGTGGGGCGCCACGCCGGTGTCCTCCTGCAGCAGCTGTGCATAACCCAGGATGCTGTTGAGCGGTGTGCGCAGTTCGTGGCTGATGGTGGAGATGTAGCGCGTCTTGGCCTGGTTGGCCTGCTCGGCGGCACGGCGCGCCTGCTGCAGGGCTTCGTCGGTGCGTTGGTGGGACTCGATCTCCTGCATGAGCAGCCGCGTCTGGCGGTTGGACTCTTCCTGCGCCACCTCTCGGCTCTTGTGCGCGAGCACCAGCCACCAGGCCACCGTCGCCGCGATCAGCAGCAGCACGGCATACACCCGCACGAAGCCCGAACGCAGTGTGGCGTCGAGCAGCGAGGTGTTGGCCGCCACACCCAGGCCATCGGCAAGGCCTTCCACCTCCTGCCGGTAGAGCAGACCGAGCACGGCCGCCAGCACGGGTGCCACGATCAGCATGAGCAAGAGGTAGTGCGCCAGCCCCGCTTCCAGGTATGGCCACACGCGGCGCGGCAGCACCCGGCGCAAGGCACCGGCCCACTGTTCCGACAGGCGTGCGTGTGGCTTGCACAGGTCGCCGCAGCGCGCGTCCAGCGTGCAGCACAGGGAGCAGATGCTGCCCTGGTACGCGGGGCATTGGGCCATGTCGGGCCCTTCGTATTCGCGTTCGCAGATCACACAGCGCTGCGCGGTGTGTGGGTGGGCGTGACGCGCAATGTAGTAGCGCCCTTTCGTCAGCCACGCAATGGCCGGCGCAGCGAGCAGCGCGGTCACCATCGCGATCAGCGCCGAGAAGGCCTGCGGTCCCGGTCCCATCAGACCCATGTGCGCCGCGATGGACAGCGCCGAGGCCAGTCCCATCGCACCCACGCCGACGGGGTTGATGTCGTAGAGGTAGGCGCGCTTGAATTCGATGCCCCTGGGCGACCAGCCCAGCGGCTTGTTGATTACCAGGTCGGCCACCACGGCCATGATCCAGGCGATGGCGATGTTGGAGTACAGGCCGAGCACCTCGCCCAGCGCCTGGAACACGTTCATCTCCATCAGCATGAAGGCGATAAGCGTGTTGAACACCACCCACACCACACGGCCCGGGTGGCTGTGGGTGATGCGCGAGAAGAAGTTGCTCCAGGCGAGCGAGCCCGCGTAGGCATTGGTGACGTTGATCTTCATCTGCGAAATCACCACGAACAGCGCCGTGGCCGCCACCGCCCAGCCGTAGTCGGTGAACACGAACTCGTAGGCCGCGAGGTACATCTGGTTCGGGTCGACCGCGCGGTCGGGCGGCACCATGTGGCTGATGGCGAGGTAGGCCAGCAGTGCGCCGCCGAGCATCTTGACCACCCCCAGCACCACCCAGCCCGGGCCACCTGCCAGCACCCCCGCCCACCAGCGCAACTCACGACCGGGCTCCCTCGCGGGCATGAAGCGCAGGTAGTCGGCCTGCTCACCCATCTGGGTGATGAGCGCAATGCCCACCGTCAAGGCCGCACCAAACAGGTGCCAATCAAATGTTGCGCCCGCACCAGATTCGCCACCATAGTGCACCACGTTGGTGAACGTCTCCGGCGCCATCCAGGCCACTGCCCCGAAAGGCACCAGCATCATCACGATCCACAGCGGCTGGGTCCACACCTGAAAGCGGCTGATGACCGAGACACCGTGTGTCACAAGCGGAATGACCACCAGCGCGCAGATGAGGTAGCCCCAGGCGGGCGGAATGTCGAGCGCCAGTTCCAGCGCGTAGGCCATCACCGCGGCTTCGAGCGCGAAGAAGATGAAAGTGAAGGAGGCGTAGATCAGCGAGGTGATGGTCGAGCCGATGTAGCCAAAGCCCGCACCGCGCGTGAGCAGGTCCATGTCCACGCCATGGCGCGCGGCGTACACGCTGATGGGCAGGCCGCCCAGGAAAATGATGAGGCCCGTGCACAGGATGGCCAGCGCCGCGTTGACGAAGCCGTACTGCACCAGCAATGTGGCGCCGACGGCCTCCAGGATCAGAAACGAGGCGGCACCGAACGCGGTGTTGGCCACCCGCCATTCGCTCCACTTGCGGAAGCGCTGGGGCGTGTACCGCAGCGCATAGTCCTCCATGGTCTCGCTGCCGACCCAGCTGTTGTAGTCGCGGCGCACCTTGATGATGCGCTGCGGCGCAGCATCATTGCCCCCACGCTCCGCCGCCGCGCGGGTCGCTGCCCCCCATGGGGGCTGATCCGGCCTGGGGGCGGCCCGGCTGCCGTCTCGCTCGCCCCCACGCTCCGCCGCCGCACGGGTCGCTGTCCCATGCGGGGGCTGGCCCTCCTCGGGGCGGCCCGGCGGCGGATCGTTGACGGGTGCGGACGCGGCTTTCACCGGCACCGTTTCGCAGCTTTCGTGCCACGCCCGGAAACGGGGCACGGGTCTTGCTGAATCCGACCAACACGAACGCCCTGGCCCCTGACGACCGCGCACACCATGGAACTCACACCCCGAGAGAAGGACAAGCTGCTCATCTTCACCGCCGCCTTGCTGGCCGAGCGGCGCAAGGCGCGCGGCCTCAAGCTGAATTACCCCGAGTCGGTCGCGCTGATCAGTGCGGCCGTGATGGAAGGCGCCCGCGACGGCAAGACCGTGGCCCAGCTCATGAGCGAGGGTCGCACCGTGCTGACCCGGGCCGACGTGATGGACGGCATCCCCGAAATGATCCCGGACATCCAGGTGGAGGCCACCTTTCCGGATGGTACGAAGCTGGTCACGGTCCATCAGCCGATAACATGAGGGCGCGACATGACCTCGAATTTCACAGGAACCACAGCATGAAATCCAGATTCCTCATCGCCCTGGCGCTCTCCGCCCTATCGTTTTCGGCTTTCGCCCATGTGGGCGAGGCGCACGACCACGGTGGCTTCCTCACGGGTTTCGTGCACCCCATCACGGGCCTCGATCACCTGGCTGCCATGCTGGCAGTGGGCGTGTGGAGCGCGATGACCACGCGCCGCCTATGGATCGCGCCCTTGTCCTTCGCGGCGCTGCTGCTCGGTGGCGCCCTGCTGGCGCAATCGGGCATCGCCTTCCCGGCCATCGAACCGATGATCGCGGCGTCCATGCTCGTCGTCGGCCTGCTGCTGGCCGCCCAGGTGAAGCTGCCGGAAGCGGCGGGCGCCGTGCTGGTCGGCGCGTTCGCGCTGTTCCATGGCGCGGCGCATGGCCAGGAGCTGGCGGATGGCTCCGCGCTGGCCGGCATGGTGGCGGGTACGGCCCTGCTGCACACAGCGGGCATTGCCATCGGCCTGGGCTTCAGGCGCGCCAATCAGTGGCTGCCGCGCCTGGCGGGTGCGGCTGTCGCGCTGATGGGCCTGAACATGGGCTGGTCCCTCATCGCGGGTTGACACCATGATCCCCGGCGAACTCCTCATCGACGAAGGCGAGCACACGCTCAACCCGGGCCGCCGCACGCTCACGCTGGTGGTGAAGAACGGTGCCGACCGGCCGATCCAGGTCGGCTCGCACTACCACTTCGCCGAAACCAACGGAGCGCTGGATTTCGACCGCGCCGCCGCGCAGGGCATGCGGCTGAACATCGCCAGCGGCACGGCCGTGCGCTTCGAACCCGGCCAGCAACGCACCGTGGAACTGGTGGACTACGCGGGTGACCGCATCGTGCGGGGCTTTCGCGGCCTGACGCAGGGCGCGCTGGCCTGACCCGGATGCGACACAGGGTCAGTAGGAAATGGTGGTGCGGGTCACCACCGGCTGGCCTGCCGCAGCCTCCACATAGAAGCCCGGCAGACCGGCCGTGCCGAAGCGCGTTGCCGGGTTGCGAACGAACTGCGAATCAGTCAGCGTGATCAGACCGGTCCGGTTCTGGCTGACAAAGAAGACCGCACTGCCCCCTTCGACAGCGGTGTTGTCGCTCACCACACTGCCGTAGACACCCAGATTGATCTCATTGCCGTCGAGGTAGATGGCCCCGCCGCTGCCACCACCCGGTGTGCCAGGCCGTTGCGGATTGGCACCATTGCCGGTGACGGTGTTGTGGCTGATCAGGCTGTTGTAGACGTTGTACGACACGCCGATGGCGCTGAGCGCGCCGCCGTTGGAGCAGGTGTTGCCCAGACCAGCGGCTCCGCCGAACGTGCTCTGCACCACGTAGACCGGCCGATCCTGGTACATGTCGAGCACGCGCACGGCGCCCCCCCCCACGTCCGGCCCCGTGGGCTCGCAGCGGTTGTTGGTGAACACGCTGTTGACGATCTTGAACTGCCCGCCACGCACGAAGATGGCCCCACCGCCACCACCTTCGGCCGTTTCGCCGATGGAGTTGCCATTGGCGAAACGGATGTTCTGTACCGTGAGCCGCGGGGTTTCCTGGTTGTCGCAGTTCGCGGTGGTCCAGACCTGGGCCGCATCGCAGGTGTTCTGGTAGAGGATGCGCCGGGCGCCACCGCCGCTCAGCGTGATGAGGCCGCCGCCATCGAGCGTCACGTCCGGCCGGTTGTTGAACACCTTGGCGGTGGCCGGCAAGGTGAGGGTCACCGGATCGGCGCCGCAGTTGAAACGGATCTTGCCGCCCTGCGCGACCGCGTTCACCACCGCCTGCCCGGTGCAACTGGCCGGTGTGCCCGTCCCGATCACGTGATCGGGCTGGCTGGTGTCGACGGCGGCACCCGCTGCCGGCACCGGCACCTGACCACTGGACGTGCCCGAGCCTGACGAACCACCTCCCGGTGTCACAGTGCCAGATCCCGTTCCACTGCCGCCGGACGACCCGCCCGATCCAGCCGACCCGGTGTCGGTGGCATCACCGCCACCACCACCACAGGCGGTCAGGGCGGTCAACACGGCAACAAGAATGGCCGTGCGTGGAAGAAGCGGCAGGCGAGACGCTGAAGAGGACATGGCGAAGGTCGATCTGGGTGGAAAACTGGCGCGCCACCGAGGGTGAAAGGTGGGCATGGCTGGCACGATCCGTGCTCGGTCTTGGTGAACCGGAAGCCAATGTAAGCGGATACCCCTTTGGGTAGTGCTTCAACATGCAACCTTGTGTGTATTCGCGATGCCCCCGGTCACGAAGCGGCCCCAGCGTGCCGACATCATCAGGACACAGACCACCATGACCACCGTATCCCGCAGCGCCTATGCCGGCATGTTCGGCCCCACCGTCGGTGACCGCCTGCGCCTGGCAGACACCGGCCTGGTGATCGAAATCGAAAAGGACTACACCCTCGCGTCCGGCGGCTATGGCGAAGAAGTGAAGTTCGGCGGCGGCAAGACCATCCGCGACGGCATGGCACAAAGCCAGCGCGCGCGCGGCGAGGGCGCGGTCGACACCGTGATGACCAACGCGGTGATCATCGATCACTGGGGCATCGTCAAGGCGGATATCGGGCTGAAGGACGGGCGCGTCGTGGCCATCGGCAAATCCGGCAACCCGGACACCCAGCCCGGTGTGGACATCGTCATCGGCCCGGGCACGGAAGTGATCAGTTGCGAAGGCAACATCGTCACGGCCGGCGGTATCGACAGCCACATCCACTTCATCTGCCCGCAGCAGGTGGACGAGGCGCTGGCCTCGGGCGTGACCACCATGCTCGGCGGCGGCACGGGCCCCGCCACCGGCACGCTGGCCACCACCAGCACACCCGGCCCGTGGCACATCGAGCGCATGCTGCAGGCCGCCGACGGACTGCCGATGAACCTGGGCTTCCTGGGCAAAGGCAACGCCAGCCTGCCCAACGCACTGCGCGAGCAGATCGACGCCGGCGTGATCGGTCTGAAGCTGCACGAGGACTGGGGCACCACGCCCTCGGCGATCGACTGCTGCCTGAGCGTGGCCGAAGAGACAGACACGCAGGTCGCGATCCACAGCGACACGCTCAACGAATCGGGTTTCGTGGAGAACACCATCGAGGCCACCAGGGGCCGCAGCCTGTGCGCGTTCCACACCGAAGGTGCGGGCGGCGGGCATGCGCCCGACATCCTGCGCGTGGTCGGTGAAGCCAACTTCCTGCCCTCCTCCACCAACCCCACGATGCCGTACACCGTCAACACGCTGGACGAACACGTGGACATGCTGATGGTGTGCCACCACCTGGATGCGGGCATCGCGGAAGACCTCGCGTTCGCCGAGAGCCGCATCCGGCGCGAGACGATCGCCGCCGAAGACATCCTGCACGACATGGGCGCCATCAGCATGATGAGCAGCGACAGCCAGGCCATGGGCCGCGTCGGTGAAGTCATCATCCGCACCTGGCAGACAGCCTGCAAGATGAAGAGCCAGCGCGGCACGCTGCCGGAAGACAGCTCGAGAAACGACAACTTCCGCGTGAAGCGCTATGTCGCCAAGTACACGATCAACCCTGCCATCGCGCACGGCGTGTCCCATATCGTGGGTTCTCTGGAGGTGGGAAAGTGGGCCGACCTCGTCGTGTGGAAGCCGGCGTTCTTTGGTGTGAAGCCCGCGCTGGTGCTCAAGGGCGGCAGCATTGCGCTGGCCGCGATGGGCGACCCCAATGCCTCCATTCCCACGCCGCAGCCCGTGCACTACCGTCCGATGTTCGGCAGCTTCGGCAGCGCCATCGCCAAAGGCAGCCTCACCTTCGTTTCGCAATCTGCGCTCGCGGCGAACGTGGGCCAGCGATACGGCCTGCAGAAGACGCTGTCGGCGGTGCAAGGCATCCGTGGCGTCACCAAGGCCCACATGATCCACAACGCGCTGCTGCCCCGGATGGAGATCGACCCACAGACCTACGCGGTGCGTGCCGATGGCCAGCTTCTCACCTGCGAACCGGCCAGCGTGCTGCCCATGGCACAACGCTACTTCCTGTTCTGATACGTTTGCGCATGCTTCAGGTTTCCAAACTCATCCCTCAGGGCCAGGGCCTGGCGAAGGCGCTGGTGCATCGCGCGCCCCAGCTCGAGCTGGATTGGGACATCCGCCAGAAAAGCCGCTTCGACGCGACCGCGTCCGACGGGCGCCATGTGGGCGTGTTCCTGCCGCGCGGCACCGTGGTGCGCGGCGGCGACGTGCTGCTCACGCAGGACGGCTCGCTGCTGCGCGCAGTGGCCGCGCCCCAGGCGGTGCTGCGCATCACCGCCCGCCCGGACTACCCGGCGCAGGACCAGGCTTTCGACCTCATGCGCGCCGCCTACCACCTGGGCAACCGCCACGTGCCCATCGAACTGCAACCCGACCACCTCAAGATCGAACCCGATCACGTGCTGGCCGAGATGCTGCGCGCCATGCACCTCACCGTGGTGGAGGTGCGAGAACCCTTTGAACCCGAAGGCGGCGCCTACGGTGCCGCGGCGGGCACCGGCCACGGACACCACCACCATCATGGCCACGACCATGCACACGGCCACCACCATGGCCACGGGCATGACCACGGCTGACCGGTCGGCCGCCAGCCTGCTGCGCATCCTCTGGCTGGCTTCGCCCGCGCTGCCGGTGGGGGGCTTCTCGTATTCCGAAGGCCTCGAGGCCGCGGTGGATGCCGGACTGGTGCGCGATGAAGCCAGCGCTGCTCTCTGGCTTGAAGACCAGTTGCACCTGAGCCTGGCGCGCAGCGATCTCGCCGTGGTCGCGCAAGCCATTCCCGCCTGGCGCCAACAGGACCTCGCCCGCATCGCAGAACTCAACCACTGGGTGCTGCAGACCCGCGAAACGCAGGAGTTCCGCCTGCAGAGCGAACAGATGGGCCGTTCGCTGCTGGAATGGGCCCGTCAGCTCGGGGAACTCGGCGCTGGCGTGTTCGAGCAACTGCAGGCCGCGCAACTCCACCCACCCACCTACCCCGTGGCCTGTGCCTGCGCCGCCGCCAACACGGACGCCAGCCTGCGCGACAGCCTGGTCGGCTACGCGTTTGGCTGGGCCGAGAACCTCGTGCAGGCCGCCATCAAGTCCGTGCCGCTGGGCCAGAGCTCGGGCCAGCGCATGCTCGCCCGCCTGGCCCTGCAGATTCCCGCCGCCGTGGACCACGCCATGGCACTCAGCGACGACACCCGTCAGGCCTTCACGCCGATGCTGGCCATCCTGTCGGCACGCCACGAAAACCAGTACTCTCGCCTCTTCCGCTCCTGACCCTGGGACTTTTTCCATGACCTCCACCGCCCTGCACCACATCCCCCGCCGCACCAAGACCCTGCCACCGCTGCGCGTCGGCATCGGCGGCCCGGTGGGCTCTGGCAAGACCACGCTGCTGGAGATGCTCTGCAAGGCCATGCGCGATCGGTACGACCTGGTCGCCATCACCAACGACATCTACACCAAGGAAGACCAGCGGCTGCTCACCGTCAGCGGTGCACTACCGGCCGAACGCATCATGGGCGTGGAGACCGGCGGCTGCCCACACACCGCGATCCGCGAAGACGCATCGATCAACCTCGAGGCGATCGACCGCATGCTGGACCAGTTCCCGGACGCCGACGTGGTGTTCATCGAAAGCGGCGGCGACAACCTGGCCGCCACCTTCAGCCCCGAGCTGAGCGACCTCACCATCTACGTGATCGACGTCGCCGCCGGCGAGAAGATTCCGCGCAAGGGCGGCCCCGGCATCACCAAGAGCGACCTCTTCGTCATCAACAAGACCGACCTGGCGCCGCACGTGGGCGCCGACCTGGAAGTGATGAAGGCCGACACCGCCCGCATGCGGCCCGACACCGCCCGCCGGCCCTGGGTGATGACCAATCTCAAGACGCTGGCCGGCGTGGAAGACGTGGTGCGCTTCATCGAGACGAGGGGCATGCTTCGCACCGAAGCCACCGAGGCCCTGACCGCCTGAGCGGCGCGCAGGCTAAAATGCCGGCCTTGCAAACGCTCCCGGAGACGTGGGTGAGCGGTTTAAACCAGCAGTCTTGAAAACTGCCGGTTTAGCAACTCCGGAAGTGAAAAGGGGCTGGAAAAACAATAACTTAGAAGGGCCCCAGCTACAACTATGAGTTCGCGGTTTAGCGGATGCTTAGCGAATCGATGGGTATGATCGGCAGTCCGATGATGCCGGACAGTGTTTGGAAGCGTGGCAGAGTGGTCGATTGCACCGGTCTTGAAAACCGGCAACGGGCAACCGTTCGTGAGTTCTTATCTCAACCCAGATTTTGTGCATCCAGAGCACATCTCGAACGAGCTACGGGCGCCAGCAGACTCTCTCCGCCAAATCAACGAAGTCCAGTAGAACGGCGTCTACATTCGTAGCGGTACTGCGCCAAGACCTTGGAACTGCTCGCGAAACGCAATCCTGGCCTGTGCATCACACAGCCAGTTGAGAAGTCGACCAACCGGAGCGCGCAAGACTTTTCCACGGCGGTGGTCGGCGCTTGCGACGAACCGACCGCCGCGGTGGGAAAGTCGTCTTGTCTCACTACAAAAGTGGACCAAACGCCCCACTATCCACTGCGTCAAGCAACCCCGAGCGAAACACCCATACGCTGCGCTAATGCAGTCTGCACAACTACGACATCCACGCGACTAGGTCCTGTAGGTCTTGTGGCTGGGCGGCGTGATTGAGATTGCCATTTGCGTTCGCAACGTTCACAAAGCCAATGCGGTCTGCATCTGTTTTCCCAATTCCCAAGTGAGCCTCTATTGCGCCACGAGACCACACCCAGATGTTGTGCTGTTTCAAGGCTTGAGTCAAAGCCGCCACATTTGCTGGTACGGCAACCGCCATCAACTCGAAGGCCTCAGCAGGGGAATAAGCCGAAATCTGCCCATTCGGCCCCTTGCGCGTTGGTAGTCCAGAAGCGTCAAGTATTATTCCTATTGCTGTGCCCTGACCAGCAAACCATTGCTTGCAAGCCACGAAGTCCGGAGAGTTTTCGTTTACAAAGCCAGCCTTTGGTGCGACCCTGAACATAAAGTCCAAGTCAGCAACGGCCTTGGGAGCAAACCCCACAGAGCTCAAGATTCCCATCATGGGTATAAGAGCAGAGCTACTGGCCCCAGAAACTATGCACCCCTTACTGTGTGCATAGGTATGCCCTCGATGGACTTCATAGACCGTAGGCAGAACAGTTTGCTCAGTTTTCCCCTCAACAAGCAGCACCTTCTCTGAGAACAGCAAGTGAGAAGCAACCTGAATAGAGAACAGCGCCTCAGCGTGGTGCTCATGGGCCGCCATTGCTGCCGCCGCTGCCTGCATCTTGTTGCGCGCAACCGTTCGACCTGCATCATCCTTGTAGACCATCAGGGTTTCCAATACATGACGCCGACCAATCAACAACGGAGAGTGAGTAGAGAACACAACCTGGAAATTCTGGTTCGATAGTGTGACCAGTGCCTCGCGTAGCAACTCTACTGCCTGTGGGTGTAAGTAGACTTCAGGCTCGTCAATCAACAGAACCGTGGTGCTGCCACCGTTCACTCCAGCCGCTGCTGTAACGTCCGCCAGCAGTTTTATCAGCGCCATATGGGCACTACGCTGCGCGCCATGCCCAAATGAGGTGAACGGTCTCGGTACACCTTGCATGTCTGACATTGACACCGTTGAAGACTTTACTAGGTCGTCAATGCTCGGAGTATTGAAATTCAAGTGCAGCGCCATCCCAGGAAAGAATTGCTGGATGGAGGTAGTGGCCTTTGCCTCAAATCCTTTCAGCTCGTCCATCCGCCCTTCGCCATTCAGGCATGACGAAACTTGAAGCAGCGCGTTATTCATGGCTTCGACTGCGGCAGCGTTGTTCTCGCTTACCTGTTTCAACACCTCTTTTAGCAAAAGTCCTATGGTGTTCTTGGCACCAAATTTTCCCACATCCTCATCTGCAACTTCCATTGCTTCGATATAGAGTGGCTCAGGAAAAAGCACACCAATCGCGGTATCCAGTCCCGCGGGGTTATCAACCCATGCGTTTGCTGCGTAGCTGAACACGTCAATTTTTACTTGTGCTGCAGTAGAGGTCGGGGAGGGTTGCCTGCGCCGAAAGTGCAACCGATTGCCGCCATCCAGATGAGGCTGGAGCGCCTGCGACTGATTTGCGGGGAGCAACTGAAGGTTGAGTCCTTCAATCACCCCCTCCACAATGATTGGCTGACCCTCATCAAAAAAAGATGTCCTTGGAAGGACACTTTTCTTGAGAAGCCAACAAACGGCCCTCAAAATGTTCGATTTACCCGAGTTGTTGTAGCCAACGATTGGATTGTAGACGTCAAGGGGAATATCCAAATTCTCGCACGAGCAAAAATTTCGGATGACAACTTTAGAAAGAAACATTCATCCCTCCAATTGAAGTCCCCTCGAAAACCTGAACCAGTTGGAAGTAGAGAATTCCCTCAGCAGGAGTCTCTACATGAAGAAGTCCAGATTCAGTGAAGCGCAGATGGTCGGCATCCTCAAGGAGGTCGAGCTTGGCGCGAAGGTGGCCGAG
>QFCS01001182.1_pt1 | contig 15878 bp, 20 predicted proteins | sample 3576561 | NCBI WGS metagenome assembly QFCS01 | reverse complement strand
TTCATCAGCAATCTCGCGCGCCAGGGTGGTCTTGCCGATCTGGCGGGGTCCGAGCAAAACCACGCCGGGCATGTGCCGAAGCCGGTCCCTGATTTGCTTTTCGATGCGGCGAGGTATCATTAAACCGCATTCGACTGAATATCCGGTTTAGTCAAGCAAATTAAAATATAGAATTGCGATTTGCCTGGATTTCGTCGCAGCAACATTTCCTCAAGCGCCTCGGGAATCACCTCACTGCCCTATTTCCGCAAGTCTGCAACGCCGAGTTGCTCCCACATCCACGTGAAATCAAAGGTAGCCATGGGATCGTCCGCCACGCGCGATTTCGCAGAGCCATTCTCGAGGTATCTGAGCCACTCCGCGACCTTCACCCTGCCCGCCTTGGTGCGGGCCAGAGCGCGCGGCGTTCGGTCACCCAGCATAGGAACCGGTTGATCGAGCGCCTTGGTATATTCGCGGGTGAGCATCTCATGGACCACACGCTCCGTCTCCTCGGGCGGTAGTTGAAGCCCATCGTCATGCTCTTCGTCCGCCGCATCGTCGGCGAGCATCTGCGCCAGTGTGCGGATTTCGGTGAGTGGCGGGCCGATCCGCTCGCCCAGCCATCCGGCCATAAGCGCCTTCGCTGTTTCCGCACGCTCCGAGCTGTTCACCTCGACGACCACCTGGCGTCCCTTCAATTCGACATTGGCGAAAACAGGTGTGCCATCTTGCATGGTGGTCGCGAGGGCTTGCTTACCCTTGGCTTTACCAGGTTTCTTCTTGCCGACTCTCGGCGCAAGCCAGTTCCAGAAACTATCACTGGCCGGCTCGAGCCAATTGGCGGCATCGAGCATCCGCGCCACGGTCTGCCGGTTCGCACCCTTGGCCAACGGAAATACGACGCGATGAAACACCACGTCCTCGCCATCGGCGTTGACCAGTTCGGGCATTTCGGCTCGCGCCTGCACGCCGACCCACTCGATCCCGAAGGGCGGACCGCGCGATATAATCCCCTGAGTTTCATCGATCGTCTCGACGACGTCGACGTGGTCAACGAGCTTCAGAAGATCGGCGGCATGTTATTTCCAGCGCCCGAGAAGGCCGACCCCTTCTGGGCGGAAGCCGCCCGCGCGGCATTTGTCGGCGTCGGCGCGCTCGTCGCGGCCAACCCCGCCCTCCCCTTCACGATCGGTGAAATCTACCGGCGGCTGACGACGGGCGACCCGAAGATCGAGCTGCCCAAGGTTGTCGAGGAAGCGCAGAAGCGCGGGCAGCGGCTAAGCCAGGCGTGCGTCTCGGCGCTGAGCGACTTCACCTCGGCGTCGGACAACACTTTCTCCGGCATCAAGCAGACGATCACCTCGAAGCTCAACCTGTGGCTCAACCCGTATGTCGATGCAGCGACGTCGGAAACCGACTTCGACCTACGCCAGGTCCGCCGGGAGCGGATCTCGATCTATCTTGGCGTCTCACCAGACAATATCGATCGCATCGCGCCGGTGTATAATCTCTTCCTCCAGCAGCTGATCGATCTCAACACGCGGGAGCTGCCGGCATCCGGGGGCCAGGTGCCCGTCCTCTTATTGCTCGATGAGTTCGCAAGGTTGGGCAAGGCGCCGGTGATCGCGTCGGCCTTTTCCTATGTCGCTGGTTACGGGCTTCGCTTGTTGCCGGTGATCCAGAGCCGGTCGCAACCGCGCGGGATCTACGGTGCGGACGTCACCGACGAGATTATCGCCAATTGTGGCCTCGAGGTGGTGTTCACGCCCAAGGAACTGCGGGTCGCCAATGAACTGTCCGAGCGGCTCGGCTTCTTCACGATGAACGTGAAATCGAAAAGCCGCACCATTCACGGCATGCTCGCCAACCGTAGCATTTCGGAATCCGATCAGCGCCGCGCGCTGATGATGCCGCAAGAGCTGATGCAGATGCCCAAGGGCGATTTGCTGTTGCTGCGCGGCGGGATTCCCCCGGTTCGCGCGCGCAAGATCGAGTATTTCCGCTCGCGGCATTTCACCAGCAGGATCTCGGACCCGCCCAAGGTTGCGCCGCGGCCGATCATGATCCCGCAGGCGAAGCAGGCCTCACCGCCGGCCAGCGCCGGCGCCGGATCGGATGTGCTAGCCCGAGCGATCGAGGCGAAGCGGACGGCGCTCCTCACCCCACCACCAACCGAGGAAGCGCCCGTCGTGACCCGCACGCTGACTGACGATGAACTGTCCGGCTATGCCGAGATCACCGACGACATGCTCGTCCTGGGCGAACTTGAGGAGCTTCCGCCCCCGGGCGACGAGAAAGCGGCGATCGCCTTCGTCATGGCGATGACCGCGCGCGCGGCCATCGAGCCGGACGACGATTACGATTCATCAGAAGCATTAGTGACAGCGAGGCATGATCATGGCCGATAATGACAAGGCGGCGGCGCCCAAGCCGCGCGCCAGGACCAACAGCGTCGCCGTCGACGACAAGGAGCGCGGAAAAAAGGCCGCGCCCGCAGTCCAGGCGCCCCGACCCGACCCGGTCGCTCCCGCCATTGATGGGGAACGTACGGCCGAGCCGGGCAGGAAGCCGAAGGCTCCTTCCGTCGAGGCGGGCGATCTGCCCGAAACCGTGCGCAAGCGCTATTATGCCGACAAGGCGAAATGGTCCGGGGAGCCGGCCTTCTTCACCTCGGCCGAGATGAAGGATCCAGCGTTCCGCGACCAGGGCCGCCGGCTCGTCACGGCGACGGAAAGCCAGGAGGTCGTGAAGGATCTCGTCGCGATCGCGCAGCATCGTGGGTGGGAGAGGATCCACGTCACAGGGACCGAAGCCTTCCGGCGATCGGTATGGCTTGAGGCGGGTCAGAAGGGGCTCGAGGTCAGAGGCTATAAGCCGAACGACCGCGATCTGCAGGAGCTCGACCGCCTGCGCAGCGATGCCAGCAAGAACACGATCGCGCCAATGATCGCGCGCGACGCGGGCGAGAGCCGCGATCCGGCGCCTGCCCCGCGATCGAGTGAGTCCCCCGTTGCAGCGCGGCAGCCCGGCGGGCGTGCCGATGGGCGGTCGATGCCTAACGATCGGGCCGTCGATAGCCAGATGCGGGTGATGGAAGCCGTGATCCGGCGCACCTTGTTCGATAATCCGGAGGCCGTCACGCGAGTGATGACGGTCGCGCGCGCGCAGCTTCATGCGCATATCGCTGCCGGCCGCACGATCCGGCCCGCCATCGTTCGGGATGCGGGCGCATCGGTGCAGCGCGGGGTCGAGCCTACCGCAGGGCCAGCGCGCGGCGCGCCTATTCGGCAAGGCCGGGATCACAAGCCGCCCGAGCGTAGCCGATCGCGCTGATGTAGGCGCGCAGGCTGGTTTGGGAATCGCTCGGTTCGTTCGTATTAGGCGAACATATTTTGCCTCTCGTAAACTACACATTGCCACAGGTTCGCGAATCATTCAAATAGTTCGTCATGGACGAACGAAAGCGCCAACCATTAAACCAACTTCTCACCAGCCTGACCCCCGGGTTGATGGTCGATTCCGCGTGGTTGCAGGCGCAGGGCATCTCCAGGACATCGATCCACGATTATGTCCAGCGGGGCTGGCTCGAACGCGTAGCGCCGCGCGTCTACCGACGCGCGACCCCGGCTGGCGGGGCGACAAGCCTGCGCTGGGACATGGCAGTGATGTCGGCGCAACGGATTGGATCTGCATCCTTCTATATCGGCGGCATGACCGCACTCGAACTCCACGGGCTAGGGCATTTCGCCCGTCTCGGTGGCGATCGGACGGTCCATCTCTATGATCCGGAAGGCGCGGTTCCCTCCTGGCTGCCGAAGCTCCCGACCGACGCGATGATAGTCCTTCACAACCGCGCGCTGTTCTCGAATTCGTCGCTTGGCGTCGAATGGCATCGGCTCGATCTCGGGACGACGCGCCTCGGAGCCGCCGTGCCGTCGCCAGACGCGAGTGAACCTTGGGACCATTTCTTGGCGGTAGCGGGTGCCGAGCGGGCAACCATCGAGATGATGGAAGACGTGCCCCAAAGCCTGAGCTTCGAGCATGTCGACACGATCTTCGAGGGCCTGACGACGTTGCGGCCGAGGCTCCTGACCAGCCTGCTTGAAGGATGCAAGAGCATCCGGGCCAAGCGGTTGTTCCTGTTCTTCGCCGATCGCCACGACCATGGCTGGGCGAAACATATCGATCGCCAGCATATCGATCTGGGTCGCGGCAAGCGGCAGCTGGTCCCGGGCGGGCGGTTGGACCCTCATTACCAGATAACGGTGCCGCCGACCTTCACCGCCAAGGCAGGGGAAACAGCCCAATGACCGCGCAGCGATATGTCGACCAGGTCAGCTTGCTCGTCCGCGCCATCCCCGAGATCGCGCGCGAAGACATCTTCGCGCTGAAAGGCGGGACCGCGATCAACCTGTTCGTGCGCGACTTGCCACGGCTGTCGGTCGATATCGATCTCGTCTATCTGCCCGTCGCCGATCGCGATAGCTCGCTGCAGGCGGTCCGCGATGGTCTCGACCGGATCGCGTCACGGCTCGAGCGAGACGGGCGCATGGCCGTCGAACGGCGGCTCCTTCCCGACGGCAAGCGCCTGGTGGTCCAGTCTGACGGCGTGACGATCAAGATCGAGGTATCCCCGGTATTGCGGGGCACGGTGTTCCCGCCGGTGCTGAAATCCGTGAACACTGCGGTCGAGGATCGCTTCGGCTTCGCCGAGATGCTGCTCGTGTCCGAGGCCGACCTCTATGCCGGGAAGATCGCGGCCGCGCTCGATCGCCAACACCCCCGCGACCTGTTCGACATCCACTTCCTGTTTGCCAACGAAGGGATCAGCGACGATCTCTTCAAGGCCTTCCTGATCTACCTCGTCAGCCATCCACGTCCCGCGCACGAACTGCTTTGCCCGCACCGGCTCGACATCAGCGCCCAATATAGCGACGAGTTTCTCGGCATGACCGTCGCGGACCTATCGCTCGATGCCCTTCTAGTGGCGCGGGAGCAGTTGGTGCGCGAGGTCCTCGGCCGCGCGAGCCAGAGTTCAAATCGCCACTTCCTCACCTCTTTCCATCACCTCACGCCCGATTGGGATGCGCTCGGCTTCGAGTCCACGATCGCGGACCTGCCGGCGCTGCGCTGGAAGCGCCTCAATCTCGAGCGGCTACGCTCGGAGAATCCAGCGAAGTTCGATCACCAGTTACAGGCACTGCAGCATTGTCTTGGGCCGGCGTAAGCGTCCGCCCAGCCCCGTCCGGTTAGGAAAGCGGTCGGTCGGCAAGCGACCTCGTCTTTGCCATTCTGAGGCGGTCGCGCGCTTCAGGCACCATCACAGGGCGCGGTCGCGGGTTCAAATCGGGGATTTGCACTGCGTGTTCCGCGGTCCGCCCGATCAGCGCCCGCTGCGCAAATCGATCTTCAGCTTCTGCTGGTAGACCGCGATCCGCTTCTTCGCGCGCGCGACGACATCGTCATAATAAAGCATCTCGGAATAGATCTCGCCGAGCGGTGCGCGGGTTACCGGATCGAGCAGTGTGCTCGCCTGGAAATATCCCTTCCCGTCCGGAAACGGAATCCAGTTGTTGAGCCTGAGCGGATTGATCGTGTCGCCGATCAGATAGCAATAGAATTTACGCAGCCTGCCATGTGATTTGGCGGCCATAAGATGCGCATATTCGAAGAGATCGCCGATATGATCATCGAGCGACACGTCCGGTGCCTTGAACTCGACGATGATCGCCGATCCCTCCTTGTTGAAGAGCGCGATATCGGGCCGCTTGCCGGCGTTGTCATCCGCGCGCTTCTGCAGGAGCTTCCGAAACTCCGCGTCGATATCGCTGTCGAAGATCTTCTCCGTTTCCGACCAGGGTATCTGCGCAAGCGGCTTATCCGACGCGATATGATCGTAATATTGATATTCTTCGCTGAGCAGCCAAATGTCATGATCGGCGAATTCCGCGCTGTCCTTGCGCATCGGGAAGAAGATGCTGTGAATGATGCGCTCGTCGCGGCGCTTGCCGGTCGCCGTGCTCGCCTGCATTGCGAGCTGCTTGCGGCACGCTAGATCGAGGATTTCGACGATTGCGGCGCGCCGGACGACCAGCTGCGACAGATTCGCCATGTCGAAATCCTTGAGCGACGCAGTATATTTCCACGACAGCTCATTGATCTTCGTCCGGAATTCTTCGGTATCCGGCTGGGTGTTGATGATGTCTTCCTTGAGGTCGAAGATCTCCGCCGTCGCGTTGATCACGCGCTCCTGATATTTGCGCAATACCCGCTCGACGACCTGCTGCGCGCTGTCGCCATGTCGGATCCGCGTCTCGGTGTCGGCGAGCATGCCTGCGCCGACACCGAACTGCTCGACGATCTCCTTGAGTACGTCCTCCTTCTTCCAGTCCGCCGGCGCGACCATCTGCTCGATCACCGGGTCGATCGCCTCGTGGATGGCCGCGTAGGAGAGCCTCTCACCCCCGAACAGTCCGCCCGCGCCGACCTCTTCGGGAATGTCGTCGAAATCGTCGCGTTGCTCGTTCACATGGCCGTCGAGATATTCGCTCTCGATCAGCACGATGTGATGGAAGCCGCCGACCGGATTGCGCTGCTCGGTCTTGGTCCGCAGATAGTAAGCCGTGATGTCCTTGACCGGCGATGATTTCGCGCAAAACGCGATCGCGTTGCGCGGCAGATCATAATCTGCCGCATCGAGCTGGTAGTGCGACAGCGTGAAAAGCTGGTGCGATCCGAGCGCATCCCCGCTCCGCGGATCGCGTTCCTCGACCTGGACCGGAACTTCGCGCGTGATCGCTGGCAAATCCGCGCGGCGCAGCCACTCAATCTGCTCCCCCTGCTTCCAGTGGTGCGTCCGGAACCGGATCTCGAAATCGCCCAGCTCGTCGGCAAGCCCGACAAGGCGCTGCAGAAAGGCAACGAGCGTCACGCGGCGCAGGGTCGGCGCCGCGAAGATCTCACTCAGTCGCTCATTCTGGAAGACGCGCTCGCGCACAAGATCCTTAAGCTGGTTGAGCCGAATCGTCGTGCCGAGATCGGCGTCAGGCGCCGCGACTGTCGTGAAATCCTCGAATTCGATCTGCTTGCGCGGCTCGGCGAAATGCATCGTGCGGCGAAAGACATCGTCGCCATCGCGATACCGGGTGTCGATCGCCATCTCGGCGAAATGGTGGAAGAACTGGATGCGCCCTGCACCCTTGCACTTGCCGATGCCAGCAATGCCGAGGTCATCCTTGTAGGAGGTGTCCTTGGTGAGGAACGCCTTCAGCTGTTCGTCGCCGAGCCCGCAGCCATTGTCCGCGCACGCGACCGACATCGCTTCGCGCTCGCCGAGCAGGTCGGCCGTCGTGAAATCGACGTCGATCATGATCGACAGCGGCGCCACCACGCCTTCGGCTTTCTTGCGGATCAGGAAGGAGTCGATCGCGTTCGAGATCAGCTCTTCGAACACGGCATAGCGGTTCTTGCTGAGCCTCGTATTCTTGATGCTACCCCGGATATCGAGTGTCATGTTCGTGTGCTGTTCACCAAGGGGCCGTGTTCTGCAGCTGTTCTGACCGGCGGCTACGAACCGGTCAAGCTGTGCGGGCTGCGCATGGCAGCTTTCGGAGCGCCTCGCGCAGCCACGCTCCGGGGTCAACATAGTTGAGTTCTGGCGGTCGCGATACGGCCGACCGCTTAGCGGAGCGAAGCGATCAGCTTCGGCTATGGCGCGAGACACTGCATTTGTTCGATGTTTGTTCCATGCTATATCAGCCGCTCGTCGAGTCGTCTTGCGTGAGGTGAGCCATGTCGAGGCTCTATACCGTTGTCAGCACTGTCCCCGAGATCGCCGCGCATTTCGGCGCAGAAGCGAGTCCTGAGCTGACAGTGCCGGCGGAGACCGTCGAGGCCCTGCCGGGCCTGGTGGTGTTCGAGAAGAACGGCCGCCGGCTGATGCGGCAGATGGACTGGGGCTTTCCGCGTTTGACCCGTGAAATGCGCGAGCGCGGCGATCTGCCCGGACGGATCGGCCTCGTCGCCGATCTCACCAATCCGCTCTGGGACAAGCTCGTCGTGCAGCCGCAATATCGCTGCCTGATTCCACTCACTCACTTCGCCAACCCGAATGGCGATCCCGGATCGAAGACGCGCAGCTGGTTCTCGGTCTCCGATCGGCCACTGCTCGCCTGGGCGGGCTTCTGCCGCAATGTCCCGGACTATGGACCCGTCTATGCCGGCATGACGATGGCGGCCAATGCGGCAGTCGAGCCCTATAACGACCGCATGCCTGTGCTGCTCGAACCGCAAGACTATTGGCGGTGGCTTGGCTGCTCGATCAGGGACGTTATCGGCTTTCAGATTCGTCCCCCGATCGCGGCTGCGCGGATGACGGTGTTGCACAGTGACGATCTCTGGCGGAGCGGTGATCTTCCGGCCGCGCTGCAACCGCAAATGGCTTTGCTATGATCGCGATCATCGGCGATGATCGACCCTGAAGCACGAGCCAGGACCGTCCATGTGTAATCTCTACACAGTCAGGAAAAGCGCGGCAGAAGTCGCGGCGCATTTCGGTGTCGATGTGCCGACCGAATTCAACACGCCCGAAGAAACACTGCCGGGTTATCCCGGCATGGTCGTTCGCGAAGCCGAGGGCGCGCGCGTTCTTCAGTCGATGGTGTGGGGTTTCCCGCGGCCGATGAAGAGCAAGAAGACCGGCCTTCCGATCAAGCCGAAGCCCGTCAACAACATCGCCGATCTGACCAATTTTATGTGGCGCGGGATTGCGCCGAAACCGCAGTGGCGCTGCCTGATCCCGGTGACCGGCTTCGCCGAAGCGGAGGGTGAAAAAGGCTCGATGACGCGGACTTGGTTTACGGTGAAGGATCAACCGATCTTCGCCTGGGCGGGCATGTGGCGGATCAGCGACGAATGGGGAGCCGTTTATTCAGGGATGATGACCGACTGCAATGAGGCGATCCGTCCGGTGCACGACCGAATGCCGGTCCTGTTGCACCCGGACGAATATGACCAGTGGCTCCACGGCTCTCTGGATGATGTGATCGCCTTCCGCGACCGATGCTTTCCGGACGAGTTGATTCAGATGAATCGGACGGACGAGCTGTGGTCGCGCCGGCGACCCGCACAGGTAAGCCTGGATCAACTCTGACCGCGGCGGCCTCGCGGCCTGGCCCCTGCCCTATCGATCGCGATCGCGCGGCTTGGGCCGTTCGCGATCGGGTGTCTTGCCGCTTTCGTTTTCGGCTTCTGGGCTACGCTCGACACCGCCACCAGCGGTCCGTTCAGCCATCATGATTTCGCGCGCGCGCTCCAGGCGCCGCGATACGGCCGGTGGCATCGCCGCGACGAAGCTCGTTACGTCTTCAGCTAGAGCGAGGTCATCCTCCTTGCCCGTCGCGGCCAGCGCCGCGGCGGCCTGGGCATAGGCACCGCGGATGAACTTCTGCCGGCCGAGCGCCGCCACATCCTCGGGCCGCCGCTCCGGCTCGGCCGAGCGCGCGAACTCGGCCGCGCGTTCCTCGGTCAGCCGATGGATGTCGAGCCCCCTGCCCTGCTCCGCCGTGCGCGCTTCGAGATGCAGCGCCGGCGAGCGAACCCGCTTCTGGACATGGCCGCGCGCGCGGCGCGGCGTCGCCTCGGCCGCCACGCCGCGTTGCCGCAATTCGTGCGCAAAGCTCTCGCGCCAGTGATGCAGATCCGCCTTGCGCGGATTGAAGCGTGTCCCGTCTTCGCCCTGGGTCGCAACGGTCAGGTGGACATGCGGATGATCGGTATCGGTATGCAGCGCGACCATATAGGCGAACTGGCCTTCGAACTCGACGCGCGCAAAGGCCTGGACGGCGTCGTGGATCGTCGCCGCATCGGTGGTGCCGCCCGGCATTGAGAGCACCATCGACATCGAGGTCGGTCGATCCTTGCCATAGGGGTTCATGGCCTGGTCGAGCATGTCCCAATCGGCGGCGATGACCTTGAGCCGCTTCTCGTCGGTGATGATCTCACCTTCGCTGCTGCGAACCTCGAGCTTTCCGTGCCGCGAAATATAGCCGAAATGCTCGGCGAGATGGGCAGCACCACGCTGCTTGCCCGAGATCTTGACCATGACCTCCGGCGCCTTGCGCACGATCCGTTCGAGTTTCGCTCTAGCCTCGGCCTGCGACAGGGCGGGCGCGTCCCCCGCCCCTCCCCTGCCCTTGCCGCCGGATCGAATTCGCAGCGTGCCGCCCTTCAACGTCCGCTTGCCCCCGGTCGGCGGGCGCCAGGCCTCCATGAGGCTCGGCAGTGGAAGGACGTCATCATCCTTCACGCCGGCGTATCCCAATAGGAGACGTCGCCGGCGAGTGCGCGACCCAGCGCGCGAAGCTGACCGTCGATTTCTTCCTGGAACGAGGCGACCCGCGCCGCTTCGCGCGCGAGATCGAGGCCCGAGTCCACCATCGTCGCTGCGTTGAGCGCGCGCACCGCTTGGTTGAGGTTGATCCCGATCCGATTGAGCTCGCGCCAGGATTGCGAGATCAGCGCGCGGTCGGGTTGTGGCGGCGGCGATTTGCCGAAGAGCCGGCGGCGCAACAGCGCGACGATCCATTCGGTGCGCTTGAGACCTCGTTCGCTAGCCGCCGCGTCGAGCCGGTCGATGTCGGTCGCGGTCAGGCGGACTTCGACGCGGGCGGTCGTCCGCTCACGCGGCGACGGGACAAGGACTTCATCTTGGGGATTGCGAAGCGCCTGATCGATCAGGCCGCGCAGGTGGGCCGAACGACCTCCGTGGGAAGCCGCCACCGCATCGAAGCGCGCCGCGAGTTCATCGGGCAATCGCACGTTGAAGACAGCCACCTCAAAAGGCTATTGTCATACATCCCCGGCGTCAAGCCTATCCGGCCCTCACCTAATTTGAACCTTCTACAGTCTGCTCAAGCAGACTCGGCGCCTTCCTTCGAACCATCACCTCCCCGGCTGCATACGCAAGCCGAAAATACCCTGCGAAATGAAAATGGCGGCATCCCTGAAGAAGGGATGCCGCCATCATTCTATCTGAAAAATCGATTTCTCTACGCGGAGTGAGGGGTTCTGGTGGTTGGTCTCGCGCTAGGCATCATTGGCCGACGTTGGCGGGTTCGCCTCGTCGATCAGGCGTTGAATGGCCGCGATCGGAGTGTCGTCCTCAAGACGGATCATCGCACCGCATGAACAGGCCGCAGCCTTCTGCAACCGTATCTGGCTGAATGGTACGTTGAGAATTGCCCCGCATTTTGGGCAATCCACTTGCGCACAGATATCGTCCAACTCACCGGCCATCGGTAATCCTGACTTTCCAAAGCGACTCATCAACCTCAGTTCGCCACTCTACCCTAATCGCGTCAATCGAACGACAGGTCGGACGATGCCACCTCGTCCTCGCCGCCGTCATCGAACACGACACGGACCCGATCAGGCAGCACCAGTCGCGCAGATCTGGTGCCAACCATGACCTTGAACGGGCTCGGCTGGAACGATGCCGATGACCGCCCTGCCCTCCCCACCCGCTTTCCAGGCGCTGGCTCGACTGGCCCGGCGGCGGGCGCGACCTTCGCAGGCGGTGCCACAGTTTCGGCCGGCACTTTGAGCGAGGTGACGAACTTCGTGCCTTCCGCAAGCGTCATGCCCCGCTCGCCGAATCCCCTGACGAAGTCGCGAACCTCCAGCGGGTGCTTTCGTGCAGCTCGGTGCAAATCGTACAAAACCCGGATCGGGGCCTTGTCGATTGCGTCGCGCAGATATGGCTCCATCTCGCCATAAGCGGCGTAGAGCGAGACGAACTGCTTCGAACGGCCGAGCGCCTTGGCGATCTCGGCCTGGTTCTTTCCATCGGCCAGCATCCGCTCAACGCCGAGTGCCAGCTCGCGCGACGAGAGGCTGGCGCGCTGGTCATTCTCGACGATCTGGTCGGCAAGGACATCGGCCCCCTCCCCCGCATCGCTGACAATGGCCGGGATCGTTTTCTTCCCCGCTGCGAGCGAGGCGCGGTAACGCCGCTCACCCATCCGGATGACATGCTTGCCATCTCCATTCTTGGGACGGACGATAATCGGCTGCAGCACACCGCGCGCCTCGATCGAAGCCGCAAGCTCCGCCATCTCGGCTTCATCGAAATGCGTGCGGGGATTGCCGGGATCGGGCGTCAGCCAGTCGAGCGGCAGCTCCTCGACGCGGCGCGCACTTTCGTGCGCGCCAACCAGCATCCCGAATTCCTCGGCCCGTTGGTCGAACTTTCCCATCAGGCCGGCTCCTTGGTCCTGGTATCAACCCGACGTTCCACCTCGGCGAGGATCGTGCGGATCTCCTCGGAGGCCGCCTTGGCGCCGCTCCCCTTCTCGTGCCAGACCGCATGATGGTTCTCGGCCGAATGTTTGTAGGTCGGCCGCGCCTTCACGAAGGCCGGGAACATCATCGTCGGGCCGACGGCGTGCGCGAGCTTCACCGCATTCTCCATCTCGCGCTTGTCGAAGGCGTTGACCATCGACGGTAACAGCCCAAGGAAATTGACCTTGCGGCCGCCACGCGCGGCTTCGGCCTTCTTGAGCGCGGTCAGCAGCATCTTGGCGCACTCGATCGAATCCTCGGCAACCTGGACCGGCGCGATCACCTCGTCGGCAACCGCCATCGCGCTCAAGGTCAGTTCATCCCACTTGGGTCCGGTGTCGATGACGCAATAATCGAAATGCTTGGGCAGCCCCCGGAAGCGCCCGATGAAGTCGTGTACGTCTGCGGCCGCCTTGACCATTTGCAGGCGCGGGTCGGCGCCGAACACGGTGATGCCGGGTGCATCTTCAAGCACGAGCTTGGCCTCGGGATCGAACAGGTCGGCCGAGAACCAGCCGTTGCGCTCTTTGGTAAGGCGACGCGTCGATGACCCTTGCGGATCCAGATCGATATACGCGACGCGGCGGCCCGCCTGCTCGGCGAGATACCAGGCGAGATGGGTCGCGAAGAAGGTTTTGCCGACGCCGCCTTTCAGGAGGCTGATCACGATGGTTTTCACGAAGATCTTCCGTCCTGGGCAACCGCGCTCAATAGTCGTCGCCGCCGTTGCGAAGGTTGCGCTCATAATGGTCCCGCGCCGACCAGTCGCCGCGCGCGCCGAATCTGGGTCCGACGTAGCGGAACAGATAGACGGTCAGCGCGAAGCAGGCGAACGCAAACAGGATCGCATGATCGGGATGGCGCGAAAAATACTCAGCCATCATCAGTCTCCTTGAGAAGCGCGGGCCGTGGCTGGCGGCCGCGCTGATCACGAAGCTCCTCATCGGGGACATCGAGACCATAGGTTTGCTTGAGCGCGTTCATGATCAGCGCTCGCAGCGTGATATTGCCCTGATCCAAGGCGAGGCGCGCGATCGAGACGTGCATCTCCGGGGTCACGCGAAGCTGCAAAAAGGCTGAGCGCCGGTCTTTGCTCCCCTGCCCCTCCATCGCCACCGGCGGCCTCTCCTCCATCATGACAAGGACATCGGGCTATGCTTCTGATGTATTGAATTCAATACATCGTCGGCGAACGGACGGATTTTCGCGATCATCGTCGCAAGGCCGGAGTCTGCTCAAGCAGACTTTCCCACCGCAGCTGGCTTCAGTCCTCGGCGGGCGCGGCCAAGCGCCAGCGCTCTACCAGCGCGATGATCCGGTCCTCATAGCCCAATTGGTCGGGGTAGATCGCCCCTTCGCGGCCTCCAAGATACAGGAAGACCAGCCCCATATCGGCGGCGACCGCGTGATCGACGCCGAACAGATCGGCAAGGTCGAAGCCGCCATTGTCGGTGGCGTTCCACCAGGCGAGTAGGAAGTTGGCGGCCCGGCGGGACTGTCCTGAGTAGGACTCGGCGAGTTTGAACAGGCGTTCGAGCGCCTCTAAAACGGGCGGTTGGGTCATATGCGACTCCTCGAAAAAGCTGTTGGCCCCGACATGGTCGGGGCCAATATATCTCAATATTCGTCCGTTAGAAGGATCGTCAGCACACGCGTGGTGAGCTGGCTGTCGGCAGGATCGGGCGAGCCAAAATCGAGCGTGCGATCATAATAATCGATCTTCCAGTAGAGCGCGGCACCCCGGAATTCGAACCGCCCGAAGTCGCGCTCGCCGTGCGGATCAACGTCGGGACCAAAATCGTCATAGTCACGGATAGTGCGCAGCAATTCGGCCTGGGCATGGAAGTTGCGGAACAGGCTGACGTCGCCGATCAGCTCCTGGACACCGATGGTCATCACCACACGATTGTGGCCGGGCTGTGTGAGGTTCTGCCGGAGGGCATCGTTGAGGCGGGCGATGGTCGCGATGCGATCCGACGCTGGGGCAGGGGAGGCGTTTTGATCGGGCATGACGGACGATCCTGTGTTTTTCGACAAACCCCGCCGATCGGGGTCTTTCAACAGGGACCGGCGCGCCGGGGCACAGCAGGTTTGCGCACCCGCAGGGTCGAAACGGCAGAGGAGAAGCCCGGCTACGGGCTTGCGCGCGCCTGCGCCTCGGCAAGGACCGGACATGGTGATGATCCCGTCGTCTCGGCGGCTGCGAACACCAGGCTGTCACGCTCCCGATCAGGATGCTGGACCAGTCGCGATGAGGGGGACTATCGTCGACAGGATGACCGCCGCGCTCCACATTCTCTGGCCGATTTGGACGACGACCGTCGGTGCCATGAGCAAGCGCAATATCCTCGTGCGCAGCCACTGCCGCCGCTGCGGCGCGCTGATGCGGGTCGATCCGGTCGATCTGGTCGCGCGATACGGGGCAGGGCATTCACTCATCGACACCCAGGAACGCTGCCGAATGGTCGCCTGCGACGGCGCGGCCTATTATCTCGCGGCCCGAACCTATGGCGCGCCCTGGCGGATCCTGCTCGACGATCCGGTGTTGAAAGAGGGTCTTGAGGGCCGGCCGCCGGCCGTTACCGGCCGGAGCCTGCAGGTTTGCGGACAAGCGACGGTTTTGGACGTCAGCCCCTAGCGATCAGCCCTTATAAACGCTATCTTGGTATCAGCAGAATCGCATCAAGCCTGAAGGAGGGCAGTATATGGCGACAAACGCAGTTATTCAGCCCACGACGGGCAAGATCAAGTCGCGTCGGGTCCGCTTTGGCAGCGTAACGGTGACCGCCCCAGCGCCGTCGTCGGCGCTCGTCCAGCACAATATCGAACTCAGCACGCAGGCCCTTGAGCGTGTGGCGAAGCGCCTGGCCAAGCCGGGCGTGACGCTCCGTGCGAAAAAGGACGTGCCGCTCTACTCGCTCGATAGCGATAATCCCGACGTCATGATCCGTAAGCTGAACGGCAAGACCGAACGCGGCCAGCTGGTTGACGGTAGCTTCAAGGCGATCGATTGACCTCTGCGATCGAGGCGATCCGACAGGTTCGCCAGACACAGGAAAAGCGTAAGAAACCGCTCGCGATCGTGCTCGCTGGCCATAACGGTTCGGGCAAATCGACATTGTGGCGCCGTAGCCTCGCCGATGAATTGCAGATGCCGTTGGTCAATGCCGACCGCATGATGCTGTCGATCCTGCCCGAGCAGGCCAGCGACGGCGCGCTCCCGTCTTGGGCGGCGACACTGCGCGATACCGATCAGAGCTGGATGAAGGTGTCGCAGCAGGGCGTCCAAGCCTTTGTCGGTCATGCGATGAACGCGAAGGTACCATTCGCAATGGAAACCGTGTTTTCCCACTGGCAGGCGCTGGGCGACGGCACCTTCGAATCCAAGATCGACCAGATTCGCCAGATGCAGACGGGGGTCAATCCCGGCAAAGGTACGTAACGCGACATAGGATTTCAGTCGCCCCATCGAAGGCTCTCGGGTTGTAAATCCGTCAGTTTGGCGATCGCTTCCTGGATATTTTCGAGAGCCTCGCTGAGGTCGGAGAGTTGGTCCT
>QFCS01001252.1_pt1 | contig 15902 bp, 14 predicted proteins | sample 3576561 | NCBI WGS metagenome assembly QFCS01 | reverse complement strand
CGTGAGCGACCTCTACAAGTATGTCTGGGAGGTGCGACGGGTGGACAACAACACCGTCGCGCTGGCCGGCGGCACGTTGGGCGGCGCGACGACGGTCGGGCAGACGGTCGTGCTCGAGATCCCGGACACCAGCGGCGGCGCGGCCCAGAACGCCAACTACAACGTCATCGTCACCACGCAGCTGCTCAGTGACTCCTCCGTCGTGGGTTCGTCGACGTCGACGCCGATCCACCGTGACCCGCTGTCCGGCGGCAACAACTGGCGGGCCTACTGCGGCTTCGACTGACCTCGGGCCCGCCGCTACTGTTCGGCGCGTGCCCGCCGTCGGAGTCTTCGCCCTGCAGGGCGACGTCCGTGAACACCTGCAGACCCTGAGCGCCCTCGGCGCGGACGCCTTCGCCGTCCGGCGCCCGGAGGAGCTGGCGCGGTGCGACGGGCTCGTGCTGCCGGGTGGCGAGTCGACCACCATGGCGAAGCTGGCGCGCACCTTCGAGCTGCTGGACCCGCTGCGCGAGCGGATCGCCGCGGGGCTGCCGACCTTCGGTACGTGCGCCGGGATGATCCTGCTCGCCGACCGGATCGAGGACGGGACGGCCGACCAGGAGACGATCGGCGGCCTCGACGTGACGGTGCGACGCAACGCCTTCGGGCGGCAGGTGGACTCCTTCGAGGCCGACCTCCCGTTCTCCGGGCTGGCCGACCCGGTGCACGCCGTCTTCATCCGCGCCCCGTGGGTGGAGGCGGTCGGTCCGGAGGTCGAGGTGCTCGCCGAGGCGGGCGGTCACCCGGTCGCCGTACGGCAGGGACACCTGATGGCGACGTCCTTCCACCCGGAGGTCCACGGGGACGGCCGGGTGCACCGCCTCTTCCTCGACCTGGTCGCCGGATAGACTCGACCGGCTGCCGCGGCAGCCGGAAGTCGTCGAGGTGAATAGAGGACGGGAATGTCTGGCCACTCCAAGTGGGCAACCACGAAGCACAAGAAGGCCGCGATCGACGCCAAGCGCGGCAAGCTCTTCGCGAAGCTGATCAAGAACATCGAGATCGCCGCGAAGATGGGTGGCCCCGACCCCTCCGGCAACCCGACGCTCTTCGACGCCATCCAGAAGGCGAAGAAGCAGTCGGTGCCGAACAAGAACATCGACTCCGCGGTCAAGCGCGGCGGCGGCCTCGAGGGCGGCGGCGTCGACTACGAGACGATCATGTACGAGGTCTACGGCCCGCAGGGGGTCGCTCTGCTCGTCGAGTGCCTGACCGACAACCGCAACCGTGCCGCGATGGAGGTCCGCACGGCGGTCACCCGCAACGGCGGCACCATGGCCGACCCCGGCTCCGTGTCTCGCCTGTTCACCCGCAAGGGCGTCGTGGTGGTCGCGAAGCAGCAGGAGGACAAGGAGGTCTCCGAGGACGACATCCTGGAGGCCACCTTGGACGCGGGCGCCGAGGAGGTCAACGACCTCGGCGAGGCCTTCGAGGTGCAGTCCGAGGCGACCGACGTCGTCGCGGTGCGCTCGGCGCTGCAGGAGGCGGGCGTCGACTACGAGTCGGCCGAGGTCCAGTTCGTCGCCTCGATGGACATCCCGGTGGCCGACCCGGTCGCGGCCGGCAAGGTCTTCAAGCTGGTCGACGCCGTGGACGACCTGGACGACGTCCAGAACGTCTTCTCCAATGCCGACATCCCTGAGGAGGTCCTCGAGCAGATCGAGGACTGACGGGCGTGTCCGCGCCGTAGCGCGGGCGCGGGTCGTCTACCTTGGGTCCGAACACATGTTCGGACGAGAGGTGGCGACGTGCGCGTGCTCGGGATCGACCCGGGGCTGACCCGCTGCGGCATGGGCGTGGTCGACGGCTCGCTCGGCCGGCCTCTGGCGCTGGTCGATGTCGGGGTGGTCCGCACCTCCTCCGACATCGCGGTGCCCCAGCGCCTGGTGACCATCGAGCGCGGCGTCGACGCGTGGATCGACGAGCACCGTCCCGATGCGGTGGCGATCGAGCGGATCTTCGCGCGCTCCGACGTGAGCACGATCATGGGCACGGCGCAGGCCGCGGGGATCGCGATGGTCTGCGCGGCGCGTCGGGGGCTCCCGGTGGCGCTGCACACGCCCAGCGAGGTGAAGGCGGCGGTGTCGGGCAACGGACGGGCCGACAAGGCTCAGATCGGCGCGATGGTGACGCGCATCCTGCGCCTGGACAAGCCCCCGAAGCCGGCGGACGCCGCGGACGCCCTCGCCCTCGCGATCACGCACATCTGGCGCGGCGGCGCACAGGCGCGCATCGACGCCGCCCTGGCCGCCGCACGCCCGACCCGTTCCCGCATTCCCGGAGGAGCCCGATGATCGCCTTCGTCCGCGGCAGCGTCGCTGCCGTCACGCTGTCCAGCGCCGTGGTGGAGGTGGGCGGCGTCGGGCTGGAGCTGATGTGCACCCCCGGGACCCTCGCGCAGCTGCGGCCGGGTGCGACCGCGACGTTGCCGACGAGCATGGTGGTGCGCGAGGACTCCCTGACCCTCTACGGCTTCGCCGACGAGGAGGAGAAGGCGATCTTCGAGCTCGTCCAGACCGCCTCCGGGGTCGGGCCGAAGCTGGCGCAGGCGATCGTCGCGGTCCTCTCGCCCGACGGCGTCCGCCTCGCCATCGCCTCCGACGACGTCAAGACGCTGACGAAGGTGCCGGGAATCGGCCAGAAGGGTGCCCAGCGCATCATCTTGGAGCTCAAGGACCGCATCGGGGCCCCCACGGGGAGCGGCGATACGACGCCCGCGCCCGGCGCCGCTGCCTGGCGCGACCAGGTGCACCAGGGCCTCGTGGGTCTCGGGTACACGCAGAAGGACGCCGAGAAGGCCGTCGAGGCCGTCGCCGACCAGGCGACGTCGTCCGCGCCGGACGTCGGCGCGCTGCTGCGGGCGGCGTTGCGTTCGCTGTCGAAGGCCTGATCCGCCGTGCCCTTCCACGAGGACGAGCTCGACGAGGCGGAGGAGACCCACTTCCGCTCGCTCACCGCCGCCGAGGCCGAGGGTGACGAGCGGGCCGTCGAGGCCGCGCTGCGTCCCAAGAGCCTCGACGAGGTGGTGGGCCAGGCGCGCGTGCGCGACCAGCTCGGACTCGTGCTCGAGGCGGCGCGGCGGCGCGGGCGGGCGCCCGACCACGTGCTGCTGTCGGGCCCCCCGGGCTTGGGCAAGACCACGCTGGCGATGATCATCTCCCACGAGATGGGCGCGCCGCTGCGGCTGACCAGCGGCCCCGCGATCACCCACGCCGGCGACCTCGCCGCGATCTTGTCGGGCCTGAACGAGGGCGAGGTGCTCTTCGTCGACGAGATCCACCGGATGTCGCGTCCTGCCGAGGAGATGCTCTACCTCGCCATGGAGGACTTCCGGGTGGACGTCGTGATCGGCAAGGGCCCGGGCGCCACGGCGATCCCGCTGGAGATCCCGCCGTTCACGCTCGTCGGTGCCACCACGCGCGCCGGGCTGCTCCCCGGGCCGCTGCGCGACCGCTTCGGCTTCACCGCGCACCTGGAGTTCTACGAGCCCGAGGAGCTCGACCGCATCGTGCACCGCTCCGCCGGCCTCCTCGGCGTCGACCTGACCTCCGAGGGCTCGGCCGAGATCGCCGGCCGCTCACGGGGCACGCCCCGGATCGCCAACCGGCTGCTGCGCCGCGTCCGCGACTACGCCCAGGTGCGCGCCGACGGTGTGGTGACCCGGCACGTCGCCCAGTCGGCGCTGGACCTCTACGAGGTCGACGAGCTCGGCCTCGACCGTCTCGACCGCGCCGTCCTCGACGTCTTGTGCCGGCGCTTCGGCGGCGGTCCGGTCGGCGTCTCCACGCTCGCCGTCGCCGTCGGGGAGGAGCGCGAGACCGTCGAGGAGGTCGCCGAGCCGTTCCTCGTGCGCAACGGCTTCCTCGCCCGCACCCCCCGCGGCCGCATCGCCACACCCGCCGCATGGGAGCACCTCGGCCTGAGCGCCCCGGCCTTGCCTCCCGGCGCGGGGGAGCGGACACTGTTCGAGGACTGAGGCGGGGGTGACCTCGCCACCTCCGGCCCGCAACGCTGGGATCCGTGGCTACACTTCCCGTCGGCCCGCCCGCAACCCGTGCGGCGGTGTCGCACGCCCGTTTGCGCTGGAGAGGTTTGTCGGTGAAGGAGCTCGTCCCCTGGCTGTGGATTGCCGCGATCGCGGTGGTCTTCTGGCTGCTGATCATCCGTCCTGCGTCGAAGCGGCAGAAGGAGGTCATGTCGCTCCAGGCCTCCCTGAAGCCCGGTGACGACGTCGTCCTCACCTCCGGTGTCTTCGCGACCGTCGTGGCTCTCGCCGACGACCACCTCGAGGTCGAGGTCGCCCCGGGAGTCGTGCTGCGCGTCGTACGCCAGGCCGTCGGCTCGGTGCGGCGCGACGAGGCCGTGACCCACGAGGCCGCCGCGGAGGCCGACGAGACGGCGCCCGCCGACGGCGAGCGCGCCGACGGCCCCGACGAGAACGAGGAGCGCTGACATGGCGGCACGCCGCCCGCGCCCCGGGCGCAATCTTGTCGTCTTCTTCCTCGGCGTGGCCGTGCTCTACGGCCTCGTGGCCCTCGCCGGCAGCTGGAAGCCCACTCTCGGCCTCGACCTGCAGGGCGGCACGCGGATCACGCTGACCGCCGAGCAGTCCCAGTCGAGCGAGAACCTCGACGAGGCGCGCCGGATCATCGACCAGCGGGTCAACGGCTCCGGTGTGGCCGAGGCCGCCGTGACCACGCAGGGCAACCGCAGCGTCGTCGTCGAGGTGCCCGGCGAGAACGCCAACCGGGCGCAGCTCGAGGAGACCGTCAAGCGGCAGGCGCAGCTGCGCTTCCGGCTGGTGGCCTGCTCCGACCAGAACCCCGCGGCGTGCGCCGCCGGCGGGGGTCTCGGCCTCGGCCGGGCACCCCTCGCGCTCGAGAACGAGGCGGAGCCCACCGACACGGCCAGCGAGACCGCGACGGACGGCGCGAGCGAGTCCCCGGCGGGCGACACCACCGACGCCCCCACCGAGCAGCCCGCCGACGGCGCCGAGAGCGAGGCGCCCACCGCCACCGACCCGGCCGGCGACGGCGAGGAGTGGACGGTCGAGGACAGCATCGCGTGGTCGCGCAGTCCCGACCCGGAGACCGCGGCGACCTTCAACAACTACACCTGCGACACCGACGGCACGCTGCTCACGCTCGAGGGTGAGGCGGCCGAGCTGCCGGACGACCCCGAGACGCCGCTGGTGGCCTGCTCGAAGCCCGAGGAGGGATCGGTCGAGAAGTTCCTGCTCAGCCGCTCCGTGGTCGAGGGCACCGAGCTCAACGACGCCAGCGCGCAGACCCCGCAGCAGGGTGTGGGCTGGGTCGTCGCGATCGAGATGGGCAACAACAAGGACAAGGCTCTCCCGAAGGGCTCGGCCGGCGCGTCGGACGACTTCGAGGCGGTCTCGCGGGCCTTCGCCGGCACCGACGAGCGATTCGCGATCGTGCTCGACAAGCAGGTGCTGCCCGCACCCGTGATGAACAGCGTGATCACCGACGGGCGCTCGCAGATCGAGGGCAACTTCAACGAGCAGACGGCCCTCGACCTCGCCAACAGCCTCAAGTTCGGTGCGCTGCCGATCAAGTTCGACGACGACCAGACCTCCGTCGAGGAGATCGGCCCGTCCCTGGCCGGCAACCAGCTCTCCGCGGGCCTCACCGCCGGCGGCATCGGCCTCGTGCTCGTCATGCTCTACTGCCTGATCTACTACCGCGGTCTCGGCCTGGTCGTCGTCAGCTCGCTGTTCGTCGCGGCGGCGATCACCTATGCACTGGTGCTGCTGCTGAGCGAGACCGCAGGCTTCACGCTGACCCTGCCCGGCATCGCCGGCCTGATCATCGCCGTCGGTGTCACCGCCGACTCGTTCATCATCTTCTTCGAACGCATCCGAGACGAGATGCGCGAAGGCAAGTCGATGCGGGTCGCGGTCGAGACAGGCTGGGCTCGAGCCCGGGTCACCCGGGTCGCGGCCAACACGGTGCAGCTGCTCTCGGCGCTGATCCTGTACATCTTCGCGACGGGCGCGGTGAAGGGCTTCGGCTTCGCGCTCGGCCTGACCACGCTCATCGACCTCGCGGTGCTCTTCTGGTTCACCAAGCCGATGGTGTCGTGGCTGGCGCAGTTCAAGCTCTTCAACTCCGGGCACAAGCTGTCCGGCCTCAGCAAGGAGACGCTCGGCATGGACGTCGCGCCCGCCCGTCGTACCGCCGTCGCGGGAGGTGACGCCTGATGGGCCGGATGTCCCGCCTGGGCAACGACCTCTACCAGGGTCGCAAGTCCATCGACTTCGTCGGCAACCCGTGGCGCTGGTACGCCGGCTCGCTGGTGCTCGTCGTGCTCGCTCTGTCGATGCTGTGGTTCAAGCCGCTCAACATGGGCGTCGAGTTCGTCGGCGGCACGACCTTCTCGGTCCCCGTCGGCAGCGGCAACGCGACGCAGGAGAACGCCGACGACCTGCGCGACACCATCGGCGAGTCCGGCATCGAGAACGCCGAGAACCCGACGGTCACCACCGAGGGCAACGCGACGCTGACCATCCAGGTCGAGAACCTCACCGAGGATCAGCGCGACCAGCTCTCCGAGCTCGTCCGCGAGATCTACCCCGACGTCTCCGACAACGACATCTCCAAGGTCGACATCGGACCGAGCTGGGGGGCGGAGGTCGCGAAGAAGGCGCTCATCGGCATCGGGCTCTTCCTCGTCGCCGTCGTCATCTTCATCTGGGCCTACTTCCGCGAATGGCGGATGTCGGTGGCGGCGCTCCTCGCGCTGTTCCACGACATCGCGCTCACCGTCGGGATCTACGCGCTGTCCGGCTTCCAGGTGACGCCGTCGGCGGTCACCGGCCTGCTCGCCATCCTCGGGTTCTCGCTCTACGACACGGTGGTCGTGTTCGACAAGGTCAAGGAGAACACCACCGTCCTGCGCAAGAACACCCAGTCGTACGCCGAGGCGGCCAACCTGGCGGTCCACCAGACCCTGGTGCGATCGATCAACACCGCCATCGTGGCGCTGATCCCGCTCGGCGCGATCCTCTACGTGACCGCCGTCCAGCTCGGCGCGAGCTCGCTGCAGGACCTGGCGCTCGCACAGTTCGTCGGCATGGCCGTCGGCGTGTACTCCTCGGTGGTCCTGGCTCCCCGGATCCTGGTCCAGCTGAAGATGCAGGAGAGCGAGGTCCACCTGCAGGCCCGCCGGGCGCCTGCCAAGAAGCGTGCTCTGGCCGACCGGTACGCCGCGGTGCCGTCGTTCACCGAGGAGACGCCCGCGGGCGCACGTCGTACCGACGGGTTCGAGGACCCCGCCGAGCTGATGGAGTTCGAGGAGGACGACGACGCGGACGGCGACGACGCCCCCGCCGCACGCCCCTCGCGCCCGGCGGACTCCGGTGGCGCGGCGGGCAAGGGTCGTGTCGTCCCGACGCAGAACCGGCCCGTCGGCGAGGGCGGTAGCGCCGGGCGGCCGCAGCCGATGCGCCAGAGCCGCTCCAAGCGCGGGAAGAAGTAGTCGGTGACGGGGGAGTCCGCGACGGCGCTGCGCGCCGCCGACGCGATCACGCGTCTGGTCCGCGACGTCCCGGACTTCCCCGAGCCCGGCATCGTCTTCAAGGACATCGCCCCGCTGCTCGCGGATCCCGACGGCTTCGCCGCCGTCGTGGAGGCGTTGGCCGCCGTCGGCCGCGATGCCGACGGGCGACCGCTCGTCGACAAGGTCGTCGGCATGGAGGCGCGCGGCTTCATGTTCGCCGCCCCGGTCGCGCTCGCTCTCGGCGTGGGCTTCGTCCCCGTGCGCAAGCTCGGCAAGCTGCCGCACGCCACGCACCAGGTCTCCTACGAGCTCGAGTACGGCGAGGCGGTGCTCGAGCTGCACCGCGACGCCCTCGCGCCCGGTGAGCGGGTGCTCGTCGTCGACGACGTCCTCGCGACCGGCGGGACCGCGCGTGCCACCTGCGAGCTGGTCGGGCAGTGCGGTGCCACACCGGTGGCGTTCGCGGTGCTCCTGGAGCTCGGATTCCTGTCCGGACGCGGCGCGCTGGGCGACGTACCGGTCACGGCGCTGCTGTCGGTCTGACGCGGCTCCCCGCACCCCCATAGACTGGGCCAATGACCGAGGAGCGCATCACCCCCCGCGCGCCGCGGAGCGAGCCGACGCCGACCCCCGCGTCGGCCGAGCCGCCAGCGGGACGCAGCGTGCGCGCCCGCCTCGCGCGGATGGGCAGCCGCGCCCAGGTCTCCAACCCCGTGCTGGAGCCGCTGTTCCGAGCGGTCCGGACCAACCACCCGAAGGCCGACCTCGCGCTCCTCGAGCGCGCCTACGTCACCGCCGAGCGCCTGCACAGCGACCAGAAACGCAAGAGCGGTGACCCGTACATCACCCACCCGCTCGCGGTCACCACCATCCTCGCCGGCATCGGCATGACCGAGCCGACCCTGGTCGCCGCGCTCCTGCACGACACCGTCGAGGACACGCCGTACACGCTGGAGGAGTGTCGCCGCGACTTCGGCGACGAGGTGGCGCGCCTGGTCGACGGGGTCACCAAGCTCGACAAGGTCGTGTACGGCGACTCGGCGAACGCCGAGACCATCCGCAAGATGATCGTGGCGATGTCGCGCGACATCCGGGTGCTGGTCATCAAGCTGGCCGACCGGCTGCACAACATGCGCACGCTGCGCTTCGTCAAGCAGTCGACGCAGGAGCGCAAGGCGCGCGAGACCCTCGACATCTACGCTCCGCTGGCCCACCGGCTGGGCATGAACACCATCAAGTGGGAGCTCGAGGACCTGGCGTTCGCCACCTTGCACCCGAAGATCTACGACGAGATCGTGCGGCTGGTCGCGGAACGCGCGCCGTCGCGCGACTCGTTCCTCGCCGAGGTCATCTCCCAGGTCGAGAAGGACCTGCGGGAGGCGAAGATCAAGGCGACCGTCACCGGCCGGCCGAAGCACTACTACTCGATCTATCAGAAGATGATCGTCGGCGGCCGCGACTTCTCCGACATCTACGACCTCGTCGGCATCCGGATCCTCGTCGAGGAGGACCGTGACTGCTACGGCGTCCTCGGCGTGCTGCACTCGCGCTGGAACCCGGTCCTGGGCCGGTTCAAGGACTACGTCGCGATGCCGAAGTTCAACATGTACCAGTCGTTGCACACGACGGTCATCGGCCCGCAGGGCAAGCCGGTCGAGATGCAGATCCGGACCTTCGCGATGCACCGCCGCGCCGAGTACGGCGTCGCCGCCCACTGGAAGTACAAGGAGGACGGTCGCGCCGGCAACGACACCGACCGTCCCGGCGACCTCGACGACATGAGCTGGGTGCGCCAGCTCCTCGACTGGCAGAGCGAGGTCGAGGACCCGGGCGAGTTCCTGGAGTCGTTGCGCTTCGAGATCAACCAGGCCGAGACGTACGTCTTCACCCCCCGCGGCGACGTCATCGCCCTGCCGTCCGGCTCGACGCCCGTGGACTTCGCGTACGCCGTCCACACCGAGGTCGGCAACCGCACCATCGGTGCCCGCGTCAACGGACGGCTGGTGCCGCTGGAGTCGACGCTGGAGAACGGCGACGTCGTCGAGGTCTTCACCTCGAAGGCCGAGGGCGCGGGTCCCTCACGCGACTGGCTGAACTTCGTGAAGTCCCAGCGGGCCCGCTCGAAGATCCGGCAGTGGTTCACCAAGGAGCGGCGTGAGGAGGCGATCGAGCGCGGCAAGGACGAGATCGCCAAGCTGATGCGCAAGGAGGGCCTGCCCCTCAAGCGCCTGCTCACCCACGACTCCCTCTCCCTCGTCGCGAGCGCCTTCCGGCTCACCGACGTCTCCGCCCTGTACGCCGCCGTCGGCGAGAGCAACCTCGGCGCCCAGACGGTGGTCCGCAAGGTCATCGAGCTCCACGGCGGCGACGAGGGAGCCCAGGAGGACCTCGCCGAGGCCGTCACGATCACGGGCCGCCGCGGCCGGCCGCACCGTCCCAGCGGGGGCGATGCGGGCGTGGTGGTCACCGGAGCGCCCGACGTCTGGGTGAAGCTGGCCAAATGCTGCACCCCGGTGCCGCCCGACTCGATCCTCGGCTTCGTCACCAAGGGCGGCGGCGTGTCGGTGCACCGCAAGGACTGCACCAACGCCGCGAGCCTGCTCGCACAGCCGGAGAAGCTCGTCGAGGTCGAGTGGGCGCCGACCGGCCAGTCCACCTTCCTGGTGAACATCCAGGTCGAGGCGCTCGACCGGTCCCGGCTGCTCTCGGACATCACGATGGTGCTCTCCGACGCCCACGTGAACATCCTCTCCGCCAACCTCACCACCTCCCGCGACCGGGTCGCCAAGTCGCGCTTCACCTTCGAGATGGCCGACGCCAAGCACCTCGACACCGTCCTGAGCGCCGTACGAACCGTGCCTGGGGTGTTCGACGCCTACCGGGTCACGCAGTAGCAGCTCCGCCGGGGTGCGAGCCGGGGTGCGGGCCGGCCGTGCAGGAATCCCCGGTCGCCCGGGGATTCCTGCCGCTGCGGGGCGTTGCACTACCCCGCAGCGGCAGGAAAACCTCCGCCTGCCCGCCCTGAGACCCGTGTTCTCCACAGGGTGCGACCGGGTGTCTTGAGTCGACCGTCGCCGGGGAACGAACCTCGGCATGCACCTCGACGCCGATCCTCGTCTTCTCCCGATCGACCTACGCCGCGAGCTGATCAGCGCCGGCCACACCGACCGGACGCTCGCCCAAGCTCTGCGCAGGGGGACGCTGGCAAGGCCGCGCAGGGGCGCCTACGTGGACGGGCCGACGTGGGCGACGCTGAATGCCGATCAGCGTTACGTGCTCTACTGCCGCGCGGCGTACCGGCAGGCTGCCACCGACGTGGTGCTTTCGCACACCTCGGCGCTGCCGTTCCTCGACGCTCCCGTGTGGGGGGTTCCTCGGGATGAGGCGCATCTGACGCGTCGCGACGCGCAGTCGGGGCGGCGGGAGGCGGGAGTGCGCCAGCATCGCGGGCTCCTGCTCGACGGCGACGCCGTCACCAGATTCGGGATCGACGTCTCCTCACCGCTGCGGGCGACGTTGGAGGTCGGCGCGATCGCGTCCGTGGAGGCGACGCTGGTCGTGGCCAACCACTTCTTGCATCGCTCAGCCTTCACGCTGGGGACTTTGGTGGAGCGCTACGAGGGGACGTCCGGCTGCTGGCCCCACACACTGGGCATGAACATCGTGCTCCGGCTGGCCGATGCGCGGCTGGAGTCGGTCGGGGAGACGCGGACCGCCTACTTCCTGTTCCGGCGGCGGTTCCCGCGGCCGATCCCGCAGATGGAGATCGAGGATGGCGGTCGCGTCGTGGCCAAGCTCGATTTCGCGTTGCCGGACCATGGCGCTTGGATCGAGTTCGACGGCATGGTCAAGTACGAGGGCCACTTGGGGCCTGGCGAGTCGGCCTCCGACGCGGTCGTGCGTGAGAAGCGCCGAGAGGAGCACGTCGCGGAGCTCACCGGATGGCGTTGCTTCCGCGTCACGTGGTCAGACCTCGACCGGCCGGAGAGGCTCGAAGCTCGGCTGCGAAGCTTCCTCGAGCGGGTAGACCGCTCACGTCGTACGGCATGAGCGTGGCCCCGGCCGCCTCATCAGCACCAGGTGACCGGCGTTTCCTGCGGGTGCGGGGCGTTGCAACGCCCCGCACCCGCAGGAATCCCCGGCTGCCCGGGGATTCCTGCGTCGGCTCGCGGCGCGTGTCAGCGGTAGTCGGCGGACGCGCGCTTGGCCATCTCGAGGAAGGAGCGTCGACCCTCGAGGTTCTCCTCGAGCTCACGGACCTTCTTGTCGTCGCCGCGGGAGCGGGCGGCTTCGAGCTTGGCCTCGGCCTCGGCGATGGCGGACTCGAGCTTGCTGACCATGTCGTCGGCGCGTGCCGACTTCTCCGGGTCGGTACGACGCCACTGGTCGTCCTCGGCCTTGCGGATCGTCTGCTCGACGGCTCGCATCCGGCCTTCGAGGTCCTTGATGCGGTCGCGGGGGACCTTGCCTGCCTCGTCCCACTTGTCGGCGACGAGCCGGAAGGCGGCCTTGGCGGCGACGACGTCGCCGGTGTCGGCGAGGGGGCCGAGGACGGCTTCGGCTTCGACGAGGAGCTGCTCCTTGACCTCGGCGTTGGCGGCGAACTCGCTGTCGAGGGCGGCGTTGGCGGCGTCTCGGTTGCCGAAGAAGGTGTCCTGGGCGCCGCGGAAGCGCTTCCAGAGCTGGTCGTCGACGGCCTTGGGGGCCGGGCCGGCGGCCTTCCAGTCGCGCATGAGGTCGCGGTAGCGGCCGGAGGTGGGGCCCCAGTCGGTGGACTCGGCGAGCGCTTCGGCCTCCTTGACGAGGCGCTCCTTGACGACGCGGGCGCCTTCGCGCTTCTCGTCCTGTTCGGCGAAGTGCGCCTTGCGGGCCTTGGTGTAGGCGGATCGCGCGGAGGAGAACCGCTTCCACAGCTCGTCGTCGGCGGTCTTGTCGATCCGGGGGAGCTGCTTCCAGGCTTCGAGGAGCTCGCGGAGCCGGTTGGCGCCGTTGCGCCAGTCGCGGCCGCCGGCGATCTTCTCGGCCTCGGAGGCGAGGCGTTCCTTCTCCTGACGCGCTTCGGCGGCCTTGGCGGCCTTGGCGGCCTTGCGGGCGTCGCGTTGGGTGGCGATGACGGGGCCGAGCTCGTCGAGCTTGCCGCTGAGCGCGGCGAGGTCGCCGACGGCATGGGCGTCGACGACCTGCTCGCGCACCACCTTCACCGCGGAGGCGGCCTCCTCGGGTGAGAGGACCCCCGTCAGCACCCGTTGATGCAGGAGGTCCACCTCCAAGGAGAGGTTGGCGTAGCGCTTGGTGTAGAACGCCAGCGCCTCCTCGGGCGTCGCGTCGGGCATCTGCCCGACCGCCCGCTCGCCGTCGGTCGTCTTCACGTAGACGGTGCCGTCGTCGCCGACGCGGCCCCAGTCAGAAGTAGTCACAGTGGCCCATGCTAATCAAAGCCGCCGCAGTCGATAGGGTGGGTCGGTGCTGATCGCCGCTTTCCCCGCCGGACCGTGGGGCACCAACTGCTATGTCGCGGCCACCGGACCGGGTGCCGAGTGCGTGGTGATCGACCCGGGGAAGGATGCGGCGCCGGGCGTGGCGGAGGTGGTGCGGGAGCACGGGCTGAAGCCGGTCGCGGTGTTGTTGACGCACGGTCACATCGACCACATGTGGTCGGTGACGCCCGTGGCGGGCACGTACGACGCGACGGCGTGGATCCACCCGGGGGACCGGCACCTGCTGGCGGACCCGATGGCGGGGATCTCGCGGGAGTCGGCGTCGATGCTGCTCGGCGGCGACTACGAGTTCACCGAGCCCGACGACGTCGCCGAGCTCGCCGACGGCGCCGACCTGGAGTTGGCGGGCCTGCGCTTCGTCGTGGATCACACGCCGGGCCATACGGCCGGGTCGGTCACGTTCCGCACGCCCTGGCACGCCGCGGAGGCGGGCGACGGCCCGGACATCTCGGAGGTGATGTTCTCCGGCGACCTGCTGTTCCAGGGCTCGATCGGTCGCACGGACCTGCCGGGCGGCGACCATGCCACGATGCTGCGCTCGCTGACGACGAAGGTGCTGCCGCTGGCCGACGACATCGTCGTCCTGCCCGGTCACGGCGAGCAGACCTCCATCGGCCGCGAGCGCGCGACCAACCCTTTCCTGCTCGACCTGCTCGACTCCGGCGACGCCGGACGTGTCACCCGAGGACTGTGAATCCCACGATGGCCAAGGCCGCACCGATCCGCCCGCTCAGCGGGTTCCCCGAGCTCCTGCCCGCGCAGCGTTTCGTCGAGCGGGAGGTGATCGCGACGCTGGCGCGCACCTTCGAGCTGCACGGCTTCGCAAACATCGAGACCCGTGCGGTCGAGCCGCTCGACCAGCTGCTGCGCAAGGGCGACACCTCCAAGGAGGTCTACGTCCTGCGGCGCCTGCACGAGGCCGACAGCGGCAAGGACGCGGGCCTGGGCCTGCACTTCGACCTGACCGTGCCGTTCGCGCGCTACGTGCTGGAGAACGCCGGCAAGCTGGAGTTCCCGTTCCGCCGCTGGCAGGTCCAGAAGGTGTGGCGCGGTGAGCGGCCGCAGGAGGGCCGGTTCCGCGAGTTCGCGCAGGCCGACATCGACATCGTGGGGCGCGACGAGCTGCCTTTCCACCATGACGTCGAGGTCGCGCGGGTGATGCTGGAGGCGCTGGGCCGGCTGGCCCGGGAGGACTCGATCGGGCTGCCGGGCTTCCGTCTCCAGGTCAACAACCGCAAGCTGATCCAGGGCTTCTACGCCGGCCTCGGCGTGGGCGAGGACGGTATCGACGAGGTCATGCGCCTGGTCGACAAGCTCGACAAGCTGGAGCCCGCCCAGGTCCGCGAGCTGCTGCTCACGGAGGCCGGTGTGAGCGAGGAGCAGGCCGACAAGGCGCTCGCCCTGGCGACGATCCGCACGGTCGACGACGGCTTCGTCGCCGCCGTCCGGGCGCTGGGCGTCTCCCACGAGCTGCTCGACGAGGGACTCGACGAGCTGGCGACGCTCGTGCGGGCGTGCGCGCCGTTGGCGACCGGCACCGCGCGCATCGAGGCCGACCTGTCGATCGCGCGCGGCCTGGACTACTACACCGGCACGGTCTTCGAGACCCGTCTCGACGGCTACGAGTCGCTCGGGTCGATCTGCTCCGGCGGCCGGTACGACGCCCTCGCCTCCGACGGACGTACGACGTACCCGGGCGTGGGCATCTCGCTGGGGCTCAGCCGGCTGCTGGTCCCGTTGCTGCAGCGCGGCGAGCTCGTCGCGGACCGTTCGGTGCCGAGCGTCGTCCTGGTCGCGGTCACCGACGAGGAGTCCCGGGCCGAGGCGGACGCGATCGCGTCGGCACTGCGCGCCCGCGACATCTCGTGCGAGGTCGCGCCGAGCGCGGCCAGGTTCGGCAAGCAGATCCGCCACGCCGAGCGGCGCGGCATCCCGTACGTGTGGTTCTCCTCGACCGGCGAGGACGGCGCGACCGTCCACGAGGTCAAGGACATCCGCTCCGGAAACCAGGTCGCGGCGGACCCCGCCGCCTGGCAGCCTCCGACCCAGGACCTGCGCCCGCAGGTCCGTACGACCACCTCCACCGCCTCTGAAGGGGAAACTCCGTGATCCGCACCCAGGACGCCGGCGCGCTGCGCGCCGAGCACGTCGGCCAGACCGTCACCCTCGCCGGGTGGGTGGCCAACCGGCGCGATCACGGCGGGGTGGCGTTCATCGACCTGCGTGAGGCCAGCGGCGTGGTGCAGGTCGTGATCCGGGACGAGGAGGTCGCGCACAGCCTGCGCTCGGAGTACTGCCTGCGCATCACCGGCGAGGTGACGGCGCGACTGGAGGGCAACGAGAACCCGAACCTGCCCACCGGCCAGATCGAGGTCGTCGCCGCCGAGGTCGAGGTCCTCAACCCGGCCGCACCCCTGCCGTTCCCGATCAGCGACCACGTCGACGTGGGGGAGGAGGTGCGGCTCAAGCACCGCTACCTCGACCTGCGCCGCTCCGGGCCGGCGGCGGCGATCCGGCTGCGCAGCAAGGTCAACAAGGCGGCCCGCGACGTCCTGGACCGCCACGGCTTCGTCGAGGTCGAGACGCCGACGCTGACGCGCAGCACCCCCGAGGGCGCGCGCGACTTCGTCGTACCGGCGCGCCTGCACCCGGGCAGCTGGTACGCGCTGCCGCAGAGCCCCCAGCTGTTCAAGCAGCTGCTGATGGTCGGCGGTCTCGAGCGCTACTACCAGATCGCGCGCTGCTACCGCGACGAGGACTTCCGCGCCGACCGGCAGCCGGAGTTCACCCAGCTCGACATCGAGATGAGCTTCGTGGACCAGGAGGACGTCATCGCCCTCATGG
>QFCS01002139.1_pt1 | contig 15982 bp, 13 predicted proteins | sample 3576561 | NCBI WGS metagenome assembly QFCS01 | reverse complement strand
GGACGCCCAGAAGGATATCTACGTCTGGAGCGACATCCTGCTGCCGCGCCTGAAGGAGCTCCATCCCGCCCCGGCCATGCCGGTGGCGCTCGGTATGGTGAGCCATATCGACGACGACCACATCAACGGCATCCAGAAGCTGACCAACAGACTGATCGGCGCCAAGCCGTCGGCGCCGGCCGAGGTCAAGTTCGCACGCTTCTGGTTCAACTCCTTCGACCAGCTCGTCGGGCCCAGACCCGCCAACGCCGCCGGCGAAGCCGCCACGGCGTCTCTGCAGTCGCTGGTCGATCCCGTGAACGTGCCGGGAGTCGACGACGAGCACGCCACGCTGATCATGCAGAGCGTGGCGCAGGGCAATGCCCTGGCCACCGACCTGCGCACGCTCGGCCTGCAGGGCAACGCGCCGGTGAACGGCTTCGTCTCGGCGAAGAAGGGCCAGAAGAAGCTTCGGATCGATGGCGCGCTGGTGACGATCGTCGGGCCGCTGCAGCGTCGGCTGGACGACCTGCGCAAGGAATGGGTGAAGGCGCTCGAGAAACCCACGAAGGCCGGCCGGCAGGCGGCACTGCAGGCGCTCTTCCTGCCCGCCAAGAAGCTCGACAAGTCGATTCCCAACCTCTCCTCGATCGTGGTGCTGGTGGAAGTCGGTGGACGCAAGCTGCTGCTGACCGGCGATGCCCATGGCGACGATATCGTCTCGGCCTGGAAGGAACTCGGCCTGGGCGATTCCCCTGCCCGCATCGACGTGCTGAAGATGCCCCACCACGGCAGTATCCGGAACGTCACCGAGGCCTTCCTCGGATTCTTCGTCGCCGACCACTACGTGTTCTCGGCGGACGGCAAGCACGACAACCCCGATGCTCCGACCGTGGAGGCGGTCGTCAAGATGCACGGCCAGCGGCCGATCACCCTGCATTTCACGAACAAGGACATCACCTGGTCGGCTGCCTACAGGCTCGAGAAGAACGGCAAGGTAGCGCGTACGCTCGCCGATCTTCTGGCGGCCCTGCACCACGCGTATCCCGGACCTTGGTCCGACCGCTTCCGGGCGGAAACGGCGAAATCGATCATCGTTCGGCTTCCCTGAACGGCAGAACCGATCGCGCGATCGGGGATGACGGCGCGAAAGGATGATGCCAAGAACGGCGCATGATCGATCCACGGACGCCCGTCCTCGTCGGCTGCGGGCAAATCACCGACCACAAGGGACCGCCGTCGAGCGCCCGCTCCAACGTCGCCTTCTGCGCGGAAGCCGCCCAGATGGCGCTGACGGACACGACAGCCGGCGTCGGCGCCGAGGCGCTCGGACGCAAGATCGACGCTGTGGCGGTGCTGGAATTCTTCCCCGACGTCAGCCCGCGCTTCGCCTCGCCGTTCGGACGCTGCAGCAATCCGCCCAAAGGGGTCGCAAACCGCCTGCAGGCGATGCCGCGGCAGCTGCTCTACACCCACTCGGGCGGCAACATGCCTCAGTACATGGTCAACCGCTTCGCCGAGGAGATCGCGAACGGCGAGACCGAGCTGGCACTGGTCTGCGGCGCGGAACTGCTGCGATCCAACCAGAATGCGCGCAAGGCCGGCCTGAAGATCGATTGGAACGAGGATCCCGGCGGCGAGCCAATGCGCATCGGCGACCGGCGGTTCGGTTTCTCCGATGAGGAGGCCCGTCACGAGCTGCGCGCAGCGATCCATTTCTATCCGCTGATCGAGAATGCCATCCGCGGGGACCTCAAGCGCGATGTCGACAGCCACATGAAGGCGATGGGCCGGCTGTTCGAGCGTCTGGCCGCAGTGGCCAGGGACAATCCGCTGGCAACGCGGCGCGAGGGCTACAGCGCCAACCGGCTGGCAACGATCTCCGAGGATAATCGCTGGATCTGCTTCCCCTATCCGCGCCTGATGAACGCCAACGCCATGATCGACCAGGCGGCGGCTGTCCTCATCACCTCGGTCGAGAAAGCCCGCGAATGGGGCATCCCGCCGGAGCGCTGGGTGTTCCTGCATGGCTGCGCCGACGGCACCGACACCTGGGTCGTGTCAGAACGCGAGCGGCTCGATGCTTCACCTGCGATCCGTGGCTGTGCGCGCATCGCGTTCGACATGGCCGGCAAGTCCGTGGCCGACATCGACGCCTTCGACCTCTACAGCTGCTTCCCGTCGGCGGTTGAGGTGGCGATGAAGGAGATCGGCATCGCCGAAGACGATCCGCGGCCAATCAGCGTCACCGGCGGTCTTCCCTTCTTCGGAGGGCCCGGCAACAATTACGTGACGCATTCGATCGCCGAGATGATGAATGTGGTGCGGCGCAAGCCCGGCTCGTTCGGGATGGTCACGGCAAACGGCAACTACCTGACCAAGCACTCCGCCGGCCTCTATTCGACCGAGCCGACGAAGGGACCGTGGCGGCGGCAGGATCCGAAGATCTTCCAGGCGGAGTTGGATGCTCGGCCGCGACGGCACGTGAACACGGCGCCGAGCGGCACCGGTACGATCGAGACCTACTGCGTCGCCTACGGCAAGGATGCCCCCGAGAAGGGCTATGTCTTCGGACGGCTCGACGGATCGGGCGACCGTTTCATTGCCATGGCTGGGGAGGAGCCGGCGCTGCTGGCCGACATGCTGACGAAGGAACAGCTCGGGCGGAGAGTGTCGGTCAGCGAGCAAGGCGGACGCAACGTCTTCCACCCGGTTTAGGCGAAGACATCAGACGCGACATGCTGCTGACGCGCCAGGCGCGCAGCAGCATGTCGTCGAACAGTAGAGCTGCACGCCGGGTCGATGAAGGTGGCATGCAGCGCAGCGGCATCCTCGCAGCGGACGGACCGCAGCGCGATGCCGTTCACGTCCCGAGCCGCTCCAGCGCCATGGTGAGGCGCGCGCGCGTAAGCTCCGCCTGCTGGCGGCGTTCACGCTGCTCCTCCACGACCTCCTCCGGCGCGCGGGCCACGAAGGCGGCGTTGCCGAGCTTGGCGTCGATCTTGCCGATCTCGTCGCTGAGCTTCTTGATCTCCTTCTGCAGGCGCGCGCTCTCGGCCTTGAGGTCGATCACGTCACCCACCGGCAGGGCATAGGTCGCCTCGCCAACCACGATCTGCAGCGATGCCTTGGGGGCGGATGCCGCCGGCTCGACACCCTCGATGCGCGCCAGGCGTTCGATCGCACTGCGATGCGTGTCGAGGCGTGCCCGCGTCGTCTCGTTGGGACCGACGACCAGCAGCTTGAGCTTGGCGCTAGCCGGCACGTTCAGCTCGGCGCGCGCCGAGCGGATGTCGGAGATCAGCTTGATCAGCCAGCCGATCTCGGCGTCGGCAGCCGCATCGGTGGCCGGTGCGGTGGGCCAGGGCTGGCGGATCAGGGCGCCGTGCTCGGCGCGATGGCCGAGCTTGTCCCACAGCTCCTCGGTGATGAAGGGCATCACCGGATGCAGCAGCTTGGCCGTTTCGCGCAACACGAAGGCGGTGACGGCCCGGGTCTCGTTCTTGGCCGGCCCGTCCTCGCCCTGCAGGATCGGCTTGGAGAGCTCGACATACCAGTCGCAGACGATGCCCCAGATGAACTCGTAGAGCGTGCTGGCCGCCTCGTTGAGACGGAAGTCCGCGAGCGCCTTGTCGAGCGCGGCGTTGGCGCGGGCTAGCTCGCCCAGCACCCACTTGTTGACCGTGAGCGCCGCCGATGCCGGATCGAATCCCCCTTCCGATAGCGGCGGCAACGCGGCGCCGTTCATCTCGGCGAAGCGCGTGGCGTTCCAGAACTTGGTGGCGAAGTTGCGCGAACCCTCGACCCGCGACGTCGACAGTCGCAGACGACCGGCCTGCGAGGCGGCCATGGAGGTCATGGTGAAGCGCAGCGCATCGGCGCCGTACTTGTCGATCAGTTCCAGCGGATCGACGATGTTGCCCTTGGACTTGGACATCTTCTGTCCCTTCTCGTCCGTCACCAGCCCATGCAGGTAGACGGTGCGGAAGGGCACGTCCTTCATGAAGTGCATGCCCATCATCATCATGCGGGCGACCCAGAAGAAAAGGATATCCCAGCCGGTGACCAGCACACTTGTGGGATAGTAGCGCTCGAGTTCCATCGTCCTGTCCGGCCAGCCGAGCGTCGAGAACGGCCACAGTGCCGAGCTGAACCAGGTGTCGAGCACGTCCGGGTCACGCTGGAGCGCCACGTCCTGGCCGTAGTGCGCGCGTGCCGCTTCCCTCGCCGCCGCCTCCGTCTCGGCGACGAAGATCTTGCGATCCGGGCCGTACCAGGCAGGGATCTGGTGCCCCCACCAGAGCTGGCGCGAGATGCACCAAGGCTCGATGTTCTCCATCCAGCGGAAGAACTCGTCGCGCCCGCGCTCGGGAACGAAAGTGACGCGCCCGTCGCGCGCCGCGGCGATGGGCTGCTCGGCAAGCTTGCGCGCGTCGGCGTACCACTGCTCGGTCAGGAACGGCTCGACCGGCACGCCGCCGCGATCGCCGTACGGCACGGCATGGGTATGCGGCTCGATCTTCTCGACGAGGCCCAGTGCCTCCATATCGGCGACGATGCGCTTGCGCGCCTCGAAGCGCTCCAGGCCGCGGTACTTCTCGGGCGCCTTGTCGTTCAGGCGCGCGAACTTGTCGAAGATGCTGATTGCCTCGAGCTCATGCCGCCGTCCGACCTCGAAGTCGTTGAAGTCGTGCGCCGGCGTGATCTTGACCGCGCCCGAACCTTTCTCCGGATCTGAATATTCGTCGGCCACGATCGGGATGCGCCGGCCGACCAGCGGCAGGATGACGTGCCTGCCGACCAGATGCTTCCACTTGGGGTCATCGGGATGCACGGCAACCCCGGTATCGCCCAGCATGGTCTCCGGCCGCGTCGTCGCCACGACGATGTGCTCGTCGCTGCCCTCGATCGGGTACTTGAAGTACCAGAGATGACCCTTCACCTCGCGCGATTCGACCTCCAGGTCGGAGATCGCGGTCAGCATCTTGGGGTCCCAGTTGACCAGGCGGTTGTCCTTGTAGATCAGGCCCTGGCCGTAGAGTTCGACGAACACCTTCACCACGGCGGCCGACAGGCCCTCGTCCATCGTGAAGCGCTCACGACTCCAGTCGCAGGAGGCGCCCAGCCGGCGCAGCTGGCTGGTGATGGTGCCGCCCGAGTAGGCCTTCCACTCCCAGACCTTGGCCAGGAATTCCTCTCGCGTGAGCAGCTGCTTGTTGGCGTCACTCTGTATCGCGCCCTCGACGGCCAGGCCGATGCCCTCCTGCTCGAGATTGCGCACCACGACCATCTGGGTGGCGATACCGGCATGGTCGGTGCCGGGCTGCCACAGCGCGTCGTCTCCCTTCATCCGGCGCCAGCGGATCAGCACGTCCTGCAGCGTATTGTCGAGCGCATGGCCCATATGCAGGCTGCCCGTGACATTAGGCGGCGGAATGACGATGCAGTACGGCGGCTTGCCGGAGGCCGGATCGGCACGGAAGGCCCCGCTGGTCTCCCATTCCGGGTAGAGGCGGGCCTCGATCTCCTTGGGGTCGTAAGTCTTGTCGAGCATGGTCTGCCTTATAACGAAAAACGCCACGGTCGGCGCCGTGGCGTGTACATTTCCGGGGCGCCTGGGGTCAGCGGCGGGTCAGCCGTACGATCTCGCGTTCGACGTGGCGTTCGACGATCTGCGGCAGGTTGCGGTCGAGCCATTCCTGCAGCATCGGCCGCAAGGCCTCCTTGACCAGATCCTCCAGCGTCTTGCTGCCACCGCCAACGGCCGGGCCGGGATCCTCGGCCTGGGGCGCCGGTACGGCTTCCTGGACGGCCCTGTTGAGGCGGGTCAGTGCCGATACGGCATTTTCGGCCGCCTGTCCGCTCACCAGCTCCGCCAGCTGCTCGACCGACGGCTGTGGCATCTCGGCGGCGCGCGCGGGATCTATCGACTGCCGATCCAGACGCGGCCGATCCAAGCGGGGCGGGTCGCGGCGGGGCTGGTCAAGGCGCGGCTGATCGAACCGGGGCGAGGCAACCGGCGGCGGCCCGGCTGCCTTCGACGCTTGAGGCTCCTCGATCGGGTTGGTCAGGAGCAGCACGTCTTCCCGTGGCGCCGCCGCCGCCGCAGGCTGCGCCACAGCCGGCCGGCCGGCCTGCGCGCGGGCCTCGTCCTCGGAAATGATCTTGCGGATGGAAGCGAGGATGTCATCCATCGACGGATCACTGGCGGCGCTCCTCGGCTCGGCCATCACTTGCCCCCGAAACCGCCGCTGGTCGTCGTGGTCGGGGCCGGTTGCGGTATCGGCCCCTGCTCCCCTGCCGTGCCCCAGCCGATCCAGCGCGAGCCCACTTCGTTGTAGTAGCGCTCCTCGTCGTAGTATTCGACCGGCAATGCCAGCGTCCGCGCCGTCAGGCGGCCGATACCCGCCAGCACACCGTAGTACGATACCTGCACGTCACGCCGGGCCTGCACCAGATTGACCTGTGCATTCAGCAGTTCCTGCTCGGCGTTCAACACGTCCAAGGTGGTCCGCGAGCCGACCAGCGCTTCCTGGCGCACACCGTTCAGCGCCACCTCGTTGGCGCGGACCTGGGCTTCGAATGACGTCACGCGCGAGCGCGATGAATCGAGCTGGCGCCAGGCACGGATGACATTTTCCGCGGCAGCGCGCCGAGCGCTGTCGAGTTCGTTGCGCCGCTGAGCGACCACTTCCTTGGCTTGCCGAACACGCGACCATTCGCTGCCGTTTTGGTAGATCGGCACCGTCGCCTGCAGGCGCACGCCGTAGGTGTAGTACTTGTCGTTCGGGACCTGAAGGTCGAACTGCTGCTGGACGACGCCGACCAGGTTGACCTGGGGCAGCAGGTCGCCGATGGCGTTGTTGACACTGTAGTTGGCGGCAGAGATGCGATATTGTGCGGACACGGCGCGCGGCCCCATGTCCATTGCCAGCGAGATGGCATCCTCCTCGCTCACCGGCAGTCCACCGATCAGCGGCATCTCGCCGAGCCGACCCGGCCGCTGCCCGATGGTGCGCTGGTAGGCTGCTTCGGCGATACGAACCTGGGTCTCCGCCTGCACCAGGTCGGCTCGAGCGCCTTCAAGGCGCGCCTCGGCCTGGGACACGTCGGTGATGGTCAATTCGCCCACCCGGAACCGCTCGCGAGTCGCGTCGAGCTGTTGGAGCAGGACCCGGACGTTGTTGCGCCGCGCGTCGGCGATGGCGATGTTCTGGACGAGGTCCGCATAGGACGTGACGGCCGCCAGCAACACCGTCTGCTCGGTGTCGGCCAGTGCCGCCCGCTGAGCCTGGATGTTGGCCTGAGCTGTCTTGGTCTCCGCTACCGTCTTGCCGCCGCGGAAGATGGGCTGGACCATCTGCAGGGTCGTGAACCGGCCATTCAGGAAATAGAACGTCGGTGTCGATCGTATCGAATAGGAATCCTGCTCGACCTTGTTGTACTCGACCGACAGGGTGACGCGCGGCCGCCAGTTGGCGACCGCCTGCGCGAGTGACTCGTCGGTCTGGCGCAACAAGGCACGCCCGGCCAGCAGATCGGGATTGCTGTTGTATGTTGTCGACAGAGCCTCGATCAGGCTTTGCGACCACGCTGCCGGAGCCGCCAGCGTCCCAACCGCCAGGGCGCACACTGCCGCGGCGCGCGTGAGCCTCAAGTCAGGCCGGATACGCATTGAAACCCTCATTGTAGGGTACAGCCTAACACTGGAGCGAACGCGAAGGGTAGTCCTAGAACTGACCGGCGCACTTGCTTAGAAGGTGAAGCGTGCCGGTGGCGCGAAGCCAGGCAGGTTGGGTGTTCCCGCCTCGAACAGCGGTCGGCCTGAAACCGCGCCGCCCTCTTTGAGCATGATCTCGGCCGATCCCATCGTCCCCGGCGGCCCTGCGACGACAGTGGCAAGCCTGCCCCCCTCGGCCAGCTGCGCCATCACGGCCCCAGGGACCAGCCGGACCGCGCCCTCGATCAGGACGATATCGTACGGTGCGCCCGCCGGCGCTCCCGCCTCGGCTTCGCCCACGACCTGCTGAACATTGGTGATGGCCAAGTCCTTCATCGTCTGCTCGGCCGCCGCCGCCAGCGCCGCGTCACCTTCGACCGCAACGACGGACTTCACGAGCCGTGACAGAAGCGCGGCACCGTAGCCGCGCCCCGACGCCAGCACGAGGGCGCGGTCCTCTGCAGCCGGCTGCAGCGCCTGGATCAGGCGCACGAGCACCATTGGCTCCATGAGAAAACGGCCATTGCCGAGCGGCACGTCGTCGTCGGCATAGGCAACGGCACGCAGTGCGTCCGGAAGAAAGCGTTCCCGCGGCAGCTCGCCGACCGCGGCCAGAAGCTGGCTGTCGGTCACGCGGTTTGGCCGAAGTTGTCCATCGACCATGTTACGGCGCGCCAGCGCGAAGTCCGTCATCGGCTCCCCTCTACATATGGCGTCGATTTTATAGGCGTCCTCACATGATAGCGTCAAAGGGCGCTGCGTCGCGCCTGCTTGACCCCCGTCGCAGAGCATGCGTATAGCACCGCCGCTCCCCCGTGCGGCCTGGTGGCAGAGTGGTGATGCAGCGGACTGCAAATCCGCGTATGCCGGTTCGATTCCGGCCCAGGCCTCCACTATCGCGCACGCGGGGGATTCGCGGCTTGCATGGCAGGAAACGGTCTGTCAAAACACCGCGCCCTCGCTACCGGCATACCGCGCCAGCGAGGTTTTGATCCGGAGTAGCTCAGCGGTAGAGCACGCGGCTGTTAACCGCTAGGTCGGGGGTTCGAATCCCTCCTCCGGAGCCAATTTCGGGGCCGCCCCCATCGGGGGCGGCCCCATTTGCATGTGGAGAACCGATGGCGATACGCGCCCTCCCCAACGAGCTCGTCGAGCTCGTCGACCATGTCGTCGCATACCAGGGCTACTTCCGCGTCGGACGCTACCGGTTCCGCCACGGTCTCTACCAAGGCGGCCAGAGCAAGATCATAGAGCGCGAGGTCTTCGAGCGCGGCCAGGCCGCTGCGATCCTGCCCTACGACCCGCGGCGCGACGAAGTCGTCCTGATTCGCCAGTTCCGTGCCGGCTCCTATGTCGCCGGCCGCCACGCCTGGACGTGGGAGATCGTGGCCGGGATCATCGAGGACGGCGAATCGTCCGAAGAAGTGGTGCGCCGCGAGGCGATGGAGGAGGCGTCGCTGGAAATCCGCGAGGTCATTCCGGTGCACAATGTCATCGTCAGCCCCGGTGCCTGCTCGGAAGGCTGCGCCATCTTCCTCGGCCACACCGAGACGACCAATGCCGGTGGCGTCTTCGGCCTCGAATCCGAGGGCGAGAACATCCTGGTCAAGGCCGTGCCATTCGCCGAGGTGCGCACGATGCTCGAACATGGCGAGATCGACAACGCGATCGCTGTGATCGGCCTGCAGTGGCTCGCCCTGCACCGCGACGAGGTGCGGGCACGCTGGACCTGAAGGCGCGGCCTGTCTACGGTCCGCCCGGGGAAGCGCAGCAGGGTTCGACAAGCGAGTACGCCATGGACGTCCGTACGGGTTTCATCGACAGCATCGGTCACACGCCGCTGATCAAGCTGCGCGCCGCCTCGGAGGCGACCGGCTGCAACATCTATGGCAAGGCGGAATTCCTCAACCCGGGCGGCTCGGTGAAGGACCGTGCCGCCCTCGCCATCATCGAGGATGCCGAGAAGCGAGGCCTGTTGAAGCCCGGCGGCGTCATCGTCGAAGGAACGGCCGGCAACACGGGCATCGGCATCGCTCTGGTCGCCAATGCGCTGGGCTACCGTTCGGTGATCGTGATGCCGGAGACGCAGAGCCAGGAAAAGAAGGACATGCTGCGCCTTTGCGGCGCGGATCTGCGGCTGGTCCCGGCACTGCCCTACTCCAATCCCGGCAACTACGTACGCTATTCCGGCAGGCTGGCCGAAGAGATCGCGGCCAAGGAGCCGAACGGCGCGATCTGGGCGAACCAGTTCGACAACACCGCCAACCGCGACGGCCACTACCGCACCACCGGCCCGGAGATCTGGGATCAGACCGAGGGCAAGATCGACGGCTTCACCTGCTCGGTCGGCAGCGGCGGCACTCTGGGTGGCGTGGCGCGCGCCCTCAAGGAGCGCAATCCGAACGTCAAGATCGCCTTGAGCGACCCGATGGGATCGGCGCTCTACAGCTGGTACGCCAACGGCGAGCTCAAGGCCGAGGGTACCTCGATCACCGAAGGCATCGGCCAGGGCCGCGTCACGGCGAACATCGAAGGCACGCCAATCGACGTGGCCTACCGGATCGCCGACGAGGAGGCGCTGCCGGTGCTGTTCGATCTGGTGCAGCACGAGGGTCTGGTGCTGGGCGGCTCGACGGCCATCAACGTCGTCGGCGCCATGCGGCTCGCGCGCGATCTTGGTCCGGGCAAGACGGTCGTCACCATCCTCTGTGACGGCGGCCAGCGCTACCAGTCGAAGCTGTTCAATCCGGCGTTCCTCCGCGAGAAGAGCCTGCCGCTGCCGCCTTGGATGAAGTAGCGGATGCGGCCCGGCGCAACCGACGTGGCGGCTCTGGATGCCGCCGATCCCCTGCGCCGGACTCGCGACCTTTTCGAGCTCCCTCCCGGCATCATCTATCTCGACGGCAATTCGCTCGGTCCGCCGCCCAAAGCGGTCTTCGCCGCGCTCGATCAGGCCGTGCGCCACGAGTGGGGGGCAGGCCTGATCAGAAGCTGGAACGATGCGGGCTGGTTCACGCTCACCGATACTCTGGGCGATCGCATCGGCCATCTGATCGGCGCCGCGGCCGGCCAGACCGTGGTCACGGATTCCACGTCCATCAACGTCTACAAGGCCCTCCACGCCGCCCTGACTCTGCGCCCCGACCGTCGGACAATCATCGCCGAGCGCGACAGCTTCCCGACCGACCTCTACATGGCCGAAAGCGTGGCGGCCTCTCGCCAGGATGTGACGCTCCGTCTTGCGGCCGAGCCGTCGTCCCTGACGTCGCTGATCGACGGTGAGACCGCCGTCGTGCTGCTCAACCATGTGGACTATCGGACCGGCGCGTTGCGCGACATCCCCGACCTCACCTCCTGCGCGCATGCTGCCGGCGCCGTCGTCATCTGGGATCTCTGCCACAGCGCAGGGGTGGTGCCGATTGATCTCGACGCCTGCGGCGCCGACTTCGCCGTCGGCTGCGCCTACAAGTACCTGAATGGCGGTCCTGGCGCGCCCGCCTTCGTCTTCGCGGCACGCAGGCATCACGACAGCATCGTCCAGCCACTGTCCGGCTGGTGGACCCATGACCGGCCCTTCGCCATGGAAAGCAACCATCGTCCGGCAGCCGGCATCCGCCGAATGCTGTGCGGCACGCAACCGATTCTCTCCCTGCGCGCACTCGGAGCGGCACTCGATCTGCTCGACGGCGTCGAAATCGCGGCGATTCGCAGGAAAAGTCTGGGACTCACTCGTCTTTTCATGGAGCTTGTCGAGCCACTCTGCAGCGCCTTCGGAGGCCGCATCGTCACACCACGTGCCGACAACGAGCGAGGCAGCCAGGTGGCGATCGCCCATGAGAACGCCTATGCCGTGGTACAGGCGCTGATCGCCCGCGGCGTGATCGGCGACTTCCGCGCGCCCGACATCATGCGTTTCGGATTCGCCCCGCTCTATCTCAGCTATCGCGAAGTCGTCGATGCCGCAGCCACGCTGCAGGACGTTCTGGAAGGCGGCGCATGGCGGGATCCGAAATTCGCCGCCAGGGCCTTGGTGACATGAGGATGAGAGCATGAGTCGTGTGGTCGTCTGTGGCAGCCTCAACATGGATGTCGTGGTTCAGAGCTCGCGCCGCCCCGCGACCGGCGAGACGCTGCTCGGCGCCACGGTGTCGTTCCTGCCAGGCGGCAAGGGTCTCAACCAGGCAGTGGCCGCCGCACGCCTCGGCGTGCCCACGGCGATGGTCGGTGCGGTCGGTGCCGACTCGTTCGCCGGCAGCCTGCGCACCTTCCTGGCCGACAATGACGTCGACAGTTCGGGCGTGCGTCAGGTGGACGGTGTGGCGACAGGCGTGGCGATCATCCAGGTGGCGAACGGCGACAACGCGATCACCGTCGCGTCCGGCGCCAATCTGCGTTTCACACGCGACATGGTGAAGGATGACCCACGACCCGACGAGGTCTGGGTGACGCAATTCGAGATCCCCCTTCCCGAAACCGAGGCCATCCTACAGATGGCGCACGCTGCCGGCGCCCGCACCGTGCTCAACCTGGCCCCTTTTGCGCCCTACCCGGCCGGCCTGCTGGCGCAGGTGGATGTGCTGGTACTCAACGAGATCGAGCTGTCGCAGGCAACCGGCATTCGGCTGCGGTCCAACAGCGCACAACGCACCATCGCCACGGCCTGCGAGAAACTGCGCGCCGAGGGGGCCCGCGCCGTGGTGGTGACGCTGGGAGCCAAGGGAGCCCTCACCGTAACGGCCAATGGCGTGACGACCATTCCCGGCCATCAGGCAGATGTCGTCGACACCACCGGCGCCGGCGACTGCTTCGTCGGTGCTCTCGCGGCACGGATGGCGCAGGGTGCGACGCCGGTCGAGGCTGCGCAATATGCCGGTGCGGCAGCGGCGTGTTCCGTCGAGCGGCTCGGGGCCGCGCCCTCCATGCCGTCGGCCAACGACGTTGCGACGCGGCTGTCGAAGGCCTAAATCCCCGCCATGGTAGAAGAGCTCTTCAGGCAGGATGCCTATCTCAAGCAGGCCGATGCCGTGGTGACCACCGTCGAGGAAAAGGGCGTGCGCCTCGATCGCACGATCTTTTACCCTACTGGCGGCGGGCAGCCCGGTGACACCGGCGTGCTGCGCTGGGAAGGCGGCGAGGCCGCCATCGTCGACACCATCAAGGCCGACGGGGGCAATGTCCTGCACGTGCTGGCGGCGGACGCGCCGCGACCGCCCGCCGGGACCAGCGTGCAGGGCTTCCTCAACTGGGAGCGTCGCTACCGGCACATGCGCATGCATACCGCGCTGCACGTGATGTCGGCCGTGATCAAAGGCAGCGTGACCGGCGGCCAGGTTGGCACCGACAGGAGCCGTCTCGATTTCAACCTCGAAGGCGACGTGCCGACCAAGGAATGGGTCACCGAGAGGATCAATGAAATTCTCGCCGTCGACCGGCCCGTTACCCCGCAATGGGTGACAGACGAAGAACTTGCCGCACGTCCCGAACTCATCAAGACGATGAGCGTCCGTCCGCCAGTGGGTGCCGGACGCGTTCGTCTTCTCTCCATCCAGGGGGTCGACCTGCAGGCCTGCGGTGGCACGCACGTCGCAAGCACGGCGGAGATCGGTCGCGTCGAGTGCACCAAGATCGAGAACAAGGGAAAGACGAACCGGCGATTCATCATCACGCTGCAGTGACGCAAGCAGCCGGTTTGAACGCCTGAACAAGAGGGAAAGCACATGGAATATGCCCGTCCGGATGCTCTCGTCAGCACCGAATGGTTGGGCGCCCGCCTGGACGCTCCGGATATCCGGATCGTCGACGGGTCGTTCTACTTGCCGGCGCAGAATCGCAACCCCGGTGCAGAGTTCGTGAATCAGCACATTCCGGGTGCCGTGTTCTTCGATATCGACGAGATCGCGGACAAGTCGAGCCCCCTGCCGCACATGCTGCCGCCGCCCGAGAAATTCTCCGCGCGCGTCCGCAAGCTCGGCCTGGGGGATGGCAGCAAGATCGTGGTGTACGACACGACACCGATGCTGGGCGCAGCGCGCGTCTGGTGGATGTTTCGCGCAATGGGTCACAAGGACGTGTCCGTTCTCGACGGCGGCTTGCCGAAATGGATGAGCGAGGGCCGTCCGGTGACGGACGACCCGACGCCACCGCGCGAACGGCATTTCACGGCACGCCTCGACAACACGCTGCTCCGGTCGCTCGACGATGTGCGCGGCCTGCTCGACAGCAAGCGCGAGCAGGTCGTCGACGCGCGCGCCGCCAACCGCTTCCGCGGCGAGGTGCCGGAGCCTCGGGCCGGGCTGCGCTCGGGTCATATGCCGGGCGCCTATAACCTGCCCTACAACGAGCTGATCGACCCCAAGACCGGCACCATGCTGCCGGCCGACCAGCTTGCGGCCCGGATCGCCGCGTCGGGCATCGACCCGTCGAAGAAGGTGACGGCAAGCTGCGGCTCGGGCGTCAGTGCCTGCGTCGTCGCGCTCGGCCTCTACCTCACCGGTGCGCCGGAAGCGGCCATCTATGATGGTTCCTGGACGGAATGGGGCGGACGTGCCGACACTCCTATCGTCACCGGCGCCTGACCTGTTCGCGCGCCAGCCGCCGCCGCGAGATGACGGCCTGCTGCCGATCACGATCACGCATCTCGAGATGGCGCCGGCCGAGTGGACCCGGCGCGGTCGCGCGCCGGATATCGACCTCGTCATCGAACGTATCGAACAGCCGACGGCATCCCTCTATCGCGAGCTCTATGATCGCGTCGGCCGGCCGTGGCTGTGGTACGAGCGGCGGCTGCTGTCGGACGCCGCCCTCGAAGCCCTGCTGACACAACCGGACCACGAGCTGCAGGTCGCCCGCCACGCCGGCGAACTCGTCGGCTATTTCGAGCTGGGCGGCAACGAACTCGCCTTCTTCGGTCTGACGCTGCCCTATATCGGCCGGCGCATCGGTCCCTGGCTGCTCGACCGGGCCATCGAGCGTGCCTTCGCTCGCGGTGTCGCCCGGCTGGAACTCAATACCAACACGCTCGATCATCCACGAGCGCTCGCCACGTATTGCAAGGCCGGGTTTCGCCCCATACACCGCGAAAGCCGCGAACTGCGGGATCCGCGCGTCCTCTGGCCGGAGGTCTACCGCTGGCCGCCGATGTGAGCGCGGATGGCTTCGCGGACGTCCTGCTGACGCCCTATCAGGAGATGTCCTCCCGTTTCGTAGACGATCAGCCTTGCCCCGGGAATCGCCGCTGCCGCAAACGCCGCTGCCGGCAGGGTATTGAACAGGTCGTCACGCGCGGAAATGACCAGAGTGGGTGCGGCAACAGCCTCGAACTGCGGAGGGTGGGGATCTGGCTTGCCGTCGATCCTTATGCCCGCAGCGCGCCACGATAGCGGCTCGATTGCCTCGATAATCTCCCGTACGCGCGTCCATTCCGCCTCCGATGCGCTGGCCAACAATTCCGAGCGAACACCAAGGAAGCGAAGCAGGATCGGCGGGGCGATCTTTGCCAATGCCCACCAACCGAAGTCCGCTCCCTTCTCGACCAATCGAAGGGCCAGGGCGCTCGTACCGCTTCCTTCCACCGCCACTGGCTCCGTTGGCGTATATGTCGCCGGCACGATGAGGATCAGGGCGACCGCCCGCCCGGGCTGACGGATTGCGAATTCCACCGCCGAACGCGCACCCGCCGAAACACCGACGACAACGACCCTGCCGATCTTCAGGCTGTCGAGCAGCGCCGCATGTGCATCGGCCTGCGCGGCGGACGACGTGTCGCCGGGAACCGGGGTCCTGAGATAGCCGAACCGCGACGGCGCGATGATGCGAAAGCCATCGCCGACGAGATCGAACACGTTGACAAGCCCCTGGTCGTGGCCGCCGCCAGCGCCATGAATGGAGAGCAGCGGAATCCCGGCCCCCTCATCGGCATATTCCACCGGCCCGACATCCGTATTCACCATTCGGCTGCCGCGCCTGGCGGCAGCCCGTGCAAGCCCGATGTCGCGCTTGTATGTACGGAAAATCAGCCCGCCTGCGATGACCGCCGCTGTCAGGATGGCGAACGGGAACAGGGCGCTTGGACTCATGGCAGACTACATCCATGGACGGCGAGGACTGCCCTTGATGTGGCTCAATCTGCTGGCGCTCATGCAACTCTGCGACTGGTCGCCGAAGCGGGCCTTGTGTCATAGTGCAAATCATGACCGCGAAAAAAACTTATACCAGGCCCGACACAATTCTTGCCGTCGCCGGCCGCGACCCCGACAACAACTTCGGTATCGTGAACCCACCCGT
>QFCS01002138.1_pt1 | contig 15991 bp, 16 predicted proteins | sample 3576561 | NCBI WGS metagenome assembly QFCS01 | reverse complement strand
GGCGAGCGCTGGGACAGCGGCGCCGAGGAGCTGATGCTCGAGGCCTACAAGGAATGCATCACCGACGCCGGCATCGACGCCAAGCAGCTCAATGCCGCGTGGTTCTCGACCGCGATCGACGAGGTCCATGTCGGCAAGTCGGGCATTCCGCTGTCGACCACGCTGCGTCTGCCCAACATTCCTGTGACGCACGTCGAGAACATGTGCGCCTCGGGTACCGAGGCCTTCCGCGGCGCCTGCTACGCCGTCGCCTCGGGGGCAGCCGATTTCGCGCTGGCGCTGGGAGTCGAGAAGCTGAAGGACACCGGCTACGGCGGTCTCCCGGGCGGCCGCGGCGGTCCGCTGCAGGCGCTGTGGCATGCCAACGGCACGGCGCCGGGCAACTTCGCCCAGCTCGCCACCGCCTACATGACCGCGCACGGCGTCTCGGCCGATGACCTCAAGCGGGCGATCGGCCACGTCTCGTGGAAGAGCCATCAGAACGGCGCCAAGAACCCCAAGGCGCATCTGCAGAAGGCCGTCGAGATGGAGACCATCCTCAAGGCCCCGATGATCGCCTCGCCGCTTGGCCTGTTCGACTGCTGCGGCGTGTCGGACGGCGCGGCCGCGGCCATCGTGACGACGCCCGAGATCGCCAAGTCGCTGGGCAAGCACGACATCGTCTCGGTCAAGGCGCTGCAGCTCTCCGTGTCGAACGGCTCGGAATCGGGCCACAACTCGTGGGACGGCAGCTACTTCCACACCACGCGCATCGCCTCGAAGAAGGCCTACGAAGAGGCCGGCATCAAGAACCCGCGCGAGGAAGTCTCGATGTTCGAGGTGCACGACTGCTTCTCGGTCACCGAGCTGGTGACCATGGAGGACCTGCACATCTCCGAGACCGGCAAGGGCTGGAAGGACGTGCTCGACGGCTTCTACGACGCCGACGGCAAGATCCCCTGCCAGATCGACGGCGGCCTCAAGTGCTTCGGCCATCCGATCGGCGCGTCGGGTCTGCGCATGCTCTACGAGATGTACCTGCAGATCCAGGGCCGTGCCGGCGCGCGCCAGCTCAAGGACCCGCGCATCGGCATGACGCACAATCTCGGCGGCGCGCCGCGCGAGAACGTCTCCAGCGTCGCCATCGTCGGCCGCTTCGAGTAGGCCCGACCTTTCGTTCTCACGGTCCTCTCCCCAGCAAGGGGGAGAGGCGAGGAGAGGGGGCGGCCCACGCCCTCCCAGCGAGGAAACACGCATGCAGCTCGACAAGGGCCTCATCGGCCACGCCTTCAAGCCGTTCACCACGATCGTCGAAGCCGGCAAGATCCGCCTGTTCTGCAAGGCCATCGGCGAGGATAATCCCGTGTATGCCGACGAGGCTGCGGCCAAGGCCGCCGGCTTCCGCGCCATCCCGGCGCCACCGACCTTCCTCACCGCCGTCACCAACGACGATCCCGACAAGGGCGGGCTCCTGCGCGCGCTGAACGTCGATATCGGCCTGATCCTGCACGGCGAGCAGCACTACGAATATCTCGCGCCGGTCTTCGCGGGCGACAGGATCACCTGCCAGCAGAAGGTGGTCGACATCTACGACAAGAAGGGCGGCGCCCTGTGGTTCGTCGTCTCCGAGACGGAAATGAAGGACCAGGCGGGCAAGCTCGTGGCCAAGGCCAGGAGCATCACCGTCGTGCGCAACCCCGACGCCGCGAAGAAGTAGGAGGGCAACGTCATGGCAACCGTCACTGCTCCCAGGTTCGACGATGTGAAGGTCGGCGACACGCTGAAGCCGCTCGTCCTGCCGCCGATCTCACGCCATCAGCTCGCGCTCTATTGCGGCGGCTCGGGCGACCACAACCCGATCCATGTCGACATCGACTTCGCCAAGAAGTTCGGTTTCAAGGACGTGTTCGCGCACGGCATGCTGTCGATGGCCTTCCTCGGCCGCCTCGTCACGTCGTACGTGCCGCAGGCGCAGGTCAGGAAGCTCGGCACGCGCTTCACCTCGATCACCTGGGTCGGCGACGTCATCACGGTGAGCGGCAAGGTCACGGGCAAGCGCGAGGAGGCCGGCCAGAAGCTGGTCGACCTCGAGGTCAAATGCACCAACCAGAACGGCCAGGACACGCTGCAGGGCGAGGCCACGGTCGTGCTGAACTAGCCAGGCGCGATCGCAGATCAGAGGAGAGAGTCGTATGGGTCAGATGGACGGCAAGGTGGCGATCGTCACCGGATCGGGACGCGGTATCGGCAAGGAGATCGCGCTGCGCCTGGTGCGCGACGGCGCCAAGGTGGTGATCAACGACATCGACGAGGCGCCGGCCAAGGAGACCATCGCCGAGATCGAGCAGATGGGCGGCAAGGCCGTGGCGTGCAACGGCGACGTCGCCAAGCCCGATTTCGGCGACCGCATCGTCAAGACCGCCGTCGATGCGTTCGGTGGCTGCCATGTCATCGTGAACAACGCCGGCTACACTTGGGATTCGGTGATCCAGAAGATGACCGACGAGCAGTGGTACGCCATCCTCGATGTCCATCTCACCGCGCCGTTTCGCATCCTGCGCGCCTTCCAGCAGCATTTCCGCCAGGAAGTCGAGAAGGAACGCGCCGCGGGCAAGCGCATCGTGCGCAAGGTCGTCAACATCTCCTCGACCTCGGGCGTCAACGGCAATGCCGGCCAGTCGAACTACTCGGCGGGCAAGGCGGGCATCATCGGTCTCACCAAGACGCTGGCCAAGGAGTTCGGCCGTTACGACGTCACGGTGAACGCCGTGGCCTTCGGCTACATCCAGACGCGTCTCACCAAGCCGCTCAACCAGGGCGAGGAGGGCGAGATCGAGGTGCAGGGCCGCAAGGTCAAGATCGGCGTGCAGGGCGGCCGTATCGCCGCCATGAACCAGATGATCCCGCTCGGCCGCGGCGGCCTGCCCGAGGAGGCGGCCGGCTCGGTCTACCTCTTCTGCAGCCCCGACAGCGACTATGTCAGCGGCCAGTGCCTGGTGGTGAACGGCGGCCTCTAGCCAGGGTCGCGAAGCGGCCGGGCGTCAGGCCGAAGCGTGCGACGAAGTGACGGGTGAGGTGGCTCTGGTCGGCGAAGCCGGTCGCGGCAGCTGTCTCGGACAGTGCCGCACCGGCGGCGATCATGGCCTGAGCACGGGTGAGCCTCCGACCCACCTGGTAGCGGTGCGGCGAGGTGCCGGTCAGGGTACGGAACTGGCGCGCCAGGGTGAAGCGGTCTAGTCCCGTCACGCGTTCGAGTTCGTCAGAGGCCACCGTGCGGTGCGCCTCGGCGGCGAGATAGTCGCGGGCGCGCGCCACGGCGCGCTGCGCCGCCGTGCGGGGACGTCGCGGTTGCCGGCCGTCGCCCCGCGCGGCCAATCTCGTGGCCAGCCGCTCGACGATGGCGTCGGCCGCCAGCGGCTCGATCGTCCCGGGAAAATCGGCGAAGGCTTCGGCGAGCAGCGCCGCCAGCACCGGGTCGTCGGCCACGACGTCGGGCACGTAGGGCGGCGGCGCGCCGTCGAGCGCCTGCGAGACCAGCGCCGGCTCGATGTACAGCATGCGGTAGGCGAAGCCGGCGTCGACCGTGGCGTGACCGTCGTGCGTCTCGTCCGGGTGGATCACCATCACCTGGCCGCCGCGGCTGGTCCGCAGCGCGCCGCGATAGTGGAAGGACTGGGCGCCCCAGAGGGTGAGGCCGACGGCATAGGTCTCATGGCGATGCAGATCGAAGGCGTGTCCGCCGAAGCGCGCCGTCAGGCGCTGCAGGCTGGCCAGCGGCTCGTCGAAGCGGATCTGGTCGGCGGTGGACATGCACAAACCTTCAAGACGCGGGCTCCAGCATGCCCCATATGGGCGCCATGATCTACGATACCAAGACCGCGCTGATCCTGCGGCGCGACCTCGCGGCGTGGCAGCTTGCCAATGTCGCCGCCTTCCTGGCCGGCGGTCTTGCCGGCACGCATGGCCACATCATGGGTGAGCCCTATCGCGACGGTGCCGGCCGCGGCTACACCGCGCTGATCCGCGAGCCGGTATTCGTGTTCGGCGCGACGCTGGAGGAGCTGCGGCGTACGCATCAGCGCGCGCTGTCGCGCGAGCTGGTGCCGGCGATCTATATCGAGCCCATGTTCGCGACCACCAACGACGCCGACAACCGCGCCGCTGTCGCGGCTGCGTCGCCCGACGCGCTCGACATCGTCGGCCTGGGTGTCCACGGCCAGCGCAAGACCATCGACAAGGTGGTGAACGGGCTGAAGTTCCTGAGTTGACGGCCTACGATCGTGGCCGCAGCAGGATCACCACAGAGGCGACGAGATTGAGCGCCAGGCACACCCCCAGCGGCACGGTGTAGCTGCCGAAGGCGTCGCGCAGCACGCCGAGCAGGCCGGGGCCGAAGGCGTAGAGGATCTGCACCACCGCGGTCGACAGTGCGACGATGGCGGGAAAGTCGGCCGGCGGGTATTCGCGCTGGACGATCATCGGCGAGAGCGTGATGTTGTTGCCGACCGAGAAACCGTAGACGGCGCAGGCGCCGTAGATCGCGAGCGGCGCCTCGGCGCGCGCCAGCACGACGATGGCGACGACCTGGACGAGGAAGCACAGGGCCGACGCGCGGCGCGGCTCGAGCCGGTCGATGACCAGGCCCAGCACGATGCGGCCGACCAGCGCCATGATGGCATTGATGGCGACGGCGAGGCCGGGATCGGCCTGTGGCCGGTCGGCGATCAGGGGCACGAGATGGGTGAGGAAGCCGACCTGGCTGACCAGCACGAAGGCGAAGGGTGCCGAGATGCTCCAGAAGCGCCAGTGCCGCATCGGCGCCAGCGTGCTCTGCTGGCGGCCGGTCCCTCGCGGCGGCGACAGCGGGCCGCGGCGCACGAACAGCGCCACGGCGCTGCCCGCCACGACGATGCCGATCGCCACCAGCAACCGTTCGGCGTCGGCAAAGCCCAGGGCCGGGATGGCGGCAAGCAGCGCCGGCGACACGACCAGGCCGGCTGCGGTGGCGCCGCTCAATGCCAGATTCAGCGCCAGCCCGCGCTTCTTGTCGAACCATTGGCCGATGGTGGCGGCGATCGGCGCAACGCTGGTGGCGTTCCAGCCCGGCGCCATCAACGCGTAGATCAGGGCGAGCTGCCACGGTTGCTCGACCGAGGGCAGCAGCAGCAGGCAGACGGCCGTCGTCGACAGGCCGCCCAGCATCACGACCTTGGGTCCGAAGCGGCCGATCGCCCGGGCGATCTGCGGCAGCAGCAGTGCGCCCAGCACGTAGTGACCGGTGATGACCGAGGAAATCAGGCCGTTCGACCAGCCACGCACCTTCTGCAGTTCGACCAGGTAGATGCCATGCGCGTAGAAGCCGAACCCCCAGGCGAACACCGCCGACAGGAAGCAGGCGAGCACGACCCGCCAGCCGGCGGGCGCGGTGTCTACGCCGGGACGCGCCGACACCTGGACCCTTCAGAAGCGGCTGACATGTGCCGAAACGCAGCGCCAGCCCTCGGGCCGCAGCTGCCAATCGTCGGTGTAGCGTCCGGCGCCGTCGCTGCCATCGGCCTTCCGGTAGGTCGTGCGGGCATGGATGATGGCGAAGCCGCCGAGCAGGCGGATCAGCACGTCATGCTCGCGGAGGTCCTTCACCGCCGAGCCGTGACCGATCTGGGCAAGGAAGGCCGCGCGGTCGATCAGCGTGCCGTCGGGGTTGGTGTTCATGAAGTCGGGTGCCAGATGCCGGTCGAACCAGGCCACGTCGGCTTCTTCGACCGATCGGATGTAGCTGCGGTTCAGATACTGCAGGGCGGCGAGATGCTGCTGCTCGCTCATGACGGATTCCTCTGGGGAAAGTAGCCGCCGAGCTGATCCAGCAGCGCGATCGGCGCCTCATTTGCTCTTGCGGCCATGGCCGTTTCCTCCACTTTTTCTGCGGCGCGGCCCCGGCATCTCGCGCAGGTAGTTCTCCAGCCGGTCGAACCGCCGTTGCCAGAAAGACTCGTAGCCCGCGACCCACTTCGACAGTTCGCGCAGCGGCGCGGCCTGCAGGCGGCAGGGCCGTCGCTGCGCGTCTCGCCCGCGCTCGATCAGGCCGGCACGCTCCAGCACCTTCAGGTGCTTGGAGATCGCGGGCAGCGTCATGTCGAACGGACGTGCCAGCTCGCCGACCGCGGTCTCGCCCTCCGCCAGCCGCGCCAGGATGGCGCGCCGCGTCGGGTCGGCCAGGGCCGCAAGCGTCTGGCTGAGACGGTCGCCATTATTAACCATTCGGTGAAACAAGACGTCCGGGCTGCCGCGAAGTCAAGCCAGGAACAGGCGTGCGCCGATCGGAAGGGCGCGTGCCCTGTCGAGCGTCTCCATCGTCGTGCGGTAGCCGAGTTCGATGGCCGCATCGAAGCTCGTCCAGTCGAGCAGGTCGACATGGGTCATCGGCGGCACGATCAGGAGGTCGGCTGCCTGCCGATCCTCGGCGGCGCGCGCTGCGCTCGACACGAGCGCCGAGCGCAGCAGGATCGCCACGATGGATGGGATGGGCAGCGTCTCCTTGCGCTTCCAGACCAGCCTGCGGAAAAATTGCCAGGCCGACCACGGCTCGGTGACTCCGGCGCCAGCCGCCAGCGCGCCGGCGGTATCGATGTCGACGCCGATCGTGATACCGCGGCGGGTGCGGCGCATGGCGCGCACCGGGAAGTTGTCGATCACACCGCCATCGACATGGACCTCGCCGGCTTCGTTGAAGGGCGGAATGACGCCCGGGATGGCCACCGAGGCGCGCAGCCAGCGCCACAGCGGCCCGACCGTGTGGATGTCGGCGGTCGAGGTCGTGAGGTTGGCGGTGACGCAGAAGAAGGGCAGGACGAGATCCTCGATGTCCTTCTCACCGAAGGCCTGCCGCAGCAGCCTGGTCACGCGCCGGCCGGCAAACAGCGAGATCAGCGGCAGCGTATAGTCGCTGAGCGGATTGGCGTCGACGAAGGAGCCTCGGAAATGCCGCACGATCTCCTCGTGCGTCCAGCGCGCGGCGACACTGGCAGCGACGATGGCACCCATGCTGGTGCCGCCCACCTGGTCGATCGGCACGCCGCATTCGCGCAACGCCTTGATGACGCCGATATGGGCGAAGGCGCGTGCGCCGCCGCCGGCCATCACGACGCCGACGGCATGGCCGGTGAGCAGGCGCGCCAGCCGGTCGAAATCCGCAGGGACATCGAGCCGCACATGATGATGCTGGCCGTACATGCCGCCCGCCAGCAACGGGGTCGTCGAACCGGGAGCGGGATCGCGGCCCTCGTGCAGCAGCACCAGTTCGCGCCGCCGGTGGAACACCGACGCGCTCTGTGCCGATTCGATCTCGAACGGCAGGCGGGTCGGCTGGTCGTCGTCGGCCGAGCGCACGACCACCAGGCAGTCGGCCTGTCGCAGGCAGAGCTCGGTCCATTCGGTCGCCGTCGGATCGGCGCGATAGAGCACGAAAGACGAGTCGGTCTCGCAGCGTGCGAACCACTCGGGATCGCGCTCCATCGAATCGGGACCGAGCATCTGCACGTGGCTGCCCAACCGGCCGAGCGCCGCCGCCAGCAGGACCGCGAACCGCGCCGATGGGGTAGCATGGCCGGTTGGCAGGATGGCGAAGGTCCTGGGCTGGCAGCGCCGCTTGGGTGGTCCGGCAGCGTTGCGCTCGGCGACGTTGCGCATCAGCGCCGGCAGAGCCTCGGGGTGATGCGTCGTGAGCCTGTCGAAGCTGCCGCGTGACAGCCGCCAGACTTCGCTGTCGCGCAGCGCCGCGACGCTGCGCGTACGCTTGCCGTGCGACAGCAACGACATCTCGCCGGCGATGTTGCCGGGCGGGATCTCGGCGATGAGGACAGGCTCCTCCGCACTGTCTTCGTCCTGGTGGCGGAAGACGCCGAGGCAGCCGCTTGCCACGACATAGACCGCGTCGGCCGGCTCGCCCTGGCGGAACAGGGCGGCGCCGCCAGGCAGCACCAGCAGCGTGAGCTCGCGCTCGACCGCCGCCATGCTGCCGGGATCGAGATCGGCGAAGAGGGGCGCGCGCTGCAGGGCCCGCCGCAGCCTCTGGCGGGCGGAATCCTCGGCGGGCGCAGCAATGTTCATCCGTTCAGCAGGCCCTTGAGGGCCCAGCCGATCGTCTGGTCGGCACGCGCCCAGACCATCTCGCGCCACTTGTCGCCCGAGGCGAAGAAGCGCTCCTTCATGTCGGCTTTCAGCGCGCGCCCCTGCTCGGAGGTGACGTCGCCGCGATGATGCAGCCAGTTGTCGGCACGGACCGCATTCAGCACTTCCGGCACGGTGTAGGTGCCGTACTCGATGGCGATCGAAGTGACTTCCGCGTCCGGGAGTTCCTGCGGGAAGGCGTCCGTCATGATTCCCACCACCACGGCCGAAGTCGAGGTGCCGCCCTCGGGTGAGGTCAGCTCGTCGCCGTACCAGGCCTTGGCGCGGCTGAAGGATTTCGCCGAAGGTGGCACCGCGCAGATCAGCTCGCCATGGCCGAACGGTCCGAGGCCGGTGTGGAAGTCGATCACCGCCACCCGCCGTGCCTGCGACAGCAGTTCCCGGGCGATCGCGCGCACCGTACGGTTGCTCCATGTCGCCTTGTGGCCGCCGAAGAAGATGCCGTCGGGGTGGCTGTACTGGCCGCCGCTGATCGCGCCCTGCAGGCCGAAGGCGCCATGCGTCTGGGCGAACGCGGCAAAGACGCGCTCGGTCTCCGCGCGGCTGGCATCGTCCCAGCGCTGCGGCAGGATTGCGTCGGCCAACGCGAGATAGCCTTCGTTCTTCGGATAGGCCTTGTCATGGTCAACGAAGTTACGATTGAGATCGACATTGTCCTCGTTGACGCGTCGCGTCCAGGCGAAGCCGTAGGGATTGAGCGCATGAATCAGGAGAGCGCCGGTATCCTTGGGCAGCCTGGCCGGGCCGCCGTCGCGCAGCCAGGCGATCTCGGCGCCCGAGCCGCAATGGCCCTCGACGCCATGCGTGCCGGCGATCATGACCAGCATGTTCCTCGCATCGCGCGGACCGAACAGCGCAGTGTCGAGGAATAGACGCTCGCCAGTCGGGCCGAGGCCACAGGGGTTTAGCCAGGAACGCAGCTCGCCGCCGGCTGCCGCGGCAGCACTGCAGAATTTCGGGCGCGCTTCGGCATAGCTCTCGGAAAAGCACTCCGGCACCGACACCATACTGACTTCCTCCAATGAACGCGGACAAAGCGGTCCCCGATGGACGCAACCGCACGCGGCTCCATCATATCGGGAACACGCATAAGGGCGATCGGGGTTTTAGCCGTTCGGCGGATTCCCGCCGAACGCAATGTGGCCTAGCATGGACATGGCATGGGATTCTTCACGGTGGAGACGGCGCAGGCGCAGCTCGCGCCCGGCGGCAATTTCGGGCCCTGGATATGGGAGCTGAAGCTCGTGGCCGAGCAGGTCTCGCCGGAGCTGGTGCGGCTGCGTCTTCCCTACAGCGACCACATCGCGCGCCCGGGTGGCGTGATGGTCGGCCAAGCCCTGATGGCGACCGCCGACACGATCATGGTGCTGGCGATCTGCGAAAAGCTTGGCCGCTTCGCGACGCTCGCGACCGTATCGCTGACGACCAACTTCCTGCGTGCTGCGGTGCGGCAGGATGTGATTGCCGTCGGCAAGGTGGTGAAGCTCGGCCGTTCGACGGCCTTCGGGCAGGTCGACTTTTTCATCGACGAAGTCACCGAGGCCATCGCGCAGTCCCTCTGCACTTTCGCAGTGCTGCCGGACGGCGCGGGGGCGTTCAACCGTGCCGACCAGCGCTAAAGTACGTATCAGCTGTCGTACTGGATCAGCGTCTCGACCGGCACCTTCAACTTGCCGCGGCCCTCGAGGAATGTCAGCTCGATGACGCAGGCGGCCGTCGGCACGACGCCGCCCACGCTCTCGAGCAGCGTCACGGCCGCGGCCATCGTGCCGCCCGTTGCCAGCAGGTCGTCGACCAGCGCCACGCGCGTGCCCTTCCTGATGGCGTCCTGCTGGATCTCTATCGTGTCGGTGCCGTACTCCAGCGCGTAGGTGTGGCGTACCGTCGTGCCGGGCAGCTTGCCCTGCTTGCGCAGCATGACGAAGCCGGTGCCGAGCGCGATGGCGAGCGGCGCGGCGAGCAGGAAGCCGCGCGATTCGATGCCGGCCAGCACGTCCGGCTTGTGCGGCCGCAGGAGGTCGGCCATGCGTTCGATCGTGGCGTGCCAGGCCTTGGGGTGCGCCAGCAGCGTCGAGATGTCGTAGAACAGGATGCCCGGCTTGGGAAAATCCGGGATCGAGCGGATGTGCTTCTTGAGGTCGATCTCGCTGGACATGGTCACTCCGATCAGGCGAAGGCCGGCGGCGGCTGGAAGCCGCGATATTCCTTCTCCAGCAGCTTGGCGAAGGCGATGGTGGTGTAGTCGGCATATTGCGGGCCGATGATCTGCACGCCGATCGGCAGGCCGTCGGCGGTCTGCCCGATCGGCGCTGCGGTCGAGGGCAGCCAGGTGACGCCGGAGTAGCCTGCCCAGAAGATCTGGTCGACGACCGGCACCTTCTTATTGTTGACCGCGATGGTGCGCAGATGGCGCAGGCCCTGCTGGTCGTGCGGGAAGGCCGCCGACACAGCCACCGGACAGAGCATCAGGTCATAGTCCTCGAAGAAGGCATCCCAGGCCAGCCGCATGCGGTGGCGCTTCTCGTTGAGCTGCAGCCAGGTGCGGTGCGACAGCGCATTGCCGCGCTGCATCTGCGCGAAGTAGCTCATGTCGCTGTCGGGCAGGGCAGCCGCGTCGCGCTGCGCCGCCTGGTACATCTCCTCGCTCATCCGGCCGGACGTCGCCGCGCGCAGCAGGCGGACATAGACGTCGTTCAGCTCCGCCGTGTCGAAGCCCGGCCGTGCCTTGTCGCTCACCTTGGTCTTCTGCTTGCCGAGGAAGTCGGCGAGCTTCTGGATCTCGGCCTGCACCGACTGGTCGACCTCGGCATTCGGATCGGAGAGGAGCACGGCGACCTTGAAGTCGCGCAGCTTCTTCTTCTCCGCCCTGGGAAGGGTGAGAGTCCAGCCGCGGCCGTCGATCTCGTCAGGGCCGGCCATCACGTTCATGGCGATCTCGAGATCCTCGGCGCCGCGCGCCAGCGGTCCGACCACGCCGATGTCGCCATAGGCGACGTTGCCGGCCAGCGCATGGCCCTTCGGGCAGACGACGCCCCAGGTCGGCTTGTGGCCCCACACGCCGCAATAGTGAGCAGGATTGCGGATCGAGGCGCCGATGTCGCTGCCGGCCTCGATGCCGGTCAGACCGGCGGCCAGGGCCGCACCGGAGCCGCCCGACGAGCCGCCCGGCGTGCGCGACAGGTCCCACGGGTTGTTGGTCGAGCCATAGACTTCGTTGTAGCTCTGCCAGTCGGCCAGGTTCAGCGGGATGTTGGTCTTGCCGAACAGCGTGACGCCGGCATCGATCATGCGCTGGGCCAGCAGCGAGTTCTTGTCGGCGATCTTGTCCTTGAAGGCGGGATCGCCCCAGGTCGTGGGATAGCCGGCGACGTCGAACGATTCCTTGATGGTCATCGGCACGCCGTGCAGGGGGCCGAGCTTCTTGCCCGCCTTCACCGCCCGGTCGGCAGCCTTGGCGCGCTTGCGCGCACCCTCGACGTCCATCGCGATGATGGCGTTGAGCTTGGGATTATGGGCCTCGACGCGCTTCAGGTAGAGGTCGAGGAGCTCGAGGCAGCCGATCTTCTTCTTCCGGACCGCGGCGGCGAGCTGCTTGGCGGTCTGGAACGGCAGGGCAGGCGACATGGGGGAGGGTATCCGACGCAATGGACGACACGAAGGGCCGTACCATATTGTCCCTGTCGTCGTGAAGAAACTCCCAGCGATGTGGCCACTGCGGCACGGCAATCTTCTGGCGGTCGGCATGCCGGCCGGCGATGGCGAGGCCGTCGAGGTGCTGCTGCGGCGGTCCGGTGGCGCAGCCACCCGTATCGAACACATCGTCTCCACCGGCCAGGCGAGCCCGCCGGGCTTCTGGTATGATCAGCATGAAGACGAGTTCGTGGTGCTGCTGGCAGGCGCCGCCCGCCTGCGCTTCGAGGACGGCGACCGCCACCTCGACCTGAATCCCGGTGACTGGGTGGAGATTCCGGCCCATGTCCGCCATCGTGTGGAATTCACCCAGGCCTAACCGCCGACCGTCTGGCTCGCCGTCCACGTCAGCGGCTGACGCCGGGCCTCGGCCGGACCCGTGCCGTCGGTTCCGCCACCAGCGGATCGTCCGGCCAGTAGTGCCTGGGATAGCGACCCTTCAGCTCGGCCTTCACGGCGCGGTAGCCGCTGGTCCAGAAGCTCGCGAGGTCGCGCGTCACCTGCACAGGTCGCCGCGCCGGCGACAGCAGGTGGACGGTGAGCGGCACGCGGCCGCCCGCGATGCGCGGCGTGTCGACGAGACCGAACATCTCCTGCAGGCGGACCGAAAGCGTCGGCTCGGCCGGATTGCCGTAGTCGATCGGCACGCGCGAGCCGCTCGGCACGTCGACATGGGTCGGCGCCAGGCGGTCGAGCTCGCGCTGGCGGTCCCATGGCACCATCGCTTTCAGCGCCTCGGCGAGGGGAATGGTCTGCAGGTGGCTGCGGCGCGACACGCCGTCGAGGTACGGTGCCAGCCAGGTATCGAGCCTGGCGAGCAGCGTCGCATCGGACAGGTCGGGCCAGCTCTCGTCCAGCGTGCGGAGGAAGGCCATGCGCTCGCGCCAGCGGGCGAGCTCGTCCGACCAGGGCAGGACACTCAGCCCCAGGCGGCGGATGCCGTCGACCATCGCCGCCTTGAGCTTGTCGGCGTCCGGACGGGCGAGCGGCTTGTCCTCCAGCACGAGCGCGCCGAGTCGCCGGCGTCGTCGCGCCAGCACGGCGCCTTCACGCTCGCTCCAGTTGACGATCTCCTCGTCGACGATCCGCTTGGCGTAGAGTTCCTCGATCTCGGCGAGCGTGACGGGCGCGGCGAGGAAGATGCGAGCGTCCTGAGAAGAGCCGTCGAGATCGGCGACGACGAGGAATTCCTCGTTGGCCATCGCGTCACCCTCGGGCAGCACCGCGCCGCGGCCACCCGACAGGAGGTAGCGCCCCGCCGCGCCGGCACGGCGGCGGCCGATGCGGTCGGGATAGGCCAGCGCCAGCAGGGCGCCGGTTGTCGACACGTCCGGCACCTCGTTCGACGAATCGCGCGGCATCAGCCGGCGTGCCTGCTCCTGGATCAGGCGCAGGGCACCGTCACGCCTGCCGGAGAGGGCGATGTCGACGCGGTGGCGCAGGTCGACGTCGCGCTGCCCCGGCGGCAGGCGCAGGAAGTCGCGTTCGCCCAGGATGGCCGCCAGCAGGGCTGCGATCCGGCCCTGACCCCACGTACGCCCTTTCAGCACGAGATGCGCCAGCCGCGGATGCTGGCCGAGCTTCGCCATCGCCTTGCCGTGCGCGGTGATCTTGCCGGCATCGTCCAGCGCCCCGAGATCGGCCAGCAGGGCGCGCGCCGTGGCGAGCGACGCGGCGGGCGGCGGCGTGAGCCAGGGCAGGGTGGCGTCGTCGGCGCCCCATAATGCGAGTTCCAGCGCCAGCGGCGCGAGATCGGCGTCGAGAATCTCGGGCGGCGTGAAGGGAACGAGCCCGCGCTGGGCTTCCTCAGTCCACAGCCGATAGCACACGCCGGGTTCGAGACGGCCGGCGCGGCCACGGCGCTGGTCGGCCGAGGCCTGGCTGACGCGCACCGTCTCGAGCCGCGTCATGCCCGAGCGCGGCGAGAAGCGCGGCAGGCGCATCAGGCCGGAATCGATCACGATGCGCACGCCCTCGATGGTGAGGCTGGTCTCCGCGATCGAGGTCGCCAGCACCACCTTGCGCCGGCCGGCTGGCGACGGGGCGATGGCGCGGTCCTGCTCGGAGGGCGAAAGATCGCCGTAGAGCGGTGCTACGTCGACGCCGGGGCCCGGATCGAGCCGCTCCCCGACCCGCCGGATCTCGCCGACGCCCGGCAGGAAGACCAGGGCGCTGCCGGATTCCTCGGTGAGGGCGCGACGGACGGCGGCGGCGACCGTGTCCTCGATGCGACCGCCCGGCTCGCGGTCGAGGTAGCGCGTCTCGACCGGGAACATGCGGCCCGCGGAGTCGACCACCGGCGCGCCGCCCAGGCGCTCGGCGACCGGACCGGGATCGAGCGTGGCCGACATGGCGACGATGCGCAGGTCGTCGCGCAACGCGGCCTGCGCCTCACGAACGAGGGCGAAGGACAGGTCGGTCTCGAGCCCGCGCTCGTGCAGTTCGTCGAAGATCACGCAGCCGATGCCGTCGAGCGACGGATCGTCCTGCAGCATGCGCAGGAACAGGCCGTCGGTCACGACCTCGATGCGCGTGCGCGGCCCTACCTTCGTGTCGAGACGGACGCGATAGCCTACCATCTCGCCGACGGCCTCGCCCAGCGTCGACGCCATGCGCCGCGCCGCCGCGCGTGCCGCCAGCCGCCGCGGCTCCTGCATCACGATCTTCGCCCCGCCGAGCCAGGCCGCGTCGAGCAGCGCCAGCGGCACGCGCGTCGTCTTGCCGGCGCCCGGCGGCGCCACCAGCACGGCAGCCGTGTGCGCCGCCAGCGCTTCCTTGAGGCGCGGCAGTGCTTCGTCGACGGGAAGGGCGTTCATCGTGGCCGCTTATAGCCTATGATCGGCAGGCAAATTGAGGAAACACCGTGCTGAAACTGACCTTCTGCCTGCGCCGGCTTCCCAAGCTCAGTCTGGCCGAGTTCCAGGACTACTGGTTGCACAAGCACGGGCCGCTGGTCAGGAGCCTGCAGCCGGCGCTGGGTATGGTGCGCTACGTGCAGTCGCATCGCTTGGCGGGTGACCTGGCCGACGGCATGCGCCGCGTGCGCAGCGCACCCGAACCCTATGACGGCATCGCCGAACTGTGGTGGGAAAGCGAAGAGACATGGCGTGCAGGCGGCCGCACCGCGGAAGGGCGGGAGGCCGGCCGTATCCTGCTCGAGGACGAGGCCAAGTTCGTCGACCTCGCCCGCTCGCCGCTGTGGCTCAACCATGAGCATGTCATATATCCAGGCCGCCACGGCGGCTGACTGCCGCCTTGATCTTGGTCAAGGAACCCGCTGGAGTGTGGTCAAGACTGGGATTTCGGATCCCACTTCAAGAGACTGAAAGGCCATCCATGCCCGATACCGCCGTTGCCCTGTCGCCGACGCCTGACCAGGCCACCGAACATTTCGACGTCCTGATCGTCGGTGCCGGCATTTCCGGCATCGGGGGGGCCTATCATCTGACGCACCAGTGTCCGGGCACGCGCTTCGTCGTGCTGGAGACGCAGGAGAGCTTCGGCGGCACCTGGACCACCCACAAATATCCGGGCATCCGCTCGGACAGCGATCTCTACACCTTCGGCTACCGCTTCAAGCCGTGGACGGGCAAGCCGATCGCCACGGCGCAGGAGATCCTGTCCTACATGGGCGAGGTGATCGAGGAGAACGACCTCGCGCGCCACATCCGGTATCGCCATCGCATCGATTCGGCGCGCTGGTCGGGCACCGACAACCGCTGGACCATCACTGGCGTACGCACCGACACCGGCGAGCCGTTCTGCCTCTCGGCCGGCTTCCTGTGGATGTGCCAGGGCTATTATCGCCATTCCGAGGGCTACACGCCGGAATGGGCCGGCATGGCGGACTTCAAGGGCCGCATCGTCCATCCCCAGACCTGGCCCGACGACCTCGACGTCAAGGGCAAGAAGGTGATCGTCATCGGCTCGGGGGCGACAGCGGCGACCCTGGTGCCGTCGATCGCCGGCGACGTCGAGCACGTCACGATGCTGCAGCGCTCGCCGACCTACTTCATCCCGGCGCGCAACGCCAATGATCTGGCCGACCAGCTTCGTACGCTCGAGGTCGACGAGAGCTGGATCCACGAGATCGTGCGCCGCCGCATCCTGCACGACCAGGCCAACTTCACGCGTC
>QFCS01006403.1_pt1 | contig 16003 bp, 7 predicted proteins | sample 3576561 | NCBI WGS metagenome assembly QFCS01 | reverse complement strand
GATTTCAGTGGCTCCGGGATAGATTGTATCGTCATTGTCATTACAATCACCTCCCACAGCTACATAACCAACAGGTTGTTCTGCCGCTAAAAGAGTATTGTCATCATCTCCAAAACCATCTTCGTCGTTATCAGCATACCAGGTTAACAAAGGAGCTGCATCTGTAGTGACTTCTATTTCATTGGAATTAGAAGAGGTTGAAACAGCATCTACCGCACGTACTACATAATAATAGATGGTATCTGCATTAAGACCGGACACCAATTGAGATGTCCCATTTACGATTAAATTTTGATATCCAGAAACATATGCAATAGTTTCTCCCCCTCCGCTAAAATCGTGAGAACCCAATGTTTCAGGTGTTGCAGAATTGGAAGTATTCCACTCTCTTGACACAATCCATTCAGAATTCAAGGCAGAAGAACCCGCTGAAGATGCCCAATCTGTATTTCCAACTAAAACTGATGGCTTTCTAACGATAATATTATCTACAGTTGCAGTATTAATTCCCGCTACATTCCAACCAGATCCCGGATCAAAATCAGGAGTTCCAAATACATCGATCAACACGCCATTTTTGAATAATCCGATAGCATCATCTCCATTCCAGCTTGCAAAATTTGAATTATATATATCTGCTCCACTAACATCTACTGAGTTATGAGCAACAACAATTGTTTCTCCGTTTACTAATGTCCCTGAAAGAGGTAAAACTGCCAATCCGCTTTCAGGCCATCCGCCTCCATTTGTTGCTCTTTTAAGCTCATATTGCGACAAATTCACATCTGATCCGGTTCCATTAAAAACTTCAACATATTTTCTGTTTCCCGGTGCTCCTTCCCCATATTCAGAAATAAACAAATCCGATGCTAAACTTCCTTCTTGGATAGTGTACACATCCAATCTATAGCTCAGTGCTCCTTCTACAGCATTCCAGTTCGCCACGAAAGAATCCATACCAACTGATGTAGCTGCTGTCGCAACGGGTGCGTCAATAATAGGATCAATTCCTGTTCCACTCACAGAGATACTTTGTGTTGCCGCTCCGGTTGAAGAAATTTCAATATCTCCACCGGTTGTTCCGGAAAAAGAAGGCTGAAAACGCACATAAACCGTTACCGGTTGTCCGTTAATATTGCCTCCTGTCTGACCTAAATTCAAGAAAGAAGAAAAACTGATATCGTTTGTACTTAATACAAAATCATCAGGTGCTACTATCAATACGTTGGATGACAATAAAGAGCCTGACACCGTAAATGACTGGCTGGCTGATTCTTCTCCAGTTGTTACATTACCAAAGTTCAAAGTACTTTCAGAAACAGTAAGCTCAGGTGTTGGTGTAACCCCAGTTCCTGAAACAGAAACTGTTTTTTCGTCGCCATCTGTTAAAACTGTTACAACACCATTATTCAATCCTGCTACGATTGGAGAAAAACGAACATAAACCGTTACATTTCCACCTAACGTTCCGCCTTGATTGTCTATAAACAAATCATCTTCAAATGTAGTGTTATTCAAACTAATCTGATATCCTGCCGGAGCACTCACTAAAACATCATCTGTTAAATTAGCTCCCGAAACTGTAAAGCTTTGACTTGAAGAATTACTCCCAACGTTAATATTTCCAAAAGAAGGTAACGAAGTTACAGAAGTTGTAAGGGTTGGTTCAACCGCAACTAAAGTACCAACCAATCTTACATCATCAATTCTAAATTGAGGAGTTGCTGAAGTTTGTCTGAATCTAATACGAAGATTAGCCGTTGATGGAATTGTTCCTGTTGGGGTAATTAAAGTCCAATTTGCAGTTCCTGAACCTGTTGCTCTTGAATAAGTTAACGGCGAATATGAAGTGCCATCTGTACTTACTTCAACCACCAACTCATTGTTAGCCGCTGTTGTACTTTTAAAGTGACCAAATGACAACTGTAAACTTGTGTAATTAGAGGTATTAATACCTGAAATAACAAAATTAACCCCTACAGTATTCGTTAAAAAGACATTTCCTCCTCCAGACGCATTAGCATACCCAGAAGAAACACCAGTATTCCTAACATCAGCTGTTCCTGCGAACATCAGAACCCCTGAATTTTGAAATGTATTCGCAGAAATAGCGGTAGTTCCTGAGGGAGTTCCCATGTTTTCTGAAAAAATTGTCGTTTGACCTAAGGTTATATTCGATACAAGTAAAAAAAGTACCGAAAAAACATTTAGGAATTTCATTCGTAAAATTGTTTTCATCATGTAAATAGTTTTTGATTTTTTTGACAAAACAAAATTACTTAGAATGTATAATAAAACCATAAAAAGAAGTTACTAATATGTTAAGTTCGGCAATCTGCAAAGAACATCGACAAACTGCAAAAAAAGACCTGATAAATTTCCGTCTTTTTTAGATTTAACTAATAATTTAAGCTGTTGGGGTGAGTTAATAAAAAATCGATTTTTCAAGAAATACTATTAACCCGATGGATGTGTAGAAGAAACAGGAGAAACGGTCTTGACCCCATAGATCACACGGCTAAGACTTTCTGTAATAAAGTAAGTCATACAAATCTATCGTTAGCCATGTCTATACGGTTAAAAATTTAGTCCATAAATACCCCACAGATCAATTTAATAAAAATCCCGTCCGAAAAAACGGACGGGATTGTAAAAAATATATTTTCTGCTATTTTACAAAACAATTTTCCTGGTAACGAGTTGCCCGTTCTCTAACTCAACCTGCACTACTACCGTTTGCTTTGAGAAGTTTGTATTCGCAGTAAACTCATTACTTCCTTGTCCTTTCTGCAAAAGCAGCAACCTGCCTAAAACATCGTAAACCGCGATACTGTTTATTTTTTCTAACGAAGATTTTACATGAAGCTGTCCGTTTGAAGCAAACGCAATCACGCCTGAAGCAACTTCAGTAAATCCAGGTGTTGACAGTATTTCATTTCTGTAAAGCAACACAAAACGCTCATCAAAAGTTCCCGCCTCTGAATCAAAGACATACGGACTCAATGTTAAATCGTGAACAATATTTAACAGTTTGTCTTCCAGATACACCTTTTTATCCCCTAAGCCTACAACATCGGCAATAGCAACCGTCAGCCTACCCGGAGTAGTCGTGTTATACCCCATGGGTACAACATCATTTTGATCAAAAGGAAGTGATTTGCCTTGTATGATAAATTTCTCTGCACCAATCAGGGAATACATTTTAGAAGTCCCATCCACTTTGGTCGAAGCATCATACAACCGGTCTTTTTCATTGGTAGCTCCATCCACATAACCCACTAAGGTTCTTACCGGACTACCATTCTGCGGAATAAGGTCTATCCAAAGCTTAAAATCACTTTCTCCCTGTAATTGACCCGTCTGTCTGAAAAACTGATTGTTGGTATGGGTGATATCCCGCATTGCGTTTCTAAATGTTACCGTTTCCGTGGCCGCCGCTCCATCATTCATTACCACAAAAAATCCCTGACCGGAGGCGATAAAACCATTAAATCCGGACGGACCACTTACGGTTCCTGTTCCGTTGTGAACAATGTAATCGTTAGGGTTATAATTGTAAGCGAAATTATTATAAAAAGGATCATTATACACTACATCAGGCAACAAGCCATGAGTCCAAATCCGGACAGAGCCTTCAATATTGGTATTTTCATTTAAAAAATCCAATGCTCTGATGGCAGACGGGTAAGGGTTCCCGACCAGGTTGAAATTATCATCATTGGCGGTAACGGTTATCAGCGAATTGGTAGGACTGGGATATCCGGTTCCGGTATAAGCCCCCCGTTCGATATCAGGCGTAATGATACCGTTATTCGGAACACCAGTAAATGTGGCATTAAAGGGCTGTACCGTGTTTGTAAAAGCGGACGGGCCCCGGACAATATATCCCTTTCCTCTAACCATATTTTCGTTGGCCGTTGTCCAGTTTCCAAAATTACCTCCAATGGTAGGCAACCATTTGAATACGTTGGAAGCCGGGGTACCCGGTGAAATACCCAACACCGGAAAACCAACAACCGGAGATGACCAGTAAACATAGTCTAAACGGCGGATGTTGGCTGTCCGCGTTAAATTTATAGTTCCTGAATTCACAGCATAATCATCTAACTGAATTAAACTACCGTTATTTTGAATGTTCAATGTTCCATTATTAACAATTCTTCCGGCAGATTGAATATAACTACCGGGGGTAATGGTTACAGTTCTACCGGCATTTATCTGGCATTCACAGGCCACAACATCACCGTTTGTACTGGTATTATAATTTCCGGCAAAAACAGCTCGCTCGATAGACGTGGGAGGCAAAGTGTCGCCGTTCCAAGCGGTACCGTTCCATGTTTTAGACAAAGGAATCCTTCCACGCAGACGAATATCGTCAATAGTCCAGACTTCTGTATTGATATCATTCTCCAACTCAATCTTTACCCGTAACTGAGAAGATAGCGGAAGATTACTGATTGTTAAAAACCGTACACCCTGGTTGATCGAATTATCAGGAGACTGAACTTCATTTGGAATATTAATACCTCTATACGCTCCGCTGTAAGACCCTGAACTGCTGTTGATACTCCAGATGGAATTATTGAGTCCTTTAACAATTAACTCCTTAGACCAGCTTGCCCCCCCGTCAACACTAATATAAATTGTTACCCAATCAGAAATATCAAGACCCTGAGCCGGATTGACCGTAGTTGAATAGGCTCCTATTTTCATATCAAAATCCACTTGGTTGTATTGGGTAACATCAACAGAATCAAACGTTACAATGACTTTTGCTTTTGGATCACTGCTCGTAGGAAAGGGTCCGGTTACTTGCAAACTATTTCCGCTTGCACCAGCATATTTTGGTGTAGTTGATGATCGGCTATTGCCATGTGCATCTCCCCCGGCAACAACGGGAGGGTTTGCTCCTAATTCGGTTGCTGTGGTATAGGCCCATGTTGACCCGGCATCAAAATTCTGGATTCTGATATTTGACAAGCCACTCAACTGGCACTCATCAAAATCGATTCCAACCCCCGAAATAGCAAACACATAAGGATTCTTTCCAACAACATTATTATTTATCGTAACCGTTGCCTGACGTAAACCCAATGCAGAAGGGTCAAAAGTAATAGACAAGGTCGTACTGTTATTGGAAACAACCGTAGATGACGGTACTGTTGTAACTGTAAAATCAGCGGCATGAGGTCCGGTAATTGTTACAGGCAAAGACAGGGTTAAATTTTCTCCTCCAAAATTGGTTATATAAAAACTTCTGACTCTTGTTCCAGAAGCAACATTTATATTTCCAAAATTTGAATGATTTAACAGCGACGTGGTCGTACTGCCGTTTGTAATTTCCTGGCCATTTCCTATTACACTGATATCCGGTGCAGAACCGGTTCCTTGTATGGTAAAAGTGTATGGGTTTTCATCGGAATCATTGTTTGCAATAGAAACAATAGCCGTTCTGACCCCCCCGGCAGTCGGGGAAAAACGAATCTGGAAAACCACATCGTTACCGGACAAAATCGGTGTTGCCGGCTGAGCAACAACCACAAAATCGGCAGCATGTGTCCCTCCAATAACCACCCTTGGTGTTCCTGTTAAGTTTAAATTTGAAACCCCTAAATTCTGAATTCGATAATCCTTTACTTGGTTATTACCTATCATAACAGAGGCAAAAAGGGTGTTGTTAAAAGCATTCGGAATCGTATTTCCGTTCACGATATTATTCGTTCCTCCGGTAGCTCCGCGGATATTTATTTCAGGCCCCGGGTCAGTAATTGTAATTGTCAGGGTCTGTTCATCAAAACCACCGGCATTTGTAGCTGAAATTGCCACAAAAAAAGTGCCCACCACGCCGGGCGTAGCTGTAATGACACCAGTTGACGTATTGATACTGAATCCGGCTGGTAGTGATGTGGCGTTAAAAGAGGTCGGGCTGTTTGTGGCGGTTATGGTATAAGAAAAAGGCACCCCTACAAAACCTGAAGTGTTTAAATCACTGGTTATAACCGGGGCGGATGGTGTTCCAAATGAAGCAGTCATAGAGATATCATCTAACCCGAATTCATCTCTGGACCCTGAGCCTGTCACATCAGCACTATTCCATCGAATATAAAAATAACCTCCCGGAGCAATCGACAAACCGGTTATGGTTGTGGAACGGGACGGAGAAGTTCCTACCTGAACCCAACCCAACCCGTCTGCAGCAGCCGGTGATGTATAATCTAAACTTCCGACAGGAACATACGTTGAATTATCTGATGAATAAGAAAAATTAAAATCGTTCCCTCTACCCTGGTCATTTCTTATAAATAAATTATATGAAACATCGATTTGATTAATGAATCCGGCTCCATTATTTTGAATACGTAACGTTAACGTTCCGGGGGCAAAATCACTTCCGCCCGGCTGAATCATCAAACATGGATTAGCCGCACTTTGCGGGGCTCCCCGGTAGGCATAAAACCCTCCGGTTGCTACCGCTGTTGTTGCAGCTCCTCTGGCATAATCTCCTGTTGTTCTTGTTCCTCCAAAAGCTAAGGCCCCATCACTCCATCCGGTCACTGCCCACGCATCCGAATCCAATTGACCTGCAGTGGGCGTAGCCTGAAAACCGGCTCCTGAAAAAGCACCATTGGAAACCCCGGTTACAGTAGATGAAAAATCAATTATTTGTGTGGGTGTCCCTTCGCTCAACTGAACCTGCCCCCACGAAAAAGCACTTACAAAAAGTGCCAGTAAACGTATTCTTGTTTTCATTTTTGAAAATGATAATTTAGTGTTTTTTTTCGGCTTTTACAGTTGAGTTCGGGCGGGTACAAATTTACGGCTAAATTGCAGAATTTCAATATATTTGCGTTACTAAATTATTAACAAAAAACCTTTTTATTTTTTACCATTGTCCTCGCAGTCAAATACTTCTGTTACAGAAATCGTTCAAAAGATGGAATATTATTGTTCTTATCAGGAACGTTGCCATGCTGAAGTGATTCAAAAACTATACACCCTGTCGGTTCCACCAAAATGGCACGATGAGATCGTCGTTCATTTGCTGACGCATAACTTTTTGAATGAGGAACGGTTTGCCCTACTATTTGCTGTCAGTAAATTTCATCAAAAAAAGTGGGGAAAAAACCGTATTTCAAACGAGTTAAAACTTCGTCAGATCTCTGATTATCTCATCAGAAAAGGACTAAATGCTATTCCGGATGAAGAATATGAAACAGCTTTTGCTGAATTAGCTCAAAAAACATGGGAGGCCGTTCCTGAAAAAAACACGCTCAAAAAGCGAAAAAAATTCTGCGACACACTTCTTCGCAAAGGCTGGGAAAGTGATTGGGTATATGAAGCCGTTAAAAAACTGGAACGCTTATCTTAAAAAGATCTATTCAAAAAAACAACACGCTTTCACGGGTTGAAGCATTCTCTCTTATACTTCCTCTTTCCTCCAAACCCCAACAAAATTAATCCTTTTGTTAAAATGTGTTAAGGTATCGACGAAAAACACAAAAACTGTTAATTGATGTCGTTCGTCGTTTTCTCTTTCCTTTTGTCAATTTTTATTTCTACCTGAAAACCACCGAAGTACTTTTGCCGTAAATAAATGAGATGAAAATATTATTTATAAAGTATTTTCTTTCAAAAATAAATAAATATTGCATTTTATCGTTTAAATAATGCATTTTATCGATTTTTTATTTTGAAATTAAAAAATTAAAAAATAGTTTTGACAACGAAAATTAGTACAAAAAAAGAAATGCCCTTAAAAAAAATTAAAAAATCTACTATGAAAAAAATTTTATTTTTTGTTTGTTTTTTTCCCTTATTTACATTCGCACAGGCTTTGAACGGCACTTATGAAATCGGTACCGGTCAGGCAAGTCCGTTTAACAATTTACAGAATGCCATTAATCGTTTAAATGCAAACGGTGTTAACGGGCCGGTTGTTTTTAAACTGCTGAACGATGAAAATTACAACTCCACACTTGTTATCAATTCTTTTACCGGCTCAAGCACAACGAACACGGTAACCATAGAACCGGCTGACAATAAAAATGTGACTGTTTCCGTAACGAATCCAAACAGTTACACCGGGATTGCCGCTGTTATAAAAATCAACGGTGGAGATAATATCATCATCAACGGAAACAACACAAACAATCCGAATGTCAGAAACTTAACGTTGCAAAACAACAATGCCGTAAACTATGTCAGCCAGACTGTTGTCTGGATTGCCAGCAACAGTTCGAATGCCGCCACAAACATAACGTTGAAAAACACGGTTCTGAAACACACCAACCGCAATCAGGACGGACAATGGCTGAGCGGCGTTTTTTCAGGGGGTAACGGAAGTACAGACAATAGTAATCTCGGTAACGGAGTAGCTACGGCAAACAACACCAACACACAAATTATCAACAATGAATTCATCAACATCCGCCAAGGGGTTCATGTAAACAGCAATACCAATACCAACAGAATTACCAATGTGTTGATCAAAGACAATAAACTGATTGCAACTGTTGACAGTCAAAAACCCGATATGGGATTCTATCTGAATAATGTGAATAATTTTTCGATAGAAAACAATACTATCGACGGTTTACGCCACATTAATAACGGAAGTTCAAATATGTATGGTATAAATATCCTAAACGGATTGAATTACACCATTTCCGGAAATGAAATTTTGAACTATACACACCCTTCCAACAACATCATCGGATCCGCTATATTCATACAAGGTAACAATACAAGCAATGCAACCATTAGCCGAAACATTATTCGAAATATAAAAAACAGCGGAGGCGGAATTGTTCGCGGAATCGACATTAACATTTCAACCTCAACCAACACCAATACTTTAATCAGCAATAACTTCATCAGCGATGTTGCTTCTACAGGAACTACAACAAATAACGGCAACGGTATTTATGTGCGGGCCGGAAGGGATATAAAAATTTACCACAATACTGTGGTGATGAACAGCAATCAAAATAACATCAGTGCTGCGTTGCGAATTGATTCGGGTTCACAATTGAGAGTTGTAAACAATATTTTAGGCAACACTTCTGCAACTGGAACGCGTTATGCTTTGTATTCGGATGTAAACCGCAATGCTTACACTGTGATTGATTATAACAATTATTATTCTGCCCAACACATTGGTTATATGGGTTCAAACCAAACAAGTTTAGCCAACTGGGCTACGGCAACTCAAAAAGATGCTAATTCCTTGGATTTAATTCCAAATTTTGTTTCGGCAACCGACCTGCATTTAACCGAAGAAAATCCGGATTTAGACAACAAAGGAACTTTTCTGAGCGAAGTAACCATCGATATTGATCTTGAAATCAGAAGCACCACTACACCGGATATCGGTGCCGATGAATTTATGGCTCAAAAATGCGGCACAACAACCGTGTGGAATGGCTCTTCATGGGATAACGGAACGCCTGACGAAAACGTAAAAGCAATTTTAAACGGAGACTACAACACGGAAATACACGGGAATCTTATTGCGTGCGAATTAACTGTTAATGAAAATGTAGAGGCTGTTATTGCCGAAAGCAATTATTTTAAAATAGAAACCCATGTAAAAATCGACGGAAATCTGACTATCTTAGACAGCGGAAGTCTGGTACAGGTAGATGATGAAAGTGAAATCACCGGCAATGTTCTGGTTTACAGAAACACCACACCGATGAAGGCACTGGATTACAGCTATTGGTCTTCTCCGGTGGCCGGATGGAAGCTGAATCAGCTGTCACCCAACACCAGCCCGTCTCGTTACCACAGCTACAATCCGGCCATAGGCAACTGGACAACCCATTCCGGCGGAAACCATATCATGCAGGCCGGAAAAGGATACATTGTCCGTGCTCCCAATGGGTGGAGTTTAACCAATGCCACTAACGGTATTTTTGAAGGGCATTTTATCGGTACTCCGAACAACAGTGTTGTTACGATTGATGTAACCAAAGGGGCAAACACAAACAACCTGATCGGAAACCCGTATCCGTCATCCATTGATATTGATAAATTTATTCTGGATCCTGTAAACAAAGCCATCTTTGACGGAACCATTTATCTGTGGACACACAACACGGCCATCAGCAGCAGTATTCCGGGCAATCAAACCTATAATTATACAGCAGATGACTATGCTTCCTATAACCTGACCGGCGGTGTAAAAACATCCCGTTCAGCCATCACCGGAGCAATGGCTCCAACAGGAAAAATTGCTTCCGGCCAATCCTTTTTTATCAACATCAAAGAGGAATTAGCCAACGGAACTTATCAGGGTCAGTTTAACAACAGCATGAGAATTGTAGAACAGAACGATCAATTCTTCCGGTTTGCTACGCCTTCCACATCGTCCGTTTCAGCAGAAAAAAACCGTTTATGGATAAATATCTCTAATGAAAACGGAGCTTATCACGAAACTTTGCTGGGTTATTTAGACGGTGCAACCAACGGATTGGATTATGGTTTTGACGGAAAGTATATCAATGGCGGAAACTTTGTAAGTATTTATTCTATCATGGATGAAAACAAATTATCTATTCAGGGGAGATCCTTGCCGTTTGCAGAAACAGAAGTTATCCCGATCGGATATGTGAGTACCATTTCAGGTTTGATGTCTATTGCCATTGAACAGACCGAAGGTTTTTTTGGAGAGCAAAACGTTTATTTATTTGATCATCTAACTGGGTTATACCATGATTTAAAAGCCGGTCCATTCAGTTTTAATGCTGCCCCGGGTACGTTTGATGACCGTTTTGAATTGCGATTTGCCGATGAGACTTTGAGTGTTGAAAATCCAGCATTTACTGAAAACAACCTGCAAGTAATCAAATCAAATAAAACCATTGAAGTTAAATCACCTTCGAATTCCATAGAAGCAGTTTCTGTTTTTGACATCACCGGAAAACAAATTGCTTTATATGAAACGATTAATCAGAATACTTTTAGTTCGACCCAATTAAATGTTTCCAATCAGGTTTTAATTGTAAAAATAAAGCTGGAGAATCATGAAATTGTAACCCGAAAATTAGTCTTCTAAAAGGACTAAAACAGTATCAAAAATCCGCAGTGTTCCTGCGGATTTTTTTTATGCGAGTATTCGTTAATTTTAACCTGTAGTGCATTAGTAGTTAGCCACAGATGCACAGCTTTTTTATATTTTTATCCGGAAAATTATATTTCACAGCTTTAACCGAATGCAAAGCATTCAATATCTGCGGATCTGCGGCTAAAAAAATAATTGCACGTAAAACAATGTGTTCCATTTTTAATGATAATGCATACGGGTTAATTTTATAAAAATCTTTTTGGAATTAAACGCAATAGCAGTGTATTCTGACAAAGTAGAAACCACCTAAAAAACAGTTATGAGTTATGCCTTAGACAAAACAACACTCACGGCATTTCCGCCAAAACCAACCGCATTGACCATGATTTTTTTTAACGGACGCACTTGCTGCTGCGGTTTTAAAAAAGGAACCTGAATCAATTGGTTGTGCTGCAGCATCAACAGAGCCATTTCAACACTCAACATACCGGAAGCACCAAACGTATGCCCTACTTTCCATTTATTGTTGGTGAGCAGCGGAACCGTATCGCCGAAAACAATTTCAATGGCTTTCATTTCACTCCAATCACCCTGAATGGTTCCGGGCGAATGTGTTACAATAACATCAATCTCTTCCGGATTCATTTTGCCCAAGGCCATTTTCATCGATTTTTGAAAACAAGTTGCTTCTGCAGAAATTGAAATAGAATGTTTCAAATCTTCCGTGGCATACCCAAACCCTTCCACATAAGCTAATGCCTTTTCACTTTCCCCGCTTTCCAGGCAGACCAAAGCGGCGGCTTCACCCAAAACCATGGTGTTTTTTGTTTTGGAAAAATCAAATGTTTTACACGGATACAAGTCCGCAGGATCAGTTGCAGCATATATTTTTAATGCCTGCATCTGGGCAATCGTAAACGGCGTCAGCGGGGCTTCGCTTCCTCCCACCAGAAATTTATCGGCCATTCCCGCACGAAGCCAGGCAATTCCGTTGAGTAAAGCATGTAAAGCGGTTGAACAGGTAATGGAATGGGATAGTTCCGGTCCGTTATTTTGCAAATCCTGAGCGACCCAGCTTGAGATATTCCCCAAGGTGGTGGTAGGAGACGTTAGCGTTGGTGTTTTCCCGGTAGATAAAAATGCCGCATGGTGTTTTTCAAACAATTGTGTGGCTCCGCGTGAAGAACCAATGTTTATTCCAAAAACAGCATTTTCATCCCATCCGGCCAAGGAAACAGCTTGTCGCGAAGCCAAAATGGCCAATAAAACCGAATTGTCTAAAAATTTATATTTTGATTCGGACAACCGCAAAGTGGCTACTTTCTGTTTGTGTGCTTCCGATAAAGAAGAAGCAAAAACAGCAGCTGATTCAATTTGATTGGGCTTGATTAACGAGTCTTCCGATTGATAGGCTTTCCAGACAGCAACAGCCTCATCTCCTAAAGGCGAGACGGATGCAAAAGAAATTATGGCAATTTTTGAGTTCAAAAAAAGGAATTTGGATGAAATTTATACAATGAAGTGATTTAAACTTTTTCAATACAAATTTACAATATCTCCAACGCTTTTTCAATGGTTTTATAAATTATTTCCAATTGTTCATTACCGGTAATATAGGGCGGAATAATGTATATGGTATTGCCTACCGGGCGGAGAATGATGCCGTTTTCAATAAAAAAAGCATATGCTTTGTTCCTGAAATCACCGTAATAGCTTTCGGTATTTTCTCTTTTGATCTCAAAGGCGAAAATAGTTCCCAGGACACGTATATTCTCAACGTTTGCATAACGTTCAATCCGGTTTTTAAAACACTGATGCTGCTGTTCGATCCGGCTTATATTTTCCTGCATTTCTGCCGAAAGGAGCAAATCAATTGCGGCCAATGCGGCGGCACATCCGGTTGGATTCCCGGTAAATGTGTGTCCGTGAAAGAGGGCTTTGTTCACGTCTTCCGATAAAAACCCGTCAAAAACGGCCTGTGAGAAGCTCGTCACAGCCATCGGAATCGTGCCCCCCGTTAACGCTTTTGACAGGCAAATCATATCCGGCTGTCCGTTCAGATAATCGCAGGCAAAGGTTTTCCCTGTTTTGCCGAATCCGGTCATTACTTCATCGGCTATCGTGAAAACCCGGTGTTTTTTGCAAAGCGAGAGCAGCCTGTCTAATTCTTCGGGTTCATACATGACCATGCCGGCCGCACCCTGTACCAGGGGCTCAAAGATAAATGCCGCAAATTCATCGGACTCAAGTAAACGCTCCAACAACACAAAACTGTTATTTTCCGGTGTTGGAACCGGAATCCGGACCACTTGCAACAGCGAACCCTGAAAAGCTTCGGTAAAAAAACTTATTCCGCTGGCGGCCATGGCTCCAAATGTATCACCGTGGAAACCGTTTTCTAAAGCTATAATTTTTGTCCTTTTTTCTCCTTTATTATAAAAAAACTGCAAGGCTGCTTTGATCGCAATTTCTACCGCTGTAGAGCCATTGTCAGAATAAAACAGTTTCTTTTGGTTGGCAGGTAAGATCGAAAGCAGTTTTTCTGCCAGTTCAACAGCCGGCTTATTGGTAAAACCCCCAAAGAGCACGTGCTCTAATGTAGTTAATTGTTTATAAATTGCCCGGGCAAGAACCGGATTGGAATGACCGAACGGATTCACCCACCAACTGGAAATGGCATCGATGTATTCTTTGCCGTTCTCGTCCCACAAAAAAACGCCTTCTCCTTTTACAATGGCCGGCAAAAGCCCGGTGGTCTGATGTTGGGTATAAGGATGCCAGTTATATTGTTTGTCTTTTTGGGAAAGGTTCATGCTTAGATGTTTAGATTGTGGCATTTTCAGACGATACGTTGAAGGTTTTCTTTCAATTTTTCGGCATAATAGGAAATTACATTTTGGTCAAAATAGGGTTCGTCTTCAATTCTCCCTAAAAAAGGGACTCCGGTTTTGGACAAAATGATTGATTCTGTCGCTTTATTTTCATCCCCTGAAAAAAGGATACCGGCGATGGAAATTTTCCGGTTTTGCAAAGCTTCTATCGTCAATAAGGTATGGTTGATACTCCCCAGATAATGGCGGGAAACCACAATAACGCTGTAGTCAGGCTGAATAAGATCGATTATGGTTTCTGTCTGGTTTAAAGGCACATAAATGCCTCCGGCTCCTTCAATGACCAGGTGATTTTTAGTTTTGGGCTCTTTGATTGCTTTTATATCAATCGTGATTCCGTCCAGCTCTGCTGCAAAATGCGGACTGGCCGGTGTTTGCAACGCATAACTGTTTGGGTGAATTTTTGTTCCGGAATTGCTGATGAGTGATTGAACTTTATCTTTATCCGAAAAATCTAATTCGCCGGCTTGTACCGGCTTCCAATAATCCGCTTCCAAAGCTTCTGTTATAATGGCCGAAGCAATTGTTTTTCCAACATCGGTTCCGATTCCGGTGATGAATAATTTCATGGTAATTGTTTAACTGCAAAGTTCGCAAAGAATACGCAAAGTTCGCAAGGATTTCATGGATTAAATGCAAAATTTAACGTATCGATTTTAATATTGCAAGTACTTGTTCTATCTGTGTTTCTGTATTAAAACTATGCAAACAAAACCGCAATCGTTCCTGGCCTTCCGGAACGGTGGGCGACAAAATGGGTTTTACCTCAAAACCGTTTTGCTGAAGGTGCTGTGCGATGCTTTTTACCCGTTCATTTCCGGGAATGATGACCGATTGGATGGTTGAAGCAGACGGAAGATGGGAAACGGAAGACGGAAGAGATTGCTTAAAAAAAGCTATGTTTTGAAAAAGCTTTTCCCTTTCCTGCTGACTTTTAGCCAAGTGCTGATAAGCGACCAAAATGGTTGCGACTGAATGGGGCGATAAGCCGGTGGTATAGATAAAACTCCGGGCAAAATTGATTAAATAACTCCTGAGCGGCTCACTGCCCAAAACAGCTGCCCCGTGACAGCCCAATGCTTTTCCGAACGTCATGATCCGGGCAAAAATCTTGTCCTGCAGCTTCAGTTGTTGCACCAAACCTTCTCCGTTTTCTCCCAAAACACCTAAGGCATGGGCTTCGTCAACAACCAAATAAGCATTGTGTTTTTCAGCTAACTGTACCATTTTTTTCAAATCAGGCGAATCGCCGTCCATGGAAAAAACGCTTTCGGTGATGATGAAGATGGTTGTCGGTTGTTGGTTCTCTGTTGTTCGGCTATACCTGGTCAGTAAATTTTCTAAATCATTCAAATCATTGTGTCTGAACTTGAATGATCTGGCTAAGCTCATCTGAATGCCGTCCCGGATGGAAGCATGGCTGAGTTCGTCATACAGGATTATATCATGCCGTTGCGGTACGGAACTAAAAAAACCCACATTGGCATCGTAGCCCGAGTTAAAGATCAGAGCGGCTTCTGCCTGGTGAAACCGGGCGATGTATTCTTCTGTTTCCGGATAAACCGAATGGTTTCCGGAAAGTAACCGGGAACCGGTGGCTCCGTTTACCCGTAAATTCCGGGCGGCTAAAAAGGCGTGTACTTCTTCAAAAACGGCTTCATTTCGGGCAAAGCCCAGGTAATCGTTTGAAGAAAAATCGACCAACCGGCCGGGCACAACCAACTGTCTGAGAGCGTTGTGCTCTGCCCGCTGTAAGAGTTTTTGGCGAAGTGTTTCCGGGAGTGATTTCATTGGATAAAGATAGGGATTACTGCGGAAAGATTTTAATTCTTTGCTAAAAACAGCCCCCGCTTTATCCCTGCCTGTAAAACCGGTTAAAAATTAAAAAACAACCTGAAAGGAAGAATATTTTCACTATTTTTGGGTATTAAATTTATATTTTTTTGGATGTGTTTTTTACCTAAAAATGCCTTTTAAAGATTATATTTTTTTTACAAACGTTCTTATTTTACAAGCTTTAACAAAAGACAGATTACTATCCTTTTGG